>Ga0307477_10004134_pt1 | contig 10593 bp, 12 predicted proteins | sample atmos_gasesECM2C_FD_203316 | JGI IMG/M metagenome (GOLD analysis project Ga0307477, IMG submission 203316) | Hardwood forest soil microbial communities from Morgan-Monroe State Forest, Indiana, United States - atmos_gasesECM2C_515 | ecosystem: Environmental > Terrestrial > Soil > Temperate... | reverse complement strand
CTGGTAGTGTGGACCTAGTGGGCGCCCTAAGGGGTTCCGGCGGTCGAAGTGCGAGTTGTCCGGGTTAAGCCCGGGGACGTGAGGTTCCCGCTCCTCTCGAGTGTGTGGCCGCCGCATCAACGGCCACCATTTTCACAACGAACAGGAGCAACATTTTGTCAGCCAGCCCAGGCGCGCCGGTGCGCGCCTCATCCTTTGCCGATCTCGGTGTGCCGCCTTTCCTTATAGGTGCCATCGAGGCAATGGGTATCACAGAGCCTTTCCCGATCCAGGTAGCCGCCCTTCCAAGCGCGCTAGGAGGCCGAGACATCCTCGGCCGCGCCCGTACCGGGAGCGGTAAAACCTTGGCCTTCGCAGTTCCGGTAGTGGCTCGATTGGCGGCTTCCCCCAACCGGGCGCAGCCCAAGCAGCCCCGAGCCCTGGTGCTCGTACCGACACGAGAGCTCGCCGCACAGGTCGCCTCCGCCTTCTTGCCTCTCGTCCGGACGGCTCGGCTCCGCGTCGCCGCGGTGTACGGCGGGCTTCCCCAGCGCGCCCAGGTGGCGGCTCTGTTGGGCGGGGCGGACATCCTCGTCGCCTGTCCAGGCCGGCTGGAGGACCTGATAGAGCAGGGGTACTGCCGGCTCGGCGCAGTGGAGGTAACCGTCGTGGACGAGGCGGACCACATGTCGGACCTTGGGTTCCTGCCTGCTGTCCGGCGTCTGCTGGACCAGACCCGAACAGGTACCCAGCGGATGCTTTTCTCAGCGACCCTTGACCAAGGGGTCGACGTCCTCGTGAAGCGTTACCTTCGTGACCCGGTCACCTGCAGCGTGGACATAGGCACGGACGCCAATGTCGAGACGACGCACCACCTCTTCGCTGTCAGGGCCTCCGACAAGGCCGCCATCGTGCACCAGCTCGCCTCGGGGTCGCAGCGGAGCCTGCTCTTCACCCGCACCAAGCGTGGGGCCAGCAAACTGGCGGGCCAGCTGACTCAGGCGGGGATCCGTGCGGTGGACCTCCATGGCAACCTCACGCAGAACGCCCGCCAGCGCAACCTGGCTTCGTTCGCTGCCGGGACCTCCAAGGTCCTGGTGGCCACGGACATCGCCGCCCGGGGGATCCACGTCGAGGACGTTGCGCTGGTCGTTCACGTTGACCCCCCGGAAGACCATAAGGCGTTCGTCCACCGCTCAGGTCGGACAGCTCGCGCCGGCGCGATCGGTACGGTTGTCACATTGGTGACTCCCGAGCAGGTTGCCGACACTCGCCGCCTAACCCGTCGGGCGGGCGTCGAAACACCGACCGTCGTCGTGGGCCCAGGGGACGACCGCATCGTCGCCATCGCAGGGCCCGCCGCCCCCAGGTCTACGCCGGCAGCCCCGGCCGCGCCGCCAGCATCGCTTCGCAGCGCCGGACCACGTCCTGCCCGTCAGTTCGGGCCACGCCGGAGCGGTACCACGTCGGGCCGTTCGCAACGGCGCTGGTAACACGCTCGTAAGTCACCGGTTGCACCACTATTGCCGCCTTCCGCACGGCGGCGGCAATGGTGAGAGGATTACTTCATAAGGCGTTCGCGCAACACTCCGATTGCGCGGATCCGCTTGTCGACCTCTTCGGGGCCAAGATCCGTGTTGGCGGTCACTGCCCCGGCCATTCGGTCGAGCCGCCGGTTCTCAGCGAGACGTATCTGCTGTTGTTGATCGGTTGGACGGCGGCGCAGGGCGCGGTTGAAAGCCCGGTTTGCATCCCCCGCTTTGTCGAGCCCGACGGTGCGGGCGATCGCGGCAAAGGACTGGCCGTGCGTTCGCAGGGCCAATACCTTGTCGTCTACAACGGCCGCCTCCGTGGGTGCGGGCCCAGCCGCCGGGGTCTCCGGTGTCAGGGCCTCCGGTGTGAGGGCCTCCGCCGCCGGCTCCTCAACACTGAGGGCATGCGGCGTCAGCCGGGGCAGGTCTTGTCCCGGCTGGCCATTGGACGTCAGACGACCCTAACGGCGCTGGCCTGAAGGCCCTTCGGGCCCTGGGTCGTCTCGAATTGAACATGTTGGCCCTCGGACAACTCGCGGTAGCCGCCGCCATCAATCGCGGAGAAGTGGACGAAAACGTCAGCACTTCCGTCGTCGGGGCTGATGAAGCCGAAACCTTTGGTCCCGTTGAACCACTTGACAGTACCTGTAGCCATTTCTACTTCTACCTTCCGTTCCTCATACACGTTCCAACGATTGCCGGGGAACCAGGTCGGCTACCAGCACAGACGTCACCCCACGTGCCCGAGGCAGCGCACGGGCAACGCTAGCAGGTAATTGGTCGTAAGGACGAAGCGCGCGCTGCGCCTACCGCTGCCCGCACGCCCGGCTGGTTTGCCGTGCCCGCTTTGATCAGTCCAGCAACTGGCCGTGGAGGTAGGCGTCGTAGGCCGAAAGGTCGAGCAACCCGTGCCCCGAGTAGTTGAAAAGGATCACCTTTTGCTTGCCGTCCTCCTTGGCTGCGAGGGCCTCGTCGATCACCGCTCGGACCGCATGACCGGTCTCGGGCGCCGGCACCGTGCCTTGCGTGCGCGCCCAGGTGACCGCGGCCTCGAAGGTCTTCGACTGCGGGTACGCGACCGCTTCCATCCGGCCGGAACGCACGAGCGCAGAGATGATCGGTGCGTCCCCGTGGTACCGCAAACCGCCCGCGTGGATGGATGGTGGGACGAAATCGTGGCCGAGCGTGTACATCGGGAGCAACGGGGTGAAGCCGGCTGTGTCGCCGAAGTCGTACTCGAAGCGCCCCTCGGTCAGAGTCGGGCAAGACGTGGGCTCGACCGCGACGAGGCGGACGCCCTTGTCCGGCACGAACGGGAGGCTGATGCCTCCGAGGTTGGAGCCACCGCCGCAGCACCCGATCACGACGTCGGGCCGCTCTTCGCCGGCCAGGGCTAGCTGGGCCTTAGCCTCTTGGCCGATTACCGTCTGGTGCAGCAGCACATGGTTGAGCACCGACCCCAGCGAATAGTGGGTATCCGAACGGCTTCCCGCGTCACGGACCGCGTCGCTGATCGCCGTACCCAAAGAGCCGGGATGTTCGGGGTCGTCAACAGGGCTGGGCACGACGTTGCCGCCCCAGGTCTCCATCAGTACCCGCCGGTAAGGCTTTTGCTCGTACGACGCCCTCACCATGTAGACCTTGCACTCCAGGCCGAAGAGCGCCGAAGCGAAGCACAAGGCGCTGCCCCATTGCCCGGCACCCGTCTCCGTGGCCAGGCGGGCGGTCCCCTCGGCCTTGTTGTAGAAGGCTTGCGGGACCGCGGTGTTCGGTTTGTGGGAACCAGCAGGGGAGACAGACTCGTCCTTGTAGTAGATGCGGGCCGGAGTGCCGAGCGCCTTTTCGAGACGCTCCGCCCGCACCAGCGGCGTTGGTCGCCACAGTCCGAGGACGTCGAGGACTTCGCCGGGTATGTCGACGTAGGGTTCGGTGGTCACCTCTTGGCCGATGAGCGCCATGGGGAAAAGGGGTGCCAGGTCGTCCGGCCCGACGGGTTGGCGGGTGGCCGGGTGAAGAGGTGGCTCAGGGGGTGCGTCCATGTGCGGGACCACGTTGAACCACGCGGTGGGTATATCCGTAGTTGGCAAGTTCCAGCGCAATTGTTGTCCCTCTCTGTGAGCTGACGGCCTCCCCTTCGGCTAGAGCATTTCACACGCTGGCCCAAAGGGTGGAACGGTCGTGGGGCACTAAGCTTGTACACATGCGGTCGCTGGTAGGCGACAGGACCGGGAGGAGAACGCCGCATGAACGACGCCGACATCGTGCACCGCATCGGGGTACTGGCCGATGAGGAGCACAGCCTCGAGCGCTCACACGAGGGCGAAGAGTTCTCTGAGCAAGAGCTCGAGAGGCTGCGAGAGATCGAGGTCACACTGGACCAGTGCTGGGACCTGCTCCGCCAGCGCCGAGCTCGGCGAGCCGCCGGCCAGGACCCTGACGACGTGGCCGTGAGGTCCGAAGAAGTCGTCGAACATTACCGGCAGTAAAGCCTTGGTGAGCTGTGTCTCGGGCCAGTTGACGTAGTAAGCGTGAAGAAGCTTGCCGACTACGGTCGCGACGACCACCCCGCCGACGACCCGGAGCGCGCACAGCTCGCGTGGGTTGTGGTTGCGTTCGACGATTGTGAGCTCTGCGACGACCTCCGGGTCGAGCTAACGCTAGAAGAGGTGGGCCGGCCGGGGGCCGGCTTGGTCGCGCACCTCGCGCCCGGCACTGCCCGGCGCCTGGTACGTGCCCTTACAACGGCGCTTCACGAGATCGGCGAGGGGACCTGACCGCTTAGGCGCGCGACGGACGTGCCAAGCCGGCTGCTTTCGGGACCGGCTGGGGGGATGTTCACCTGGGAGGCTCCGCCAGGGCAGCCCGGCAGTCCGGTGCCGGGCGCCCTGGACGCAGCGTCTTCAAATGCCTATCGGCAGTGGCCAAGCCGAGCTGACTCTCCGGCCCGGATAGGCGGGCGCTTCTGCTGAGCCGCTTAGTTCTTCCGCGGGCGCTAGACAGGGGGTATGGCCACTCCCTGCCCAGCTAGCGACGGTTCGAGCCCAAAAACCCAGCGCTTCGACGCTCCTCCCCCGATGTGCATCGACGTCACCCGGCGCTACAGCGCCGAGATGGTCACTTCGAGGGGGAGGATGACCATAGCGCTCGACCCGGTGACGGCGCCCAAAACCGTCAACAATTTCGTGTTCTTGGCCAGGTACCACTACTTCGACGGCATCTTCTTTCATCGCGTGATCCCCGGTTTCATGCTCCAGGGCGGCGACCCGAGGGGCACCGGGACCGGCGGCCCAGGCTACGAGTTCGAAGATGAGCTCCCTCGGCCCGGCCGCTACGAGATTGGGTCCCTAGCGATGGCAAACGCCGGGCCTAACACGAACGGCAGCCAGTTCTTCGTGATCAGCGGGCCCAGTGGGGTGAGCCTGCCCCCGAAGTACTCCCTGTTCGGTAAGGTCATCAGCGGCCTCGACGTGGTTGCCACGATCGACGCGCTGGGTACAAGTTCGGGGAAGCCAGAAGAGCGCGTGACAATCGTGTCGATGACAATCACCGAGAGTGAATGAACTCCGTTGAGCTTTCGCGTTTTGGCAGGGCGGACGGCGTTGCGAAGAGTTTCAGGACTGGCTTAGGCCGTTCACAGGGAACCGCCCTTCACTGGGGAGACAGCAAGGACGATTTAGCTAGTGACCGGAGGTAGCCATGGGCGGCTCAGAGACCCCATTCAGTGAGGAAAGCGAGAGCGGACGGTGGCCCGCACCGCACGGACCTTTCAGCGGTACGTCGCAAGGGCCGACGAGCCCCGTACCAGATGCCACCGCGCCCGGTGACCCTGTGGCTGCTGCGGGCACCCCGGCTTGGCCACCCAGAACAGATGCCCAGCCTCCCTCCAACCAACCTCCCTCCAACCAGGCCCCCTTCTTCCCGCCAACCCAGGGCCGGCAGCCTTACGCGCAGCCTGCCCAGGCCCAGCCGCCTTACGGCCAGGGGCCCTACGGCCAGGCGCCTTATGCCCATCAGCCTTATGCCCAGGCGTCTAATGTCCAGCCGCCTTACGGCCAGGCCTACGGTCAGCCACCTTACGGTCAACCACCGTACGGTCAGCCACCATACGGTCAGCCACCATACGGTCAGCCACCGTACGGCCCGGAGCAGCCCTATGAAAGCGCGCCGGAGCGCCCCCCGCTAGGTCCTCGCCATGCCAAGGGGCTCCGGTCGGCCGCGGCCATCTTGGTTATTGCCGCAGCCGGCGTGGCGGGCGCTGGAGTGAGCAGGGTGGCCTGGCCGTCGAGCCAATTGGCTAGCAATGCCACTTCGCCGGTTACCACGACTCCATCGTCTGACAGCCCCGGCGGGAGCGGAGGCATCGGCATCTCGCCGTTCGGAGGGTCAGGAGGGAGCGGCTCGGGGAGCACGGAGGGAGCTGGCGGGCCCTCCGATGTCTCGGCCATTGCTTCCAAGGTCGACCCCGCCGTCGTGGACGTGAACTCGACGTTCAACTACAACGGGGGCGCCGAGGGGGCGGGGACGGGGATCGTGCTTACCTCGACAGGCCTCGTCCTCACGAACAACCATGTCATCGACGGGGCAACGAAGCTGAGCGTCACCGATGTCGGCAACGGGGAAACCTATCCCGCAACGGTTGCCGGTTACGACAACACCCACGACGTCGCGTTGGTCCAGTTGCAGGGCGCTTCAGGTCTGGCGACAGCCAAGCTTGCCCCTTCCAGTCAGTCGATGGGGGAGGCGGTGGTGGCCATAGGTAACGCCGGAGGGACCGGCGGGACGCCCACCAACGCCGGCGGCTCGATAACGGCTCTTCACCAATCGATCACCGCGAACGACGAACTGACCGGAGGCAGCGAGCAGTTGTCGGGCCTGATCGAGGTCAATGCCAACATTGAGGCCGGCGACTCCGGCGGCCCGCTGGTCAACGCCTCAGGTCAGGTGATCGGCATGGACACCGCCGCATCGCAGAGCTTCGCGTTTTCGTCACAAGGCAACCAAGGGTTTGCGATCCCGCTCAGCGCGGCCCTTGCGGTCGCCCGTCAAATCGAGAGCGGTCACGGGAACGCGACGGTGCACGTCGGGCGGACCGCTTTCCTCGGCCTTCTCGAGAGCGCTTCGAACAGCGGCTCGTTCCTGGGCAATGGCTCGAACGGCGTCACCGGCGTAGATATCGAGAACGTGGTAACCGGCTCCCCCGCACAGGAGGCTGGTATTGCCACCGGCGATGTGGTCACGGCGTTCGATGGCCACGCCGTTTCGTCACCGCAGCAGCTGGAACATCTGATGGTCCCGCATTCGCCGGGCAATAAGGTCACGATCACATGGGTGGGCACGACGGGCCTGTCGCACACGACCACAGTTACCTTGGCGGCCGGCCCGCCTGCTTAACTCATAACGGCGGTCCTTAGCGGGCCACCGCCCGGCTGCGTAACTCAGGTAAGGGCGGTCATTACTGGGCCACCGCCCGCCCACGACGCGGGCCGACAGAAGAGCAGTGCCCGGCCGGGGTGCGGCGTACGGCCAAGGTGTCCCTTACCCGTTCAGCCGCTTGGCCAACGGCAGGGCCGGTTACTTCGTGCTCCCATACACGCACTACCAGCCAGCCGGCGCCTGACAAGAGCCGTCCGGTTTCTTCGTCCCTCCGGCGGTTCCGGGCTATCTTGTCAGGCCAGTACCAGCCGTTGACGCTGTGCGTGCGGCGGCCGTGCTCCGGGCAACCGTGCCAGAAGCAGCCGTCGACGAAGACCGCCACACGGGCGGGGCCGAACACGATGTCGGCCTTGCGCCGGAGGCCCGGCACGGGTGCCTGGTGCAGGCGGTAACGAAGCCCCAGCGCATGCAACGCGCGGCGAAGGACAAGTTCTGGCGCCGTGCCCTCGCGGCGCTGGACGCTCATGCGCCGGCGCACCGCGTCGCTCGAAGCGAACGGTTCGCGCCAACGCTCGGGCACCGCGACCAGCCTTAAAGTTTGCGTCGCGCGTGCCGCCGGGCGCCCACTTGTTCTGTGGGCCGATCGGGCAGGCCTTGCACTACCACGATGGCGATGTCGTCGGGGGTTACGCCGGACTGGTGCTCGGTCACGGCAAGCTCGATGCGGTGCGCCATCCAGGCGGCGGGCCTGCCGGTACTCCCGGTCAGTGTACGCACCAGGCCGTCAGTGCCGAAAAAGGCTCCAGTGGGGTTGCGCGCTTCGGTGACACCGTCTGTGTAGGCCACGAGCACGTCGCCTGGTCCCAGCACCAGTTCGAGCTCCTCAAACGCGACGTCGCTCAAAAGGCCGAGAAGCGTACCGCTAATAGCTATCTCCTCGACATGGCCGTCCGAACGCAAGATGTACGGGTACGGGTGGCCCCCATTAGCAATCTTTATTTTTAGGACGTCGGGGCCAGGGTGCAGTTCTGCGTAAAGCACGGTGCAGAAGCGGTCTTGTAGACCGAACCCGACGAGCGTTTCGTTCAATTGCGTCAGCAGGCGCGCCGGCGAATGTTCCTGTGCGGCGAGCGCACGAGCTGCATAGCGAGCGATCCCCGTTAGGGCCGCGGCTTCTGGTCCCACCCCCGTCACGTCGCCGATCATCAAGCCCCACACGTCGGAGCGCGCTTCGAACATGTCGTAGAAGTCCCCTCCTACCAAGGAAGTTGACTTTGCCGGGCGGTAGCGGACTGCTACGTCCAGGCCCTCGACGTCTGGGAGGACCGGCGGCAGAAGAGTTTGTTGCAAGGCCTGTGCCACGCGGGAGCGTTCTTGGAAAACCGTGAGATTGTCGAGGCTCGCCCCGAGGTGGGCCGCGAGGCTCTGGGCTAGCTCCTCTTCTCGATTTCCAAAAGCGTTAGGCCGATGATGGGCGAGGTAAAGCCCTCCAAGGGCGTCGCCGTAGCGTGCCCTGACCGGTGCCCCGACCCAGCTACGAAATATGCTCCCGTCCGAAAGCTGCCCGTACCCTGCATTAGCGGCCTCCCACTCGTCGGCGTCATCGAGGCGCACCGGCGTGATGCGCCACAAAGCACCGGCCAGTAAAGGAACTCGGCCCGGGTCCGGCGTTACGCTCAAGCCGTCGGGGTCGCATACGATCGTTGGTTCGGTGAGCACGGAGCGCTCTGCAGGCACGAACATGGCCAGTTGCGCTCCTGTCAGGTCACGCGCCGCTTCGGTGACCCCTTGGACAAGGCTCTCGGCGTCAAGCTGGGCCGCCAGGGCGCCCAGGCGGACGACCATCGCCTCGAGCCGGTCGCGCTCGGCCTTCAGGTCGGAGATGGCGAGCTCGGCCAGGGCTAGCCTCGCGCCAACATCACTTGGTGCTGATGGCGCTTCGGTTTGGGGCGGTTCCATTGATAAAGGCGATGTGGGACGACGCTGTCTGGCCAACTGTGCCGTAGTCACCCCCAAACGGGTTCCGAAGCTCTACTATAGCCAACTCGGACGCCACGAGCAGTGGTGAGGCAGGGAACGCCGGCCCGCTGGCCGGCTCCCGGGGAGCGCCCGGCGGCAAGGGCGGCGAGGAGAATTAAGAGCAATGGCCCGCAGGTATTACAAGCCACCGCTTTGTCTTTAGCTAAACGGGCTCGTCTCGGACGAGCCAGAATAACTGCCGACGCGGAGCATCGATAATTTGGGCCTGCAACTACGCACTAGCGGGATGTCCGGCTCATTGTCTGTGGCATTTGTGCGCGACTGCTTGCAAACGTACCGGTTGTCGAAGACACCAATGGCGCCCCGAGGGGCGCCATTGACGGAGCAGATCGAGCGGCGGATCTCGGATCCGCTCTGCGGAGCAGGCGGCGGGTTCCCGCTCCGGCAAAGAGAGTACACGTTGAGCCGGCGTTTGCCAAGTGGCCAAGTGGCTTTACTCTGCGGCCCTCGCCGCTTACGGCTCAGCGCTTTCCAAGACGACAATGCGGTCCTTTTACGCCCCCCGTGCCCGCCACTGCGCGTGGTCGACTTGGGGGATGATATGCGCCGGCGCATCCGGTCCCACCACGGGCAAGGCCCGGCTAACATTGAGGCCCGGACGGAGTTTGTTACGCGAGCGTCGTACAGAGGCAGTACATCAGCTTCCCAAGCTGAGAACGCGGGTTCGATTCCCGTCGCTCGCTCTCCTGTTGTGCCGCTCGCTTTCCTGAGCTTGGCAAATCCCCAGGGTTGGAGGCGGGTCGCGGGCAACGGCCCTGTCGGCCTATCACGACGCCCAGGGGGCCGATGGCGCGGGCAGGGCGGGTGTCGTGAGCACTTCGTTCGGTCGTAGTTCGCGCTTGGAACATAAGCCTTTTTAGCGAGGAGCGAGGCCGTTATTGAAGGCCCGGCATTGACGACCGTCACCGCAAAGCCTTTTCCAATCGGAGGTTTTGTGGGTTTGCGTATTCGTATCTGGCGACCTGCGGCGTCCCGGCGTCCCTTGGAGCCAGATTGTCTCGCAAGTAGTCCTTCGCGGAGATCCGGGCTGATAAGACCGGAGTACTCCCGTGGGATGGGCCGTAATTGTCCCAGCCGCCTCCTAGCCTTGGAACGTGCTCTACCTCCACCGGTCAGAACGGTCCGACTACCTTGTCGACGCTCTCGGGGACCTGCTGCTCCAGCCCCTGGCCGACCCCATGGCCCGCGAGGTTGTCGCCGTACCCACGAGGGGAGTAGAGCGCTGGTTGTCACAGCGCCTTTCACACCGCCTCGGGGCCAGCAACGGAGGGGGGGACGGCGTATGCGCCAATATCGATTTCCCGTTCCCTGGAGCCCTCGTCGCCGCGGCGATGACGGCAGCCTTCGGGCCTGGGCTACCCGAGTACGACCGGGATCCCTGGGCCCCCGAGCGCTCGGTGTGGCCCTTGCTGCAATTGGTGGACGAGCACCTTGACGACGAGCTCATGTGGCCGTTGGCTGCCCACCTGCGCGCGTCGTCCCCAGCTGTCCCCGCTCGAGGCCCGCGCCGCTTCGCCACGGTCCGCCATATTGCTGACCTCTTCGACAGCTATGCGGTGCACCGCCCAGAGATGCTCCTGGACTGGAAGGAAGGGGCCGTGGAGGGTGCTGCCTCATCACGGCCAGCGGACATGGCCTGGCAGGCAGAGCTTTGGCGGCACCTGCGTCA
>Ga0307477_10004131_pt1 | contig 10596 bp, 9 predicted proteins | sample atmos_gasesECM2C_FD_203316 | JGI IMG/M metagenome (GOLD analysis project Ga0307477, IMG submission 203316) | Hardwood forest soil microbial communities from Morgan-Monroe State Forest, Indiana, United States - atmos_gasesECM2C_515 | ecosystem: Environmental > Terrestrial > Soil > Temperate... | reverse complement strand
CGATTCCAAAGGCCTGCCAGATGCGATGCACACTCGATTTCGACACGCGCGTCTCGGTGGCGATCTGCCGGATACTCCCATGCGTGCCATTTCCCGGTTTGGTTTCCAGGGTCCTGCGCACCAGTCGCGCCACGCGCTCGTCGCCGATCGTGCGTGGGCGCCAGGGGCGCAAGCTCATCATGCAGACCAGTGATCCCCTGCTCGAGAAATCGTCGGCGCCAGCGAGAAAGAGGCGCGCCCACCCGACTGGGCAGTTCCTAAGCGATGGCTTTAACGTGCACGACCAGTTCTGGGGGGAACCCGGGGGCGGCCGGGGCGTTCGGAGTCTTGCAAACCGGCCAGTCGTTTTTTGAAGAACCGTTTTCGCCAGCGGCTGACGATTTCGCGTCGCGTGCTGATCCGCTCGGCGATCTCGTCGTTCGCGAGGCCCTGGTGGGCGAAGAGGATCATCTTGGCGCGAGCGACCATAAAATATGGTAACGTATATTTATTGGCGCGTCGCTGCAACTCTTCTCGTTCTGGCCTGGTGAGGATTATATTGTACGGGCTTCTTCGCGGCAAGATCGTGCCCTCCCAGTTGGCAGCATAACAGGGAGGGCACAAAGTTCACAAATAATACGTTATCGTATTTATGAAGAAGAGCACTAAGTGATCAAGCTAGGACAAATTTGCGTCGCAGCGCGAGTCCCAATAACCCAATCGCCAAAAGGCTAAGAGTAGCCGGTTCAGGGACACTCGTTGGATAATCAACTGAAACGAGTAGGCCCTTGCCAAGGTCGTCCGAAGTGTCATATTTGTAGCCTACGTGACCGATGGTTAAGTCACCGGCAACTTGCACATTTGTCCAAGTCCAGGTTAATTTCCCACCGGTATCTGCGAAATCGCCCGATGCGGACGAGCAGATCTGACCGTCCTGGTTACCTCCCAGGCAGCCACCACTGCTCAGGGAAGAGTTGATGGTTGACCAATTGGATGTCGGGGCGGTTAGTTTGCCTGTCAGCAAATCCGTAGTCCCGATCTTGAAATCAACATTGCTTACATCAGTATAGCTCGGGCCAACTGATGTCGTGTCTAGGTTCAGAGTGACATTACACAGGTTGCCGTTACATACCGCCGTTAATGTGTAAGAGGAACCAAACCCGTCACTGGCGTTCGATGCCGAGATTGTGTCAGCAAAAACTGGGGCACAGCTCAAAAAAAGTACTCCTGCGAGAAGTATCATGCTAACTAAAGTCAGCCGCTTCATCATGAATGAAATGCTCTCCTATACTGCCCAAACAGACCGCCCCGCCAAGGACAACGGAATGTCCAGTTGAGACCTGTGCAAGTGGACTGCCATGAAAATCAGTCTTGTCAAATCACTGCGCTATAACTTCATAAGACACTTATTGTCAATAACTTGGCGTCGGATTGGGTCTGTAAAGTCTACCGGCGATTCACCCCTTCGTCCGGCAAGCGGAACTAATGAGTCCCTCCCGGGGCTAGGATGCGGCAGTAATGTTCCTTCTCTTGAGCTCTGTGGGTCAGCTGGACGGTGTCCTGAAGTCTTGAAAATGGCCCCCCTTCCGAGCATGCTCATGTCAGTCAGTGGTGTGGAGACACTCCGGCAGGAATTACCAGCGTTAGAGATAGAAATACCTCCGTACCGAGGTACGGAGGCAGAAGCAAAATGGGAATCTAGGGAGAACTAAGCTAGCCGCTGCTGGTTACGCCGGGTGAAAAGAAACATCGAGACGATTCCGATCAGCAAGAGAACGACGGTGGCTGGTTCAGGAGTCTGTACGATGAATTCTTGGACTTGACCATTGTAGGCGAGTGTCCCTGTGTTGGTGATAATGATAAAGTTCTCAGGGTTGATTTGGCCGTAATTAGCTGCTGCCAGATTCAGCCACTGTGCTGTGGTAATACCATCAGCATTAGCGAAATTCGTGGGCTCCGCCCCAGGAGTCATAAGGTCCCAGAGCGCATATTGCAGGCTGACGTAATCCCCTGAATGGGAAGCGAACTGAGTTACGAGCCAAGCGGCTTCTTCGTACAGAGTTTGCGGGTTCGTGCTGCCGAGATGGGGGTTGACGGAGCCATTCCCGTAGCGCGTATTCGAGAAATTGTCCGACGCCAGATCAGTCACGTTCGCATTCCAAACCTGGTTTATAGAAACTTCATTATTGATATCGACGCAAAACAAGGCCACGGTGTGAGCGCTGGACGTTCCGTAGTTCATTATCCCCGTGTACGGACTGACATAGTACACACCGTTATTCGCGCCATTCACACCAGTGAACTCCATGGTTGTCGCGCCGTCCGCCTGCGCCAGCGGTGTCATGATAAGGAGTGCAGCTAGAATCCACATTGCCTTCAAGAGCTTCATCCGGTTCTCCGTATTTACACTCGCGTATACATCGCTGCGGCGACGCTGACGTTGCTTGGAGCAATTCTGCTGCCAATGGCGTATCTCTGTATGCTATTGAAAATACAAGAGATAACTGAAAACAAGACATGTTGCACAGGCAATGTTTTTCTCATTGGGAGACATTCCGATGCCCTGCTTAGCTTTAGGTTTACAAGCGCCTCTACAGGCAGGTTCCTTTGCGGAGGTTAGAGGGCATCCGCGTGCGCAAAGACGGCCTGACTCCTTCGCCGAGCGGCCTATTCCATTCCCAAACGTTTGACGACTGTTGGTAGCCGAAAACCACCGCCACAGAAATGATCGCGATGTCCCCGTGGTGAAAGATTAATCCTCAGCGGAGACGGTCGATTTTCTAGTTTTCTGCGCCCGACGGCCATGGAAAGCTCTTTCCACTTTTGCCCTTGGGATTCCCTGAAGAGCGGAGCTTGGAGACCGTAGTTTTCGTAACATTAAGAAAAATCAGAGCTTAGTTGATGCCGAGGGGTCTGGTTATTTGGTCACAAAGGTGCGATCACTCCGTCATACAGAAAGTCGAAGGCCCTAAAGGCAGTTCAGCATCCCAGAAGGCCGTCGAGAGATTTCCCTATAGGAGACAGTCGGCGTAATCGGCCGGCGAGTTTTTCGATGAGAAAGTACTACCGATTCGTCGAAGGTTTTCGCAAATTCGCGAAGCAACGAATGACGTCAGAAGACGCCATTTCCCTGGCGAAGAGCTCCATTCAGAAGCGTGTAGCAGTTCGCGATGAGAATTTTTTGAACTTTGTCGAAAAAGGTGTTTTCCACTATCCCAGTAGCCCTTACCTGAAGCTGCTGGAAGCGAAGAAAATCCATTTCGAGGACCTGAAAAATTGGGTCGCAAAAGACGGGATCGAAGGATCGCTCCGTAACCTGGAAAGCGAAGGGGTGTATTTCACCGTCGATGAGTTCAAGGGCAAAGTCCCGGTGCTGCGCAACGGGGCGGAATTCTGGTGCAAGGAGGGCATGTTCGACAATCCCTTCCTCTCCTACGTATATGAAGTGCGAAGTGGGGCCACGCGCAGCGCTGGAACCAGAGTTCGCATTGACTTCGACTATCTGCATCAGAGGTCTCTCTACGATGCACTGTTGTTGAGCATTCATGGATGCCTGCGGGCCCCCATAGCGAATTGGTTTCCGGTGTTCCCCGGAGCACCCGGAATCAACTCCAGTCTGCGGTTTGCGCACATCGGTAATCCTGCTCGACGGTGGTTCTCGCAGGTGCCAGAGGACCGTTTGAACGTGAACTGGGAGAAGAAGTGGGGCACAAAACTGATCTTCACCCTCGGGAAATTGTATGGCTGCCCGCTGGCGGAGCCCGAGTATGTGCCACTGGATGATGCCCTCAAGGTGGCCAAATGGGCTGCCGACGCTTTGCAAGAGAACGAGCGCTGCGTGGTTTACACCTTTGCGGCTTCGGCGGTGCGAATTTGCATCGCCGCGGCGGACCACAACCTGAACATCAAGGGAACCAAGTTTCTAGTAACCGGCGAGCCGCTCACTGCCCAGAAAAGAAAAGAAATTGAAGCTTTGGGGGCCTCGGCGGTACCCGTGTACGGAATTTCCGAAGCCGGAGTCATCGCCGCGGGCTGCGGACAAGCGCACGCAGAAAGCGACCATTGCCACCTCTACAAGGACACGACGGCGATCATTTCGCACCGGCAAATTGTGCCGCATTCCGATCTCTCCGTTGACTCCTATCTATTCACAACGCTGCTCTACGAATCTCCCAAGCTTCTTCTGAATGTCGGCATGGGCGATTACGGCCATCTCTCGGAGCAGGACTGTGGGTGCACTTTCGGGCAAGTTGGCTTCAGCACACATCTGAGCGGAATTCGCAGCTACGAAAAACTGACCGGCGAAGGCGTGACCTTCGTGGACACCGATTTCGTTCGAATTATCGAGCGGGAACTGCCGGAAAGGTTTGGCGGCAAAAGCACGGACTATCAACTGGTGGAAAAAGAAGATTCCCGCGGGCTGACCCACCTGCAGTTGCTGGTGAGTCCGCGCATCGGCGAGATTCAGGAAACAATGGTTCTGGACCTCTTCTTGAATCTGCTCAAGCGTGCCGAAGATAGCCCGGAATCCTGGTCGCAGTCCGGCACGGAAATGTGGAAACAGTCGAATATGGTGCAAATTGTTCGAGAGTTTCCCATCGCGACCGCCAGCGGAAAGATCCTCCCCTTCTTTGTTTCGAAATCCAAGAGCGTTCCCAACGCGGAACGCAGTACAGCGAGCCAAAAAATATGATAACGGACAATAAGTCAGTTGTGACCTTGGTCGAAGAGAATTTGCCGCAGCCAAGGACCCAGACGCTTGGCGGAGTCGCACCAACGTACGCAAAGGAAGCCGGAACAGGTTTCCCTGCCAGAAGACTGCGAAGGCTGAGACAAAATGAGAGATTCCGGCGGTTAGTGCGCGAACATTCACTGGCGATTGATGATTTGATCTTGCCCTTGTTCGTGGTGCCGGGACACGGAATAAAACACGAGATCAACGCGATGCCGGGCAACTATCATCTTTCCATCGACAAATTGATCGAGGAAGTGAAAGAAGTTCGCGACCTCGGTATTCCCGGGATTCTCCTATTTGGAGTGCCTGACCCCAAAGAAAAAGATCTACTTGCCACCGGCGCCTACGCGCCCGACGGAATCGTTCAGGAAGCGGTTCGCGCGCTAAAGAGGCATGTACCCGAAGTGTTGGTGGTGACGGACGTCTGCTTGTGCGAATACACGCCGCACAGCCATTGCGGGATTCTCAACAACGGATACCTGATGAACGATGCCTCGAAGGAGGTGCTGGCGAAAACGGCACTCTCGCACGCGCAAGCCGGCAGCGACATGGTGGCGCCGGCCGCCATGCTCGACGGACAGATCCGCACGCTGAGAGAAATGCTGGATAGCGACGGCTTTGTGAATACGCCAATCATGGCGTATTCGGCGAAATATGCCTCGAAACTCTACGATCCCTTCTTCAAGGAAGGCACGCAGTCGGCGTTGTCGCATGGTGACAAGAAAACCCACCAAATGGATTCCAGCAACTCCAATGAGGCGATGCGCGAGATCGCCATGGATATCGAAGAGGGTGCGGACATCGTGATGGTAAAACCCGCGCTCTACTACCTGGACATCGTGTACCGGGCCAAGACGGAATTCCAAATGCCCTTGGCCACCTACAACGTGAGCGGTGAGTACGCCATGATTGACGCCGCAGCACAAATTGGCCGTCTGGATAAAAGGCTGATCATGATGGAAGCGTTGACTTCAATGAAACGCGCCGGCGCGGACATCATCATCACCTATTTTGCAAAGGCAGCGGCCAAGGAGCTTCAGTAGATACGCCCCCGGTTGCCCCCCCGGCTGGCTTCTGGCTTGTCCCTAAGCGGTAAAGGTCCACCACTGGTGCGGAATCGTGAGTCTGGAGAATGTTCAATTGCAGGAAGACCGTGAAACACGCGATGAGTGAAGAGCCCGGGCACCAGCAACCGACATGGAAATAGCGCTCATAGGGATCAGCCACCGTACCGCCAGCATTGAGCTGCGCGAACGCCTCGCGTTCCGCGTCGAGCAGGCTTGCGAGGCGGCCGACCAGTTGCGTGCCCGCGGAATCCTAAAAGAAGTGGTCATACTGTCCACCTGCAACCGCACAGAAGTCTACGGGATCACTCGTGAGCGCACCGCGGACAGCTTGGGTGCTATGGAGACCTTTATTGCGTCATATCACCAGGTCGCTCATCAGGAATTCAAGGCCGCACTATATCGATATACGGATCGCGAGGCGGTACGCCACCTTTATCGCGTGGCAGCCGGGCTGGATTCCATGCTGTTGGGCGAATCGGAAATTCTTGGCCAGGTTCGAGAAGCCTACCGCGTGGCGATGGACCATGGGGCCACCGGAAGGGTGCTGAACCGCCTGTTCCAGTCGGCGCTCGAAGTCGGGAAGCGCATACGGACTGAAACACAGATTGGCTCGAGGCCCATGTCGGTGGCATTTGCGGGAGTGAAGCTGGCGGAAGGGGTCTTACGCGGACTGGAGAACCAGCGTGTGCTCATAGTCGGAGCAGGCGCGACGAGTGAGCAAGTGGTGAAACACCTTTCTGACCGAGGTGTTCCGCAATTCCGGATTCTGAACCGCACCCTGGAAAACGCTAAGGCCTTGGTGGCGCGCTATGGCGGCGAGGTTTGGCCCTGGGAAAAGCTGCCCGAAGTTCTCGACTGGCCGGACCTGATCGTCAGTTCGGTCTCGGCTGAGGAACCCGTCCTATCTCGGCAAATGGTGGAAGCGGCCATGGTCGCCCGGGGAAATCGCCCCTTGATGATCATGGACCTGGGTGTTCCACGAAACGTTGCCGTGGACGTGAAAGAAATCCCCAACGTGCGCTTAAGTGATATCGATGGCCTGGCGGAAATCGTCGCGCAGAACAAGAAGGCTCGGGAAGAAGAAATCCCTCACGCTCATGCACTCATCGGGGATCAGATCGACAGTTTTAGGCGCTGGCAAGCGGGCGTGGCAGCTTGTTCGGTATTCTCTGAGCTCCGGGCGATGCCCGAGCACAAGCGCGAAGCACTGCTAAGAAAGCATCTTGCCGGCATGCCTGATTTGACGGAACCGGAGCAATTGCATTTCACCGGCTTGCTTGAAATGTTCCTCAAGGGCACGAGAAAAGACCACTTGGAATATTCCCACAGTGAAATCGAGATGCAGCAAAAATCCTAGGCCGCGTTGCCGTCAAAGACCGCAAAATAGGCAAACTGGCGTTTAGAAACTTCAGGGAAGCTGACCGGCCTGTTTTGCGAGCATCAGGTGTTCTGTCAGATCTATGGACCTTACATGGAGCGCCCCTACTCGGCCCGCTGGCGTCGTCAATTTTGGGAGTTTGTCTACGCTCTTAGTGCGTTGCCCCGACAACCTGAAACTCTGAAAACGCGTGCCTCGGGCACCCGCATTTCAACAGACTCTCGTTACACCCTTTGCTTGTTTTTGACTCTCATTAGAAGAACCAGGCCCCAGAATTCTTGTGTCCGTTGATGAGCGACCCTTTAAACTTCTTTTAGCGGACAGGACCCACTGGTCGCGCTCATGGACCTACGAATCTTCATCGATAAACTCCGGGAAGCGGGCATGCTCGGTCAAATTGACCGCCAAGTCCATTGGAAATATGAGTTGGGGGAGATGACCAGAAGCGAGTTGAGGCCGCTGCTCTTTAAACACGTCAAGGACTATCCGGGACACCAAGTCTTCACCAACGGTTTAGTTCAAATCGGTGCCATCGGGCTCGCGCTTGGCGTTGCAGTGGGGAGCAGCCGCAAGGAGTTGATCCGCCAATTGCGGAAGAGAATGGCGACTCCAATCGCTCCCACGCGGCTTGCGAGCAGTACGATTTTCGAGAACATTTTTGAAGGGGAAGAAGTCGATCTCCTGAAATTGCCCGTTCCCCACTGGAACAAAGCTGATGCTGGCCGATACATTGGGACCTGGCACGTGAACATTAGCCGCGACCCGGAAACCGGTTCTTACAATCTCGGCGTGTACCGCATGCAAGTCTTGGGACCGAGACAAGCGACCATTAGCACCTCTTCGAAAAGCCACCTCGGAATACAATTCGCGAAAGCCGAAGCACGGGGGAAGTCGCTCGAGACCGTGGTGGCGATCGGGGTTAGCGAAGCCCTGTGTATCGCCGCTGCCGCTGGGTACCCGCGTGGAAAAGACGAGTACGAATTAGCCGGTGCGCTGCAGGGGAGAAGCGTGGATCTCCTTCGGTGTTCGAGTATCGACGTTGACGCACCAGCGGACGCGGAGATACTCATCGAGGGGCACGTTGTTCCGGGCGTGCGGGTTCTGGATGGCCCGTACTTTGACTATGCCGGCAAAGCCACATCAAACCCCAAGGCCTACTTGTTTGAGGCTACTCGGATGATGTTTCGAAAGAACCCCATCTTCCGCGGCGCAATTGTCGGACATCCGCGCGCGGAAGACCTGCAATTATTCTCGGTGCTTTCGGAAGTAGGGCTTTTTGATTTTCACGGTTCGCGACTCAGGAGAGCGCTGCAGATTCTGTTTTTGCGGGAAGGCCTGTTCAAAGCATTCCAGTTGGCGGGTCGAATCGGCCCGGAGATATTGCGAATGGGGCGATTTCGTGGCAAGGCCCCTAAAGACACCTGACCTAGGTGGTTGAGACCGTCAGGGAGTTGCTCGGCCGACAAAGTCCGATAGAGCGTCGGCCAGTGTCCGTAAAACCTCACTACCCGATGTGAGGATAGATCCATTTCCCAGCCCAGACCAGCGCTTGTTCGGGCAACATGGAAAACACCATTTTTGCGCATTTCATGCTCCAGTTGTCCGCGCCCGCCTCCCAAGACATCCCCGGAAACGTTTTGTGCACGAGCACGGATTGTTTCGCGCCGAAGTGGTCCTTAAAACGGATGAGCCCGGTGTTCGCAATTTCCGATCTGCCGAAATCGAACTGCGCGGCTCCCGTATTTTTGGCTTCTTCAATCGCCTGCCACAAAAGAAATGGCATGGTGCCTAGACTATGGAATCTCGCGTCACTCGCACCATACTTGAACAGCATGGTGTCCTTATAGCGGATCGAAAAGACCGCGCCGGCGAGTTCCCCCTTTTTGGTTGTCGCAACCTGTATTTTTGCATGCTCTCCTAAGCAATCCACAACATTCTGGAACCAGGCAAACGGTGGTGGTGGAAGCGATTTGCGGCGGCGCGTGAGGACCGACAATCGAAAGAATTTATGCAAGTGCTCTTCGGAGCGGCCCTCTTCATATTTCAAGCCTTCATGAACCGCCTTCCGAATCTTTCTCTGGGTGGAATCTTTGCTGAGGCCCCGGAAAAGGCTTGCGAGACTCGGCTGAAGATCCAAGCTATGCAAGACAAACTGCAAGCCATCCTTGAATTTCGACCAGTTGGCGAAGTTATGCAGAGCACCGGGAGGGCGAAGCTCGACGCTCGCCCATCTTCTTTCCGCTATGCCGCTGGCCAAAAAGGCCAACAAGGTCAGCAAATTTTCCTGGCCGGAAACCAAGGGCTCCGCGTGGTCGGAGAACGGTAGAGAGACAAGTCGGCGACTAACCAGCCAACTCTTCACGTTGCAAAAAACGACGCCATCTTCGAGCGGTTCACCCGGCCGGCTGGTGGTGAAAACCACGGGCTGGTACCCATAGGTGCGCTGCAGAGCTTCCAGCCAGCCAGGTGTGTGAAAAACGGAGGCGCGCGGATGCCGTTGCAGGAATTCCACCCAGCGGGAATCCGCAAGCGGATTGAAATCGTGGAATATAGATGGAACGGAAACACTCCCAGAAACGCTCGTTATAGCCCAAGAGTGGAGACGGTCGACTATGCTGCCAGCCCTTGGCTGGTAGCATTTGGTAGTCTAACCCATGACCTGATGATGAGCGCAAGCCCCGCCGTTTAGGGGTTTAGGGCTGAGGTAAGCAATGGTCTTTACCCTTCCCTGAAGGGACAGGATTCCTACGGACTCTCGCTGGTTTTGCGGGACGGCTTCGGCGGGTTCCTGGGCCGAGCGCCTTACCGCGCTGCTCGTATCTCCCGGGTCGTTACTTCCCGCGTGCCCCGCTGTAGGTCTTTCGACGAAAGGACTATAGCCCCTGGTGCCCTTCAGGGAGAGGCGGAGGTCAAAAAACGCTCGCCAACAAAGCCCGGGGAACCGCCGGCGGATCAACGGATTTCTCAGGCAGGGCGTGGCCCAACCCAGGGGGCTCGAAAACGGCAGTTCCCCATATAGAAAGCCTTTTTCCATACCCTGTTCATCAAGCAAACACTTCCCACTCTACTTTGGGCTCTAACGGTAAGCATGTGATAATAGAATAGATAGGAGCGGTTCGCATGGCTTCGGCGAAAGCTCGGCACTCTAAATGCCGGTAAATCGCTCCCTGGTTCTGCCGCGGCCAACCCCGCTCTGTGCTTTGGTATTCCAGGCTGATTGAAACTGCAAACTCTTAGGGGATTGCAGCAACCATGCGCAGAGGTTCGAAGAATTGTGCACGCGCATAAAGAGGAGAACTTATGAAGGGTGTTGTTCTTGCGGGGGGAACTGGAAGTCGCTTGAATCCCTTGACGCGTGTCACGAATAAGCATCTGCTGCCAGTGTATGACAAGCCCATGGTGTACTATCCGATTCAAACTCTTGTGAATGCGGGAAT
>Ga0307477_10004128_pt1 | contig 10605 bp, 6 predicted proteins | sample atmos_gasesECM2C_FD_203316 | JGI IMG/M metagenome (GOLD analysis project Ga0307477, IMG submission 203316) | Hardwood forest soil microbial communities from Morgan-Monroe State Forest, Indiana, United States - atmos_gasesECM2C_515 | ecosystem: Environmental > Terrestrial > Soil > Temperate... | reverse complement strand
CGCCGGCCTCGGAGGGGTCACGGCCGCATTGATCGAGGCTCGGGCTCTCCCGGCCGCACTCGTGACCGCGCTCGCGCTGGCCGGAGTCGGCAGCCTGGCCGCGCTCGTGGTCGTCGAACGGCATCGCCGCAACCCGATGCTCGACTTGTCACTGTTCGCCTCCCGCCAGTTCACGACCGCCAACCTCGTCACCGTGACGGTGTATGCCGCGTTAGGAGGGCTGTTCTTCCTTCTGGCCGTTGACTTGCAGCAGGCGCTGCACTATTCGCCCGTCGCCGCCGGTGCCGCCCTGTTCCCGGTCACGGTCATCATGCTCCTGTTCTCGTCGCGCGCCGGGCTCCTCGCCCGGCGGATCGGCCCACGCCTGCCGATGACGGTGGGTCCGATCGTGGTCGGCGTCGGGCTTCTTCTTATGCGCCGAATCAACCCGGGTGGGCACTACGTCAGCACGGTGCTTCCAGCCGTTGTCGTCTTCGGAGCCGGCCTCGCCCTCACGGTGGCGCCGCTGACCGCCACCGTCCTCGCCGCGGTTGACTCCCGCCATGCCGGCGTGGCCTCGGGCATCAACAACGCGGTGGCCCGCGCTGCGGGCCTCCTGGCCGTCGCCGTCCTGCCCGTGCTCGTCGGCCTCCGTGGCCGCGACTACGCCCGACCAGCCGCGCTCACAACCGGCTTCCATTCCGGGGCGTTGATCGCCGCGGTGCTGTGCTTCATGGGCGCGGCCCTGGCCTGGGCTGGTATTCGCACGCCGGACGCGGCGCGGGAGGAGATCGATGCCGTTGCCGGCCGGTCGCACTGCGCCATGGATGGACCCCCGCTGAGCGGGCGCGGCTAGAGGCGGTGCTGGCGCTCACGCAGAGCGGGGCCCTGGTCGTGCTGTTCGTCTTCGTGCCCATCGTCGTTGGTGGCGCGGTGATGGTGTTCGTGGCGCGGTCGGGAGGACCACCACCGGGGACCCGCACCTCGGAGGTCCTGGCCTCGGGTCAACCCGCCCAGGCCGAGATCCTCGCGGTTCGCACGCTCGGCACCGTCTTGGATCTCAAGCCCATGATGGCCATGACCGTGCGCGTCAGTCCTGAGGCGGGTGAGCCGTTCGAGCTAAAGGTCGTCCAGTCGGTGCCGCGCCGCCTGGTGCATGACCTGCGCTTGGGCGAGACGGTGCAGGTGCGTTATCTCGTCGACCGCTCCGCTGCCGCTGTCGTCCTCGAGTAGCGGTCAGAACTGCGGCAGCCAGGAGGCGGTGGCAGCCAGCAGCTCGTCGGTCATGGCCACGATGCGTTCGTAGGGCAGCCGGCCGGCCATGGGATCGGCGAGCATCGCCTCCAGCACCTTGGTCCGGTTGCCGGTCAGCGCTGCCTCCACGGTCAGCTCCTGCGACGCGACGATCCGGCGCAGAAGCTCGCCCAGCACCGAGGGAACCGTGGTTTGGTCTCGGGGCGCGACCCCCTTCGGCCCGGCCAGACCCATGCATTCCACCATGACGTCCGGACCTAGGTTGGTCACCTGGCCGGCGTTGGGAAGGTTGACGGGGAGAGCCCGTTCGACGCCGGTCACGGTGCCGTCGAGCAGGTTGGCCACGAGTTCGCCTGACGGCCAAGGTGAGACCTCGTCGGATCCGAGGACCTCGGTCACGCTGGCGTCGTCGGCATCCTTGTCGGCCTTGTGGCCGGCCAGGCCGTAGTGGTGAACGCCCCACTCCCGACCGAAGTCCGACGCCTCGGTGACGAACCCGGCGAAGAACTCGGACACGTGCGTGTCGGACGACCCCGGCAGCACCCCGAAGCGGCGAAACAACTCGAACTTGATGCGGTTGTTGGCGATCACGTCGGCCTTGGTCCACTTGTCGCCGTCCGACACCTTGCGCCAGTGCATGCCGTCGGGAGGCGCCATCCAGATCGGCTCGTCGACGCGGCTCCCGGGCTCGGCCAGCATGTCCGCGAGCATGGCGAACCCGTCCTGGTCGCCGATGCGCAGCGCCGTCACCAGGGGGAGATGGTTGACGCCGCCTACCACTGGGTCAATGGAAAGAAGGTCGGCGTCGAAAAGCAGGCTGAGAACGAACTGCAGGCCGACCAGCTCATTGCACAGGCCAACCGTCTTGACCGGCGTCTGGCGAGAGGCAGCGCGGCACAAGGCCGAGAGTGGATTGCTGACGTTGATGAGCAGCGCGTCCGGACACACCTCCGTCATCGTCTCGGCGATCTCGACGATGACGGGGACGCTCCGCAGCGCACGCGAGATCCCCCCTGGGCCGACGCTGTCGCCGACCGGCTGGCGCACGCCGTAGCGGGCTGGGATCTCAATGTCGTGGCGCATGCTGGCGAACCCGCCCACCGACAGCCCGACGATCACGGCCTCGGCTCCTTCGAGCCCTTCGGCGAGGTCAGTTGTCGTCACCGCCTTGAGCCCGATGCCACGCTTAGATGCGATGTGCTCGGCCACGCGGCTCATGTCCGGTAGCCGCTTAGGCGAGATGTCCATGAGCGTGACGTGGGCATCACGCAACGACTCGGTGTTGGCGAAGTCCACCAACAGCTTCGGCGTCCAGTGGGTGCTCCCGCCGCCTGCAATCGTGATCTTCGGTGCCATGGCCCCCCCGTGTGCTCGGGGGCCGAGGCTACAGCGCGGCGGAGTTGGCCGACGCCGCGGAAGGAGTCGCCACGGGGCGCAGCTCGATCACGTCCTTGGACCGCAGATCTATCGCCGCGTTGCGGATCAACTCGGCCAGGGGCCGGGTGGCGACGGCCACCACCGCAAGCTGGATCATGCCGGCACCGGCCAGTGCTGCCGGCGTCCTCCACATGGTGGCCACGGTGCCGCCGACCAGGGCACCGAGGGGCAGGGCGGCCCAGACCAACATGCGGTAGGCGTTACCCGTTCGGCCCAGCAGCTCCCGTGGCACGACCTGCTGGCGGAGCGAGAGCGAGGCCACGTTGCCCCACGCCACCGCCCCCGACTCCACCGCGAGAGCGGCCGCGGCGACCGCCGCCGAATGGGTTGTGGCCAGCAGGACGTAGGCGCCCGCGGCGGCAAGGCCGCTCCCGAGAAGCATCGCCGTCGTTCCCACTTGGCGGTCAGCCCGGCCGGCGAGCGCGCCGCCGAGGACGCTGCCGATGGCCGCCACCCCGAGGAAGACGCCGTACGCCCCCTTCGAAAGGTGCAAAACCTGCTGGGCATAGATAACCAGTACGCCGAGGACCATGGCCTGACAGAACGCGAAGCCCGCGATCAGGCCGGCGAGCCATCGCAGAAGCGGGCGGCGCAAGAGATACGTGAGGCCGTCGGCGGCATCGCGACGCAACGACGTCGTTGTCGCGGTCCGCCGGACGACTCGGGGTAGCACGGCCAGCAAGAGGAGCGCCGAGATGGCGAAGCTGGCACCGTCGAGCACGAACGGCAGAGCGGCTGCGGCGGCGAAGAGCACGCCTCCGAGCGCCGGACCGGCGAACCATTCTCCGCCGTTGGAGGCCACGACCAGGTGGCCGTTGGCGCGAGCCAGCTCGGTGGCAGGAACGACATCGGGCACCGCCGCGGCGGTGGCGCCGAAGAAGCCGGCTTCGAGCGCGCCGAGCCCGAAGACGGTGACATAGAGGAGCGGGAGGGTCGCACCCGCCAGTCCGACGATTAGCCCAAAGCTCAGCAGCACTGCCATTCGCGCCACCTCGACGACGACGGCCATACGCCGGCGATCGGCCCGGTCAGCAAGCGCGCCCGCGGGGAGCGCGGCGACGAGCCAGCCGAGGCGGGAGGCGACGAGTACGCCGCTGATGGCCAAGGCGTTGTGCGTGATGGACGCGGCCAGCAGCGGGAAGGCGACGAGCACCAGCCCGTCACCCACGCTGGACACAGCAGTGGCTCCCCACAGCTGCCAATACTTCGTACCGAGCGCGGGCGGCCTGGGCTTTGCCGTGTTTCGCAGCATCCCTGCTTCGACCTCGATAGGCATGTAACGCTCTCCTGCGAGTCCCGGCACGATCGGCCCTCGAAAAGGCCGTTTGGAGTTGCCTCAGGTCGAGGGTCGACCGTGCCGAAAGACTCTGGTTGTAGGGATCAGCTATCGCCCTTCGATTCGCAAACGTTGGCGATAGTTGCTGTTGAAGGTGGGTGGTGAGGTCGGTCGAAAGACCGGCCTTACCCCCACATGCCGCGCGTGGCCATGACTCACCCCCTTCCACAGCTCAGGGGCATGGGAGGCCCTTAGAGGGGGTGGTCGGGGGCGAAGGCCGGGTGGTGCCGGGCCGTGACGGGAGTGGTAGATGGGGTTGCTGACTATGCAAGTCCCCATAACAACCCTCCCCTCCGGAGTGGCGGCAGCGTCCGGCTAATCCGACGCGCCCGTTTTCGTTTGTGGAGTTTGGGGTGCGAGTGAAGAAAAGTCACCACCCGATCTGCTGTTCTCGGACAAATAAACCGAACGGGCTAGTCCTGACATGGCCCGGGAGGGCTGGCTGTCATAGCCCGCCCGTGCCAGTGGAGAACAAGGAACCTCAGGATGGTCATCCGCGTGTCGATCACTGACCCGTGAGACGCTTGCCGGCCGGGTCTGCACTCACGGAACGCCGGCGCGGCTGGTCTGTGTGGGCCATCATCGTGGCGCTTGCGCTCGCCGCTGGGGTGATCTGGTTTCGCATGGACCCAGCCGGACACCGCCAGATCCCTGTCCGGGTGGGACTGGTGGCCTTCTTCGTCATCGCGCTCTGCGCAGACGTGCTGTGCATCCACTTCGAGTACCGCCACGAGGCGCACCTTTTGAGCTTCGCCGAGGTCGCCACGGCGATCGGGCTCTGCTGCGGCGCGCCGTTGTCGGTGCTGGTAGGCGCCTTGGCCGGACGCGCGGTCGCGCTGGCTCTGGTGCGCCGCCAACCCGCGACCAAGTTGTGCTTCAACGTCGTGCTCCGGGCTGTCGAGCTCGGGGTCGCGTTCCACGTGTTCGGGGCCGCGGTTGGTCACGCGGGCGTGGCGTCCCCACGGATGTGGGCGACCGCGTTCGTCGCCATCCTGGCGGCCAACCTCGTCACCTTCGTAGCCATTCTCCTAGTGATACGGGTCAGCTCGGGTCCCATCGAACTGGGCTCGGTCCTGACCGTCGGAACCCTCAACGCCGCCGTGTCTGTGGCCAACACGGCCCTGGGGCTGATCGCGGTGCTCGTCCTGTCGGTGGATGCGCGGGCCACCGCGCTCCTCGTCGTCATGGTCGGCATCCTCGCCGCCGTGTACCGCGGTTATTCGACGGTGCGTCAGCGTTACGCCAACCTGCGCCTGCTCTACGAGTTCAGCGAGGCCCTGGCCACCGCCCGGCCGGGCGACGACGTCGTGCGGCGAATCCTCGAGCAGTCGGCCACGCTGGTCCGCGCCGAGGACAGCGAGCTGACCTTGCCAGTCGGGAGCGGCTGGGTCCGGCTCTACGTTGACGGCGACGGAGAGCTGCGGCGTGACCATCTTGTGCAGCCGGACGGCGTCGCGGCAGCCGTGTTCTCCGAGGACGGCGGGGTCGTCTTCAGCGCCCACGCATCCAACCCGCTCATCTGGGCCGCGACCGGGCGGCCGATACGAGATGCCGTCGGTGCGCCGTTGGTGACCGAGGACGGCCGCGCCGGGGCCCTGGTTGCCGCCAACCGGGACAGCGACGTGCGCACGTTCGACAACGAGGATCTCGCCCTCTTCCAAGCGCTCGCCAATCACGCCAGCGTCGCCTTGCGCAACGCCCAGTTGGTGGAACGTCTCACCGAGGAGGCCGCGCATCGGGCCCACCAGGCTCTCCACGATGCGCTCACTGGTCTCGGCAACCGTGAGCTCTTTGCTGAGCGGGTCAAGGCGGCACTTACGGCCCAGCGTGGCGACGTCGTGGTGGCGGTGATGCTCATGGACCTCGACGAGTTCAAAGAAATCAATGACACGCTGGGCCATCACACTGGTGACACGGTCCTGCGCGAGATAGCTGACCGGCTCAGCCGCACCGTTGGTCTTCGGGGAACGGTGGCCCGCCTGGGGGGCGACGAGTTTGCCGTGTGCATCCCGGGGTGCCGCTCCGCGGCCGAGGCGCTCAACCTCGCCCAGGCCATCCGGCGCACAGTGGAGCAGCCCCTCATGCTCGACGAGCTGGTGCTCGAGGTCCATGCCAGTGTGGGCGTAGCCCTCTGGCCCGAGCATGGTGATGACCCCTCAGCCCTGCTGCAGCGCGCGGACGTGGCCATGTACTCGGCCAAGTCCTCCCGGCGCGGCGTCGAGGTCTACGCGGCCAGCAACGACCACTACAGCCAGCGCCGCCTCGCGCTCGCCGGCGAGCTGCGTCAAGCCATCGCCGCGGGCGGGCTGGCCCTGCACTTCCAGCCCAAGGTCTCGGTGTCCGACGGTTGCGTGACCGGTGCTGAGGCACTCGTGCGCTGGCATCACCCGCGGCACGGGTGGCTTCCGCCGGACGAGTTCATTCCCGTGGCCGAGCAATCAGGATTGATCCAGCCGCTGACGCGATGGGTGCTGGGCCAGGCCTTGGAGCAGGTCGCGCAATGGCGCAGGGCGGGCAAGGACATCGCGGTGGCCGTCAACCTGTCGGCCCGGAGCCTCATGGACTCCAACCTTGTCGACGACATCGCGCGCGCCCTCAGCCACGCCGACGTCCCACCGTCGGCACTCGTGCTCGAGCTCACCGAGTCCACGGTCATGTCGGACCCTGATCGAAGCCAGATCGCGCTCCAGCAGCTGGCTGACCTGGGCTGTCGTCTGTCGATCGACGACTTCGGCACGGGCTACTCCTCGCTGTCGCGTCTCAAGCAGTTGCCTGTCGACGAAGTGAAGATCGACAAGTCCTTCGTGCTCCACATGGCCACCGACGCGGAGGACTCCGCCATCGTCCGCTCGATCATCGACCTGGCTCGCAACCTCGGCTTGCAGGTTGTCGCGGAGGGGGTGGAGGACCAGGAGACCGCGGACAACTTGCGCTCCATGGGGTGCTACGCGCTGCAAGGGTTCTTCCTTTGCCGCCCGGCGTTCGGTCCCGATGTCACGGATTGGATCGCCACCCAGCCGGTTCGGCCTATTCCGCGTCTCCTGGAGAAGTCGCTTCCGTCGCTCAGCGGCGCCGTCGCCCTCTGGTCAGCGTGAGCCTCCGATAAGAGGGACGGTCCGGGGGGCGGCCACGCGTCGGTCAACGGTTTCGGCGACGCTGATGCCGTCGTGCCACTCTTCGGGCTCGATGTTGAGGAACGTGCCGTCTTCTCCCCAGAGACCGCGGCGTCCGCCGGGCCAGCGCAGCGCCGTCGCGTCCCGGAAGGCGACGGAGATGGCTCGCTCTTCGTCGAGCACGAGCGTCAGCCTCGCGTCGTCAACGACGAGGTGCTTGCCCGGATGGGCGGCGTCTGGCTCGACCGGCTCATGACGGGTGCCGCCTGCCGGCACCGCTGACCACCTCACTGCGGCCCGGGCCCCGGTCCGGGCGGGATCAGCGGTCGGAGGAACGAGAAAGAGGGCGGTAGCCAGGCTGTCGGACCAGGCCCGGACGACGTCGGCTCCGCTCAATGCCGTGTGCGCGGCCAGGCTGGTGGCGCGCGGGACGCCAGGTTGTCGGGCGACCTCTCGGCGGCACCACCCGACCAGGTCGGCCGCACTGATCGCCGTTGCCCTCAGGCGGTCCTCGGCCCCGGCCAGGTGCTCGGCCAGTTCGGTGGCCGAAGGCTCCCGGCCGGCAAGCTCCGTCGACGCGCCGACCAAGATCTCGAGGCCGGGTGCCCCCACCACGGCGTGTGCCTCTCCTGCCGGCAGGTCGTCTTGTTGGGAGACCGGACCCGAGGGCACGCCAACGCGCCGGGCCAGGATGGCCACGGCGGCCTCCCACGCCGCGCTCGGGCGGGCCGTGACCGAGAGGTGCGCGTCGCCGTCAAGCACGCGCCGCCACGCCGGCTCCGGCGCCAAGACCGGTCGCGGGAATGGCCGCAGCGGCCGAGCTCGGACGCCCAGCTCCAAGCGCAGCGGGAGCAGGCGGGGCGCGACCACCCACGCCGCCGCGTTGGGCGCCGTCAGCATGCGATCGCGCCAGCTCCGCACCTCCTCAGGCCCAAGCCAGCACAGTCCGTACTCGTCTCGGCCGTAGAGGCCGGCGCCGCGCGTGCCGTATCGGGTCTGGAGGGCGGTCGCGGCGGCCGAGGGTCGCCTCTGGTTGGCGGCCAGGACCAGCCGCAGCTCCGCCAGCGAGTCAGTCGGGCCGGACGTGAGGGCCGCGATCAGCGCGTCCAGTCGATCACCGATGTCATCGGGTCCACCCCTGACCCGCATCTCGGCGTGGGTGAGTCCCACCGAGCTGGTCGCGCCGGGCACGCCAGCGGCAATGTGATGCAGGGTCAACCGGGTGACCCCGGCCCAGGCCAACGACTCGTCCGCCTGACCCACCCCGAAAACGACGCCCGCCTCCGCTTCAGGGCCCTCGGCCCAGTACACCGGTACGCCGGATACGTCCGTTCGGAGCACTCCGGGTTCGACGAGTCGCCCTCGGGGCTTGCCAGGGTCGGCCACTGATGCAGGCTAGCCAACCCCCTGTTGGCTGACCGAAGGCTTACAGTGAAGTCCTCACCGCGCGTGCCTCAAAGGAGGGCCTCGTTGGCGTCTCGTCGAAAGTCTCGCAGCGCTGGGCGTACCGGGCTGGTTGTGCTCGCCCTCGTGGCCGGCGCCTGCGGAGGGGGGGCCGGGGGTGGAGGCAGCAACAAGGGTGGTGCGACGGCGACGACGTCCTCCCATTCGGCTCCCCAGGCGGGAGGCAGTCTGACCATCGCCACCGAAGCCGAGGTGCAGTCGGGGTTCGACCCGTTCAACAGCGATTGGGACGCCACGGGTCTGAGCTACGCCTCGACCGTCTACGACTCGTTGATGGCGCTCGGCGCCGACGGGACATTCAAACCCAACCTGGCCCAATCGGTCACCCCCAACGCCGACTTCACCTCGTGGACCATCGTGGCCCGACCCAACATCAGCTTCTCCGACGGCGAGCCCTTCAACGCCGACGCCATCGTCGCTGACTTCAACGCCCTGCTGAAGTCGACCCTGACCGGTCCGATCCTCTACGACATCGCGTCGGTCACCAAGACCGACGACATGACCGTGACAGTGGCCCTCAAACCCAGGACCGCTGACTGTCCGACGTGTGGCTCCTGGGCCGACTTTCCCAGCCTGTTCGCCGAGCAGTTCGGCTTCATGGTGGCGCCCAAGGCCATCAACGATCCCAACCTCAAGAACCATCCCGTCGGCACCGGGCCCTTCGTGTTCCAGAGTTGGGTACCGGGCGACCACTTCACGGCCACGAAAAACCCCAACTACTGGCGCAAGGACGCCAACGGGGTCCAGCTTCCGTACCTCGACTCCGTGACATTCAAGCCCGTGCCCGACGCCCTGTCCCGCAAGAACAGCCTCATCTCCGGGACCATCGACATGATGCATACGACTGACACCCAGACCATCCTCGATCTGCGGGGCAACCACTCGGTGAGCCTGATCGAGGCCGGCACCGGCAGGGTCGAGCAGGACTTCGTGATGCTCAACACGTCCAAGCCGCCGCTCGACGACATCCGCGTCCGTGAAGCGCTGGCCATGGCCCTCGACCGCAACCGCTACAACCAGTTCGTCAACAACGGCATCCTCAAAGTCGCCGACGGGCCGTTCAGTCCGGGCTCCGGGTTCGACAACGCCGGCGGCTACCCGGCTTACAACCCGACCATGGCCAAGCAGCTCATCCAGCAGTACGAGGCCGACAAGCACGTGTCCAGCGTCCAGTTCGAGTTCGGCAACACCAACACGTCCAAGAACCTGCAGGACAACAACCTCATCGCCGACATGTGGTCCCAGATCGGGGTGAAGGCCACGGTGAGGGGGATCGACCAGAGTTCCTACGTGGCCAACGCTCTGGTCGGCAATTTCCAGGCCTACGCCTGGCGTCAGTGGAGCGAGCCGGATCCCGATACGGACTTCATCTGGTGGGGCTCTCGCTTTGCCAATCCGCCGCTCGTCACCAACTTCGCCCGCAACCAGGATCCCAAGATCGACGCGGCCATGATCGATGCCCGCTCGACGACAGACCCCACGCGCCGCAAGACCGACTACACCGCGGTGAGCGCCCAACTCAACAAGGACCTTCCCTACCTGTGGGAGGCCTGGGTGGATTGGTCGTACGCGGCCAAGCCGAGCGTGCAGGGCGTGGCCGCCGGGACGCTGCCTGACGGCAGCACCTCGCGTCCGGTCTGGGGCGGCGTGATCGTGCCCACCCAGCTCTGGCTCAGCCACTAGGAGGATCCGGGAGGTCGGGACGTGCGCCTCGCGCTGCGGAAGGTCGTCGCTCTCGTCGTGGTGCTCCTCGTCGTCACGACCATGTCGTTCCTTCTTCTCGAGTTGCTGCCCTCGTCGCCGGCCGCGGTCAGCCTCGGGCCCTTCGCGTCAAAGTCGGCCGTTGCCCAGTTCAACCACACCTACGGGCTCGACAAGCCGTTCCTGGCCCAGTACTGGCACTACGTCACCCACGCACTCCGTGGCGACCTGGGGAGGGACTTTCTCAATCACCGCCCAGTCGCCACGGCCGTCCGCGAGCATCTCCCGGCTACCCTTGAGCTTCTGATTGTGTCTCAGGTC
>Ga0307477_10004126_pt1 | contig 10608 bp, 7 predicted proteins | sample atmos_gasesECM2C_FD_203316 | JGI IMG/M metagenome (GOLD analysis project Ga0307477, IMG submission 203316) | Hardwood forest soil microbial communities from Morgan-Monroe State Forest, Indiana, United States - atmos_gasesECM2C_515 | ecosystem: Environmental > Terrestrial > Soil > Temperate... | reverse complement strand
GTATCCGGCAGAAAGCGCCCGGCCCAGTTCTTCTTCCACTTCATTCATGCTCCGCCGCAAAAGGTGTGTTCTCGCTCCAACATGCAAACACACGTAGTAGTCGGCCGCTTCGATCCAGTCGATCTCCGCAATTTTCAGGAACAGGATTTCTCCCGCATTCTTGATCGCCAGCCGCTCGAGCTTTCTCGGCGCGTCTTTCCCGAGCGCGATTCTTTCTTTTGCGCGCTCCAGCGCGCGCCCGAATCGCACGTTGTCAAACGGCTTCAGCAGATAATCGAGCGCCCCCGCCTCAAACGCCCTCAGCGCGTATTGGTCATACGCCGTCACAAATACCAGCGCCGGCGGCAGGTCTTTCCCCAACTGTTCCAGCACGTCAAACCCGTCGCACTCCGGCATCTGCACATCCAGAAACACCAGCTCCGGTTTCTTTCCGCGGATTTCTCGCAGCGCCTCCATCCCCGACCCGCATTCGCTCACGAGCTCAATCTCCGGATCGTGCCGCAACAGCACTTTCAGGCTGCTCCGCGCCAGCGGTTCATCGTCCACTACCACCGCCCGTATTCTCCCCCGCTGTTCCCCCAGCTGCGCCAATCACTCCTCCCGGAACGGCACCGAAACCGACACCTTCACTCCTCGCGACTCTTCATTCGTCATCTTCAATTCAAACGCGTTTCCGTACAGACTCTCCAGCCGCGTTCGCACGTTGCTGATCCCTATCCCCGCTTTATTTCTCTCCCAGTGCTCCGGCAAAGTCGGGCCATCGTTGTACACGCTCAGCGTCAACACGCCATTCGTCCGCGCCGCACTGATCTCAATCGCGCCTCCTTGCGCGCGTTTCGCGATGCCGTGCTTCACCGCGTTCTCCACGATCGGTTGCAGGATCAGGCTCGGCACCCGCGCCCTGCAAAGTTCTCCCGGAACCTCCACGCGCAATTCCAGTCGCTCCGCAAACCTCGCCTTCTGAATGTCCAGGTACTTCTGCAGAAATTCCAGTTCCTCGCCGAGCGGCACCTCCTGCCGGTGCGAATCATCCACTACGCGCCGCAGCAGATCGCTCAGCCCCGCGATCATGTTCACCGCCGCGTCATTTTTCCCCTCGCGTATCAGCCCCGCTACCGCGTTCAGCGTGTTAAACAGGAAGTGCGGCTCGATTTGCTGCCGCAGCGCGCTCAGTTGCGCTTTCGAGAGTTGCTCATTCAGCCGCGCTGCCTCCGTCTGCTGTCGCGAGATCCTTTCTCTCGATTCCAGCAGGTACCCCACCAGCAAAATGCAGCCATACAAAATCACCGACGCGAGCAGTTGGTTGTAGAACTTCTTCAGCAAGAGATCCCCATACGGCCCCGGCGGAGTCGCGTTCGCCCAGGGATCCCACAGCAGTTCCATTCCTGCTACCCACGCCGCATACACCAGCCCTATGGACACACATGCCGCCGCGTGCACCAGCCACGGCGTCATCCTCCTCCATTGCACAGGCTGCCAACGCCCCAATCGCAGCACCCGCGGCGTCGCGAGCGCCCACGGCAACCACGACAGTGCCACCGTCACAAACAAATACGTCCAGCGGTGATGCATGTGTTCCGAACGCATCACCACTACCGTTTGCGTCGCGTCCCACAACGCTATGCCCAGCCAGATCGCTCCAATCCAATACCATCGCGGCGCCCGCTGTTCTGTTTGTCCGCGCTCCATGCCGAGCATCATACCTCGCTCCGACCGGCCGCGCCCCAAAATGCAGCCAATTGCCTCCTTTCTGCAGCCACCGGTCTGGCCTTGCTCCCTTTCCCGCCGCATACTCCCCGTCATGCTTACCAAACTGAAAGTCGCGCTCCTCAGCGGAGCGGCTCTCCTCTCCGCTGCAACTTTCCGTCTGAATCCCACGCCGAGTTCCGGCCCGGAATACACCAGCGATGGTCAACTCTGTTTCCCCGAGCACTATCGCGAATGGGTCTACCTCACCACCGGTTTCGACATGAGCTACAACCCGGCGATGGATATGGACCACCACATGTTTGACAATGTCTTCGTCAATCGCGAGGCCTACCAGGTTTTCCTCGAGACCGGCACGTGGCCAGACAAAACCATGCTCGTCCTCGAGGGCCGTCGCGCCGAAAGCAGGGGGTCCATCAACAAGGCTGGCCATTTTCAGAGCGGCGATACGATGGGCTTTGAAGTCCACGTGAAAGACGAATCACGTTTTCCCGGGAAATGGGCTTTCTTTGGTTTCGGCGACGCTAAAACCTCCAAAATGATTCCGCGTTCCGCCGACTGCTATTCCTGCCACGCCGATCACGCCGCGGTCGATACGACCTTCGTCCAGTTCTATCCAACCTTGCTCCCGTTCGCCAAAAGCAAGGGCACCCTCTCCCCAAGCTATCAAAAAGAAAATGCGCCAGTCGCGTCCTCAAAAGACACCGCCCCCAACCCCTCTTCACCAGACTCCAAGCCCTATCCCTGATCCCACAATTGCAGTGCGGCCGTGCCGCTCTCGCACGTGGGCGCTTTCATCCAATCAGGTCTCGCGTCTGTAGGGGCGGCTTTACGCCGCCTTGGGCCACTGCGTCTTGCCTCTGCGTGTCGTGCCACCCTGCTTGTATGACTTCAGGGCTTCCGACTTACCACTTACAACTCTCTTTCCCCCTTCACTCGTACCGCAACGCCACCGTCGGATCCACCTTCATCGCCCTCCTCGCGGGAATCAAACTCGCCGCCACCGCCACTCCCGCCAAAAGCCCCACCACCCCTACGATCGTCGTCGGGTCCGTTGGCCGCACCCCGTACAACAGACTTCCCATCAAGCGCGTCACTGCCAACGCACCCGCAATTCCAATCGCAATCCCCGCCCCCAGCTGCGCCATGCTCTGCATGAGTACCAATTTCATCACGTCCCGCTCCTGCGCTCCCAGTGCCATCCGAATCCCGATCTCATGCACTCGTCGCACAACCGCATATGAGATCACGCCGTAAATTCCGATGGCCGCCAGCACCAGCGCCAGGAAAGCAAAACTCCCCAGTAACAACAGGCTGAACCTTCGCGGTGAAGTCGACTCCCGTATCACCTCCTCCATCGTCCGCAGCCTCGCAACCGCGAGCTGAGGATCAACCGACCACACCGTACGGCGTAACTCCGCCGCCATGCTCTCGGGCTCGACCGAGGTTCGCACCGCCACGTTCATTCCACTCCCGGGGAGCTGCAGATAAGGCTCGTAGGTGTGTTGGGTCGTCTCCATATCCAAGCCGCGTGGTTTCACGTCCCCTACCACGCCCACGATCGTGAGCCACGGGTCTTTGGACTCCGCCGTGCCCCACTTCAGCCTCCTCCCAATCGCGTCTTCCTTTGGCCAGTAGCGTTTCGCAAGCGACTCGCTCACGATCAGGACCTTCACTGAATTTTCGTTGTCCTGTTCCGTGAAGTAGCGCCCGCGAATCAGTGGCACTCCCATTGTTTGAAGATAGTCCCCAAGAATCACGGAATGATTGCACCGGTTCAGGTTTGCCCCGGGCGGCGGTTGGTAGCCCTCCGGCGTAAACAGGTGCGTCCAGCCGGACTCGAGTGGAAGATCGGTAGAGGCACCCACGGTTTTAGCCCCAGGCATTTGCTGCAACCGCCGCATCACTTGCTGGTAGAAGCTCTTGATTTGCGCGTCTTCCTTGTACTGCGACTCCGCCAGGTTCAACGATGCCGTCAGCACATGCTCCGGCCGGAAACCAGGGTCGGTCTCCACCACCCGCTCGAAACTCCGCAGCAGCAGCCCCGCGCCCACTAGCAGGATCATCGCAAGAGCAACCTCCGTCACCACCAGCACTCCTCGCAAACGGTGCTGCTCCAGTCCCTGCATCCCGGTCCTGCCACCTTCTTTCAATGCCCCGTTCACTTCCGCGCGCGGACCGCTCACTGCCGGCAAGATCCCAAACACCAGGCCCGTCAACACCGCCAATCCCAGCGTGAATCCCAACACCGGCGTATTCACCCCGACCTCATGGAACAAGGGAATGTCTTTCGGCATCAGCGCCACCAGCACGTCCGTGATCCAATACGCGAACGCCAGCCCCACTCCAGCGCCCGTCATCGTCAGCAACATGCTTTCCGCCATCAACTGCCTCAGCAGCCGCCAGCGACTCGCCCCCAGCGTCAGCCTCACCGCTATCTCCCGCTCTCGGTCCGTCGCTCGTGCCAACAGCAGATTGCCGATATTGATGCACCCGATCAGAAGCACGAACCCAACCGCGCCAAGCAACAGCAGCAACAAAGCTCGCACTTTGCCAACGACTTGCTCGGTTAGTGGCAATACAACGGCGCTTAGCTCGAATTGCGAACGTATTTCCGCGGGATACGTCTCCTCGATGCGGTGCGCGATTCCTTGGAGGTCAGCGCTGGCCTGCGCCACGCTCACTCCGGCTTTCAGCCTTCCCACTACGCTGTAGTTGAAGTTGTCTCCAACGCTGGCCAACTCGTCGGCCGTGAACGCCATCGGTACAAAAATATCCGCAGCTTCCCCTTGATCCATTCCCGCCAGCGGAAACACCGCGCCGCGGGGCATTACGCCTATCACCACGTACGGCTGCCGGTTCAAGGTCACGCTCCGGCCAATCACTTCGCGATTCCTGCCAAACTGCCGCTCCCAGAACCCGTCGCTCAGTATGGCGACAAGGTGTCCCGGCTGATCTTCCTCCGCCGCAAAAGCCCGCCCAATTGCCGGCTGCGCCCCAAGCACTGAGAATAGGCTCGCGCTCACGCGATCCACATGGACCCGCTGCGGTTCTTCCCCTGCTTCGAAGTCAAGCTCGTCTCCCTTAAATCCCGCTAGCACCTCAAATGTCTGGTTCTCTCGCTGAAATTGCGCCACATCTGGCGCGCATACCGGAATCGGATCCGGGACGGCCTTCGGAATCCACTCCTTCACCACCACCAGCCGCTCGGGCGTGCCGTACGGCAGTGGCCGCAAGACCACCGCGTGCACCACGCTGAACACCGCCGTGTTCGCGCCAATCCCCAGCGCCAGCGTCAGCACCGCCGCCGCTGTGAATCCTGGCGATTTCCGCAACATCCTCACCCCAAACTTCACATCATTCCACACCGTCCCCAGCCACATCCCGCCGCGTTCCTCACGGCACTCCTCTTTGAACCGCTCCACTCCCCCAAACTCGATTTGCGCTCGCCTCTTCGCTTCCTCCCTCGCCACGCCTGACCGCTCCAATTCCTCCGCCCGCCTCTCGATATGCGCGCGAATCTCCTCATCCATCTCTCGTTCCACGCGAGTGCGGCGAAACAGTGTTGAAGCAACTGAACGCAGCCACGCCACGGTCTTCATACTTCCTCCGGCTCCGCGCCCAGTACCGATCCCATCGCCTCCACCAGGCGGTTCCATCCATCGGCTTCGGCACGCAATCGCTTCCGCCCTGCCGCCGTCAGTTCATAAAATTTCGCGCGGCGATTGTTTTCCGAAGTGCCCCAGCTCGCTTTCAGGTAACCCTGCCGCACCAGCCGGAATAAAGCCGGATATAACGCCCCCTGCTCTACCAGCAATGCCCCGCGCGAAATCTGCTCGATCCGCAAAAGCACTCCGTAGCCGTGCAGTGGCCCCAGCGACACCGCTTTCAAAACAAGCAGATCCAATGTTCCGGGAAGAAGCTGCGCTTGATCGCCCACGTGGCCTCCTAAGATGGTTAGGAGGCTACTCTCGCTCTCCTAAGTTGTCAAGGAGAGTCTTTCGGCCCCTTCTCTGGTCGTTCGTATCGGGGCACGCCTTGCGCTTTGACCCCGCGTCTTGCCTCGCCCTGTCATCCCGCCCCGGAGCGTCACGGCTTTCTCTTTCGCGCCGGTCCGTAGCGCGCGGGTCGCGTAGCGGAGGGATGGTGTCAAGACGTCATGCCCACACCCCGCGATAGAACCATCTCGACTCCGGGTGCCACTGTATCTCTTGAAAGAAACTCTCGACGGGGACTTGAGCGAAATAAAAGAGCTCATCGCCAACAACGTCCATTGCTGAGGCCTTCGTAGTCAGGGGCCCAGCACCGCAGGACCCCATGTCCGCACATTCCCCTGATCTTGCGCCGCCCGGTTTTGTCCCGGAGGTAGAGAATCAATCCCGCAAAACCCTGGCGGGATCGCTGCGTGTGGCGCGCCATGCCGGCAAGAAACACGCTGCCAGAGCGGCGACGGTCATCACGATCAGCGCCGACCCGAAGGCCAGCGGATCACGCGGGCTGACCTTGTACAAGAGATTTCCAAGCAATCGAGTCAATCCAAGCGCCGCCGCGGCGCCAAGCAACACGCCGCCCGCGGTCAAAGCCAAACCGCGCGACAGCACGAGCCCCACAAGATTCGCTGCACCCGCGCCAAGCGCCATACGCAGCCCCAGCTCGCGCCTGCTCTGCGACACCGCATACGACATCACCCCATAAAGGCCGATGCTGGCAAGCAGCACAGCCAAGCCTCCGAACAGGGCGACCAAAGTTACGGCCACGAGTTGCTGGGACGTAGAACGATTAACTTGATCCTCGAGCGTAATCATTTCGTATAAAGCGAGGTTAGAATCGAGCGCGCGCACTTCGCGAATCAGAGCCGTTTGGATGGTTTGCAGAGGTTGCGTCGCACGAATATGGATTTCAGGTTCTATCGCGAAATACTGGCGGAGCGGGACATAGAAAAACGGCCGGCGCGTTTCATCCATGCTGTAGTATTTCGAATCTTTGACGACGCCGACCACTTGCACCCAAGTGCCTTTCACCTGCAGGCGCTGGCCGATGGGATTCCGCCCGCGCCAATACCGCGCGACCATGGTTTGGTTGACGATGGCGACGCGAGGTGCGTTTTCGTCGTCCGCGCGAGCGAATTCGCGCCCGGAGACGAGAGGAATGCCCATAGTGGCGAAGTAGTCGGGACTGACCTGGTTGTATTCTGCGTTCGGCTGTTCGTTGGGTTGCGGTTCGTAGCCGTCCACGGCAATCGGCGTCGAAGAATACGATTCATAGCCGAGCGGAACAACGCGGGCGTAAGCGGCCGCTTCGACGCCGGGCAGCGCGCGGACACGCTCGATCAATTCATCCTGAAATGTTTTGGCATGCGGCGCGTCATAGCCGGCGTTGGCCAAACTTACCGAGGTATCGAACACGCGTGTCGTGGAGAAGCCCGGGTTGGTGGTTCGAATCCTGCGCAGGCTTTGCATCAGCAAGGTCGCGCTCACCAACAAGATGAAGCTGAGCGTGACTTGGAGGACCACGAGGCTCGAGCGGACCCATGCTCTTCCGCCGCTCCCAACAACCCCCGCCGAATCCGATTTCAGCGCGCCGGCAAGATCGATCTTGCTGCTCTGCATTGCGGGAACCAGCCCGATCAGAAGCGTTGTGATCAGGCAAACTGCGGCGCTCAGCGCCAGAACGCGCCAATCGATTTCGCCGGGCAGGTACATCACATTTCCCCCACGGACCGGGAAAAGCAGAACAAGCGCGTGACGGCACCAGTACGCCACTAGCATGCCGCCCGCTGCGCCGCAGGCTGACAGCAGCAAGCCTTCGGTAACGAGTTGCCTCAACAAGCGGCCGCGCCCGGCGCCCACGGCGAGGCGAACCGTCATCTCGTGGCGGCGCGCGAATGACCGGACGAGAAGCAAGTTGCCGACGTTGGCGCAGACGATCAGCAGAACAAACATCACGACAACAACCATGATCTCGAAGATCGGCAGCAACTCACCGGCGTGATTGAAAGGAGTTTGCCACAGCGCCCACACCTTGATGCCGCGGCCGCGGTTGGTGGCGGGATATTCAGCTTCGAGGCGAGCGGCAATCGCGGAAATTTCTTGCTGAGCTTGATTGCGAGTCACGCCAGGCTTGAGTCGCACATAGGCTTCCGCCCACCGCGCGCCGCGATCTTCCAGTTTTTCTTGGCCGGCGTTAAAAACCTCCAGCATCGAGGCAGGCACCCAAAACTCCATGCCACGGCCGACGAAAGTCCCGTAGAACCCCTCGGGCGCAACCCCGATGATGGTGTGCACGACGTTATTGAAGCGTTGCGTCTTGCCGATGATTTCTGGATCGCCCTTGAACCGGGTCTGCCAAAGATGGTAGCTGATCACCACGACCGGATGCGCGTTGCGGCCGCTGTCTTCGCCTGGCTCAAAGCCACGGCCCAACATCGGATGGACTCCAATCGCGTCAAAATAGTTTGCGGAGACGATGCTTCCGGTCACGACCTCGGCGCGCTCGCCAATGCTCAGTGTCGCGCCGGTAATTTTGCTGACAAAGAGGGTCCCACACAGCGTGCAGCTTCTTTGCACGTCGAGGAGATCGGGCCATGACGTTTCGTCTCTCTCCTCACCCATCGTTCCGGCCAGTGCGACCAGGCGCTCCTGGTGGGAAACGAGCGGATAAGGACGGAGAAGAATGCCTTCGACCCAGCTGAACACGGCGGTGTTGGCGCCGATGCCGAGCGTAAGGCAGAGAATGGCCAGAAGAGAAAAACCCGGGCTCCGCCGGAGGATCCGCAAGCCGAAGCGCAGGTCTTGCCACGCCGTTTCGATCATCGGTAGTCCCCCCTGGTCGCGGCACATTTCCTTGGTTTGCTCGACGCCGCCGAAACTGCGAAGGGCTTCGCGGCGCGCGTCAGCAGCAGACATCCCTCTTCGCACGTTGAGTTCGATGGCCATCTCCAGATGCGAACGCAGCTCCTCATCCAGATCGTCTTCGAGCCGCCGACGGCGGAAGAGCACGACGAGGCGCTGAACGAACGTGCGGAGAAGTTCACGCATAGGCTAAGTCGTCCTTAGGACCCGATTGATCATAGCGGACATGCGATCCCAGCTTTCCGCTTCTTCCACGAGTTGCCTGCGCCCGGCCCGCGTCAAAGAGTAGTACTTCGCCTTGCGATTATTCTCCGAAACGCCCCACTTGGATGCGATCCAGCCGCGCTGCTCAAGCCGCAGCAGGGCGGGATAGAGGGTTCCCTGGTTCAATTGCAGCAGGTCTTCGGAGACTTGCTGGATGCGCAGGGCGATCCCGAAGCCGTGCATTGGGCCCATGGAATCGAGCGTCTTCAGTACTAGCAAATCGAGTGTTCCCTGCAGGACTTCCGATTTGGAAAGTGGCATATGCTCCTTTAGACGTTCAACAGAAGAAAAGGGGAGCCTACCACATTCCTGTTGCCCGTCAACAGGAGTCTTAGGCAGGAGTCTTAGGCCCCCCGCATTAAAAGCCGGTTCCCTGCGATTACGGCGCAAAACTCGGGCACGAATGGAATCAGTGTTTGACGCTGTCGTCCAAAAACTGAGAAACATCTGGTTCCCATTCGGAGATGCCAAGGTAGAGCAGACTGCGCGCATCATCTGAGGTCTTGCCGATCGCGGGATAAATTTTGAGCAATGGAGCCGGTCGAGTTCCGCAGAGATGTCCTTTCCGGGTGTCGTGTCGTCCTTATTTTTGAAGTAATAATAGACACCGTAGAGATAGGTGGCCTTCTCGGCGGCTTGCAAGAGTCGGCTCCGGCTGTCTGCTTTCATTCTTGGCACTATGCCGTCTTATAGTCAGTTGACTGACTTATGGGATATTGGACCCCCGCACAGCATCAACGGAAATGATTCACGCAGCGAGGATGAACCTATGAACAAGGACGACCAACGAAGCCTGGCAGCCCGCAACGGCAGGAACTTCAAAGCGCGGATTTTTTGTGCGATTGCATTGGCCGCCATTCTGGGATCTACGGTTTCGGGGATTGCCGCAGGCTCCGACGCCGACCGGGACGCCAGACAGTGGATCGGAACTTGGGCGACAGCCGCGCAACCGTTCGTGCCGGAGTCTCTGCAGACCTTCCGGAACCAAAGCCTGCGCCTCATCGTGCATACGAGCGCCGGTGGGACAAAGGTCAGGATCAAGATCTCCAATACTTATGGGGACGGGCCGTTGCTGATCGGCGGCGCACACATTGCCCGCCGGACCGCGGCGGCGGAGATCGATCCGCGCTCCGACCGGGCGCTGAAGTTTCAGGGAAAATCGTCCACGATCGTCCCCGCGGGCTCGATGGTGGTAAGCGATTCGGTCGAGCTGGAGGTGCCAGCGCTCTCGGATTTGGCGGTTAGCTTCTTTCTTCCTCAGCGCACCGAGGCCAAGACTTCACACAGTATGGCGAAGCAGACCAGCTATGTCTCTCCCGAAACAGGGGACTCAACAGCCGCAGTAAAATTCCCAGTGGCCAAGGCCATTCACTCCTGGCCTTTCCTGACCGGGCTAGATGTCGAGGCTTCGCTTGGCGCAGCAGTCATCGTAGCGTTTGGCTCTTCGCTTACGGACGGGGACGGAACCGCAGCGGACACAAACGGGCGTTGGCCTGACGTGCTTGCCGCGCGCCTGCAGAAAAGCGCTGGCGGAAAGGCGGAGATTGGCGTCCTGAATGAAGGAATCATAGGCAATCGCCTGCTGCATGATAGCCCGAAAGGTGCTGACAACCCATTTGGAGCAGGCTTGGGCGAGGCGGGGCTAGCGCGGTTCGAACGTGACGTGCTAGCTCAAGCAGGCGTCAGGTACGTCATCGTGGGTCTGGGCATCAATGACATCCTTTTCCCGGCATTCCCGTTCACTCCTGCAAGTGAAAAGGTCAGTGCTGAGGACATCATTTCCGGC
>Ga0307477_10004125_pt1 | contig 10610 bp, 7 predicted proteins | sample atmos_gasesECM2C_FD_203316 | JGI IMG/M metagenome (GOLD analysis project Ga0307477, IMG submission 203316) | Hardwood forest soil microbial communities from Morgan-Monroe State Forest, Indiana, United States - atmos_gasesECM2C_515 | ecosystem: Environmental > Terrestrial > Soil > Temperate... | reverse complement strand
GGTCGGCATCGACGAGCAGCGTGCGTCCCTGCCTGCCGAATGCCGCCGCCAGATGGACTGCGGTGACCGTCTTGCCGGTCCCGCCCTTCAGGTTGACCACTGCCATGCGCACGGGCTTGCCCTCTCCTATTGATCAGCGCGGTTTACGGGTGCGGACCCTACCATATCTTGGGGATCGACGTCGACTCGACCCCCACATATAGGCGATCGCCAGGGTCAGTGCTGCCAGGCCGGCGCCGGGAGCAACCCCGGGAAGGTCCGGCACGACGGCCGCGAGCCCGCGACATGGGTCTGCCGGCAGGGGTGTGACGGCGGTGTCGGAGCCGAAGCTGCCGCCGTCATCCAGGGCCAGTGTCTGCTCCGGATTCGCCGTGTACTGCGGCCGTGTCATCAACATCGGCTTGAACTGGTAGGACTGATAGAGATCGTGCTGGTCCGTCCAGTTGGGCGGCGGCGGCGAGGCGCCGTTGGTTGCAATGAACGCGCTCTCCTGCTGCTGGTCCGACGAGTCGTCGTGCGCCACGTTGCCCGGCGGGTTGACGTTCTCTCCCGTCGCCGCACCGACGTCCAGTACCTGCGAGTAGGAACCGTGGTCCCATCCCTTGGTGGCGGGCGGGATCGGTGACGCGGGGAAGCCCGGGATCTGTCCCGTGAACGTGCCCTCTCCGATGGCGCCGAACGACTGGTACGGATACGGCCGCAGCCACTTGCTCATGTCGGTGGTGTTGAAGCCAAAGGTGCCGTTGCCGCTGTCCGTCTTAATCACGGACTCGATCGCAGTCCGTACAAACACGTCGAGGTCGCTGATGTACGCGCGCGACGTGTGACCGGTGAGCGCGTCGTAGACGGCTGATTCCTTGCCCAGGAAAGTTCCGTTCATGTGGCCGGTCGTGTTGCCGAACACCAGTTGCTCGAACTGGCTGATCATCTGCGAGCCGATCAGCGCCGGCCAGGGCCCGCTGGTGGCGACCCCGTTGCCGTACTCGAAGTTGTCCATCTCGAAGATCGACAGCGCCGGATGATCCTCCTTGTTGTCATTGTTGATATCGGAGCGCTTGAAGCCATCCGCCTGCCACTGGTTCAGGTACTGAAGGGCACTCTGCAGCTGCGCGTACATCGGGTCTGACGTCGACGCGGTCTGTATCGCGTGCGCGAAGAGCGCATACCAGGTGCCTGCATAAGGGTCGTCCCCTTCCAGATACGGCCGGTCGAGCGCTTGCAGGTCGCTCATGCCGGCGCCGTTCAGGGTGCCGAGCAGCTGCTGATCGTGGGCGAGTCGTGCCTGTACGCCGACGTCGATCGACGAGCTGTTCGGCCACCAGTCGATGGGTTTGGACTCGATGCCTTGATTGACGGCGAAGTAGCCTCGTGCGGGGTCCGAGTCGTGCGGCATCTGGCACTGGTTGAGGAAGCCCTGCCACTCGGCTTCACCGGTGCCGGGCATCGGGAAACGGCGATCGGTCCCGGGCCGCACCGGCTGCAGGCCGGTGAATCGGTACGCGATGTGCCCCGCCGAGTCGGCGTACAGCAGGTTGTAGGTCGCGGTGAACGCGTCGGTGCCGTACCAGAATGCATTGAAGTCCGTCGAGGTGTTCCACGCCAGCGCTCCGTACAGGCTGCGCAGGAACACACCCGTCTGCGCGCGACGGTACGCGAACGCGACGTTGTTGGTTGTGTCGAACTGGAATACGAAACCGTGCCCCGTGTAGTAGTCCGTCTCGGTCACGTCATGCGGGGTGCACGGTCCGAACTGCTGGCCGGGCGCCGGACACAAGGGCAGGTCGCTGTTCACATGGTACGTGGTGAGGATCGGATTCATGTCGTGCCACGCGCCGTTCAACCAGTACTGGTGCTGGTTGGCAGGGTTGATCTTCTCCACGTAGAGGTCGGCCTGGTCACCCTCATTGCCGGCGATCAGCGTCCAGGCGTGCTGGTTGCACCACCCGATCCCGATGGCGGGGCCGAGACCCGGCACCGTGAATCCCTCGCAGTCGAACACGCCGGGGATGTGAGCTCCAACTTCGTAGAAGATCGGTGGCGACATCAGGCCGGACTGCGGCGATCCCATCAGCAGCGCACCGTGCGACGCGGTGCGCGAGCCGCTCACGGCCGCGCCGAACGAGCCGATGTGAGGCACAGGGATGTTGAACGCCTTGAGCGCGGCCTGCACCTGCTGCAGGTAAGCATCGCGCGCCGCTGCAACCTGCCCCACCGACGATATCGACAGCAGTGCCTGCTGCGCCGTCGAGGGCGCACCCACCGCATACGGCTGCCCCGCTGAACCGCCGCCTGGATCGGGTGGCCCGTCACCCGGCGGAATGACCGTCGGGGCGTCGGCGAAGGTCGGTGGATACAGGTCGTTGAAGATCTGCAGCCCTGTCTGCTGGCCGTACTTGGTCTCAAGCTTGTGCAGCAACGCAGCGTTGCCCAGCTCACCGGCCGCGCCCTCACCGCCGAAGGTGACCATGGTGAAGACCATGTCGACGGCGACCGCGTCCTCCGGCGTCCACGGCGTGAAGCTGGTGACGCCGAGCACGTGGTACAGCTCTGGGCGCGTGGCGGGATTGTTGAACACCACCGCTGCCCCGTCGTTCACTCCCTTGGCGTACGCGGCGAACAGCGACCTCAGGTGCGCGTCCAGGGCCTGGTACTGGCCCTCGATGTTGGAGGTGTTGAGGTACTCGCGCCGCATGAACTGGTCGGATGACAGCTCCAGGTCGCCGAGCAGCGATGAAAGCGTGCCCTCGGCCAGGCGGCGGATGAAGTCCATCTCCAGCAACCGGTCCGTGGCCGTCACGTAGCCGGTGCCGTAGGCGATCCCCTGCAGGTCGGCTGCTTCGATGTGAGGGACACCGTGTTGGTCGCGGTACACGGTGATCGTGGAGGCGGCCCGCGCCGGCTGTGGGCGCGCCGGGCCGGCGAGCACCGCCGCGGGTGCTACGACTGCCAGCAACGAAGACAGAATCGCCCTTCTACCGATCGCCATGTTCGAGGCGCCCCGCCGCAACGGGGCCAGATGTCCCTTCGTAAAGCCTGAGGGCCGTCAGTGTAGTCCGTCGGGACGTGGACGGATGGACATGAAGTCGAGCGATGCCGGCATCGCCGTAGAGTAGCCGCGCGTGGACCTGGGACTCGACGGGCGCACGGTCGTGGTCACCGGCGGTGCTTCCAACATCGGACGCGGCATTGCACTCGCCTTCGCCTCCGAGGGGGCGCACGTGTGCATCGCCGATCTCGATGACGAGCAGGCTCGTGCCGCCGCCCGCGACGCGCCGGGCACGATCGTCGCCCACCGCACCGACGTCACCGATCCGCAGTCGGTGGAAGATTCTGTGCGGGCGATCCTTGAGGCGCGCGGGTCCATCGACGTCCTCGTCAACTGCGCCGGCTGGGTCATGGACCGGCTCTTCATGGAACAGCCACGGGAGGAGTGGGTGCGCCAGGTTGACGTGAACCTGTGGGGATTCATCAACTGCACGCGCGCTGTGCTCGGCTCCATGATCGAGCGGCGCTCCGGGCGGATCGTCTCCATCGGATCCGACGCAGGCCGCATCGGCGAATGGCGCGAGGCGGTCTATTCGGGCACGAAAGCGGCCGTCATCGCCATGTCGAAGGCCATCGCGAGAGAGGTGGGCAAGCACAGCATCACGGTCAATGTGGTGTGTCCCGGGTTTGTCCCGCCGCGGCAGGAAACCTCCGGGCCGCACTCGATGTGGTCCGGAGATCTGGGCGCGATGTTCACCGACGAAGTGTTGCAAAGGGTCGTGCGTGCATACCCGCTCCGCCGCCTCGGCACACCGGAGGACATCGCCGGCGCGGTGCTCTTCCTGGCCTCCGACCGCGCCTCCTACATCACCGGCCAGACTCTCTCAGTGGACGGCGGCTACGTGATGATTTAGCCGGCGCGCGGAAAGAGATCGGCGACCAGGGCCCCTGCGATGTAGTCGTTCTCGGAGCACAGCGGGGACTGCGTTGCCGTTACTCCGGAACCCGGCGCCAGCCCCTTCTCGCAGCTCTGCAGTGATCCTCGATCGCCGGGCGGGAGTCCGGGAGCCCGCACCCGGTAGATCGATGCCGGTGTTCCCTCGCGGATCTTCCAGGGCATGAGAGCCAGGAAGCCGGGCTGCGCCCCTTCGTAGCGAGCGAAATGAGAGTCATCGGCGCGATCGGTGTACGCACCTGCTCGCGCGTAGAGTGCTCCACTGCTGTCACCGGAGTACCAATATCGCGTCGCCCGGGGGTCGTCGCGCGCGAAGATCGCCGACTGCCCGTCGCCGGAGACGTCGAACAGGTTGCCCACCAGGAACGGATCCACCGCGTACTGGAAGTTGTGGAAGGCAAAACTGCCATCTGCCTTCCGGCCCTGGACCGCGTACCAGGAGCTGGCCATCCACGACAGTGGCTGCCAGGACGCCTGCGGCGTGCCGCATGCCTCGGTGAAGTCAGTCCAGCTCATGCACTGCTTGGTGCCGTCGTTGAACTCCGGCTGCAGCACGACGTTGACACCCTTGCTGTCGAGGCACTGCATGTAAGCGAGGGGATCGGCGCAGGGATCGCCGCTGCTCACCAGGGATTCCTCGAAGGCGTCGAGGCTGATGGCGATGCCCATCCTGATGCGAGCGGAATGAACAGCGTCGGCGCCGTGCAAGCCGATAGCGTGGATGGTCGATGGGGACGCCTGATGCCAACCCAGCGGGCTGAGCTCGATCGGAGTGAGGTTCACCTTCGGCTGCAGGTCGTACAGGGTGCCGTCGGGCGCGAAGACGAGCTCGACGTTGTCGATGTTCTGCGTATCGGCGACGTACACGTACGACGCCGGGGCCAGGTCCGGGTCCTCGAGCGCCGCGATGTCCTGCGGCGCGGTGCTTCGGTGCCACCCTGGACACGCACGCCAGTGCGCGTACGCGCCGGCGCACGCGGCGCCCTCGACGATCGGGAGCGGGGCGCCGAGAACCACGTAGACGTGGTGAGCGCTGGCCAGCTTCGACCCGTTCTCGACGACGGAGCGGACCATGGTGTCGGTGATCGCGGTGAAGAGCCGTTCGACGGTGGCGTTGCTCGACTGCGGCGGACCGAACTTCTCGCTGTAATACGCGAGCTGAGGCGTATAGAAAGGCGCCACGGCGCCGATGCCGCCCGCACCTGCCTGTCCTGTCAGCTGGCCGAGAAGCGTTGCACCGGATGAGGCTTGACGGGCGAGCGCACCCCGCGACCCTTCGGCGCCGTACATGATCCCGTTCAGCTCGTTGTAGACGACGATGTTGGGTCTGTCATTCGCGCGCCACGAATCGACTGATCGGCGCAGGTCACAGTCGAGGTCAGCGTAGATGCTGGCGTACGTGGCCGCGCGGCTCAGCTCCTGGATGTGCTGCATCGCGAATACGCGCACCTGCCCTTTCGCGGTGAGCACGGTTGCGGGAGCCCGCTGCTGCGACGTACCCGCGTAGATCGTCGGTCGGACGGTGGTCACCGTGGGACAGGCGGCCGCAGCCGCGCTCACACGAGTGAACGGAGCGTTGCTGAGCACGCCGCCGGCCACAGCGGCGGCAGCCGCCAGCCGCCAGATGCGTTGCCGGGTCACGCGGTGCTCAATGCGCCCAGCGACGCGAGAACCTCCTGAGCCGCCTGCTGACCGGAGCGCACGGCCCCGTCCATGTACCCGGCCCAGATCGTCGCTGTCTCGGTTCCCGCCCAGTGCACCCGTCCCACCGGCGCGCGCAACGCCGGACCGTAGGATGTCCAGACCCCGGTTGGGAAAAAGGCGCCGTAGCATCCGCCGGTCCAGCGTTCCTGCGGCCACAGGTGCTCCACATAGCCGATCGGCTTTGCAGCGTTGCTGCCGAAGTAGCGGACCATGGACTGCACGACGGCCGCTTGCCGCGATGCCTTCGACTGCTGCATCCAGTAGCGCCCGTCCGCGCCTTCGATGAAGCCGATCAAGACCCCCGGGCCGGCAGTCGCCGTACCGTCGTCAGGGTATGGCGTGTTGTCGAACGTGATCTTCACCGGGCCCGTGTCGCTGGTCACCTGCCCCGCCAGCCCCTGCGCCCTCCAGAACGGATGCGGATAGAGGCACTGCACCTTCAGCACCGATCCCATCGGCAGACGCTGGACCAACTGGTCGCGCAGCCCGCCGTCGTACGTCGACAGCGCCGGCTCGTAGTCGATGCCGAGGTTGAGGTGGGGTGGGATGGCGACGATCACGCGCTCGGCTTCGACACTGAAGTCGGTGCCCGCGACGACTGCGCCGCCGCTGCTCTGTGTAATGCGCCGCACCGGCGCGTTGAGCACAACGCTGCGGCCCAGATGATTGGCCATCGCGATCGAAATCTGCTGCGAACCGCCGATGAAGCGGCTGTCCTGCGCACCGGCACCGGTGTCGACGAGGTTGTCCAGGTTGCCCGCGCACGCGATGTACCACAACACGTGGAGCAGCGAGAGATCGCGCGGCTCAGCACCGAAGACGGCCTCGATGGCGAGGTTGACCAGCTGCCGGTCGGCAGCGGTGGGCGCCTCCTGCGCGGCCGCGACCAGACCGGGGCCTGGGTTGAGGTTCTCGCGCATCCAGGTCTCGAACGACTGCTGGTCCCACGCCTCTGCGCTCGCGTGGGTCCACGGCGCGCTGGTACTGAGCCCGCCGGCCAGCTGATTGAGCTGGAAGATGGCGTATCCCGCGTTCGCGGTGGAGGCGTCCGCGGGGATGCGGGTCGACCCGCTGTAGGTGGTGAGCAGGCCGTTGCTGTAGTCCAGGTAATTCCCCTGGTTGTACGTCTTGAAGGTGCCGATGTTCAGCTGCCCGGCCAGCGCATACACCTGGTCCTGGGGCCGGTAGACGGCCTGGTTGGGGAACGTGCTCACGGGTGTCTGGCCTGGAAGGGGTCCCACCCACTGGCCGCCGACCTCGATGACGCGACCGTTGCCGAGCTGATAGTTGAGGGTGCGACCCCCGACACGGTTGCGCGCCTCCAGGACCGCGACCCGCGCGCCGGTGGCGACCAGCTGCCGGGCGGCTGTCAGGCCGGCCAGTCCAGCGCCCACGATCGCGACGTCAACGGACAGTGAGTCCGAGGGCGCCGTGGCTGCCCCCGGCAGCTCGGTGGCGGTGCCCATCGCCCGGACCGGCCAGGGCAGAGTCAGAGCGGCCCCTGCCGCCAGGCCGCTGCCGACGAAGGCCCGCCGGCTGATCCCGTCCACGTTTCCTACAGACGCACCGCCGCGTCATATCTTGCGGATCCACGGCAGCGAATCAGCATGCTTGACGTATGCTCGCCCCTCGGACGACACCGGGCGATCCAGTGACCAGCGAACAAAGGGAAGGCGAGATGCGCGAGCGAAACCTGCTCCGGAGGACACCAGCAATCCGGCTGGCGGCGGCCGGTTCTGCGGCGCTGGCCGCCATCACCCTGCTGACGCCCATCGTGGCTCAGGCGTTCAACCCCCGCCCCTGGAGCCCCACCACCGAGGCACAGAACTTCTCCAAGGTTGAGGAGCGCCAGACGATCTACAACACGGCCGGGTATCAGGTGCAGCTGCGCACGGTCAGCGTGCAGAACCTGGTGGCGGCGCGCGCCGAACAGGTCAACGACCCCGCCCGCGAGTTCGCGGACCACGTCTGCACCACCGGTGAAGACGGCTGTGCCGGAGACGCGCGCCTGTACGCCTGGCAGACGAGGGGCTACGGGATCGTCCAACCGGTCTACTTCACCGCCCGCGACGGGGCGACACTCTCCGGGCACGTCTGGGCCACGCGTTCCGGGTCCGCGCACCGTCCGGGGATCGTGATCACCGACGGGTCGGTGCAGGCGGACGAGCAGCTGTACTGGTACGCCGCGCAGGCCCTGGCCAAGGCAGGCTATGTCGTGCTCACCTTCGATCCGCAGGGACAGGGACAGAGCGACACGCCCGGCGAGTCCGCCGACCAGCAGGAGGGCGTGCCGGCGCAGAGCGACGGCCGGCCCTTCTTCGACGGCACCGAGGACGCGCTGAACTTCTTCCTGGCCACTCCGAGTCATCCGTACGTGCCCGTCCCCAGCTGCTCGACAGGCACCAGCCACGCCGCGAAGCAGAGCTCCCGGGTGAAGCAGGGCCTGGACAATGCGTACAACCCGTTCTGGGCCATCCTCAATCCGCATCTCATCGGTCTGGCCGGGCACTCCTACGGCGCCGCGGGCGTCTCGTACATCGGGCAGTGGGATCCGCGTGTGAAGGCGATCGTCGCGTGGGACAACCTGGCCGCTCCCGACCCCAACGCGACCACGCAAGCAAGTGGCGGCGGTCCGAGAGAGAAGCCATGCCCGGCGAATCCATCTGCGCGCTCAGTCCCGCCGGTCACCAAGCCGGCGCTCGGGCTGTCCGCCGACTACTTCCTGCCGCCGGAGCCGAACACCGCGCAGCCCGACCCCAACGCGAAGACAACCGAGTCATTCGCGTACACGAAGGCCGGCGTCGACACCGGTGAGATCATCATCCGCGGCGGCAGCCACCTGGACTTCAGCTTCATTCCCAACGTCGCGTTCGGGGCATCGCTGCGTGGGGCGGACCTGATCACCTGGTACACCACGGCGTGGTTCGACAAGTACGTCAAGGGCGACGCGTCCGCGGACAAGCGTCTGCTCACAACCCGCTGGCGCAACGACAGCGCCGAGGGCGCCATCGATCCCAACCACGACCCGAACATGTTCTCGTTCTACTACCAGTCGCGGCTCGACATACATCTCACGCGCGGCGGGACATTCGACTGCGAGGACATGCGGGCGGGCTGCCCGCACATGGTTGGCAGAGACGGTGCGCCACCCGCGTACTCGTACGTCACGATCGACACATCCTCCGATTCAGGCCACGTGCCGGCGAACGCGCCGTACGGAACGGGGATCTATCCGAAGACCGCCCAGGTGCCTTAGGCAGGTCAGGCGAGCGTTGGCGCCTCGATCAACAGCTCGTCCCACGGCCAGTGCTCGGGTGCTCCAACCTCGCTCCCGCGGCGGAAGATGGCCATGATCTCGGCGGTCGACTGAAACTTGGCGACATCGCTCTCCATGGCCGCCGTGTCGGGATAGTCGTATTCGAGCACGCACTCATTCACCTTGCCAAAGCCCACGCTCCAGAGCTTGCCCTCCGCGCAGCCCGCCTTGCGACAGGCCGCGTTCATATCGCGAACCCACTGGACCCCGTCGCTGTACTTGCCGAGAGCGAGCACGAAGTGAAAGCGGTGTCGCACCATGATGTGACCTCCTAAATCGGCGGCTGCGGATCGTACTGGATGCCTCTGCGCACGTGTCGCGCTCGCTCCTCCGAGTGGAGACGCGCCACCAGGTGGAGCGCCATGTCGATCCCCGCTGAGACGCCGGCGGCGGTGATGATCTGGCCGTCATCGACGAAGCGCTCGCCGTCGCGCACGTCGATGGTGGGATCGATCTCATGAAGCGTGTCGAGAGACGCCCAATGCGTGGTCGCCGGCCGGTTGCGGAGCAGCCCGGCCGCGGCGAAGACCAGCGAGCCTGTGCAGACGCTGGTCATGAGCGTGCCGCGCTCAGCCAGTCGTCGCAGCCGCGCGTGGTGCGGGTCCTCGGGATTGAGCTGACTGCGTGTTCCCTGACCACCGGGGTAGACGAGCACGTCGACGACCTCGGCCGCATTCCAGGCACGGTCGGGAATGACACGTGCGCCCTTGGCGCACCGGACCGGCTCGGTCGTGTCGGCGACGGTGAAGACACCGACTCCGTCGTCGGGCCAGGTCTGCGCCCAGAAAGCGAGCACCTCCCACGGCCCGGCGAAGTCGAGTTCTTCGACGCCGTCAAAGAGCGCAATCGCGATCTGCACGCAGGTTACGAATGCGTCCGTGACACCGCTGAAGCAACCGCGGCGAGCAGACGGTCGACGTCGTTCTGATTGTTGTGCAGGTGCGGCGCGATGCGGAGTGACGAGCCGCGGGGGCTGACCATCACACGAGCGGCCCCCAACTCCCTGGCGACCTGCCGGGCAGATTCGCGTGGAAGCTCGATGCCGATGATGTGCGGAGCGCGAGCGTGTGCCGGCTCCATCGTCAGACCGAGCTTCTCTGCCCCCTCAGCAATCTCGTCAGTGCGTGTCCGCAACGTCGCGGCGATTCGTTCGACCGACCAGTCCAGAACCTGCTCGATCGCGGCGCACGCCATCGGCGTGAGCAGGAAGTTCGTGCGCTCTCCGACGTCGAAACGCTGAGCACCCGGCCGGTATCGACCCCCGTAGTCCCCGATTCCGGTGAAGTCGTCCGACCCCTCGCGGACGATCCAGTTCTCCTCGAGTGGTTCACCATCGTGCAGGCTGGGATCGAGATAGAGATAGCCGAGGCTGTACGGTCCCAGCAGCCACTTGTAGCCGACCGCCACGACCGCGGCGGGGCGAAGCGCGGAGACGTCGAGCGGCATGGCGCCGAGCGACTGACTGGCGTCGACGACAAAGACCGACCCCGCCTCACGCAACACCGGTGCCACGCGCGCGAGGTCGATCAGTGCGCCGTTGTTCCAGTGCACGTTCGGAAGAGACGCCACCGCGACCCGCTCATCGATCGAGGTCAGGATCGCGTCCGTCCACGACTGTCCGGGCTCGCGCTTGACCACCAGCAATTCGGC
>Ga0307477_10004124_pt1 | contig 10614 bp, 11 predicted proteins | sample atmos_gasesECM2C_FD_203316 | JGI IMG/M metagenome (GOLD analysis project Ga0307477, IMG submission 203316) | Hardwood forest soil microbial communities from Morgan-Monroe State Forest, Indiana, United States - atmos_gasesECM2C_515 | ecosystem: Environmental > Terrestrial > Soil > Temperate... | reverse complement strand
ACGGATTCGTCGCGTTTATCGCGCAAGGAGACGCTATGCCCAGAGATGTCGTATCTCGTTCCTCGAAAGTTTTCAGTCCTCCCCCCGGCAATGAAAGTAGTGATGGGAGAATCGGCAATTTCATTCTGCGCAGCCTTCCCCGCAAGGAGAGTAGTCTGCTTTTCCCGGAGATGGAATTTGTGCGTTTGAAGCTGCATCAGGTATTGCACGAACCCGGAGAGGTAATCCGGTCGGGATATTTCTTGAATAACGGGCTCGGTTCGCTGCTCACAATCCACCCGGACGGGAAAACGGTTGAAGTAGGCCTGACTGGAAGGGAAGGGTTCATAGGTTTGCCAGTAATCTTCGGGTTCAAGACGAGCGCGCTACGAGTGGTTACGCAAGCCGACGCGACTGCCTATCGTGTAGAAATCGATACCCTGCTCAGGATCTTACCCCGCTGCCCTGAACTCGAAAAGCTACTGCAGCGCTTCTCCATGCTCCTGGGAATGCAGTCGACGCAACTGGCGGCCTGCAACCGGTTGCATGATGTTACGGAGCGTTTGGCGAGATGGCTGTTGATGAGCCACGACCGAATTGGCGGGACCATTCTTCCTTTAACCCAGGAGTTTCTGGCACAAATGCTAGGCAGCCGTCGGGCGAGCGTGACTGGGGCGGCGGGAGTTTTGCAGAAAGCAGGGGCGATCGAGTATTCACGAGGAAGCGTGGGCATTGTCAGTCGGGGGAAGCTGGAAGATTCATCTTGCGACTGCTACGAGGCCATTGAGCGGCAAAAGAAGCGATGGCAGGGAGAGGCGAGCTAGCAGGGCTTCCGGGAAAACTCCAGACTCTCATCGCCTGGGTCCGACAGATCGTGCTCCAGTTCGAGGATGCGATCTCGTCTAAGATCGTAGGCTGCCCGTTCTGGCGGAGACAATCCGCCGAAGACTTCGTCGGCACGTGCCTCTGCTTGCTGTTTGCGAAGACGATCTAACTCGAGTTGCGGCGCTTCGGTCATCATAATGAAGCCTGGCCGCTGAGCTCATCAGGTCGGGATGACTTGGAGGGGAGTGGCTATCTCCACCATAGTCTTCGGCCAGAGGTATGAAATACCCTGAATACTGTACGGTAACGTACAGACATAAGGCCGCCTGCGCAAGTCTTTTATGGGTTAGCGGAGCCAATCTTCCAGTTCGATTCCGCGGTCCGTTTTTTCATCGCGGTACTTCACGATTATCGGGGTGTAGAGAGAAAGATTCCAGTCTGCGCCTTTGGCTTTTTTGACCGCGCGCGAGCCAGGGACGACTACCGCGTTCTCCGGGACTTCCAGGGGAGTGTCAGCGGTTGCGCGATAGACTTCGCCTTTCACCAGGTCATAGAGCGGAGTCGAGCGGGTGAGGATCGTTCCAGCGCCCAGAACCGCCCTTGCCCGCACCAAGGTGCCTTCGAAGATGCCGCAATTGCCGCCTACCAGGACGTCGTCTTCGATGATCACCGGGGCGGCGTTCACCGGTTCCAGCACACCTCCGACTTGCGCAGCGGCGCTCAGGTGGACGCGCTTGCCGATTTGCGCACAGGAGCCAACCAGGGCGTGGGAGTCGACCATGGTGCCTTCGTCGACGTAGGCTCCAACGTTAATGAACATCGGCGGCATGCAGATGACGGAAGGGGCGATGTAGGCTCCGACCCGGGCCGACGATCCGCCGGGGACGACGCGTACACGATCAGCGATGGTGAACTGGCGGGCAGGGAAGGTGTCTTTATCGATGAAGGAGAGGCCGGCGGACATTTCCTGGAGAACTCCGAGACGGAATCCCAGGAGGATGCCTTGCTTGACCCAGGCGTTGACGGTCCAGCGGCCGTCTATCTTTTCGGCGGCTCGGAGTTTGCCTTGCGTGAGTTGATCGCGGAATTCGAGGAAGGACTTGCGCGCGCTGGGATCGCGCTCGACTTCGTCTTGCGCCGAGAGGCGCTCGATGGAGGCTTTCAGGGAGGACATGGAATGGATGATTGTTGATGGTTGATTGTGATTTGTCAAAAGGGAAAGCGATCACCACAGAGGACACAGAGGATTTCAGAGTTTAGATTGCAGATTTCAGATTTGATCTCACGATGCGTTCTACAATCTGCAATCTGAAATCGCAGAATCTGAAATGTTCTTCAGACGCACTTGCACTCGCTGCGGATGAGCACGCCGGTCATGGCGTGGGCGACTTCGCGGGCCTCGGGAAGAGTTGCATAGGGGCCGTGCCACCGTGCGTGGTTGGCGTCGTGGCCCGAGGGGCGTCCTTTGCCGTGGCTGCACTGGCCACAGGTGGCGCGGTGCAGGACGATTTTGTGCGGGCCCGCTGCCCAGTTTTCGTAGATGAAGAATGCGGCGGCTTCTGGAACCGGGCCTGCGGGTTTGGTGATAAGTCCGGCTTCAGTGACAACTCTCTGCAGCTTCGAGCGCGTATCGCGGCGCATGGGGACTAGGGGCAGGCGGTAGACCTCTTCGATCTTCCCCATCATGGCCAGGACTGCTTTCACGGGCAGCGGGCTCGACTCGATGAAGTTGGCCTGCATCAGCGGCAGATATTTCCGGTTCAGGGTGCGCGCGGTGGCCCAGTCATTCGCGAGGGCGGCGCGGGTCAGAGCGGCCATTTCGTGCGGGATTTCGTTCGCTGCAACCGAGATGATTCCCACTCCACCGAGCGCGATCACGGGAAGCGTGACGGCGTCGTCACCGGAGAAAACCAGGAAGTGTTCGGGCACTGACGCGATCGCTTCCGCGATCTGGGTCATGTTCCCGCAGGCTTCTTTGACAGCGACAATGTTCGGAATCTCGGCGAGGCGTGCAAGTGTGGCCGGTTCGAGATTGGCCGAGGTGCGCCCCGGAACGTTGTAGAGGATGACGGGTGTATCCCCGATTGCTTCGGCGATCGCTTTGAAATGACGGTACTGGCCTTCCTGCGTGGGCTTGTTGTAGTAAGGGTTCGCCGTGAGGATGGCGTTGACACCGGGGCGAGCGGCGAGTTCCTTCGCTTTCTCTACGGCATCGTGGGTGGCGTTCGAAGTTGCGCCGGCGACGATGGGAACGCGTCCGGCGGCAACTTCGATGGTGGTGTCGATGACGTGCAGCCATTCGTCGCGGGTGAGAGTGGGCGTCTCTCCGGTGGTGCCGCAGGGGACGAGGAAATCGATGCCAGATTCAATTTGCCACGCGACCAGATTGCGCAGGGCGGCGTCGTCGATGGAGCCGTCTTGATGAAACGGAGTGACCAGAGCGGTGCCGCATCCACGAAGTTGCATAGGGATAAGATAGCGCGAATGAGCGGGGAGGGAAAACTTGTGTGACGGGGATCACAGCGCGTGTAGGGGCGGACGCCTTCGTCCGCCCCGCGACCCTGGGCGAAGTGAAGGGGAGCGTGCTACGGCATGCGGACCAGTCCGGCGGTTTCCGAGCCATCAGGCGCTGTCATTGAGCGCTTCGCGCGCAACCCCGGACGTGGGCGTCCGGGGCTACATAATTCGATTTCGGAAATTTGATGGGTGCTCAGGGGCGGTTGGCGTTTGATTTTTCGTTCGAGTTGCTGGCAGTTCCGATGAGCTCATCCAGGCGGCTCTCTAGGGCGTTCAATCTGTCCTGTTCTTCCCGTAGCTGCTGCTCTGCCTGGATTTCTGTCGTCTGCTGTTGCTGCGCGATGTTTCCGGTGACTTCGAGGTCTGACTTCACGTGCTTGATCCTGTCTTCTAATGCCGTCCGTTGCTCCGAATTCTCCGCCGCGCTGAGAGCGTCCTCAAGCCGTTTGACCCCCAGTGTCAATTCCTTCTGATGGACGTGCGTGTCAAGCAGCTTCTGGCGAGCCTCGTTCAGGCGGTCGGAGGCACGTGTAATGGCTCCTTCTTGTATTTGGAAGCGAGCCAGCAAAATCTGCGTGGCTTGAGTTCTATTCAGCGACACGCGCAAGTCCTGACGAAGTGCGCGTACTTCGCTGAGGAGAGCTTGCAGCGTCTGGGTGTCGGATGAGGCGGACTGGCCAAAGGCGCACCCCGATATTCCTAAGAAGGCAACGATGGCTAAGAACGCTGGTCGCATGGGAGTCTCCTTGATCTAAGAAGGACGTAGCTACTAAACGTGTGATGGCTGGTGCGGAATCGCGACTCTCCCTTCAACAGTCATCATTGCGCGCCTTGCGCGCAACCCCGGACGAGGCGTCCCTGGCTACACAGTCCGGGGCTACATTTACGTTCACAATTCCCGCCACACGTCCTTGAAATCGAAGAAGCCCTTCTTGCCCATCAGCCACTCGGCGGCGCGGACTGCGCCTTCGGCGAAGCCGCGGCGGGATTTCGCATCGTGGCAGAGATAAATTCTGTCGGCCGGGGATTCGAAAACCACTTCGTGCAGGCCTACGACTTCACCTTCGCGGAAAGACGTGATTTCGAGATCCTCGGGCTTGCCGGCGGTCTCGAGGATTATTCGCTGGATCGCGATTGCCGTGCCTGAGGGGGCGTCTTGTTTGTGGGCGTGGTGGCGCTCGAAAATCTGGCCGGAATAGTCGTGATTCAATGCAGCGGCTGCGGTTCGCGCGATATCGAAAAACAGGTTCACGCCAATGGAAAAGTTCGGGGCGTAGATGAATCCAGTCTTGTGGCGCTCGACCAGCGTGCGCACTTGATCCATCTCTTTGTACCAGCCGGTGGTGCCAACCACCATGTTTTTGCCGGTTTTGACACAGGCTTCGATGTGCTGGAGCACGCAGTGCGGGGCGGTGAAGTCGATGACTGCGTCAAAGGGGGCGAGATTTTCCGGAGCGAGTGCAATGGACTCGATGTTGTCTTTCGCGCCGACGACTCGGGCGTGATGTCTGCGCTCGGCGGCGACTTCGGCTACGAGCGATCCGGTTTTGCCGCGGCCGAGGAGGAGGAGATTCATAGGCTTCCAAAGATTTAACCACAGAGGGGACGGAGGGGCACAGAGGCCAGCCAGCATGACGAACTGAAGGGGCGAGAGCGGCTGCGGGCGCTACCTGCGGGAAATACCTGATTGTTTCGGCGTTCTTGTCGGCGAACTGCGCTTTCCACAGCTACGGAGACTCCTTAGTGACAACAGCGATCATTCGCCCGGCATCCCATAGCAGCGCCGCGGAGAGGAATATTTATGGATCAAAATCGAACGGCAGTTCTGATTGCAAGTATGGTGATTGCGGTCATTGCGGCTGCGGCGATTGCGTTTGTTACGTCTCGCAAGCGACGGAGCCAGAAACTGAAGGAACGCTTTGGGCCGGAGTACGACCGTGTCATGCGGCAGGAAGGAGATTCGCGAAGGGCCGAGGGAGTGCTCGAATTCCGTCAGAAGCGGCGGGAGAAGTTCAATATTCGTCCGCTATCGGGGGCGAACCGGTCCAGTTTCGCCGAGCGCTGGAGCGAAGTGCAGGCGCGATTTGTGGATGATCCGCAAGGCGCAGTCACGTTGGCCGACAGCCTGGTCACCGACGTCATGCAGGCGCGGGGATACCCAATTGGAGCGTTCGAACAGCGGGCCGCCGATCTTTCGGTGGATTATCCCGTGATTGTCGACAACTATCGCGCCGCGCACGACATTGCCTTGCGCCACAGCTCAGGCGAGGCCAACACTGAAGATTTGCGGCAGGCGATGGTGCACTATCGCTTGCTGTTTCAGGAACTGCTCGACGAGCCCAAAATTGAGAGAAGAGGAGCATAAGAAGATGGCGACGCCGTTGAGAAAAGAGCATCCGGAATTTGATGATGAACAGGAAATCACGACTGCCGATCTGGCGCAGGGGAAACGGCCGGTATCGGAAACGCGCGGACCTCAGGAAATCACAAGCGAGCGAAATTTCGAGCAAGGCTCGCGAACCGAGAACGCTGCGACGCTGACCGCGAACGACAACAGGATGGCTGAGAGGAGAACGAACGGAAGCACGCCGCTGTTTCCGGGCGAAGAATTGGAGGGTCTGCGTGCGCGGTGGAAGGAGATTCAGACGGCTTTCGTGGATGAGCCTCGCAAAGCTGTAGAACAGGCGGACGGGCTGGTGGCTTCGGCGATGAAGCGTCTGGCGGAAGTGTTCGCGGAAGAACGGTCACGGCTGGAGCAGCAGTGGGATCGCGGAGACAGCGTGTCGACGGAGGCTTTGCGAGTGGCGTTGCAGCGGTATCGGGCGTTCTTTGACCGGCTGCTGTCGGTGTAAGAACGAAACGTGTGGGCCCGGACGCATTCGTCCGGGCGGGTTTGAGGGTGTGCTCGCTGCTACGCTTGACTGAAGCTGCGGTGGCGAGGCTCGCTCCCCTTCGCTCCGCTCAGGGTCGCGGGGCGGACGAATGCGTCCGCCCCCACACAATCCAGGCGTCCTTCCCTACACAATCTTGGCGCCCGGCCCTACACAGGCTAGGCGAAGACTTCGGGGTCTAGTTCGGAGAAGAATGTTTTGTGGAGGCGCTGGATTACTTCGGTGACTTCGTCTTCTTCGATGACGAAGGTCAGGTTAATTTCTGAGGCGCCTTGCGAGATCATGCGGATCTTCTTGTCTGCCAGCTCGCGGAAGACGTGGGCGGCGATGCCAGGAGTTTCGCGCAGATTTTCTCCTACCAGGCAGACGATGGCTTTGCGGCCTTCGTATTTTACGTCGGCTAACTTGGCCAGATCGGCGGCCAAGGCGGGGATCGCCTGATTCGAATCGACTGTGAGCGAGACGCTGACTTCCGAGGTCGAGACCACATCAACCGCGACTTTGTGGCGATCGAAGGCTTCGAAGATAGAGCGCAGGAATCCGTGGGCCAGCAGCATACGCGGGGCGGCGACGTCGACGATGGTGATGCGTTTTTTGGCGGCGATCGCTTTGAAGATGTTCTTGGTGTGCGGGGCGCGGGTGGTTATGCGCGTCCCTTCGCACGAGGGATTGCGAGAGTTCAACACATACACCGGAATGTTCTTCTGAATGGCCGGCAAGACAGTGGCCGGGTGCAGGACTTTGGCGCCGAAATAGGCAAGCTCGGCAGCCTCGTCGAAGCTGATGACTTTGATCCGGCGCGCTTCCGGACAGATGCGGGGATCGGTGGTGAGAATGCCGTCGACATCGGTCCAGATCTCGATCTTGTCGGCGCCTAAGCCCGCTCCGAAGATGGCGGCGGAAAAGTCGGAGCCTCCGCGGCCGATGGTTGTCGTGATCCCCGCGCGGTTGCAACCGATAAATCCGCCCATCACTGGAACCTGCCCCGCTTTAACGAGCGAGAGAACCTTTTCCTGCAGTCGAAGATTTGTTTCTTCGTACTGGGGGACGGCCTGCATGTAGGAGCTGTCGGTGACCAGCACATCGCGGGAGTCGACGTGAGCGCCTTTCAAACCGCGGGCCTCGAAGGCGGCGGCGACGATTTTGCTGGAAAGCATCTCGCCGAAGGCGGCGACGTGGTCGGTGGTGCGGGGAGTGATTTCTCCGACAGCGGAGATGCCGCGGAGGAGTTCGTCGAGAGATTCGAAGTCCTGGCCGAGTTCGGAATGGAATTCGGTGAAGCGCGCGGTGCCGAGGAGTTCGCTGGCGGTGTTGTAGTGGCGCTCTTGCAGGGAGCGGCAGAGTTTGAGAGCGGTCTTGCGTTCTCCTTCGCCGGCGGCGCGAGCCATGGTCAGCAGCGTGTCGGTGACCTTGGCCATGGCGCTGACCACAACCACGGGTTGTTTGTCGAGGCGTCCCTGGACGATCGAAGCAACGCGGTCGATGGCTTTGGCGTCTTCGACGGAGGTGCCGCCGAATTTCATGACGATCATTCGACGGGCCTCGAGTGGAATGATCGGCCTTCGGGATGGCGCAGGGGTGCGGAGGCGGGACGCCTCCGCCACACTTCGGCTTCGCTCAGTGCAGGCAGCCGGCAGGATGCCGGCGCTACTTTTCTGGCGCCGGTACTCGGATTCATCCCAGGTATCCCTTGGCTTTCAGGAGTTCGGCGTTTAGGACGGCGGCACCGGCGGCACCGCGGATCGTGTTGTGAGAGAGCACCGTGAACTTCCAGTCGAGGACATTGCACGGGCGTAGACGGCCGACGGCAGTCGTCATGCCGGCGCCCATGTCGACATCGAAGCGTGGTTGTGGACGGTCGTTTGCTTCGAGGTAAACGACCGGCTTTTCCGGAGCGCTGGGGAGCTTCAACTCTTGCGGCTCGGCTCTGTAGCTGTTCCATGCTGCGATGATTTCTTCCGCCTTCGCCTTCTTCTTCAGGCGAATCGAGACCGATTCCGTGTGGCCGTCTTCCACGGCCACGCGGTTGCACTGGGCGCTCATGGCAAAGGGGCCAGGGATGACTTTGGAGCCGTTCAGATTCCCCAGCAGCTTTTTCGTCTCCTCTTCCATCTTCTCTTCTTCATTCTTGATGAAGGGGATTACGTTGCCGAGGATGTCGAGCGAGGCCACGCCGGGGTATCCCGCGCCGCTGACGGCTTGCATGGTGACGGCCATGACGGTTTCGAGGCCAAACTTCTGATGCAGGGGAGCGAGCGCCAGAACCAGACCGATCGCCGAACAGTTGGGGTTGGTGACGACATATCCACCGGATTTCTTGCGCCATGCCTGGATGTCGATCAGCTTGATGTGGCCGCTGTTGACTTCGGGAATGACCAGGGGGACGTCTTCCTGCATGCGAAGCGCGCTGGAGTTGGAGACTACTGCGCAGCCGGCGTCGGCGAAACGCGGTTCGAGTTCGGCGGCGATGCCGGAGTCGAGAGCGGCGAAGATAATCTTCGGCGCGCCATCCGGAGTTGCCGGGGACACTTTCATTTTCGCGACGGCGGCGGGAATGGGTGTCTTCAGGCGCCAGCGAGCCGCGTCTTCATAGACCTTGCCTTCCGAGCGGTCCGAAGCTGCCAGCCACGCAACTTCAAACCAGGGATGGTGCTCAAGCATCTGGATGAATCGTTGTCCGACTACACCAGTAGCGCCGAGAATGCCGATAGGAATCTTCTTGTTCATGTGATTACTTGGAATTTTATAACAAGCGCAGAATTCGTTCTGTGCCTGGGGCCAGTCAGGGTGTTACTAAAGCTCAGGAATTCCGGTCGTGGCATGACGTGGGCGGGCGAGACGCCCTCCCACACAGCCGGCGGGACGCCGGCGCTACTTTCGATGACCGCCGGGGGTGCCGATCGAATATTCGGCGGTGAGAGGGCCGAACTTCTTTTTCTCGGTGTAAAGACGCCAGCGGCGCAAGACGATGCGGAGACTGGCCATGACCGGAATGGAGAGATAGATGCCCAGGATTCCGGCGATTTCCGCTCCTGCCATGACTCCGAAGATCGCCGCCAGGGGATGCAATTCCATGCTCTCGCCCATGATGTGGGGAGAGGACACATAGTCCTGGATGCCGCGCCAGACGAGGAGAAAAATCACGATCACGAGCCAATGCGGGTAGCTAGTCAGGAGGATGACCGCAAGAATCGTGAGAGCGGCCACCAGCGGACCAATCACGGGGATAAACTCCAGCAAGCCTCCGATCGTGCCCAGCACCAAAGCATATTGCACACCCATGATGCCCAGAAATGCGGAGTAGAGGACAAGCGAGAGGGCGGCCAGAGTCAGTTGCGCGCGGATGAAGTGCGCCAGCATCTGGTTCAGATCGTTGAGCACGTTCTCCAGGAATTCGCGCTGGGGGCGCGATTGGATCGTGGAGAGCAGGAATTCGCTGAAACCGCGTCCATCCTTCAAAAAAAAGATTGAGAGCAGAGGAACAACGAATAACAGCCAGGCCTGTTTGGCTACATCGGCTACGCGAACGCCGATCCTCTGTACGAGCGCTGTGATGTCATTCTGATGGGCGACCAGAAAGCTCTGCATCGCGTCGGTGGTGGCGCGACTCCAGCCATGCTCCTGCCCCAGCTTTGTGGTGATCTCGCCGGAACTAAGCTTCTCGAGCAGGCCGGGCAATGCCTGGCCCAGCCGTGCTGCTTCGCGTGTGACTTTCGGACCGACGATCACAAAGAACACGACGACCAAAGCGAGGAGAAGCGTATACAGAACCGCGATGGCGCGGCCGCGCCCCCGGAGCAGTTTCTCCAGATTATTCACCAGCGGGCTCATCAAGTAGGCGAAGAAAATGGCGAAGAGGAAGGCGACGAGGGTGTCGCGCGTGACGTAAAGGAAGCCCAGCCCCAGCGCGAACAACAGCACCGTGATAATGACCCGAGCCGTGCGTGCGTCAGCCAGTAGCAATAAGTTTTCCAGGGGCGGTCTCGCTTCTGCCGCCGGGCAGTTACAGCTAATCCCGGACTACTTCGGTGTTATCGGCAGGGATCGCCACTCGTATGAGCTTGAAATGATCCTGTTCATCGACCCATAGGGCCCAGTCAAAATCGTCACCCTTTAGATTCAGCCGCATCAGTTCGCGGTCGGTTCCGCGGACGGGTATTTTTTCTTTTCCCACCAGTTCCATGCGGACGTGCATGGAAGTGCTGTCCTGGGGAACGAGAACACCGAAATCTCCAGGGTCTTGCTGGCATTTCATAGCGCCACCTTCAGGCTTGCAGGCTGCGGCGAGATATCGCCAGATCAGAACCTCGCGATGCACGAAAAAATTGTTGTCGAGGATGGCGGAACTGCTCGGCATCAGGAAAGGCTTCTCGGCGGGTTTTGAAGAGGAAGCCGTGCTGAT
>Ga0307477_10004122_pt1 | contig 10615 bp, 9 predicted proteins | sample atmos_gasesECM2C_FD_203316 | JGI IMG/M metagenome (GOLD analysis project Ga0307477, IMG submission 203316) | Hardwood forest soil microbial communities from Morgan-Monroe State Forest, Indiana, United States - atmos_gasesECM2C_515 | ecosystem: Environmental > Terrestrial > Soil > Temperate... | reverse complement strand
GGCCGCCACCGGCCACCTCGGGACCTCCTCCCCCGCCCACCTCCAGCACACCGGCACCCAGACCCCGGCCGTGACGGGCGGCCCCGGGCACGGCACGGGCGCGACCAACGGGTCCCCCTCCGGCTCGGGCGCCACGGGCGCGCCGGGTTCGCCCGGGGCGTCGTCGGCCGGCGGCGGGTCGCGCTCGGGCGGATCGGGCGGCACCCGGACGCCGTCGGGCTCGGGATCGTCCGGGGCGTCACATTCCGGTGGTGGCACGCACTCGAGCGGCTCGGGTGCTCCGTCCGGAGCGCGTCTCTCCGGCCCGTCGTCGCTCTCGTCGGTCGCGCCCGTTCCCGTGTCGGGCGTGAGCGGTGCGGGGACGTCGACCGGAAGCCTCGCCGGCGTGATCGGCGCGATCGTCTCCAGCGGCGGCGCGAATCCGGGCGGTGCCGGCGGTGGCCCGACCGGGGCGGTGGCCGGTCTCACCCAGACTGTGACGAGCACGCTCGGCAGCGCGACGGCCAGCGCGACCGCCACTATCGGCTCGACCACCAAGGGCGGCGCGCCGGGCGTCACTGGTGCGACGGTGCCGTCCCTGCCGCTCGGGACGGGCTCGGGAGCCGTGGCCCGCCCGCCCAGCGCCGTGGTCGGCACTCCCCCGCTCACCACCGTCGCGGTTGGGCCCACCGCCACCACGACGACGAGCCTGCCAGCCATTCCGTAGCCCACCGGCTTCGGCCGACGGACGAGAGTCCAGGCCTACGACGTCCCCGGCTCGTTCCCGGCGGCGCGGACCTCTCGGGCCGGGAGTGTGATCGCCCAGCACGCCGGGCACGATCCTTCGCTCCATCGGCGTTCCACGATGGCGCGGGCGCGTGCCATGCGTCGCCCGATCAGACCGCTGCGATGATCGAGCACTTGCGAGCACCCGCACGTTCGTCCACGAGCAACATGAGCAGATCGGACGGGATAGGAACGCGCACGCCCGCTTCCATCAACACGAGCAGCCCGGTCGCGACGGGCCGCGCGGCGGTGATGCCGGCGCCCACCTTTGCGATCACGCGCCGGGCGCCGTCGCCACGGCCCGCACCCGACCGAAGGTCGGGTAGCGGGTCGAAGGGTCGCCGTCGGTGAAGCGCCCATGGCAGACTGCCCGGACAGTGCGTTCCGGGCCCTGGCGATGAGCCTCGTGCGAGAACCGTCTGATGCACGCGGTGTACGCGGCGTGCTGCGTCTCGATCGTGTCGTCTCGACGCGCCCCTCACAGGACGAGGCCGACTCCGCCACTGTCGAGCGATGCGCCTGGACCCTCGTCTGGCTGGGCGTGCTCACGGGTGGGATCAACTTGTGGGGGTTCTGGTGGTCCTCCCCCGTCACGGTGGTCCTGGCGGCGCTCATCGTCCTGGCCGGACTCGCCGGTACGACAGCCTGTTGGTTGACGCGCAGTCCACGGGCATCGTGGCTGCAACGGATCGCCTTCGGCGCGGTGTTGGTCTCAGTCACCGCACCCCAAGTCGTGGTCATTCACACGCGCCGGTTCTACAGCACCGACTCGGCCGCCTTCGACGACGTGGCAGCACGCGCCCTGAGGCACGGGCACGATCCCTACACGGTGTCGATGTCCGCGGCCGCGCATCTGCTGCCCGTTCCCGATCGCTTCTGGACCTACACCATCTCGGGCGGGCACGTCGCACACGCCTCGTATCCGGCCGGGTCCTTCTTGGTCGACATGCCGGCCCTGCTGCTGGGGGTGCACCACCAGGTCGTCGACTGGATGGACCTGGGCGCGTGGCTGGTCACCGGTGTGCTGTTGTTCGCGATGCTCCCCGACTCGCTTCGGTGGGTGGCGGGTCTGGTCACGCTCACGCCGATCTTCGTGGGAATGTTCAGCACAAGCGGCACCGACGCCACGCTGCTTCCGTTCCTCGTGCTCGCCGTGTGGCGATGGGACCGATTCGGCCTCGGCCGGCAGGCGGGGCTGGCGAACTGGGCAGGGCCGGTCGCGCTCGGTGCGGCATGCGCGTTCAAGCAGCTGCCGTGGTTCTGCGTGCCCTTCCTGGCATGCGGCGTGTTCATCGAAGGCCGCCGCCGGGCGCGACGGCGCGCCCCGACCCTCGTCGCACGGTACCTGGCATCAGCAGCCGCGGTCTTCGTTGCCGTGAACCTCCCGTTCATCGTGTGGGATCCCGGTAGTTGGCTGCACGGCACGCTCACGCCGCTGGTCGACCCGCTCGTGGCCGACGGGCAAGGACTCGTCACCCTCGCCACCCACGGGGTCACTGGAGGCGTCGACCTGACGTTGCTCACCTTGGCCGGGGGGCTCGCGTACGTCACGACGGTGGCTGCCTTTGGCATCTGGTATCCCGTCTTGAAGCGGGTATGGCCGCTGATGCTGCCTGTGGCTTTCTTCTTCTCGGCGCGGAGCCTGGCGAGTTACCTGGTCGATCTGATCCCGGTGGCTCTGGTGGCCGCCACGACGGTCTCGCCCGCCCAGCCCGTGGGTCAACTCGCGTCGACCGGAGCGGTGCCTCGTTCACCGCGCGGGTCGAGACGGTGGTTCCCGAGCCTGGTGATCGCCGTGCCTGCGGCAGGCGTGGTCGGGGCGGCCGCGCTGGCGTTCTCCAGCCACCCGTTGCAGATCGATGTTCGGGGCGTGCACACGTCGCACCGCGGACGGTCGGTCGAGACGTTGACGGTGACGGTGGTCAACCGCACGGGCGAGCGAGTCGTGCCGCACGTTCTCGTCAACACGGGAAACAATCCCAACGGCTTTTGGGTGCCGTCCGCAGGTCGTGCGCTCGTCGTGCCGCCCCACGGCTCGACCACCGTGACGCTGCGCGCACCACCCCAGACGGTCGCGCCCGAGACGGGCGCGCGATGGCTCGTCGAGGCCTACGCCTCGACGCCGCGTTCGCTCAGCACCTCCCGGCTCGAGGTTTGGCACGGCCGCAACGGTTAGGCACGCCGAGCCGCCCCGCCGCCCGACGCGTCGGACCTCGGCGCCGGGCCTGGGCGGAGCCTCAGATAACGTCGGAACCGCCCGAGACGAGGAGGTCGTACCACGATGTCGGCATGGGAGCCGATCGCGATCACCAGCAAGGACGCCGTCGACGTCGAAGGTGACCAGGTCCGCGTGGTGTGGTCCCTCAGCCGCCGTCCTGACATCGACTGGGCGAGAGAGTTCCGGGGAGCGACCGCGGTCCGGACGGGGACGCAAGAGTTCCTGGACCTGCCCGAGCCCGACGTCCGCCTGGCCGGGACGATTTCGTGGACCGTGCCGGCCGACGACCTGCGGGGCGCGGTGGAGTACGTCCGGGCGTGCGTCGAACATGCCAACGACGCGTACCGGGACGTCCTGGCCCACCGCGAGGAGGAACTCCGCCGCCGCGAGGACGAGGACCGTGTCAGGGCAGCCCGGCTCGCCGCGGCTCAGCAGGCGCTCAACGAGCTGGACTGAGCCGAGCGTCGTGACGGTGGGGCGACGAGCATCGGGATTACCCCCCTTCGAGCATCCTCGTGGCGTCCCGGCCGACGGCGTGCACGAGGTCAACGAGCAGCGCTATGCGCTCGCCGATGGTGGGGGCTTCGAGGAGCCGCTGGCGATCGAGCACGCCGATCGGCGCGACCGCGCACAGCCGCCACCCGATGATCTCGGGATCCTCGCCCAGCTGGAGCTCGGGAGCGAGTGCGGGCACTTCGCCCAGCTCGGACAACAGGGCTCGTACGCGGCGCACCTCCCGTTGGGCGCGTTGCACGAGTTCGTGGGTCTGCGTTTCGGGGGGGGTGGGCCACGTCTCGACCGTGGCGACCGGGTACGGATCGTCGGGGTGCCACGAGGTCACGCGGAGGCGCTCGACGCCGCGGGCGACGATGCGCCAGCGGCCCTGGGCCAGCGGTTGGGCCAGGTCGATGTGGGCGACCGTGCCGACGTCGACGCGCGTATCGCCGCCGCCCACCTCCGAACCCCGGGAGATGAGCACCACGCCGAACGGGCTGTCGTCGGCGAGACAGTCCGCCACCATGGCCCGGTAGCGCTCCTCGAACACGAGCAGGGGCAGGCCCGTGTGGGGGAACAGCACGGTCGAGAGCGGGAACATGGCCAGACGACCCGGTTCGGTCGGGCCTTGCTCGGTCCCGCCGGGTTCGGTCACCCGTCGACTGTGGCACGGCGGCCAGGGGGAAGTTGGACGAGCGTTGAGGCCGGGTTGGGCTTCCCATGACCCGCTTGTCTCACGATCAGTGAGGTGAGAGGTACTGGGGGTGGCCCGATCCGGATCGCCACGCGGCGGCGGACCCCACCCGGGGGCACCCAGAGTGGCGCGGCGCGGCTCCTCCGTGAGCAGGCCTGAGGGCGACGGTGGCGACGGAAGACGACGAGAGGCGGTCGGAGGAGGAACGGATCGGCCTCCGGCAGGAGGTGTCGGACCTGCGCGCCCGGCTGGCCGAAGCGGAGAGCCATTTCCGCGGGGCAGTGGAAGCCAGCACCGACGGCGTGGTGGTGGTCAACCGCGACGGCGTCGTCGTCTACGCCAACGCGGCTGCGTCGTCCATGCTCGGGGACGCCCCCGGACAACTCGTCGGGAAGCTGGCCAGCTTCCCCGTGGCTTCGACCGCGTCGCGTCGGGCCGACCACGAGGTGTTCCTGGCCGAACTGCGCATCCTGTCGAGCGAGTGGGAGGGCGAACCCGCCGTTCTCGGACTACTCCGAGACATCACCGAACGCTCGCTGGCCGATGCCGAGATGGCGTACCGCGCCACGCACGACCCGGTGACGGGGTTGCCCAACCGCTATCTCTTCGACGACCGCCTCCGCCAGGCACTGGCCCGGGACCGTCGCGAACCCAAGACGTCTCTCGCCATCCTCTTCTGCGACATCGACGGGCTGAAGTCCATCAACGACCAGCACGGGCACGCGATCGGCGACGAGGTCCTGGTCGAAGCCGCCCGCCGGATCGCGAGCGTCATCCGTCCCTCTGACACCGCCGCCCATCTCGGCGGTGACGAGTTCGTGCTGTTGTGCGAGGACGTCGACGACTCCGGCGCGGCGGCGGTCGCGGCCCGCGTCTCGGCCGCGTTCGACGAGGCCATGTCGGTGGACGGGGTCGAGCTGCCCGTGGGCATCAGCGTCGGCGTCGCCGTCACGACAGATCCGGATGCCGCGCCCGCCGACCTGCTCGCCGAGGCCGATCACGCCATGTACCGCGCCAAGCAACGCCGAAGGCGACAGCCGTTTCGCTGAGGCCGAAGGCCCCGTGGGGTGAGGACCACGTGGGGGGCGGCCGCGGACCCGCGTCGATCAGGACTTCGACAAGAACCGGACCCGGGTCAGGATCCAGAGGGCTTCCACCCCGTCGCGCCACGTCAACTTCTTTCCCTCTTCCCGGGTGCGCGCCCGATAGCTGATGTGCACCTCGAAGGGACGGATTCCCCGCTTGAGGAGCTTGCCGGTGATCTCCGCCTCGACGCCGAATCCCTCCTCCCGCAGTCCCAGGCTCCGGTACAGCTCGATGGGCATGAGCTTGAAGCAGGTCTCGATATCGCTCAGCCAGGCGTTGTACAGGACGTTGGCGAACATGGTGACCAACCAGTTTCCGACGACGTACCAGAAGGAATAGGCGGTATGGCTTCCGAAGGTCCTCGTGCCGAAGACTACGGTCGCTTCACCCTCGAGCACCGGAGCGATCATCTCGGGAAGCTCGGCGGGCGAGTACTCGAGGTCGGCATCGCAGATCACCGCGTAGTCACCGGTCGCACAGCGCGCCGCGGTCGTTATCGCCGCCCCCTTGCCCCGGTTCGTCGGGTGTTTGGTGGTGACGAGGCGCGCATCGTCGAAGCCCGCGAGGATCTGATCAGACTCGTCGGTGCTTCCGTCGTCGACCACGACGAGCTCGACGTCGCACGGATAGTCGACCTCGAGGACACGTTTGATCGAGGACGCCAAGGTGGACGACTCGTTGTACGCCGGCATGAGGATGCTGAGTTTCAGGCCGGCAGGGTCGGAGGCTTCCACGCGGGCATTCTGTCATCGCCGGGTACCGCGGACGGTCGCCGCGGCGAGCTCCGCCCTGGTGGGCTGGCGTCGCGACCGCCGTCACGGGTCGTGGTCGTGCTCGCCATCGGCTCGCCGTTGACGGGGGCGAGACCGCTCGTGGGCTTCCAACACACGAGCCTCGCCCGGCCGCAAAGTCGCTGAGCCCGAAGAAGAAGCCGCTTCCCCGCTTGGATAAAATCCTGCGGATGAACCCGATCAAATGGCTCGTCGCCGTGCTCGCGCTCGTTGGCCTTGTCGCGCTGGCCGCGGCGATCACGTACTTCACCGTGCCCGCCCACTCCCTGCCTTCGTTCCTGGGGACGCTTCACCCGGGGAAGTCGCATCGCACGCATCGGGGCGCGGCCGCATTGGTCATCGCCGTCGTCTTGTGGGTGGTGGCAGTGGTGATCTACTTCGCCAACGCGAGGAGCGCCCGCCGGGTCGGCACCGGCACGAGTGGTTCCGCACCACAGGCCTGACGTCGCGACACGCTTCTCCACATGCCAAGCGAGGTAGGCGACGCCCTGGAGGCCGTGCGGTTAGCCTGACCGGGCATCGGCCGAACGTTCCCCCGTCCGACGCTCCGGCCCGTCCCGCCACCGCGCAGCGGACCCTCGACACGCGCCTTGCTCGTGGCGGTGGGGATCGCCGCGGTGGCCTTCGGTGTCTTCCTCCGGCTCTGGCTGGTGGCGAACACCCCGCTGAACTCGGACGAGGCGGTCGTCGGGCTCATGGCGAAGCAGGCCGTGCACGGGCACTTCACGACCTTCTACTGGGGACAGTCGTACGGAGGCGTCGAGCCCTACGTCGTCGCCGCCCTGTTCGCCCCGTTCGGTGCTCACGTGTGGGTCGTCAAGGTGGTCCCCGCCATCTTCACCGCGATCGGGCTCGTGGTGCTGTGGCGCGTGGGCCGGCGCATCTTCGGCCCGAGCACCGCGGTCGTAGCCGCGCTCCTCGTGGCGTGGATCTGGCCGGAATCGAACATCCGCAATTCCGTCCAGGAATACGGGTTCAGGGGCGTGGTGTGGCTCTGCGGCGTCCTCGTGCTCCTCACCGTGATCCGCATCACCGGAGGCGGGTACCGGCGCTCGGACTGGGCGGTGCTCGGTGCCAGCGCGGGGATCGGGTGGTGGGCGGGCCCCGAGATCCTCTACTTTCTCGCTCCCGCCGGTCTCGCGGTGGGCGCGTGGTTCGTGGGGCGGCCACCGGTTCGTCGCCTCACCCTCGTCCCCGGACTCCTCGTGGCGCTCGGCACGGGTGTCGTCGGGGCGTTGCCGTGGTTCTACACGAACGTCACGTCGCACTGGCCGTCGCTCGACCTCGGCTCGCACTTCAACGGAGGCAGCTACGGCGGGCGGCTCCATATCTTCTTCGCCAAGACGCTGCCCATGGTCCTGGGGACGCGGGTCCTCCCGACCGGTGCGTGGCTCGGCGGCAGGGCCGGCACTGCGGTGTACGCCGTCGCGCTCGTCGTGGTGGTCGCCGCGGGCGCGTTCCTCGCGCTGCGGGTGCCGAGGGCCAGAATCCTGGTCCTGTTCCTCGGGATCTTCCCGTTCCTGTACTCGGCCTTCCCCACCGACTACTGGCGCGACGGTCGCTTCGCGGTCTACCTGTCGCCGGTCGTCGCGCTCGTGGTGTTCGGGGCCGGGAGCCTCGTCCTCGGACGCGTTCGGCTGGGCCACCCCGGGCGGTGGTGGCTCGCCCCCGGCCTCGCCGGCATCGTCGTCGCGCTGGCAGCCGTGTCGTCCGTCCAATCACTTCGGCTCACCACCGATTTCGGCCGACGTCCGTTCGCGCTGCGACCCAGTCGGACCGAGGCCGTCCCGAGCGCACTGGCGGCCACACTCACCGACCATCGTCTCACCGACGTCTACGCCCATTACTGGGTCGCCTACGTCCTCGACTTCGTGGGGAACGGCTCGGTCACGGCGACGCCCCCCGACGCCATCCGGTCGCGCTCGATCTACCGGTCGGTGGTGTCAGCTCCCCGTTCGGCCTGGGTGTTCGCCTCGGCGCGCGCCGGGGAGCGAGCCGAGGCCCAGAGCACGTTCGGGAGTGATCAGCTCGAACCGTACGACCTCACCGCGCCGCAGTTCTCCCACACACTCGACCGCGGTCACGTGCCGTACGTCACGATCGAGTCCGGACCGATGGTCGTGGTGGTGCCGGGAACCCCGGTCACGCCGAGCGGCCTGTACTCCATCGAAACCCGGAGTCACCTCTGAGGGTGCGGCTCGCCGCTCCCCCGATCGGCCCGTCGTCTTGCGCGGGCGTTGTGAAGCGACGCTCAACTGGACCACAAACCTGATCGGGCTTCGTGCGGAAGTCTCCTGAATTGCATCGGGCACGCCGATTCGACCGACGGGCGACACTCGAGCCGAGGGAGGTCATCGATGGCCGACGCCGAGGCGGATTCGGCGCACCACAACGGCCGGGAACCGGTCCGACGGTCGATGGACGAGCTCGCCCGGCGCGAGCTGCAGGCCTGGGCGGCCAAGAGCAATGGCGGGGCGAACGGAGCTGCGTCGCTCTGGCCCGAACGCGAGGCGCGGGAGCTGGTGGACGCCATCGTGGCGGGCGCCTACGGCGACGACCTCGGACGCGTCGAACGAGCGGCGCGCACATGGGCCCGCACCAACGGCTCGCTCGGCGTCTTCGCCCGGCGCCTCGGGGTCCTGCGCGCGTCGTTCGGGGCGAGCGTCCCCGTCGAGGACGACCCACCGGCGGCACGGCTCGGCCCGGTCCTCGACTCCGTGGCGCGAGCCGCGACGGCGGAGTGGTTATCGGTCCTCGGCCTGGCCCACGCGGCCCCCTACGGCGAACTCCGCACCGTCGAGCCGCGGTCGACCCGCCTGACCCTCCGGAGGATCTTCGAGGATCGTCGACCGTGGCGCGAGGCCGGCGTCGCTCTCCTGGCGGGCGTGGCCGCCGGGGCGGTCGTCATGGCCCTCGTGGCGGCGCCGTCGCCGCCGCGCGGTCACCTCCAGGCGCACGAACTCGGGTCGCAACCCTCGCCTGCGGTCCGACCTCCGGCCGGCGGGAGGAAGCCGCGGGCCGTATCGCTCGCCCTGGCGCGGCGGCCGGCCACGGGCGGGCCCGCCTCGGGCCGAGCCGTCAGGACCCTGTCGGGCTCCGACGAGGGACCGGTCGAAGCCGGCTCGGGCTCGTCCCCGCCCGGGGGCGGTTCCTCGCCGGTTCCCGTGCCGGGGAGTGGACCCGGTGGCGTGCCGCTACCCGTGCCACTTCCTCTCCCCGCCGTCCCCACTCCCCCGGTCGTCCCAGTGTCCGTCACCGGCGTCGGCCCGGCCGGCGCACCGACCCCGGTCTCCTGAAGACCCCGGGGCCGCAATCCGCCCCCCGGCTGAGCATCGGCCCGACGTCACCGGGTGGGACGGGTCGGACTCGCGACTCCACCCAGGCGCGTTCGAATGCGAACACATCGCGCCCTAGGTCCGTCGTCGGTGACGACGGGCCGAGGTGCCGATCAGAAATACACCCGTCTCGGCGATGCCGTCACGAGGACAGCCGGCTCCCCCGGCTCGACGATCCCTTCCTTGGCACCGGCGTCGCGGCTCGGGGTCACGAAGAGGGCGCGTGTCCCCGACGGGAGCTCGGTGACAGACACGGGACCGGCTTCGGTCTGTGCGACGACGACGTCGACCACGGTCCTCCATGCGTAGAGCAGGCTCAACACCATGAGCAGGCCGAACACGACGGCGAGGATCACCCGGGCGGGCCCGTTCTCCTGCGTGACGGCGAACGTGATGAGCGTTCCCAGCTCTCCGAGCGCGGCGCACAGCACCAGGGCGCTCGCCAGCAGGAAGCCCCGCACCGATCCTGGTGCCCGGTCCGTGCCGGCCGCCCGAGACCCACGCTGGAGCGTGCTCCACGCGAACGGCCCGGCGACGGCGAGGACGCCGAACACGAGGTTGAGCGCGACGAAGTCCGTCCTGTTGACGGAATTCCCGGTCGAGGGGATGGCGGTACCCGACAACACGATGCCGAGGACGGCCCCCACGGTGGTGAACGTTGTCGCCCAACTCTGGGAGAAGTCCCAGTCGAGTGGGCCGAGGTCCTCGGACAGCCGCGCCAACACGGGATTGGAAAGTGCACGGGCGCCGATGACCACGGTGCTGAGCGCGGCAGAACCGAGGAGCAGCCCGGTCGTCACCCCGACGTTCGAGCTCATGTGGGCCTCTCTTCCCGCCCATGGCGTGCGAAGCGCGACGGCGGCTCGAGTGTAAGGCAACGACGATCGGGACCGCAGGGTCGGGGTCGTGCGTCATGGCCCGGACCGGTCGGGTCAACCCCGGGGGGTCAGTGATCGGGCGGGGCGGCTCGAAAGCGACGTGTCGCCGCGGCGATCTCTTCCCGGGCTTCGTCTCGCCCCCCGAATCCCTCGATCTCGGAGTACTTCTCCGGCTCGAGATCCTTGTAGACGTCGAAGAAGTGCTCGATCTCGCGCAGGACGCGGTTGGGAACGTCGTTCAGGTCGTCGAGGTCGTCTTCCCTCGAGTCGACATCGAGCGCGCCGATGATCTTCGGGTCCCGGCCCTCTTGGTCCCTGGTCCAGAGCACCCCGAGCGGTTTCACCCGGATGAC
>Ga0307477_10004121_pt1 | contig 10617 bp, 10 predicted proteins | sample atmos_gasesECM2C_FD_203316 | JGI IMG/M metagenome (GOLD analysis project Ga0307477, IMG submission 203316) | Hardwood forest soil microbial communities from Morgan-Monroe State Forest, Indiana, United States - atmos_gasesECM2C_515 | ecosystem: Environmental > Terrestrial > Soil > Temperate... | reverse complement strand
GGAGGGCTACTGCATCCATCTTGATTGGGCGCATCGCAGTGACGAAGGCTGGCGGGTGTTGGCTCGATGCAAGCGATTAGATATCATTGGATCCACTATATACGCTTTGGAAGACCTTTGTCTTGGCACCGCATCGAACGCTGCGAGGAGGATCCCTGCGTTTCCTTGGGCTTCGTCGTGGCGTAAATACACTTCGATACCGTCTTCCCTGCTCTGATGTTTCGCCGCCTAATCACCATAGCTGTGGGCGGCACCATGGGGCTGGCGCTGCTCGCGATCGTCACGATCCGGGTTGGCGCGCTATTTGGTGCCGGCACGCAGCTCGACGGATACCTCGTAGGAGTCGCGGCACCATCGCTTTTCTTGTCCTTGCTGGCGACCGCGATCCCATCATATATTACACCCAAGCTATCAGTTTTGGCTCCACGAGAGGCGTCTCGCCGTGCGGGAGAGTGGGCTCTTTTCATTTTTCTGTCCACCGCGATAGTGGCAGCTGTCATCATCGCTGCCAGAACGCCGATAATAAGCGTACTAGCACCTGGACTAAGCAAAGAAAGTTCCCAGATCGCTGCGCGTGTTCTTGCTATCTATGCGCTAAGCATTCCCTCGACCTTGGCGGCCAGTGCTTACGCGGCTTACGGCTTTGCCAATGGGAGGGTCTGGACCAACGGCGTCTCGACCGGGGTGTATGGCGCCGTCTGGCTGGGATTGCTCTTTATTCCTGCATTTACACACTCGGTATCAAGTGTATCGTTTGCATGTGTTATTGCAACTCAGATACAACTACTCGTGGCCTTCCTTTGCTCTTCCAGTAGAGTACACAGGCCCTGGCCGCGCTGGCGTATGCCAGCGTATCCGTGGGTGCCGCTGCTAGCGATTGCCGGTGTAGTTGTCAACGTGGCTGTCGGTAAGGCCAACATCATCCTTGATCCGATGTTGGGATCTCTTTCGGGGAAGGGCGACGTATCGCTACTTGTTTATGCGACACGTTTTACCATCCTAATAGTCGCTGTTTGTGGACAGGGGCCATCCTTGACGGTGCTTAGCGGCCGAACGTCTGCTGATGACCGAAAAAACCCGCTGGCTATAGCAGCTTTGGCTTCGACGGCTTTGATAGCCGCAGGAATCGCAACGGCTGTGGCTATTGCATTTGAGCCGTTGGCAAGGATCATCTTGGGTCACGGACAGTTCACGCAACACTCTGCTGCTGAAGTGGGGCGCTTGGTCGAGGACTATGCGCCAGCTATCGTCTTGATGACGATAGCTTGGAGCTTGGAGGCCACTCTATACTCAATGGGAGTGACTTGGCGGCTGGTCTTGTTGAGCTTGCCTGGACTAACAGTAAATATAGCGTTGTCGTTGCTCTTGCTGCCTGCGGTGGGCATCGAGGCAAGGCCGATAGCAGTAACTGCTGCAATGCTGCTCTACGTGGTGTTGCTTTCCCGGTATCTAAGCAACATGAAGGATGGGTTCGATGTGGCGAGAGCTTTGCCAAAGCAAAAGATAATCGAGTTGGTTGCGCTCGTTGCTCTTGTAAGCGGCATCAGTCGACTGGGAGGCAACGCTCTAGAGATCCCTCCTGCTGTGTGGGCGGCTACAGCATTGGGGTTTGCTGGCGTTATAGTCTTGGTCGCCACTCGCTCGTGGCTTCGCGATCAGAGCCTCCCCAGGCCATCTGTGGCCGGTGAGCCTAGCGGTTCCACTCTATAGACACGGTGGTCTGTGCTAATCGGGGGCCGACTGGACTGATTGGATGTCTTGTTTAAGAGCTGCGGCTCGATAGATGTCCCCCAGCTCTGTCGCGACATTCTGTGCGAGAAACCGGGCCGGGTTAAGGGCGGGGCGCGACTGTGACTCACTTGGCCAATTGCCATTTATGAGTTTTTCGAGTACGCCTCGCAGTGCGAAGATGTCGCCCGGATTGACAAGCACGGCATTTGGGTATGCCTCCACAACCTCTGGGATCCCTCCGACATTGCTCGCGATGATGGGCTTGCCCGCGGCCATAGCCTCAAGCAAGGTTTGAGCGAATAGCTCTTCGCGTGACGGTTGCACAAAAACGTGCGCTTTGGATAGCTCGCAGAGCTTGTCGGCATCCGTGAGCCATCCACCAACATGAATTGATGCACACTCGATATCGGCGAGACAGTCATTTAGCCAGGAACGATCGCCATTTCCAAACAGGCGCAGCGCCATACGTGAACGGTGTGGCGCAGAAAGGCCACGAATCGCCTCACCAAGGATGTCGAGACCCTTGACGCTCGTCCACCTACCGTAGTAGAGCACGACGACAACCGCATCGCCTTTCGGCATTTGGGGTCTATCGGCTAGAGCTGCAAGTTGTGCGGCAAAACGCTCGTCCAATCCGTGTGGCACTACTCGGACTCCAGCGGCGCCAAGTCGGATGGCTGATCCGACCCACACATTGGCTGGCACAATCACGACGCTGGAGCGACGAAAGAGGCCCCTGGTAAACCGTCTGCGCATAGGTCCCCTGTCGACCCACCGCTCGTAGGCGCCGGAATGCAGATGGGTGACAACGGCGGCGCTAAACCCGCCCGCTATGCGTGCAGCTAGCCACTCGCGGTAAAGCCCGATCCCTGTGCTGAGATTTATCTGCACGACAGTCGGGTTGGCCCGATTCGCCAGGAGGACGGCGATAAGTTTCAGATACGCGCGAGCAGTCTGAGCGAGTTGAACCGGCAACGGAGCATCCATGTCAGTGACAGATATGCGGTGGACGGCAAGTCGACTTGACAGCCCGCCCTGCAACCATGCGTCTATTGCTCGCGTCACTCCACCCGGATGGGCCGGGTTCGGGCTGAGGATTATTACATGCGGATCGGTCGCGCTCATACGTTTTCGGCCAGTGGGTAGCCGGTGAATCGATAAGTGTGACTAGATCAAGTGCCCACAATCGCGTCGACAAATACCGCTGACAAGAGGTTTGCGCGTTCCCTGAGGGCGGCAATCGGACGGGGAGACACTTTGCTCGATCCGTTCAGAACGAGTTCGTCGGCATCTCGAAGTCTTTGTAGGCAGCCATCTCTCTCCAGCGCGTGATCAACGGCCGGTTGATCGCCGGCAAACAGCGAGTAGGTTGGAATTCCCATGAGAGCGGCCTCCCGGGTCATCGTGCCGCCGGCACCCACAACTAGATCCGCGCGGTACATGAGCGATCTTGAGTCGATGGCACGGTCCGGTATGACGAGATTGGCTACGTCGAGAGCCAACAGGGCTTCGCGCTGCTCTGGGTGGCGGGCCAGCACGACCACTGTTGCGTCGGTACGTCCGAGCGCCTCAATTGCATCCGCAAAAAGCGGATTGCCAAACCGGTGGTATGCGGCCCGACTTGGAGGAGTACGCGCGACGACGAGAGGGCCGCCAGCCTGTACGTTATGGAGTGTATCGAGCACGTTGGGGTCTGGCTCGAAGTCTCCGAGGTAGATCTCCTCCTTGTATCCTGAGTAGAAGCGCGCTCGCCGACTGGTTGCTCCTTGTTTGGCGACGCCGGAGCCGCATAGGGCCTCGGGCATGAGGATTACGTGTGCTAGACGGAAAGCCAGATGGTTAGCGGGTTGGCCCTCGTAGTCCATTGCAGTGACTATTCGCAGGCCAAGCATTCGTGCGGCGAGGATCTGCCCGTAGGAATTGTGGGAAAGTGCGACATCAGCGCCAAAGCTTCGCGCCCACCGTCCGAGTGCACGAACGCGCGTCGCCATGATCCGCGCCTTTTGAACTCGAGACTTTGGGCTCGGCTCGCCGATTATTGTTGCGTTTGGCCAGCGCTCGAGCGTGAGCTCCACAGTTTGCGCATTGTCGCGTGCGGTCACTCCTACCTGATGCCCAAGTTCTTCCAGGCGTCGGGCTATCGGGGCAAAGAGCAGGGGATGTGGCGAGTTCGACATATCTATCCAGACCTTCATGCCTCTACCCCGTTAGATCGCTGGAGATATGCCAGTGCCTCCATCATTGGGGCTGCCATCCATCGTATGTGCGGCGCTGGATTAACCCAACGCTGCCGACGTTGGAAGATGTAGGAGCCGTCGGTTCGTTGCATGTGTTTGCAGGCAAACTCGAATACGGTCCAGGCGAAAGCGGCATACGCCGGGTCGCTTGAGCCCGCGAGGGTCATCGTCTGGATCGCCTGCGCGACGCACTGAGCGTCGATCGGGTACGTGGATTGCGGCCTGTACTTTGGCGTGCCATCGTTCAAGAAGAGCTCTTGCCGGTAGTAGCTCAATCCTCGCTGCAGCGCGGTTCCGTCATCGACATCCATGTCTGCCTCGGCACTGTACATGAGTGAGTCGAGCACATAGCCGGTGTGGAAGTTATCGACCCAGTCCAGGTGGGGCTGCTCGCCATACGGCCACGACCCATCAGGGCGTTGATGGCCGATCGTCCAACGCAATCCGGCTTCGGCTGCGTCACGCATGTCTTGGCGACGGGTATGTCGCGCAAGCCGCGCAAGCAGCGCGCAAACGAGGGTGTTGGCGTTGTGAATAGGAGTTTTGTCATCCACCAGATAGCCAAAGAAGGCGCCATCGCCGTCCTCGGTTTGCGGCACGTGCCGCAGGAAAAAGTCGCCGGCGCCCGCGGCGATCTCGAGCAGCCGCTCTTCCTGCGTGGTCTCATAAGCGTCGAGGAAGGCAAGCCCGGAAAAGACCGTTGCGATCGTGTTCGGCGAGCCTGCGGGGTAGAAGAAGACACGTGTCTGCACATCGAAGTGGTACCCCCAGCAGGGCTCTTCGAAGCCCTCGCAACGCAGCGCCTCCAGCGCTTGAAGGGTCTCAGCCAGCCGCTCGCGTCCCTTCTCGCCTGGAATCGCGTCGAGCGCATAGCTCGACGCAACCTGGGCCAGCGCGGCGGCGCTTCGGCCGGGAGGGATTCCAAACAGTGGGCGCAGGTTGATCGGGGAGCGCTTCACGAGTTGAGTCAAGATCCGCTTGCCGAGAACGCTTCGAGCGAGCGGCCCGACAAGCCGCGTGGCGTTGAGACCGTCGTACGGGTCGGTCCCGGCCCAACCTCGCTGTCTACCCCACGACTCGAGGCGACCCAGGGAGTCGGCGAGAGCGACGCGTTGCGCGTGAGACGGTATGAATTCCGTTCGGGTGGAGTCCGTGGACATCAAGCGGGTTAGGCGACCGCTACAGACGTGTCGAGATCGGCCTTCTGCAGCACGTCCGCGACGCGCTCGGCGGCGTGACCATCCCATAGGGCAGGGGGCTCGCTCGCCGGTTTCACAAGCCCCAAGGCCGGCAAGATCTCCTCGATGCGCTGAGGCTCCAACCCAAGCAGCGTGTTGGTCCCCGCTCGAACGGTAACGGGTCGCTCGGTATTGTCGCGCAGCGTGAAGCAGGGAACGCCCAGGTATGTCGTCTCCTCCTGCACGCCGCCGGAGTCGGTGAGCACGGCACGAGCGTCGGCCTCCAGGGATAGGAACTCCAGGTAGGACACGGGTTCGCTCATTCGCACTGCCGGGCGGGGGGAGAGGCCCATCCCCTCCATCATCTTGCGCGTCCGCGGGTGAACCGGGAAGAGGACGGGAAGCTCGCGACTCACCGCGTCCAGGCGCGCGATGACCTCGCCGAGCAGCGGCCCGTCGACCAACGCTGGACGGTGCAGAGTCACGAGCAGATAGTCGCCAGGCTCCATGCCAAGGCCCTCAGCTGCGTGCGCGTCGCGAAAGCGATCTTCGACGGCGACGAGCGAGTCGATCATCGTGTTGCCGACGAAGTGAATGCGCTCCTCGGCGATGCCCTCGGCACGAAGGTTCTCGACCGCCTCGTCGGAGTGCAGGAACAAATACTCCGAGAACTCGTCGGCCACGATGCGGTTGATCTCCTCGGGCATCGTGCGATCGAAGGAGCGCAGGCCCGACTCCAGGTGGGCCACCGGGATGCCGAGCTTGACGGCCACGAGCGTCGCGGCGAGAGTCGAGTTGACGTCGCCGGGGGCGATCAGCAGATCGGGACGCTCCTGTAGCAGCACGGGCTCGATGCGCTCCATCACTCGCGCGGTCTGCACGGCGTGGCTGGCCGAGCCAACCCCGAGCATGTGGTCCGGGGCGGGCACGCCGAGCTCCTCGAGGAAGATGTCCGACATCAGCCGGTCGTAGTGCTGCCCGGTGTGGATGAGGGCGTGGTGGGCCTCCGGGAGCCTGCTGCGCAGCTCGGAGATGACCGGGGCCATCTTCACGAAGTTCGGTCGGGCGCCGACCACGTAGGCGATCCGCATGGCGCACGGCAGAGTAGCGGGTGCGCGCCGCTTGCGACTTTGCCCTATTCTTAGCGGCCGATATGCGCGGGTTTGCGTGCATGAGGATGTGTGCCCTATTGTTCCGAGCTTCGAAACGCCTTGCGAGCGATTGCTAGCTAGGGAGTCCGATCCTGAGCCCATGGATGCGGCGGAGGAGACAACGTATGGATTCTGAGCAGACAAATCTGAGCCTCGAGCAGGTTCTGGGGGTGCTACGTCGCCGAGCGCTGTGGATCGTGCTGTGCTTCGTGATCGTCGCGGGTGCGGCCTACGGCTTCTCAAAGCGCCAGACGAAGATGTATACGGCGACCGCCTCGCTGGTCTTCAATAACAACCAGCTGAGTCAACAGGTGGCGGGGCTGACGCCTGTCGGGACCAGCAACCAGCAGGCTCAGCAGAACACCAACCTGAAGCTCGTCCAGCTCGGCGACATGGCCGAAAAGACCGCAAGCGCACTCGGACAGGGGCTCACCAAGGAAAAGGTCACCGGCGATCTGAGCATCAGCGCGCAGGGCGAATCGAACATCGTCAACGTCGCCGCGACGGCGACCTCGCCGACGTTGGCTGCCGAAATCGCGAACGCCTACGCCAACCAGTTCGTCAAGGAGCAGCAGAACGCCAACCACGCCTACTACGCATCCGCGCTGAGGCTCGTCAACAGGCAACTGGGCGAACTCTCGCCCAAGCAGAAGGCGGGTACGGCCGGGCTTGCCCTCCAGAATCGCGCGCAGTCGCTTGGCGTCCTTGCCGAACTGCGCAACGGCAACGTCCAGATCGCGCAGTCGGCGACGGCCCCGACCTCGCCCTCCTCGCCGAAGGTCTCGCGCAACACGCTGCTGGGCGCCGTGCTCGGCCTGCTGCTCGGCCTCGGCGTCGCATTCCTGCTCGAGCGCTTCGACCGGCGCATCCGCGAGCCGAAGGACCTGGAGGCGGTGTACGGCCTTCCCCTGCTGGGGGTCGTGCCTGAGAGCGCCGCGCTTGCCCGCACCGCGCGTGCCGGGGACGCCAACAGCGCGATCCCGCCCAGCGAGGCCGAGTCCTTCCATCTGATTCGGGCGCACATGCGCTATTTCAACGTGGACCGCGAGCTGCGCACCCTGATGGTCGTCTCGGCAGCTCCGGGCGACGGCAAGACGACGATCGCCCGCCATCTCGCCGCGGCGGCGGCCAAGATGGGCGCGCGTGTCCTCGTGCTCGAGGTCGACCTGCGTCGCCCGACGCTCGCCCGGCAACTCGACATGCCAGCGGGTCGGGGCCTCTCGGACGTGCTGATCGGCGCCGTCTCGCTCCAGGAGGCCACGCAGACGCTTGCCCTGGACTCTCCGGCCAGCGGCGCGACCAAGGCTCACACCCTCGATGTGCTCGTCGCCGGTGCCGCGCTCCCGCCCAACCCGGGCGAGCTGATCGAGAGCCATGCGATGGAGACCCTGCTCGAACGGGCCAAGGCGATCTACGACCTTATCGTGATCGACACGCCGCCCCTGACGGCGGTCTCAGACGCCTTCCCGCTGCTCAAGAAGGTCGATGGCGTGGTCATCGTCGGTCGCGTCGGTCGCAACCGGCGTGACGTGGCCGAACGCCTGCACGAGACGCTCGCGGGCGCGGGCGCGCCGCTGCTCGGCGTGATCGCCAACGGCTTCAAGCCCGGACGCGCCGGCGGCTACGGCTACGGATATGGCTACGACTACTCCCAGGTCAAGCCCTCGTCGGGCTCGTCCGGGAGCGCGCCGGGCTCCGGGGCGGACGTCTCCTCCGACGGCGCGTCGGCGGCCGGCGAGCCCGTGCCGACGGCCAACGGCTGAGCCGGCCAGCGCTCGTTTTCGTAGGGTCCAAGGGCTCTCCTCAGAGATTGACTTCGGTGTGGCGGATCTGGCTTACTGAAGCCATATCTCGTTTGGAGCGGAGCGCCTTGCGTCACGGCTTGGGTTTGGCGAGTAGCTCGTCAACCCACGCGCGCATCTTCTCGACCGCCCCACGGGACGCCGTGCGATCAATGCGTTCGTCGAGTACGTCGTCGTAACGGAACTCCACCGCCCACGGGACCATGACGCGGGCTTCGTCCATCGAAACGGGCGGGAGCCAAGCCTGCGTCTGCAAGCAGGGAGAGCAGCTTGCTGAGGTGATGTATACGGGGCGGCGCGACACCCGTATGCGCCAGGGCGGCCTTAATCAACTTCTCCAGCGCCTGCTGCGCGTGAAAACCGATGAGATCGTCGGGCACGTCGGGATCGTCGGCGAGCTTCCGGAGGGCGACCTCATCGCTCTCGGCCTTGCGTGAGAACCGAGCGGCGAGGTCGCCCAGGTCAGGTTTCTGCGAGGACACGTCCCTCTGCCAGCGCGTCGTGGACCAATGTTCCGGGGACATCGCCCCACGCCTCTGCATACTCGCGAGGGACGACAACGACATCTGCGGCGACCTTCAGTGGATCGAGCACCGCCAGGAGCCGCAACATCTCCTGCGCCTTGCTCACGACCGACGGCTCGATCACGAGGAAATCGAAGTCGCTGTCCGGATCGGCGTCGCCACGGCCGCGCGACCCGAAGAGGATCACCTTCGACTCGGGCGGTGCCGCATTCGCCAACAGGCGTCCGGCACGATCAACGATCTCCGCCGTGTTCATTGGCATGACGCTACCGTAACGTGAGGCAATGAGATGAGCCGATCCGCACCGCCTTGTGGCTGGGTTGCTTGACGAGAGCGTGGAGGCCGCCGTAGTCCTGTTTGCCCCGTGTCAAGGACCCGGTGCTGGCAGCGCTTGAGAATGCGCCCTCTGCCCTGCGGGCTTGACGGCTGTGACCCGCGATCACGCAATGCCTCCTACGAGTGCTGACACCTTGAAGGGGCCATGACGCTCCCAGCAGAGACCGGCCTGCTGCTCGCCCCTGACCGTCTCTCAGTCTGGCCGGTAGAGGGCGGTCGCTACGGCCTCGATGCCACCTACCATGGCAGGAGCGGTTTCGAACGAGCCGAAGCACAGCGACAGGTCCTCCAAGCCTTGAACCTACGCGCATCGGTCCGGCAGGAGCTCGCCGTATCGTGACATGATCTCCGTCCGGTTACATTCGAAAAAGCTCGGCTCGGATATCCTCGTCAGCATCCGAGCCGACACTCTCAACGGGAGCTCCAACGGACACGCAGAGCCCGCCCGCAGTCCCAACGTTCGCTGGCAGGCCGCGGGCCTGACGCGCGAGGAGCGCTGGGCCTCGCTCGGCGGCGCCGGCGCGACGATCTGGTTCACCGGGTTGCCGGCGGCCGGCAAGTCGACGATCGCAAGCGCGCTCGAGGCGCACCTCGTCGACAGCGGCCGACCCGCCTTCGTGCTCGACGGCGACAACCTGCGCCATGGCCTAAACGGCGATCTCGGATTCGACGAGGCGGCGCGCTCGGAGAACGTGCGCCGCACCGCGCACGTCGCCCGTCTGCTCGCCGAGGCCGGCATAGTCGCTCTCGTGGGCCTGGTGAGCCCGTATGCGCGCGATCGAGAAGAGGCCTTGGCGATCCACGCCGCCGTCGATCTGCCGTTCATCGAGGTGTTCGTCGACACGCCGCTCGCGCTCTGCGAGCAGCGCGACCCCAAGGGCCTCTACGCGCGCGCGCGCGCGGGAGATCTCGCCGGCCTGACAGGAGTCGACGCTCCCTACGAAGCGCCGTCTGCCCCCGACCTGGTGCTTCACTCTGGCAGCGAGACCGTCGATGAGGCGGTCGCCCGCGTGATGCAGGTGCTGAGCGCGCGCGCGACCTGCGCGTAGGCTGTGGAGCGTCGGCTGCTTGGCGCTCGAGGCAGGATTGGTCATGGCGAGCCGTACTGGTACGGCGGTCAGTTCACGCTTGTGAGCGCGAGCACCAGCTGTGAGACCTCGTACCGCCGGCCGCCCGAGCGGGGTGTCGACGGTCAGCTTCGCGCGCGTGGCCTCGCGCTCCTGGAGGCCGAAGCGGACGTCGAACAGCTCGGCGCTGTCGAGCGTGTTGAGGAGGAACTCAGCGGTCTCGAGATCCGGTGTGGCGAAGTCCAGGTCGGTGGAGAAGCGGCCTGCGTTACCGGCGCGCAGCTTACGCAGCGAGGTGCCGCCCTTGAGGACGATCCCGAGCTCGAATGCGCCCTGGTCGTGGAGGGTACTTGAGCGCGTAGTCTTGGGCGACGTCGAGCAGGGCGGGGTCGCGCATGCCGCTTCGACCTTGGAAGTGGCGCGCGAGATAGCCCTGTGTGATCATCGACGTGGGAGCAGCGAGTCGTAGACGCGCCAGCGCTTGCTCCATTGGGCGCGGCGGTCGCGAGGTCCGAGGAACGTGACGGGGAGCCGGGAAGGCAGCAGCGTCTCGATCTTCTCGGCGATGTCGTTGCGCCCCGCCCACTCGGT
>Ga0307477_10004120_pt1 | contig 10619 bp, 4 predicted proteins | sample atmos_gasesECM2C_FD_203316 | JGI IMG/M metagenome (GOLD analysis project Ga0307477, IMG submission 203316) | Hardwood forest soil microbial communities from Morgan-Monroe State Forest, Indiana, United States - atmos_gasesECM2C_515 | ecosystem: Environmental > Terrestrial > Soil > Temperate... | reverse complement strand
GGCCGCAACGGTTTCGCGGGCAATCACCTTGCCTCCGATTGCTGCCTGAATGGCTACCTCGAACATTTGCCGTGGGATCAGTTCTCTCATCTTGGCGGCAAGGGCGCGGCCGCGTTCGTAGGCATTGTCACGATGCACGATGATCGAAAGCGCATCGACGGGATCTCCCGAGACCAGGATGTCGAGCTTTACCATCGGAGACTCCCACGTGCCCGAAAGATGATAGTCGAGGGACGCATATCCGCGGGAGACCGACTTCAGCCGGTCGTAGAAATCCAGGACGATCTCGTTCAGCGGCAGCTCGTAGGTAAGCATTACGCGATTGGCGCTTACGTATTCGAAGTTCTTTTGCTTTCCTCGTTTTTCTTCCACCAGCTTCAGGATGCCGCCAACGTACTCCTCGTTGGTCATGATCATCGCCGTAATCACCGGCTCCTCGATCTTGGCGATTTCACTTTGGGAAATCCATTTCGAGGGATTATCGACTTCGACCACAATTCCGTCGGTCTTAGTAATGCGATAGCGCACGCCCGGAGCAGTGGTGATGAGATTCAGATTGAACTCGCGCTCCAGCCGTTCCTGGATGATTTCCATGTGCAGCAATCCCAGGAAGCCACAGCGGAACCCAAAGCCAAGCGCGGCAGAGCTCTCCGGCTCGAAGAAAAACGATGCATCGTTCAACCGAAGCTTTTCGAGAGCTTCGCGCAGAAGCGTGTGCTCGTGCGCATCGACCGTGTAGAGGCCGGCAAACACCATCGGCTTGAGTTCTTCGAATCCGGGCAAAGGCTCGATTGCAGGGCGGGCCTCGTCGGTAATGGTGTCGCCGATCTTCGCATGCGCCACGTTCTTGATATTGGCCATCAGGAAACCGACTTCTCCGGCCTCGAGCTGATCGATTTCGACCGGCTTGGGCGTGAGCACGCCAAGTTGCTCGACGTCGAAGACCTCTCCGTTCGACCAAAGACGGATCTTCATGCCCTTGCGCAGCGTGCCGGCAACGATACGCGCAAGCACGATCACGCCCCGGTAAGGGTCAAACCACGAATCGAAAATCAGCGCCTGCAAAGGAGCATCAGCGGGACTCTTGGGCGCCGGCAGTCGCTTGACAATCGCCTCCAGAACCTCGGGAACACCTTCTCCGGTCTTGGCGCTCACCAGCAGCGCGTTGGAGGCATCGAGACCCACGGCGTGCTCGATCATTTCCTTTGTCCGCGGAATATCGGCGCTGGGCAGGTCAATCTTGTTGATCACCGGAATGATCTCGAGTCCGTTATGAATTGCCAGATAAGCGTTGGCCAGCGTCTGCGCCTCGACTCCCTGCGAGGCATCGACGATGAGCAGCGCACCCTCGCACGAAGCCAGTGAACGCGAAACTTCATAGGAGAAGTCCACGTGTCCGGGAGTGTCGATCAGGTTCAGTTGGTATTCCTGGCCATCTTTGGCGGTGTACCTCATACGAACGGTATGGGCTTTGATGGTGATGCCGCGCTCGCGCTCCAGATCCATGGCGTCGAGCACCTGCTCATGCATTTCACGAGCCGTAAGCGAACCGGTAAGTTCGAGCAGACGATCGGAGAGCGTGGATTTCCCGTGATCGATGTGCGCGATAATGGCGAAATTTCGGATGTACTGACGGTCCATTGCCTGCTTCTGTCATTCCGAACGGAGCGTATGTCCGCCGCCGCGGACACGCGCGGAGAGAGGGATCCCTACAAACTTCCATCATACTTGAGTGAAGAAGACGTGGAACCGGCCGGCCCCGGGCGGGTGTTCGATCTCAACCCAAGGAGCTGTAGTTAAGAGACAATCAGCTTTGTCCGGCCGGAATGTGCGTTGAAATAGAATGAAGCACCCGTGCCGTCTTAAAAACCGTGTTCAGACAGCACCGAAACACCCGGCCGGGGGCGGACGGCTCTACGTCAAATGTCCTTACAAGCCAAAGGCCGGCGGTTCCGCCGGCCCTCTGCTAGATTGCTGATTCGGACTAGCCCTTTTTGGGAGCGATTGCGTCCTTCGCGGCCTTGGCGACGCGGAACTTCACCACGGTCTTGGCCTTGATCTTGATCGGCTCGCCGGTCTGCGGGTTGCGGCCCATGCGGGCTTTGCGCTCGGCCTTTACCAGTCGGCCGAGGCCAGGGATTACGAACACGCCGTTCTTCTTGGTTTCCTTCACAGCGGTCTCAGCGAGATGCTCAAGAAATGCTGCCGCCTGTTTGTTGTTCACTTCGAGTTTCTCGGCCATGCTGCGGACGAGGGCTGTCTTGGTCATACCTGATGGCATGAATCCTCCTTAGGGGTGTGGAATGGAATTTAATTGCGAATCGAGCGTCTATTCTAGCTCATGCTCTCCCGGAAAAAACAGCATTATCGCCTGTATTCATGCGGGTTTTTGCAACATCCAGAGAGATACCATGCGATGAGGGCTCGCTCCGTGTCAAGCGAAAAAGCGCATTTTTCGCGGTTTTTCTGTGATTATTCGGGAAAAAATTGAGATTTGCAGCGAATTTACTGCGTTTTTGCGCGAAAGGCCGAGCGGGATGTGCTTCCGGCAACTCGCGATCACCAGTTTCTGCGCATCCGGTCGAGCCAAACAGCCCTTCAGTCCTGAATTCAACTCAAGAGTTCCATTTTGGGAAACGTGGAGGATTCGAAATTTTTTGCCCTGGGGCTGCTTCCGGGGCTTGTGTCATGAGGACATCCCGGCATCCAACCAGCAAGACATTCTGGCCGAACGCCGACAGCCGATTGCCGATTGCCTACCGAGAGAGGCTACTTCGTGCCAGGCTTTGCCGGTCCTTCCAGCGGCTTGCGGGCGAAGTAGTAGAGTGACGCAGCAAGCAGTAGGAACGTGACGACGGCCACGATGTCCATGGCGGCGGGGCCGAGACCCATCGCAGGCAGACGGGAGCTGATGTCCAGAGGGTTGGGTTTATCTGCTCCGGCGACGAGCTTCACGCCAATACCCGCCAGTCCCATAATTCCACCAGCAGCAATCAGTCCGCTGGCAAATAACGATCCCGGACTGACCTCGGTCTCGGCCGGCGTTTCGCCCGCGCGCTTGGCGGCGGACTCAACCAGCCAGCGCACCACACCGCCAGCGAAGATGGCGAGAGTTGTGCCAATGGAAATGTAAGCGCCCACGGCAAAAGCCAACGATCGGATGCCCAGCAATTCCACGACGATTACCAGAAACACTCCCAGCATTACCAGCCCCCAAGGCAGCTTCCGCGTAAGAATGCCGTTGATGACCGTGGACATCAACTGCGCTTGCGGAGCAGGGGCCTTTTCGCTGCCGATACCCTGGATCCATTGCACTTCAATCTGTCCCGTTGTGGGATTGTAGAGATACTTTCCGCTGGCAATGTCGGACGAATTGATTGCATTCAAAACGTAAAACCCACCGCCATTCAAGGTCACGGTTTGCCCCTTTGCATCGCGATAGCTGAACCGATCGCGGTCAAAGTTCTTTCGTCCGTTGGTTTCCTCTACCGTGACTCCGGGGGGCAGATGGTTGATATCCACCTGCTTGGTCAGGGGGCGAAACTCCTCCAGGCCCTTGTTCATTCCCGTCAGCGTGTATCCAACGGCAAACGTGGAGATCGTGACGCCAATCAGAAGAGCAATCTGTTGAGCCTTGGGAGTAGCCCCGAGAAGGAACCCGGTTTTCAGGTCCTGGGAGGTATCCCCGGCGTTCGCGGAAGCGATGCAAACGACTCCGCCGATAGTCAACACCAGCGCGCCAAATGCCGGGGCAGTCCACCCCAGCGCGAGGAATATGGCGGACGTGGCCATCAGGGTGGCAATCGTCATTCCCGAAACAGGATTCGCCGAGCTGCCTATCAGGCCGGTGATGCGCGAGGAAACGGTTACGAATAGGAAGCCGAACACGACAACGAAAATTGAGGCCACGATGTTAGCGAGCAGCGAAGTCTGTGCCCCGGGAACTGGCTTAAAGGTGAGGAAAACCCACATCATAATGATCAGCAGAACTGAGCCGCCAATCGTTACTGAGAGCGGCAGATCGTCTTCTGTGCGCAGCGTCGAGCGTTCGCTTTTGTCTCCGCCGACACCCAGTTGCTTTACGCTGGCCTGCAGTGCGGAAACGATCGTTGGCATGGTCTTGAGAAGCGTGATCAGCCCCGCTGCCGCCACAGCCCCCGCGCCCATCGGCCTTACATAAGTTCGCCACAAATCCGCCGGCGACATCTGCGCGATGGGTACCGTACCCGGATAGATCGGATTAGCCATGCCCGCCCCAAAAAAGTGAATGGCCGGCATCAACACCAGCCAGGAGAAAACGCCTCCCGCGAGGAGCACGCCAGCCACGCGCGGTCCAATAATGTAACCGACGCCCATGTACTCGGACGTTGTATTGGCACGAATGGAGGAGCCTGGATAGGACTTTATGTCCCAAGTAGGCGTGTTGGGCCACGCGGAGAGCAGATTCTCGTTCTGGAAAAAGGTGTAGAGCGCACCTAAGCCAAGTCCCCAAAACACGCGTCCGGCGAAGCTGCCACCGCGGTCGCCTGCGATGAGCACGTCGGCGCACGCGGTGCCCTCAGGATAGGTGAGCACGCCATGCTCTTTGACGATCAGTTGCCGCCGCAGCGGGATCATGAAAAAGACGCCGATCAGCCCGCCTACAAGACTGAGCAGAAAGATGCGCGCAACTTCCAGTTGAAATCCCAGAAAGATCAGCGCCGGCAGGGTAAAGATCACGCCCGAAGCGACCGACTGTCCGGCGTTCCCCGTGGTCTGAACGATGTTGTTCTCAAGAACTGTGGCTCGCCCGAATGCACGCAAGATGCTGATGGAGAGCACCGCAATGGGAATCGAAGCGGATACCGTGAGGCCGGCTCGCAGTCCCACATACACCGTTACGCCGCCAAACAAGATCCCAAAGAATGCTCCGAGAATCAGGGCCCTGGCGCTAAGTTCCTTCGGGTGAACGCTCGGAGAGACGTAGGGTTGGAATGCAGTTTCAGGCGTTTCGGGCTGAGTGGTAGTAGCCAAGGCTTCTCCTCGTCGCATCAGACCAGAGTGATGCCGGACGATTCTACTTGAGAAGTGGCGGGTTCTTCGTGGGTTCTTCGGTGGGAGCCCCCGCATTCATGCGGGGGAGCAGGGGTTTCAAGCCTTGCGGCAATGGTTCGCAATTACGATTGCGCTTTACAGGATGCGGGAAAATGGTTCCGGGAAAGCCTAACCGATGCCGCAAGCCAAGATTTCAGGGCCGTAGGCCCGATCGCCAAACGTAAGCCCACGGCGCAGGCCGCTTAAGGCCGAAGCCGTGGGTATGTTTCAAGCATGACGGAGCGCCGTAGGCGCGGCACTAAACTTGTGCTTTGGCGCGAGTTTGGGTCCGCGCCGCTGGCGCTCTCACGTTTCATTTCGGCACCCACGGCTCCAAGCCTGCGGCTCTCCGCCGTGGGCTGACGTTTCGCAATCGGGCCTCCGGCCTCGACGCATGGCTTGAGAACTGCGGTTATATTCTCAACGGGAATTTTTCCGCAAGCTTTTTAGCGCCGGGTCGCTGAACTGTTCGAGGCTAGAGCCAGTTCAACAACATGCTCTTTCCCGTTGGACTGAAGTCCAACTCTCCCGACTGGAAGTCGGGGCTCCCACCTTAGAGGACACCGCTGTCGCGATCAAAAGCCAACTTGGAGAAGGCGTGGCTCTTCACTCCATCCCCGCCCACTGAATCGCGTTGAACAGCATCTTGAACGTCCCTTCGGTCTGAGCGCGGTTCTGGACGCGGAAGCCGAACAGAACAACTTTTCCCTTACCGTAGGTCAGGGTTACCGCTGCCGCGTGGCGCGCCAGCCGGTCAGCCCCATTGATCCATCCCGACATCAGGACGTCTTCCGAGTCTGTCGGATACCATGCCAGCACTGAGCGGTCGATATCGACCGCGGGAATCTCGGTCTGGTAGGCGATCGGCTCGCTGACAAATGCGGCAACTTCGCCCGGCATTCCATAGGCCACGGGATTGTGCGGATCGAGATCTACGCGCAGCAGCGATCCTGGGGAAGAAAAGTCGTCCGGACGAACGCGTCCAAGCACGTTGCGGACCGGCAAATTGAATTCCTCGATGGGGAGCTCGCCGGAAGTAGCCAGCGTGATGAGTGTTCCGCCGCCTTCTACGAAGTCCTTCAGCGCCTTCACGCCTTCTTTGCCAATACCTCCGGCATAGTCCGGAGGCATCTCCTCAAAGTACTGCGGCGGTCCGCCATCCTGCGGTTTGGAACGTCCATCGACAATGACGTTTTTGTCCATATCGGGAAGGATGATCGCGTCGAACGCGGCGTTCAGATTACCCGCTTTCACGGTCTTGTTGTCGATGTTCTTCGAATTGAAGTCATATTGCTCGAGCAACCACCGCGTCCAGCCTTCGTCCATGGATGAGGTCCAGGGCTTATATAGTCCGACACGCACTTCTTTCAACGCTGCGGTGGGGACATTGGGTTTTGGATCCAGACCGCGCACGGTAACGTGATACTGCGCGGCAAGCTGCGGCAAATTATCAGACCGATTGATGAGCAAGGTGCCGGGGGCATACTGCACGCCGTTCGCGGTAAAGCTTTCCTTGGCAACCAAGACGGTGTCTTTTGCCTTTAGCGCCGCGTTCAGTAATCGTGTGCTGTTGTTGGTTTGTGGAGAGAGCGCATAGACCGGACTGCCGCCTTCAACGCGTCCTTCAGGCCAATCCGAATCGCCGATCCTGCGGGCACCGCGGCTTTCGGACTCCGGGACAATCTCCTTGCTTACCTGCACGCCCATCAGCAGAGGAAGAGACCATGCCGTCACATCGTAGGGCCGGAGAATCGGTTGACCGGGAGCGACCCGCACTTTTGGGTATCGCTGGAGCCCCAGCAGCTCACCCACAAAACGCCCATACGGTTGCGCCGTAGGAACCAGAAACTCTTTCCCATCTGCGGAAACCTGGACTTCGGCACCATGCTCGTCGAGCAAGTGAGCAAGCTTGGCCGCAGTAACCGGATCGCGTTGGTCGCGGCGAATTTTCCAGAACTCGTTGGGCTTGCCATCCGCGATTTGTTCCCGCGCCATATCTGCTGTGCCGTGCAGAAAGTCGTCATGATGGTAGCTGGCGGTCTCCAACGCGGCGTCGGAGGCGATGCGTTCGTAATCCATGATGTCGCGCAAGCGCCACGTCCCTCCGAGCCAAGGATTGGGGAAGTTGGCGGTTCTCATGTAGTCGGTCAGGCCCTTACCGCCGCCTGAGAGTTCCGTCTGCGAGAGCGTCACTGGAGTTGCGATCCTCGCAGATGCTGCCTCCGTGAGCAGCCCGAAAATGTTCTTGAACTGCGGTGTGCCTTCGGTCGCCCCCGGCCAGTATTGGTCATAGATATAGCCGTACACGACGCCGGCCTTGTGGTTTTGCTCCAGACGCCACGCCATGGTCGAACCGATGACGTTGATGCCGCGCCACATCAGCGGACTGACGGAGTTGGCGATGGGATCGGTGTAAGGCGGAACGAACAATCTCGGACCAACCGAGCCCATCTGGTGCTCGTCGAGCCAGATCTGCGGGAACCATTCATGGTAGGCAGCGTGAGTCATGGCCCGCGTTTCCTTTTGCGTGAGCATGTACCAATCGCGGTTGTCGTCGTGACCAACGTAAGGATGGTAGAGCCACGGCATGCGCCCGCCTTCGTACTTCGTTCCAACGTATTTGCGATACCAGTCGGTGACCATAATCTCGCCGTCGGGATTCAACGACGGAACCAGGAGAAGAATCACGTTGCTGAGGCGATGCAGCGTCTCAGGATCGTCGGCCGTCACCAGCGCGTGCGCCCATTCCATCGCCATCTGCGAGGAGCCGATTTCAGTGGAGTGAATATTGCATGTCACAAGAAGGATCACTTTGCCCTGGTGAACGAGGGAGTTGATTTCCTCATCGGAGCGTCCGCGAGGATCGGCGAGCTTGCGCGCTATCTCCTGGTATTTGCTTTTGTTCTGAAGATTTTCCTTAGTCGAGATCGCTGCCAGGATGAATTCGTTATTTGACGTCGTGGCGCCCATGTTCTCGATCTGAATGCGCGGAGACTTCGACGCCAGGTACTTAAAGTACGAGACGATCTGGTGGTAATCGGCGAGCTTGCGGTCAGCGCCGACTTCAAAGCCCAGGAACTGCGAAGGCGTTTGAATGGCCTCGCCGGACGAAGCGGCAGCAGGAGTAGCAAGAGCAGAAACCGACAAGACAACGATTGCGACAAGCAAAAGCAAAGACTTCATATGAGACACTCCAACTCTTGTAGCTAGAAAATGGAATCGAAAGATCGGCGGAAATTATAAGCGGAGTTGAATCTCGTTCAATAGACAAACATACCGAGGCAATGAGTGGCGTTTCTCAGCAACAAGACTCGAGACCAATCTCCCGCGATCATTCAGCCGTAATTGCCGGAGTATGGCTTTTTTTCAGAACCGGGCGCCTGGGCCGAAGAGCCCTACCAGCGGCGATTATGCCTTAAAGATCGCGGGAGATCCTTCGGCCAACTCCGGGCCTCTGGATGACAGACTATGAACGCCTGCTCCCGCGACTCCCACTTCACACTCCGAATCCGCGCGCGATTCCGCTAGGCTTATGCCATGGCGCATGAGCATACCGATGTTCTTCACGAAGAGCGACATTTTGGCTCGGGCAATCTGGTCCGGGACATTGTCATTGGCATGTCCGATGGCTTGACCGTGCCCTTCGCATTGGCCGCCGGACTTACTGGTGCGGTGAGTATGACGCGGCTTATCGTATTGGCCGGGCTGGCGGAGATTGCCGCAGGTTCGATCGCGATGGGCCTGGGCGGCTACCTCGCAGCCCAGGGAGATGCACAGCACTACGACAGCGAGCGCAAGCGCGAAGAGCGCGAGATCGTGGAGCGGGTGCGCGACGAGGAGCAGGAGATCTACGACATATTCAATACGTACGGTGTGAGTCAGGACGAAAGCACGCCCGTGCTTAACGCGCTCAAACGCAATCCCGTAGCCTGGGTGGACTTCATGATGCGCTTTGAGCTTGGTCTGGAAAAGCCGGAACCGCAACGAGCACGCAACAGCGCGGCCACCATCGCCGCGTCGTACATTGTTGGGGGTTTTATTCCGCTGGCGCCATACATGGCGCTGCAAGACGCATATTCGGCGCTTACCTGGTCGGTGCTTATCACTGTGGTCGCGCTCGCGGTGTTCGGCTACATCAAGGGACGAGTCTCGGGAATCTCGCCGTCGCGCAGCGCGCTACAGACAACGTTTATCGGCGGTCTGGCTGCAGCAGCGGCCTTTGCGCTTGCCCGGCTGCTTTCGATAAAGTAGAGCGCATAGCAGGCGCCTTGATGCATCGACCGTTCCATCCCAGGCAGCCCGAAGACGACCGCACACCGCGGCCTAGATAATTTCCTCACTCTAATTTCCATCTGATCGCATTAGAAGAGATCCCACAGTCTTCGCTGTAGGGTGGAATCTCCCGAACGAGAAACAGGCATTCCTCATGATCCGCAGGTTAGTCAACGATTTTCGGCTGGAAGCGCGCAGCGTACTTGCGCTGGCATGGCCCCTGGTATTGGCCGAAGTCGGCTGGATGGGAATGGCCATTGTGGATACCATCATGGTGGGACGACTGCCCAATAGCGCCGAGGCCATCGGTGGCACGAGCCTCGGCGGAATCATCTTCTACACCGCAGCCATCTTCGGTGGCAGCCTGTTATTTTCGCTCGACACCAAGGTTTCGCAGTCCTTTGGAGCCGGCGATCTCGAAGACGCCAATCGCTCGCTGATGAATGCGCTGTACATCGTTGCGCCGCTGGCGCCTTCTCTGATGTTTCTGATCTGGCTTGTGGGACACATGCTTCCCAGAATGGGAGCGAATCCCGGCGTGCTTTCGCAAGCGCTCCCTTTCTTGAGGGCGATGAACTGGAGCACGCTGCCACTGCTGCTGTACTTCGCCTTTCGTCGTTATCTGCAGGCAATCAACCTGGTGAAGCCGGTCACGTTCGCGTTGATCTCCGCCAATATCGTGAATCTCGCGGGAAACTGGATTCTGATTTACGGTCATTTGGGCGCACCGGCTTTAGGCGTGGCGGGTTCGGGATGGTCCACTTGTATCTCTCGCGTGTACATGGCCGTGTTGCTGTTTGCGGCTGTCGTGTGGCAGCATCGCAAAAGAAATGCGCCGCTGTTCATTCCGCCGTATCGTCCAGACCTGCGCCGCATCGCCGAGCTGCTGCGCATCGGCTTACCGGCCGCAGTGCAAATTTTGTTTGAGATCGGAGTATTCGCGGCGGCCACCGCGCTTATAGCGCGACTCGATGCCGCTTCGGTCGCCGCCCATCAGATAGCTCTGAACTGCGCCAGCCTCACCTATATGGTGCCGCTGGGAATCAGTTCCGCGGCTGCGGTACGAGTCGGACAGGCGATTGGACGCCGCGATCCGGCGGGAGCCGGTCGCGCCGGCTGGACCGCGATCGCCATGGGAGCTGCCTTCATGACATTGGCGGCGGTCGTTCTGGTGGTGGCGCCGCGTTTGATCGTGCGCATATTCACGCCTGACCCGAACGTGATGAGCATCGGAGTCAAGCTTCTCCTGGTAGCCGTAGCCTTCCAGTTGTTCG
>Ga0307477_10004118_pt1 | contig 10620 bp, 9 predicted proteins | sample atmos_gasesECM2C_FD_203316 | JGI IMG/M metagenome (GOLD analysis project Ga0307477, IMG submission 203316) | Hardwood forest soil microbial communities from Morgan-Monroe State Forest, Indiana, United States - atmos_gasesECM2C_515 | ecosystem: Environmental > Terrestrial > Soil > Temperate... | reverse complement strand
CAGCCAGACGCCCAGCAAGAGCATGCCCAGCCGGTTGGGCAGCTTCCTCCGCGAAAACAGCTTCATGGTCTTGCCTCCCCTTCCGCCCCCCCGCTCAGGCGTCGCCCGGCCAGAACTTCTCCCAAAGCCTTGGGAACCGACGCTTCAGGTCTTCGCAGAAGCCTTCTTCAGACTCTTCGGACAACGCCTCGCCCGCCGGAGAGTCTGCGTGTCCGAGCTTCTCGCGGGGGAACTCCTTCATCCCTCGGCCGGTCTTCTCCTCCCAGACTTGCGACGCCACGTACTGGAACAGCTCCAACTGGCAGTCGCAGTCCTGGTCCTATTCCTTGACCACCCGGACCAGGCCGTCGGGGTCTTGGAGGGCGTCCTCATACGCCCTCTCCCCCTTGGAGATCAGCCAAGCCCGGAAGTCCAGGAAGCCGTCGTCCGAACACCCGCCCCCGAGGATGTAGGCCGCGCCCCAGAGATCCCAGCGGTAGGCCCGCGCGTGGTATTCATCAAAGAACTCCTGGAACTGGACCACCTGCTCGGGCGGCAGGGCCTGGAGCTGCTCGCGGAGTGCCTCGACCTGCGCGTCCAAGTCGCCACCGGGCTCTTGCCGGGATGCGTCGATGATCTTCCAAAATTGACTGCGGTCCATGCAACAAGTCCCTACACGGGGGCTAACCCCAGCCAACGAATCAAGCACAGCCGACGTTCATGCGCAGGACCTTATTCGTTCGGTGAGGCCTGTTGACTGGCTGGTGCCATTGTGGACGGCCGTTCCGGCGCCTGCAAGCACTTTCCGGGCCACGGACGAGTGGTTGCTCCGGACAGCGATCTCTGCGGCCGATGACCTGGGCGCTCGGCTGGGCCTTTTTCTTTCAGAGGTCCTCCAAGTCGGGTATACTTTGGGCTGCCTTTGCGACCATGTTCCCGCAGCGGAGGCCGTGATGCGCAAACTCCTGACCGCCTGCCTGGGCCTCGCCTTGGTCTGCGGGCACATCAGTCGGGCAGCGGAGCCGTCTCAGGTTGGCGCGGGCCAGCGCGGCAAGTCTGTCGAGGATTGGGTCAAGGGACTGCGAGACGTCGCCCCGAAAGCCCGGGAGGCCGCCGCCAGAGCCCTCGGCGAAATCGGCCCCAAGGCCAAAGCCGCGGTGCCGGCCCTCATCAAGGCGTTGAAGGACGACGAAATAGCCGTCAGGGTGCAAGCCGCCAACGCCTTGGGTCGGATCGGGGCGGCCGCGGTCCCCGCGCTCGTCCGGGCCCTCGAAGATGGGGAGGGCACGGACCCCTTGGGAGCCGCCGAAGCCCTGGGTGACATCGGAGCAGACGCCAAGGCCGCCGTGCCCGCGCTGAGCAAGCTGTTGGAGGACAAGAGCCCGTTCCGCCGCATCGACGCCGGCCACGCGCTCTGCCGCATACAACGCCGGGACCGGGCGGCGCTGTCCGCGCTGGCCGAAGCACTGAGGGACGACGACGCGGCCGTGCGCAGGTCGGCCGCCCAAGCCCTGGGCGACATCGGCCCGGACGCCCAGGCCGCAGTGCCGGCCCTTGCCGGGGTGTTGGACGACCAAGACAAGTTCGTGCGTTACGCGGCTGCCGACGCCCTCGCCCAGATTGGGCCACGGGCCAAGGAGGCGGCCCCCGCACTGATGGACGCCCTCAAGGACAAAGACAGCGACATGCGCCAGGATGTCGTGCGGGCCCTGGGCCAGATCGGCGCGGACGCCGAGAAGACCGTACCGCGCCTGATCGAGGCGTTAGGCGACAGCGAGGAAAAGGTTCGCGCGGCCGCCATGACTGCCCTGGGCGACTTCGGCCCCGACGCCGCCGCAGCGGTCCCGCACTTGATCGACATGCTCAAGGACAAAGACGAGGCCACCCGAAAGGCGGCGACATCGGCCTTGGGGCGTATTGGCCCCTCCGCCCGGGCGGCGGTCCCCGCCCTGGCCCAGGCGCTCCAGGGCGACCGGACTCCGGTCCGTCAGGCGGCGGCCTTGACCCTGGCCGAACTGGGCGTGGACGCCGGGGCGGCGGCCCCCGCCCTGACCAAGGCGCTCAGGGATCCAGACCAACGGGTCCGGTGGCTCAGCGCCATCATCTTGACCCAAATCGGCGGGAAGGCCAAGGCGGCGGTGCCCGTCCTGATCGACGTGCTCAAGGGCAGAGACCGGCAGGAGCGCACAAGAGCTGCCAAGATCTTGGGTGGCATCGGCCCTACGGCCAAGGCGGCGGTGCCCGCCCTGTCCGAGGTACTCAAGGACCAGGATCCCGGCTTACGTGCGGCGGCACTGTCCGCGCTGGGCGAGATGGGCCCTGCCGCGAAGGGTGCGGTGCCCCGTGTCGTTGAGGCGCTGACGGACCGGAACGGACTTGTCCGCGTCGAGGCGGCGCTGGCCCTGTGGCAAGTGGACCGGCGGAAAAGCGCGGCGCTCCCCGTGTTGCGGGACGGACTCAAGGACAAGGATGGTGCGGTGCGGGTGCGTGCGGCGGAGGCGCTGTGGCGGGTGGGGGGGCAGCAGGACGCAGCGCTGGCGGTACTGCGGGAAGCGCTGCGGGACAAAGACGCCATGGTCCGTCGGCGAGCCGTGCTCGCGCTGGGCAAGCTCGCCCCCGTCCGCAAGGAAGCGCTGTTCCTGCTCATGCGGGCGTTGAAGGACGAGGACTTCTTCGTGTGCTCGCACGCCATTTCGGTGCTTGGCGATCTTGGGCCGGCCGCGAAGGAGGCAGTGCCCGGCCTGTTAGAGGCCATGGAATCGCTTCCGGTGGGACGGGAATGGAGCATGACATGGCTCGATATGGGCCGGGCCCTCAGGAAGATCGACCCGAAGGCGGCTGCCAGGGCGGGGGTGCGGTGAATGTGTACGCGGGCCGGCCATCGCCTCGATGATCTTTGGGAGGGCGGATCGGGCGAATCCGGCTCACTTCCCCGCCTCCGTCTCCCACAGGCCCTGGAGCAAGCCCCAGGTGTAGGTCTTGCGGGTCCAGTCGATGGTCGTGCCGGCCTCCTGCCCCAGTGCCGTGGGCCAGAGGCCGGCCGCTTTCTGTCCGTGGTCGCCACGGACATAGATCGTGTTGACCGTGTGGATTCCTCCGCGGCCGTCCAGGCGGGAATGGCACTTGTTGCAGGTCGCCATGATCCGCTCGGCCGGCCGAAGTTGGGGGGCCTCAAAGACATCCCCGCCACGGGTCTGGAAGTCGAAATAAGAAGCGTCGTCCGGCCCGACGGCCCGGAGGCCGCCGTTGCGGCCCGCAAACAGGTCCCTGCGCCGTAGCGTGAACTCGTAGGGAATGCCTGAGTCCAACTTGCGATAGACGCGGATCTGGAGACTTTCCGTCAGCGGCGACTCGCGCAGCCTTCCCGCACGGTCGATCAGGAGCATCCGCCGGAGCAGCGCCGTCTGCGTGCCTTCGGGGAACTGGCCCAGTTCTCCGGCGGACATCTGTTTCAAGTAAGCTTCCGTCGCCTGGCGGCCTGCCGGCAAACGAAGAAATACTCCGAATACCGACCGGCCTTTGGTGAAACGGACGTGCTCCGGCGCGGCCACGAAACCTTCGTTGGCCCGCGTAAGGTTGCTGACGGCGACCCACGCCCCGTCCCTGGCCAGGAGGTCCGGCGGTAAGAAGGGCCGGTCGGGCTGCTGGGGGTCGAAGGCCGTGGGGAACGCGCCCGCCTTCACGGCCTGGGCCAGGTTGTCCGGCAGGGCCTTGATCTCTTCGGGCTTGAGGGCGATGCGGCGCATGACCTGCGCCAGCCGTTTCTGGAGCGCGCGCCGCCGGGCGCGCTGCTCGGCCGGCACGGCAACGTCACCCGGGTCTTCCAACCGGTCCAGGGTGAAGATCCGGCCCTGTTCGTCCACCCGGACGGTCTGTCGGGCGTCTCCGACGGTCGTGGAGAACACCGCCCACAGGTCGCGCTGGAGGACGGCACGTTTGACGGGGTCCTTGATGCGCCGGTCTGCCCGCCGGCTGAGGAACTCGTTCAGCAGGGCGAGGGCCTGCCGGTGCGACGGCCCCTCGGTCAGGAACTTCGAGCCGGGCACAAAGAGCGGTTCCAGGCTTTCCTGGTCGTAGGTCTTGCCGTCCTGCGTGGTCCGCGCATACAGCCGGCGGTGCAAGCGGTTCCATAGGTGCCGGGCGTCGGGGTCCAAGAGACCAACTTCAGTCCGGACTGCCGAGCGATTGGGCGAAGGCGATGAGCCCGCCGTCACGCGGGAGGCGTCCCGGTAGCTCTGCCAGAAGCCGAACCCAGCCAGGGTAATTAGGCCCACCACCGCCCACGTTGCCGCGATCCGCTTGCGCGCCATAGGGAAACTCGCCCAACGATAGGAACCAGCATGCGCCGAAGCCGCCATAGAGTAAAGCGGACGCGGGACAGAAAAGGCGACAGGGATCCAGAGGTGTTCCTTGCCGCTGTCGGGATCGACCGCCAGGAAGCCGAAAATTGACTTGACACCTTAGTCGGCTTGTCTAAGATGTGGTTAGTCAATGTGACTAACGAGGAGCCAAATCCATGGCGCGCACGCCCCGGGACGTGACCGACAAGGAGCTGGAGGTCCTCCGCGTCCTCTGGGACCGGGGGGAGGCCAACCGCCGGCAGGTCACCGACGCCCTCTACCCCGCGGGCGGCCCGGCCCAGTACGCCACCGTCCAGAAGCTGCTGGAGCGGCTGGAGGCCAAGGGCCTCGTCCGCCACACGCGCCGCACCGACGGCGTGCTGCGCTTCACAGCCGCCGTCGGCCGCGAAGACTTCATCAGCCGCCGGCTGCTGGACATGGCCGCGAAGCTCTGCGGCGGCTCGTTGACACCCCTGCTCATGAACCTGGTGCGGGCCAAGCCGCTGGAGGCAGGCGAGCTTCAGGAGCTGCGCGAGCTCGTCAAGGAACTGGGACAGCGGGTCAAGCGGAAGGGCGAGAAGTCCTGAAAGGGGACGGCGATGGACGGGCTCGTACACGTCGGCCTGGTCAACGCGGCCCTGGCAGCCTTGCTCGCCCTGGGGGCGGCCGCCGTCGGCTGGCTGTACCGGCGTCCGGCCCTGGTCCACGGCCTCTGGCTGCTCGTGCTGCTCAAGCTGGTGACGCCGCCGCTGCTCCCCGTGCGTATCCCCTGGCCGGCCCGCCCGCAGTCCACCCACGTGGTGGCGAGCGAAGCCGTTACGGACGTGGAAGCGCCGGTCGCAGACGGCGTCGAGCCTTCCGGCGTGGCGAATGCCCCCGATCCGCCAGGCGCCGGCCTTTCGCCGGCGCAGGCACCCGCCGCCCCGGCCCCTGCCCCATCTCCCGCCCCGGGCCCTGTGGCGGCGCCCCCTGCCCCGGCACCCGCGGAAGACGACCCGGCGCCGCAGCCGCCCGCCGTGCCGTCCTGGGATTCCTGGGAACCGGCGGTGGGGGCGGTCTGGCTCATCGGCTCCGTGGCGTGGTGGTCCCTGGCCGTCCTGCGGCTGTACCGCTTCCGGCGTTCCCTGCGCCATGCCGTCCTTGCTCCGGCCGCGCTCCAGGAACAGGCCCGGCGGCTGGCCGTCCGCCTGGGGCTTCGCCGCTGCCCCGCCGTCTGGTTGCTGCCCGCCCCTACGTCGCCCCTGTTGTGGGCGGTAGCCGGCGCGCCGCGTCTGCTGCTTCCCGCCGGCTTGTGGCAGCGCCTGACGGATGAGCAACGGGAGACACTGCTGGCGCACGAGCTGGCCCACCTGCGGCGGGGCGACCCGTGGGTGCGGCGGCTGGAATTGCTGGTCCTGGGCCTGTACTGGTGGCACCCGGTCGTCTGGTGGGCGCGGCGCGAGATCCAGGAGGCCGAGGAGCAGTGCTGCGACGCCTGGGTCGTCTGGGCCATGCCGCAGGCAGCCCACGCCTACGCGACAGCCCTGGTGGAGACGGTGGCTTTCCTTTCCCTGCCCCGGCCCGCGCTGCCCCTGGGGGCCAGCGGCATCGGGCACGCGCATTCCTTGCAAAGGAGGTTGACCATGATCCTGAAAGGGACTACTCCCCCCGCCCTGACGTGGACCGCCCTTGGGGCGCTTTTGACCTGTGGGGCACTGCTCTTGCCGCTGAGGCCGACCTGGGTCCTGGCCCAGCCGGCCGACGCGCCGGCCCGCGCACAGCCCGCGCCGGCGGCCGATGTCACCGCGGCCGGGGCGGCCGCCCCAGACAACGCCAAGACGGACCGCTCGGCTGAGCCGGTACACCGGGGGATGGAACGTGGCCGCGACCCCCAGGACGTGGAGGAGGCCAAGGACGAGGTGGAGTTGCTCAAGGCGCAGCTCGAAGGGAAGAAGGCGGAGTTGCAGGAAGCGCAGGCGCTGCTCCAGAAGGCGCGCCGCCAGCTGAAACGACTCGAGCAGCTGCGTGCGGGTGCGGGCGGGGACATCCAGCTCGTCACGGAGGGCCAAGTGGACGAATCGCGCACGGACGTGGCGGTGCGGGAGACGCGCGTCCGGGGCAAGGAGGCCCAGATCCGGGAGGCGGAATTGCGGCTCCGCCAGGCGAGCCGCCGGCTCTCCCGTCTGCAAGGCCGTGGCCAGCCCGGTATCGGCGCGCCGGACGTCCCGGGCTTGCCGATCCCCGCACCGGGGCTAGTCCGCCCGCCCAGCGCCGGCGACGTGCCCGCAGCCCCGCGCAACCCCGAACAGCGGCTGAGCGACCTGGAGAAGAAGCTTGACCGGCTTCTCCGGGAAATGGATGCCCTGCGGCGGGAGATCCGCCGGCAGCAGCGCGGCGAAGGCCCGGTGCCGTCCGGGGGAACCACGGCCCCCGCGGGGGCACCGGCAACGAGGCCGCCAGGAGCTTCTAGCCGCTAAGGACAACCCGAACGAGCGGTATGAGAGGCCCGGGTACGCCCGCCGGAGCACGTCTCGGCTCAGGTAAAGGCCAGGGGTCGTGGCGTCGAGTTGCAGGAATTCGCGCCACCCCCTTTCCTGCTCGCGGTATACTGACTGGTCGGCGGTCTGCGGCGGCTGAGCGCGGTCGTCGGGCGCCGCAGGCTTCAGCGAGCGTTCGGATTCAAACGAGGAGAAGACTCGTGGATTTACCGGCCACCTTATCTCAGATTGCGGCGCTGAGCGTCGAGGAGCGCATTCGGTTGGTCCAGGCCATCTGGGACACGATTGCCGCGGAGCAGGCCCATCCGGACCTCACTGAAGCTCAAAAGAAAGAGCTGGACCGGCGCATCGCGGATCTGGACGCGAATCCGGGCAACATCTTAACCTGGGAGGAGATCAAGACCCGTGTCCGAGGTGGCCGATGAGCCTCCCGCTGGCATTCCATCCGGACGTCCCTGGGGAGATCGAGCTAGCCTACCGAGGGGGGCGGGACCCGTGATTCTAGGGCCATGCCCTGGCGACCAAAGGAAACGGTAAGCGATGGCCCAATCCCTCAACCTTTTTGCCGGCATTCCGGGCGACCTGCCCGAAGAACTCGCCGAGCCCGTGCTGGCCACAGCCAGTTTGCGGATCGAGCGGATCGTCTCCCTGGGTCATGCCTCACCTCCAGGCTTCTGGTACGATCAGGAGACGCACGAGTGGGTCTTGCTGCTCCAGGGAGCGGCCCGGCTGTCGTTTGAGGGACAGGACCAGGCCGTGGAGATGAAGCCGGGGGACTTCAGGAACATCCCGGCCCACCAGCGCCACCGGGTCGAGTGGACCGATCCTGGAATCCCGACCGTCTGGTTAGCGATTCACTACCGAGACTGAAGCAGCGCTTCGCTGCGGGAGGTAGGGGCAAGAGCGACCAACCAGGCCACGCCCAAAGGTACGCATGAATGCCTCCGATGCGCCCACCTATTCGCACACGCAGAAGGCCCCGCTCTACCTGATCTTGTACGGAACAGCGCTTTGGTGTTTCGTCGCCGTCCGGCTTGTCCGAAGTCTGCCAGCCCTTGCCCTCGTGTTGGCCGTGGTCGGAGTGTTGATGGCTGTGCTGGGATTGGCCTTTCAACGCCTGACTGTGGAGGACCAGAGCGACCGGCTGGCGGTTCGCTTTGGCCCATTGCCCCTGTTCCGCAGGAACGTGCGCTATGATGACATGGAGAGGGCCGAAATCGGCCGGACGACGGTCCTGGACGGCTGGGGCATTCATCTGAGCCTGCGGGGCGGCTGGGTCTGGAACCTCTGGGGCCGGGATTGCGTCGTGATCTATCTGAAGAACGGCGGCGTACTGCGAGTCGGCACGGATGACGCCGACAACCTTGCCCGGTTTCTGGAAGGCAGGATCGCCCACCGCTCGTGGTGAGTGACGATACAACAAAGCCTCAAGGAGTAAGTGAAGGGCGATGGCGGCTCTGGAGAAGGGCCTGGGGGAAGGGTTCAAGGAGCAGGGGATCGAACTGCAAGCGTAGTCCGACGTGCGACTGAACCAGGCCAAGGGCGCTGTACCTGTGGAAGTACCAGTCAACCAGGGAGTCGGGTTGGGAAAAGTGTTGCGTTCGCTCCCCGGCCTTGGCATAATGTACGTTTGTTCAAAAGCTGTAGAGGAGGACCAGGAGGCCGGCTTAGCACGGAACAAGCAGCGCTACCCTTGACCCTCGAGAGGGATTATGGCGACCGTTTCGCTGCCGACGAGTGAGAACCCCCAGGCGAAGTCAGCCCCACGGATTTCGCCCTTCCCTGTGGCCCACCGTGGCAAGTTCATCAAGCAGTTCAGCGGCCCTGATGCCGACTCAGGGGTGGTCTGCTTCAAGTTCTGGCAACTCGTTCACGCTTCCGGCTGTCCTTTCCGGTGTGCCTACTGCTTCCTTCAGACCACGGCGTTCTTCCGCTTCAAAAAAGCCGCCCTGATGGGCCAGCTGTACGGCAATTGGGAGCAGATGGTCGAGGAGGTCAAGGACTGGCTTGGCTGCCCGGTCCCGCGCATGTTGATCGTGGGCGAGCTTCAGGACGGCCTGGCGTTCGACAGTGCCTATGCCGCCGTGACGGGCAAACCGCTAACCCATCACCTGATCCCGCTGTTCGCCGGCCAAAGGCGCCACCGGTTGATCTTCCTCACGAAGAGCACGCTCATCAAGCACGCCCTGAAGCTGGAGCCGACGCCCCAGGTAGTCTTCTCCTGGTCCGTCAATGCCGAACACGTCGGGCGGCGCTGGGAGCAGGGAGCGCCGCTGCCGAGCCGACGCTTCGCAGCCGCAGCGATGATGCAGGAAGCCGGCTGGCCGATCCGCTTCCGCCTGGACCCGATGATTCCGTACCAGGAGGCGGAAGACAACTGGCAGGCCGGCTACGCCGAGGCCATCGACCGGATCAACGGCCTGGCCCCAGAGATGGTCACGATAGGGGCGCTGCGGGCCAGCACAATGGGCCTGGCTACGGCGGCTGAGAAGAACGGGCGGCCAACGGATCTCTTCGATTATCTGTCCGAGAAAGACCCTTCGGGCTTCAAATACCGTCTGCCCTTCGAGCAGGAGGTGGCGCTCTACCGCTACGCCATCGACCGGCTGGACCGCAAGCGGATCACCCCTGCGCTGTGCAAAGAGGACGTGTCGGTGTGGAAGGCGGTCGGCCTGGAGTTCGACGGCTGCCATTGTCTGCACAGCGGGCCGACCGTGCCGAAGGAACTTGTCTCCACGGCGAGCTACCGCCAGGTGGTCAAGAAAAGCTGACAGCCATGCGCCAAACGAACTGGATAACAAGGACCGAAGAAGGCTATGGCAGCTCTTCCGAAGATGGTGCCCCACACAGCGGCGAAGCACCTGCTGCTCAAGCGGTACTTGGATCGGTGGTTCCCTATCCTCGGTAAGTACAACCAGCGCGTCAACTACATCGACGGTTTCGCCGGCCCAGGTGAGTACGAGGGCGGCGAGCCAGGCTCGCCCCTGCTCGCCATCGAAGCGGCCAAGTATCACGTTGAGCATGGAACACTCGCTCCCAACGTCACCATCAATTTCATCTTCGTCGAGGCCAACCCCGACTTCGCCCAACACTTGCAGGGCAAACTGGACACCCTGTCCCGCCCGGCGCAGTTCAAGGCCGGGGTCATCGAGGGAGAGTTCGCCGCCGTGATCGGCAACAGCTTGGATGACCTCGAAAAAGAGAGCAAGCTGCTGGCCCCGACGTTCGCTTTCGTCGATCCTTTCGGCTTCAGCGGCATCCCCTTCGATTTGATGGCACGAATCCTCGCCCACCCAAAATGCGAGGTCTTCGTGAACATCATGATCGAGTTCATCAACCGCTTCCTTGAACACCCCAACGACAGGGTGGTTGGGCATTTCCCGACCACGTTTGGTACGCCTGACGTGCTGAGCATCCCGAAGCAATCCGGCGACAGGATCGGTGCCCTCCTGTCGCTGTACCGCCGCCAGTTGAGGTCCAAGGCCAAGTTCGTCGGGCAGTTCGACATGCACGGCCGCAAGGACCAGAAGAACTACTCGTTGTTCTTCGCCTCGAACTCGCCGAAGGGCTTCGAGAAGATGAAGGAGGCGATGTGGTCCGTGGACAAGGCCGAGGGCGGCAAGTTTTCTGACTTCGAGCCAGGGGCTACAAATCAGTCGAGTCTACTCTTGAACCTGGCCCTCTGGGATGACATGCTGGCCCGGTTCCGAGGTCAGAAGGTGCCGATGGCGAACCTGGAGCGCTTCGTCATTGAGGAGACGGATTACCTGCCGAAGCACGCACGGAGCGCTCTGAAGGAGAAGGAAGCGACCGGCGAGATCAAG
>Ga0307477_10004117_pt1 | contig 10620 bp, 8 predicted proteins | sample atmos_gasesECM2C_FD_203316 | JGI IMG/M metagenome (GOLD analysis project Ga0307477, IMG submission 203316) | Hardwood forest soil microbial communities from Morgan-Monroe State Forest, Indiana, United States - atmos_gasesECM2C_515 | ecosystem: Environmental > Terrestrial > Soil > Temperate... | reverse complement strand
TGCCGTGTCCGACGTCAGCGAGATCGTCACAATGTCGATTCCCGCGGGATTGGTTTTGCGCCAGGTCGGGTTCGTCGGCATGTTCGCCGGCAATTGCCCGCGTGCCGCGTTGATCGCCGCCTGTACATCCCGCGCGGCGCCGTCCACATTGCGATCGAGGTCAAACTGCATGGTGATGTTCGTGCCGCCAAGCTGGCTGAGAGAAGTCATCTCCGTGATGCCCGCGATGCGGCCGAACATACGCTCGAGCGGAGTGGCTACCGATGTAGCCATCGTTTCCGGGCTTGCGCCCGGCAGGTTTGCGCGCACGGTAATGGTCGGGTACTCGACTTCCGGCAGGGTAGCCAAAGGAAGAAAGGGGAAGGCCAGCGCGCCAAAGAGGAACAAACCCACGCTCAGCAGGGATGTCGCCACAGGCCGTCTGATAAACGGAGCCGAAATATTCATGCTTGGCCGCCGCCCATGAATCGGACCCTCTAAGACTTTTGTTGTCTGTCCTGATCCCTCAGAGTCACTATGAGTTTATCCTAAGTCCGGCAAACACAGTGCTCCCCACTTCGGAGTGGGCACGCCCTTTCAGATTTGGCCCTTATGCCGATTTTATATCACAGAAGCGGGAAAGCTCCTGACAAGGGTGTTGATTGTGAAGGACCAATTGCGCTTGTCTTACCGGCTCGCTACAGCGGCTTTGTCGTCCGGGATTGCGCCCGGCATTTCCGCACGTCCGATCAGCAGCATCGTGAGAGCAGCCGCCCCTGCCAGCGCTACCAGTGGCAGAAGCGCCAGCGAAAATCTTCCGGTCGCATCCTTGATAAATCCCACCAGGTAGATCGTTCCGAATCCGGCGAGATTGCTGAGCGCATTGATTTGTGCGAGACCGGCGGCTGCTGTGCTTGTTGAAAGAAACTCCGTCGACACCGCCCAGACAGGTCCTTTGCCCGCATATATGCCGATCACTGCGAGGCAAAGGATCACAATCGTCGAGAAAAGCGAATCAAACAGAAGCGCTGCCGCAAGACTGAATGCCGTCAGCATGAGCGGCACTGATGCGTGCCAGATTCGCTCGCCGCTCTGGTCCGACCGCGCCCCCCACCACACCATAATCATCGCGGCCAGCGCAAAAGGAATGGAATTGAGCAGACCGGTCTGCAGGTTCGTGAGCCCGTACGATTTGATGATCTGCGGCTGCCACAACTGAAGCCCGCTGCTTACGGCCGTGCTTCCCGCCAGGACCACACTGAGCGCGAGAACCTGCTTGTTCCACAAAATCTGCCAGACACTCAGGCGTCCGACGGGCCGCGCGCGGCGCGCCTCTGCATCGAGCTTGCTCACCAGCCAGTTTCGCCGATCGGCCGCAAGCCATTTCGCATCGGCCGGCCGGTCACTCAATACAACCAGGCACGCCAACCCCAATAACACCGCGGGAGCGCCCTCGAGGATGAACATCCACTGCCAGCCGCGCAGCCCCCGCCATCCATTAATTCCAAGCAGAGCTGCCGAGATCGGCGAGCCCAGGAAACTCGATACCGGAATGGCCACCGTAAACCACCCAATGATCCGCGCCCGATACTCCGCGGGAAACCAGTAACTCAGGTAGAGAATCACTCCTGGGAAGAATCCGGCCTCCGCCGCCCCCAGCAGCAGGCGGATTGCGTAGAACGAGTGTGGACCCTTTACCAGCGCCATCGCGCCAGCCAGAAACCCCCACGTGATCATGATTCGCGCGATCCAGCGCCGCGCGCCGAATTTTTCCAGCAGCAGATTGCTGGGCACTTCGCACAAGAAATACGAAACGAAGAAAAGTCCGCCACCGAGGCCGAATACGGTCGCGGACAGGCGAAGGTCCCCGATCATCTGTAGCGCCGCAAAGCCGAGATTGACGCGGTCGACGAACGAAATGAAGTAACAGATCGTCAGGAAGGGAACGATGCGCAGCGCCACCTGCCGCATCGTCCGCGCTTCCAGTGTGTCTCGCTCGGCCATAGCATGTTTTGCGGGGAAGAGCATTGACGGCGCTCGCGTCAGGATTCTACATTCTCTCGTCGGTTTTTTGGCAGATTCGGCTCATGGCTCACCGTCACGAACAGCCCGTCATCAAACAGGAGGCTATGTGAATTCCGGCCGCGCGCCCGACGCTCACCCGCTCAATCCCCCCGGGCCCGATCCGAATACACCCGATCCGAATACAAAAGTTCCGAGATTCAAGATGCCTCCATTGGCCTGCGACGCGCATTGTCACGTCTTCGGTCCCGCCGCGAAATTTCCGTACGCTGCCGATCGCGCCTACACGCCGCCCGACGCTCCCAAGGAGGGCCTCGCGGCCCTGCACAAGATTCTCGCTATCGACCGAGCTGTAATCGTACAGGCGAGCTGTCACGGCACGGATAATCGCGCGATGCTCGATGCCATTGCCACAAGCAGCGGCCGTTATCGCGGGATCGCCATCGTCGATGAAACTTTCACCGATCGCGATTACGCTGCTTTGCAGGAGGGCGGGATTCGCGGCGTGCGCTTCAATTTCGTCAAACACCTGGGCGGCATGCCGGATATGAACGTCTTCCGCCGCGTCGTCGAGCGCATTCAGCAGTTCGGATGGCACCTCGTCGTGCACCTGGACGCCGTCGATATCCCCGAGCTTTCCCCGACGTTCCGCAAGCTTTCGCTTCCATTCGTCATCGACCACATGGGCCGCGTCAAAGCGAGTGCCGGCCTCGACCAAAAGCCCTTTAAGGCGCTGCTCGATCTGCTCAAGCTCGAGAACTGCTGGGTCAAGGTTTGTGGCTCGGAGCGCGTCTCCTCGGCGGGGCCGCCTTTTCTGGACGCGATTCCATTCGCCCAGGCGCTAGTCAACGCCGCTCCCAGCCGCGTGCTTTGGGGCACCGATTGGCCGCACCCGAACGTCGGGCGCCACATGCCGAACGACGGCGATCTGGTCGATCTGCTGCCATTGATCGCGCCGGCCGAGGAACTCAGGCAAAAGCTTTTGGTCGAAAACCCCGCAGCTCTGTACGATTTCCCGCGCTAACGCCGCAGCATTTCTGAAGATCTCAGCAAAACTGGATTTTCTGGCGAGGGAATTATTTCGCGGCCGATTACTTCGAAGGAGGTACGGTGGATTCCACTGACTCCGACGGCCCGGCCGATTTGAGTTCGTCGAGTTCCTGGTTCAGCTTGTCCCAGGCCTTCGTGTCTTTTTTGGTGATGATCGGCGCGCTGGGATCCTTGTAATAAGCGAGGATGTCCGACTTCACGTCAAACGAAAGAATCTTGAAGTGATCTTTCGCCAGATCATCCACCAGCCGCGCGTAGGCCCGGTCCGCCATGAAGTAAGCGCCCGGTTTGGTGGGCGCGCCCGTATCGAAGTTGCGGTCCCTCAGGCTCAGGTGCCCGGCCTTTTGATCGTCCAGCAGGTGCTGGTATTGGTCGAGCGCCTTATTGAAGCTGTTTTGGAACATGGCTTCGGCTTGTGGCGTCGGCATCCGCAAGCTCAGCGCTTTTAGCGGACCGATCTTCGGCACCAGGGCAATAATACGCGCGAGCACTCGCGTCCCGGGTCCCGGCCTCTCGTAGTCTTTTCCCCACTGCTTGCGATAACTGGCCTTTGACATGTTGTAGAGAAATTTCTTCCGCGTCATTCCCGGCGTGGCCTTCTGGATCTCATCCTTCTTGAGCACCCACGCCACCCGGACGGCCTTGGGGATGGTCGAGTGCACCGTATAGCGATACGAGCCGATGGCCTTGTCCAGATCGCCGAAAACCGAATCCAGCGGGATCGAGTACGTGTCCAGGAACGCGCGTTCGAGTACCGGCTTGGAAACCTCGAACCCGATAAAGTCGCGATACGCGTCCGGGGCGTATTGGCCCTTGGCCACTTCCAGCACGTCGAATCCAAACTCCGTCTTCAGGTGCGCGGCCGGATCGTCTTCATACGTGACGACGGGGCCATATTTCTTGCCGAGCTTCGGATACAGCAGCGGAACCGCCCGGTTCACGGCGCGGTGACCATCGTCGTCAGCAGCATAATGCGCCAGCGCTCCGAGCGCGAAGGCGTACTCATTCATGTCTTGCGAATCTCGAATCAGCGCGCGCACGAACTCGCCGCTCCGCACGTAGTGCGTCAAATCGCTGAAGTAATGGCTGCCGTGCGGATAATAGCCAAGGTCCTGGATCAGCGATCCGCCATACGCGTAGCCGTGCGCCTCGCGCAGCTCGTCCGGAGTTGCATTCGGGTAACGCTCCAGAAGCACCGAGCGAATCTTGTCCCACGCGGAATCGATGATGGCTTCGTGGGCAAGCACGGAATAGGCATATCCCGCCGAAGAGCTAAGCAACAGGAACGCCCCCAGGGCCAGCGCCACCAGACGCGACTGGGGATGCCGGGCGCGCCGGCAGGCCCCGTGGTAGAGAAGGGGAGCCGCAGAAGGCACGGTAATGGACTTGGATTCGAGATTGCTGGACATCTACGTACAATTAGATGGCAAACGCGGCACGAGGGTTAGCGCCGGAAATTTTGTCGTCAGAGCAAGCCCAATTTGGGTACATCAAGCCCGCCCGGGCGCGCACGTGCGGAGTTGAAACTTCGGGTGCGCGCACGCGGCGGAATGCCCCAAAACTCCTCCTAGTACTCCCATTTTTCGTCAGAACCAACCTTGAGAGGCGGGTCCTTGTTATAATCTCCGCGCTTTCCCCCCAGTCACACAGCCAGATTCCGGAGGATTTTATGACCTTAAGAAGGTCTGTGACGTTGAAGTCCATGTCAGGGTTCTGTTTGGCCCTTCTTTCATTCGCGGGATTCGCGTCCGCCCAGCAGCAGAAACTCACTCCTACGTTTGCTTCGGCGTCCGCAACTGACGCTGCCGGCCACGCGATCAGCGCGTCGCAAGCGGCGGCCAATTCTGATTTGCAGACGTTTACTTACACGGTCCAATCGAGCCGTGACGGCAATACCTATACGGGAACCATGGTGGGAACGACTCCGTTCGGCGCCGATTTCCCCAGCACCACGGTAAATACAGTTCTCATTCCCGTGATCCTCACCACGAATACAATCGCAGTTAAAATCACGAAAGGAAATGTCATCACCACCAAGCACGGCACCACGACTTTCGACCCGACCGTAGCGCAGGACGCGTGCTTGAAAGCTCCTAATGATGTGCCGCTCACGCTGATGGAACAATCGCCGATCTTCCAGTCGGAACCGTTCTCGTTCGGCCCTACCAACGTGGGCACGACGCAGTACACCGATGCTTTTCAGCGCGCTAATTTCTGGAAATTTGTGGGTGGCACTGGATATCACACTCTGCTGAGTAGTCCCAATGTGCTGGCTCCGGTCAGCTTGAGCATTTCGGGCAACCAGGGGCTGGCCCTTCCCGCAGCCGCCTTTGGAGGTTGTGCACCGCTCGCAATCGTTGACCTCAACGTTATGTCCCGTCAGATTTTCAACCAGGTGCTGGAATCCGCGGGCGTTAACTCTTCGCAGTTGCCCATTTTGCTCTTCTACAACACAGTGATGTCCACCCAGGCCGGCGACTTGAAGCATTGCTGCATCCTCGGCTTCCACGCCGCCGTCACGCAGCAACCGCAGGCCAAGGTGCAGACTTACGCCTTCATCGACTTCGACCAATCAGGAGCCTTTGGCCCTGGAGTCTCGGACACCGTGACGGCGGCCCATGAAGTGGGCGAATGGATGGATGATCCCTTCGGCAATAATCCGACTCCGGCGTGGGGGAACACGGGACAGGTTGTGGGGGCATGCCAGAGCGATCTCGAAGTAGGCGATCCGCTTAGCGGCACCAATATGCCACCAGTTACCGGCGCAAACGGGTTCACTTACAACCTGCAGGAGCTTGCGTTCTTCTCGTGGTTTTACGGAACGCCTTCCATCGCGGCGAACGGCTGGTTCTCCAACAACAATACATTCACCATGGACGCCGGGCCCGTCTGCCAAAAATAGTCTTCGTGTCCCGGCGGAAACGGGGCGCCCTGTCGTCTGAAAAGTGGGGCAGGGCGCCCGCCTTCCTCATCGCTTAGTCGGCATTAAATCGCTTGGTCGTCCCCCGGCCCTCAGTCCGCTTTGGCGCCTGCCTTCTTGTTGTTGTACGTCTTGCTGAAGCCGTTGCGCGTGTTCGTAACCGTAAACGTGCCATCCGTCTGCGCCGACAACTTGATCCAGTAAGCCGTGCCGTTGTGTTGCGGCGGCGGAGGCGTATTCGGTCCGGGCTGCGGCGCGGCAATCGGAGCAATCGGCATGGGCTGCGGGTCGTCTGTCGTATTGGCGATGAACATTCCCGGCTGCGTGTACTCCTGTCCGCTCAGCAGCGAGAAATGCATTTGCCAGAGATCGACGAGGCCCGGCGAAGTATGCACCGTCTGCATCGTTTCCGGCTCGCCGCCTTTGCGCGTACCGTCGTTCATGATGGCCACCAGCGGATGCAGCGCGTGCACCAGCACCGGCGAATTGGAGCTGGATTGCCCGTGGTGCAGTCCTAACAGCACGTCGACCGTGCCCAGGCGGTTCGTCGGGCACATCAGATCGAACTCCTTGTTCTTGGTGATATCGCCCAGGTGCACGGTGCGGAATTTGCCGTACGTGACGAAAATGCCCACCGACATCGGATCTTCGGCGTTGTTGTCGCCCGGCTTGTATTCGGAGCAATAAGGATTGGGTCCGCCGGCGGGAAGCGGCGTCTTGATCACCTCGCCCGCGGAAGTCACCACGGTCACGTCCACGCCGCCCATGCGAATCTTGTCGCCGGCCTTCGCCACAGTGTGCTTGGCGTTGGCGATGAGCTGCGGATACGTGTTCTTCAAGAAATCGTCAGCGGCCTGGCCGGGCTGAACGTTCGGGCCGTGGTCGATGAATTCCTTGATCGGGATCTGCGGCGCGAGCTCCGCCAGCCCGCCGAAGTGGTCGCCGTGCCAGTGCGTGATGATCAGGTGATCGATCTGCTTCAGGTGCGCGTCTTTGACCGCCGCCATGATGCGGCCGGCGTCACGGACGGCGCCCGGCGGCACGTTGCCCGTATCCATCAGCAGCGATTCGCCGGAAGGCGAGACGAAAAGCGTCGCGTTGCCGCCTTCGACGTCGATTACATACACGTCGAGCGTCTTTCGCGCCTCGCTTTGCGCCAGCGCAGCCGACGCCGTCAGCGTCAGCCCCAGCAGCAACATCATCGCCGTGCGCACCAAATTCATCTTTGTGGTCATATTCACCTCTGTTATTGGCCGGTAGCGTAGCACGAGGTGGAGTTCGCGGCGAAAAAGGTTTATAGTCGCTGCAAGGGTCACGGGTCCGCGGTAGACGCGAAAGACAAGTCGAGGAGGTTCAGATGAGAAATCGGTGCTGGTTCTCATTGGGCACTCTGGCGGTAACGATGGCGGCCGTCGTGTGTGCCCCGGCGTTCGTCGCGGCGCAAGCACAACAGGCGCAATCGGGCGCGGCCACGAAGGCCGCTGCAAAAGCGGACGCAAAGGCGTCGGCAGCTAAAAGCACCTGGGTCATGCCGCGCACGCCGGACGGCCATCCGGACCTCCACGGATATTGGACCAGCCTCAGCTACACGCCCATGGAACGCCCCGCCAAGTACGGCAACCGCGAATTTCTGACCGACCAGGAAACGCAGGCGCTCTTCAACGCAGGCGTGAAAGGCTCGTTTGACGGCACGGTTGGCAGCGGCGACGCGGAGAACGATCCCACCTCCGCCGACTATGACTTCAAAACCTACGGACTCGAGCCGTGGCAAAACGGCGTGCGGCCTAACCATCGCACTTCGCTCGTGGTTGATCCTCCGGATGGCAGAATTCCGCCGCTTACTCCCGCGGGTGCGGCTCGGCAAAAGGCCGCGCGCGGCGCATACTTCGTGGCCGAAGAAGGGCATTGGCAGGGAGAGGTGCACGCCGACGTGGCCCAGGATTTGGGCGTGGGCGTGACCTGCGTTGCGCTGCATGGCGGTCCGCCGATCATCCCGGGCGGCTACAACAGCGGCTTGATGATCGTGCAGAGTCCCGAGTCCGTCGTGATCCAAACCGAATATGGCAGCGAAGTACGCGTCGTTTCCATGAATGGGAGTCATCCCGCCGCAAATATCCGCCAGTGGCATGGCGACGGGCGGGGACATTGGGAAGGCGACACGCTGGTCGTGGAGACCACAAACTTCCGGCCGGAGAATGTCTATCGCAACGCCAATGCGGACACCCTGAAAATCACCGAATACTTCACGCGCATAGACGCCGAAACCATCGAATACAAATTCACCGTCGACGATCCGTCTACGTGGACCAAGCCCTGGACGGCGGTCGTTCCCTTGAGCACGGTTGGGGGGCCGCTTTGGGAATATGCCTGCAGCGAGAGCAACAACGACGCCATTCAGATCATGGTCGGCGCTCGCAATGCGGAGAAGGCCGCGTCCGAAAAGCCCAAGTCCCCCGCGGGCGTCCCCATCTCCCAAGCCAAGTAAGCTAGGCGCGATCGAAGCGCCTTTGGTGGCACAGCCAGTCTTGGCTGTGCGCTCGGTGCGCGCAAACCTGCACCGACAGGCGCGGAGCTAAGCTTGTCATCCTGAGGGGCTCGGGTTGCCCCGAAGGATCTCTCCTTCGGCCTTGCCGTTCTGGCCGGCGCAAGCCGAATCGAACGGCTCGTCCTAGGTTTTAACGTAGCGCCGGGCTTCAGCCCGGCATCCGCCCCGAAAGATCTCTCTTTCCCTCTTGACGCGCCTCGATCAGTCGCCCCGCCATAGCTTACTTAGAGCAATCGAACGGACGGCACGAATTCAGGTAGGCTTCACGGACGTGCATCGTGCCGAAAACGGCCAACCCGGTGGGCCAGGCCCAGCGCTCCGGGTCGCGCGCGGTGCGCTTCCAGGCGTGCGCGGCGACGACGTTGGCCATCGTGACACCGCCCCACGCGAATGAAATTTTGCCGACGGAGCGCGAGCCGTTGAAAAGACCACCACCCTCGATGCAGGCTGGACAACGCTGGAACGCGTAGTGCGTACTGATCATATCGGCAGCGTAGGCGCCGACGTAGGACCACGCGGCCACCGCAAACGTTTTGTCCCGGAACGTCACCATATCCACCAACGTCGAGCGCACCTCGCGCAGCGGTGCGAGTAGCACCTTTGCCACCACGGACTTTTTTCGCGGCACATCGAGTCGATCCTGGGCAAGAACAGGGAGGCACGAGAAAATCAACGCCAGGGCGAGGAATCGTATTTTTAGCGTTGGGCCTCGCTCACAGGGTATCGGCCGGTTTTTCATTTGGTTCGCTCCGCCGCATACGCATATTCAACCCCGTATACGCATCCTCAATCTGTCTGTTAATCGGGCTGTTAATCGGGCGGTGCGGCGCACATCACACAGGGCCCACTATGTATCGGGTGCCGGGCTGATTCTGCCCCGTACAACACACATGCATTAGTTCCTGAATCAAGGTCTAGGCGGACAGGCTTACCGGCTTCAGCGGAACGGCTTCCATGAAACCGAGCACGGTCTGCTTCAATTGCGAATCCACTTCGTCTGCGATGGCCATCACGTCGAGCAGCACGGTGCTGAAATCGACCTTTCCGAGATTGTTCTGCAGAGTTTCAAAGATAGTGACCTGCAAGATGCGCGATTCTTCGACGACCATGGCGATCGTGTAGCCTTGCTTGCGTCGCAGAACCCCGTGCTCGCGTGCAGCTTTTGAAATGAGAGCTTGCGTTGTGGGGACGAGGTGCAGGCGGCGCACGAGGTCGCCCAGGAGCAGCGGAAGATGTCCCGTACGCTCTTGGGAGCTCAGCTTGATGGCGGTCAGTTCCTCGTTGCCTTCCACGCGAGACATCCAATTCTGGATGGTTGAATCCATGGCGCTCTGCAAAATTGTGGAGACCCGCTCTTTGTTCAATGGCATACGAGCCTTCGGATTCGAGAGTTTTTTGGAGATGATTTCAGCAATCTGAGCCAGGCCAATGGGTTTCGCAATGATTTCATCAACCTGCAGGAGGATCTCATGCGTGGCCTCTTCCATCGCTGGGTAGCCGCTCTGGACGAGTGTTATGGCATTCGGGTGTGCGTGACGCATGGCGCTAACGACGGTAAGTCCGTCACCGGCATTCGGCATGTGCAGGTCGGAGAGCAGCACATCGAATTTTTCGGCAGAAATTAGGTTCAACGCGGCACTAACGCTGGAGGCGGGTATCACTTCAAACCCGCGGCGTTCCAAGCCTTCCTGGAACACGGCGCGGATGTTGTCGTTGTCGTCCACGAGAAGGATTCGACTTTTTGCGAGACTTTTTGCGACTGGGTGGCTGTCATTGGAACCATTATTTTTGGCGTCCATTCCTCTTCTCCTCTTCCTTTTGCGCGACAGGCCGTGAAACACCAGCCTTCGGCTGATTGCGTGTGATCGGTGCCCGGTCACCGCTGCGTCTAATTGATCGACACCGGGGGCACATCAAAGGAAGGGGAGTGATTCGTTGACAGGAGCAATCCCAAGAACGGCTGAAAAAACCGAAACATCGTGAGGCCCATGCTCGGGACAAGATTGCGCCTTTAGACTAAATACGTCTAATTTGCGCCAATGACAAGCACTGCCGAGGCGATTTGTTCTAAAGGGTGTTAATACATTTCAAAACCCCGGACGTT
>Ga0307477_10004116_pt1 | contig 10621 bp, 8 predicted proteins | sample atmos_gasesECM2C_FD_203316 | JGI IMG/M metagenome (GOLD analysis project Ga0307477, IMG submission 203316) | Hardwood forest soil microbial communities from Morgan-Monroe State Forest, Indiana, United States - atmos_gasesECM2C_515 | ecosystem: Environmental > Terrestrial > Soil > Temperate... | reverse complement strand
AAACGCAGCGATTCTGGAGTTGGCGGGCTGCGGACGAAGTCACCTTGTCTTTTCGTGGGCTTTCCGCGGCGACACAAACTCGACCAATGTGTGGCGCACAAATGCGGACGGCACGAATCCCGTGAAACTGTCTGATGGAAAGGATGATCGCGCTCCGGTGTGTTCACCGGACGAAAAATGGGTCTACTATTGGGACGCCACATTACAGCAACTTTCGCGTGTACCGGTGGACGGTTCAGGAAAACCGGAGGCCATGCCTGGAAGCCTGGTTCCTCGAACCATCCCGATGGGGACTGGCCTTAGTTCCACCGCTGACGGCAAAATCCTGGCCTACACGATAGCCACGATGCCGACGCAAAAGGACCCCTACCCTGAATATAAGGTCGCACTGCTGGACCTGTCGTCGAAGGATTCCCGGCCACGGCTGATCGACGCGGATGAGCGGATTTCAAACGGAGGCTTAAACTTCACGCCCGATGGAAAGGCGATCGCGTATCCGATCCGCGAGAACGGAGTGGACAATATCTGGGTGCAGCCCCTGAACGGTTCACCTGGCCGTCAGATCACGTCGTTTGATTCCGAGCAGATTTTCAACTTCAGATGGTCGCCCGATGGAAGAAGCCTCTGCATACTACGCGGGCACACCGACTCCGACGTTGTCCTCATCCGCGACTCGTCTCCGTGACCTGCGCAATTGAATAAAGAACAAGCTTTGCCGGCTGTGTCGTACTCTCAGGTGGAATTGGACCATCCTAGGTCGAACGGGGAATGAAGGAAACTGTCTCGTTCGCGCGGGCCAGGTTTGCCAGCCAATCACGTCCCTGGTGCATGACCCGGGTTATCTCGATGCCCGCAAGCCGTTCGCCAGGCGCGCTCCAACGGACAACGCCCTGGAGGCAAACCAGCTTCCCGTCACCCACAAAGTTCAGCTCGAAGCCAGTGGAAGAGGCCTCCGGGAAAAGAACTTGCGAAGAAATGCAGAAGCCGCCCCGACCGAAAAGGATCTGTTTCTTCCGGAGGGCGGTGGCAAGGCTTTCGAATTGCAGCTTTAAGATGGGAGCCGTCGTAGAACGAAACGGTTCTGCCCAGAGTTCTTCGCGTTCCATCAGACTTTTGCAAACCGCGGAAATCAAAACTTTCCGCGCCACAGGTTTGGACAGTTGAGCTTCAATGCCCAAGTCGTAGGCTTCCCGGGCGGTGAGGTCCGAGAATCCGCTGATGGAAACAGCAGCGGGAGTGTATTTTCCCATGGCTTTCACGCGCTTCACCAGTTCGGTTCCGTCCATCACTGGCATGCGAATGTCCGTCACGATCGCGTGCACTTGGTCCTTTTGGAGTAGTTCGAGAGCGCTGATTCCATTGTCCGCAGAGAGGACACGGCTGCCTTCACTTGCAAACCATCCGGCGATGATTTCACGGTACTGCGGCTCATCGTCCACCACGAGCAAGGTCGCCTCTCTCAAGAGCATCCGAGGTCCTCCTTCCTCAGCGGAAGAACCAGCTTGAAAGAGGTGTGCCCCTGGTGCTCACCGAGCGTGAGATCGCCGCCGTGTTGGCGCGCAATACTGCGGGCCAGACTCAGACCGAGGCCCATACCCTTGCCGACGGGCTTGGTCGTGAAAAACGGCTCCATGATCCGGTCTCTGATCTCCACGGGAACACCGGGTCCGCTGTCAATGACCGAGACAACGACGCGGTCCGCATCGGCATGCACCTTAACCTCGATCCATTTCTCGCCGGTAGTGTCGACGACGGCGTCAAAGGCGTTTTGCAGAAGGTTCATGACTATCTGTGCGATCTGGACCTCTCGACAGGAAACCCGCAAATTGGGGTCGATCGAGGAGCAGCTCAGACGAATGGAATGCATGCGCAATCGTTCGCGAGATAACTCCAAAACATGTTCCATCAATTCCTGCATGGAAGCGGGCTGGATTGGATCCGCGTCGCCCTCCCGGGCTATATGGCGCAGGCTTTTGACAATACTCCCGATGCGCTCCGCCGTCGCGACGATTCGAGCGCTTGTCCGCTCCACAACTGCGGCGGACGTCTTCTCCTCTCGCGCCATCTCCAGCAAGTCACTGGCATAGGCATGGATAATTCCCAAGGGGTTGTTAATCTCGTGGGCGATGCCTCCTGCCATCAGGCCGAGCGAGGAGAGCCGAGCGGAAGCCACAATCTGCATACGGCTTTCCTCGAGTTGGGCCTCTAACGCTATTCGAGAGCTGATGTCACGAATGATGCTGCAGATCAGAACACCGTGTTCCGTTTCGAGTGGGCTCAGACTGATCTCGACGGGAAATTCGCTGCTGTCCTTGCGTCGGCCGAAGAGTTTCAACCCGGCGCCCATGGGCCGGACTTGCCCCTCCTTCGAAAATGCCTTGCGGTGCTCCGGGTGGGTCCGTCGAAAACGCTCGGGCACAAGCAACTCGATCGGTTGCCCGAGCAACTCTTCGCGGCGGTAGCCAAATATCTTTTCGGCCTGCACGTTAACGACGACAATCTTGCCGTCATCCGTCACCGCCACGATGGCATCTGGCGCCGCTTCAAGCAAACCCCTGAAGCCGTCGTCCACCTTGCCACGATCCGAAGTGTCTGGAATCTTCACAAGTCTCGGGAACCGTCGGCTGGACCGAGCTGAAGCAGGCGCCAGTCTGGGTTCCAGCTCCGTCTGGGACCGGAAGTACGCGAGGCATTATAAGGCAGACAGGACTTCCGCGGAATGCCAGGCGTGGCGTGGGCCACGTGGGCGTTGGGGTTGGTCCCCGGATTCTTACCACAGCCCTCGGTCGACGCAAGAATTGGCCAAGGACGCTGCCAGCGAGCGGCCGGTTGACTACATCCACAGGAATTGGGTGTATACTCCGCCTATTCAAAGGAGACCGGAGATTCGGATGAGGAGTCACTCGGCAGAAAAAAGAACGGTGATCTGAGCCCGGCCGCAGCCTGGGGCAATGCGGAACGGCCGGCACTCGGTTAGTGAGGGTACTATGAAGCAGACCTTTGCTGTCGGAATCGGGGGTGCAGCCGGCCAAGGTGTGGCCACACCGGGAGACATTTTCGCAAAGATCTTCAGCCGTCGCGGCCTCAACCTGAATGCCTACAACGCCTACCAATCCATCATTCGCGGCGGCCACACTTTTCTTACCATTCGTACCGGCCCGGAGAAAGTCACCAATATGGGTGACCGCATCGACCTGCTGATTCCACTGAATCAGGACAGCATGGATCGCCACCTCAAACTGCTCACTGCCGGCGCCGCATGCATCTTTAACGCCGACACAATTCAACCCACCTCCGCCGCGGACGGAGTGCAACTCTGCGCGCTTCCGGTCTCGGAGCTAGCCGACATCACCCGGAATAAGGTTGCACAGAACACCCTCGCAATCGGCGCCGGGCTCCACATGATGGGGATCGGTTTTCAGGCCTTGGAGGAGGTCCTTAAAGAGCAGTTCATGAAAAAAGGGGATGCCGTGGTCGCTGAAAACGTCGGCGTCGCCCGCGCTGGCTATGATTACGCCGCCGCGCACTTCAGGGCTTTTCCCAATCCGCTTCCGAAGACTGAAAGTCGCTACGCGATCCTGAGCGGCAATATCGCCATGGCCATGGGGGGCGCGGCAGCGGGTGTGAAATTCTATTGTGCTTACCCGATGAGCCCTTCAACCGGAGTTTTACACTGGATGGCGGCGCACGCCCGTAAAGCCGGAATCATGGTCCGGCAGGTCGAGGACGAGATCGGCGTGATCAATATGGCGATTGGCGCAGCCCACGCCGGTGTCCGCGCGATGTGCGCGACTTCGGGCGGTGGCTTCGCGTTGATGAGCGAGGGCCTGGGCATGTCCGCCATGATCGAGACCCCGGTGGTGGTCATCAACTGCCAGCGAGCCGGCCCGTCCACGGGCGTTCCCACAAAAACCGAACAGGGCGACCTCTGGCAGATGCTCGGCGCCGCGTTCGGCGATTACCCCCGAGTGATTGCGGCTCCGCTCGATATTGGCGATTGTTTCAAGATCATTCCAGAGATGTTCAACCTTGTCGACCGCTTCCAGTGCCCGGGCCTCGTGCTCTGCGACCTGCTGCTCTCGGAGGGCAGGCTCAGCGTCCACCCTGAAGACCTGGATTTCAGCCCCTTCATTGATCGGGGCGAACTCATTACTGCTTCTAATGGCGATGCAGCGGGCGCCACGCCTGTCACGAAGACAGATTACAAACGCTATCGGTTCACCGAGAGCGGTATCTCACCACGTGCAGTCCCCGGTGTTCCCGGCCACGTCCACACAGTTGCCACCGACGAACACGAAGAAGACGGCGTATTGATCAGCGACGAGTTCACCAACCCCGTCAAACGCCGGGCCATGATGGAAAAGCGCATGCGCAAAGTGGCTGGCATTGAAGCCGCCGTCTCACCGCCCACACTTTGGGGCCCGCGCGATGCAGACGTGACCTTGATTGGCTGGGGGTCGACAAAAGGCGTTATCGAGGAAGCCTGCGAGATCCTCAACGAACAAGGAATCTCCGCCAATCAGCTTCAGATCCGCTGGCTTGTGCCTCTGCATGGCGAGGCCATTCTCGAAATTCTCAAGAACTCGCGACACACCATCATCGTCGAGAACAACTTCAGTGGCCAGTTTGCGCGCTACCTACGCAGCGAAACCAGCTTTGTCCCGGACGGCCACATTCGCAAATATGACGGCGAACCTTTCATGCCTCATCACCTGGTCGAGGCCGTGAAAGCGCAACTCGCCGGTAATACTAAGCTTTCCGTTCCCATGCACGAGATTATGGTCTGAGGAGGACACGTCGATGGCCAGCACCGTTCAGCGCTCCAGTCAACTGACCTTAGCCGACCTGAAAGGCAAAGTCGATCCCGACTGGTGCCCCGGCTGCGGTGATTTCGGTGTACTCGCCGCTGTTCAAAAGGCCTTGGTCGAGCTCCAGATAGCCCCACATACCGTAGTGACCATCAGCGGAATCGGTTGTTCATCGAATTTTCCTGGCTATGTGAACACCTACGGGATGCACACGCTCCACGGTCGCGCTATCGCCGTGGCCACGGGACTCAAGCTCGCCAATCATGCTCTGACCGTGCTGGTTACAGGCGGTGACGGGGACGGCTTCGGCATCGGCGGAAACCATTTTATCCACGCGATGCGCCGCAACGTTGACCTGCTCTACATTGTCATGGACAACCAGATCTACGGCCTCACGACGGGGCAAACCTCGCCGACCAGCCGCGTCGGTATGAAAACGAAAAGCATGCCTTTCGGAAGCGTCGAAGCGCCGATCAATCCCATTTCCCTGGCCCTGGCCGCCGGAGCAACCTTTGTAGCCCGCGGCTTCAGCGCCGAGCAAAAACATCTGACCGAACTGATCAAGCAAGGTATCCAGCATCCTGGCTTTTCGTTTCTCGATGTCTTCAGCCCTTGCGTCACGTATAACCATGACAACACCTATCAGTGGTTCCGCCCGCGTGTGAAGAAGTTGGAGGACGACTCTGCCTACGACTCGTCGGATTGGAAGGCGGCGATTGAGAAATCCTTGCTTTGGGACGAGGAGATTCCTATTGGGAAATTCTTTGAGCGCACCGATGTTCCCACGCTGCACGGTGCCGAGCCGGTGTTGAACGAAGGGCCTCTCGTTCATCGGGACCCGAGGGTGCCGCCCGATATAGCCCGTTCGTTCATTGAAGAGCTGATGTAGCGCGTCGCGCCTTCACAAATCTGAAAGACAAGTGCTCAAGCCCGGTGCCGCCAAGCGGCAACTACTTACTCTGCGGCTTGATTTGTCTTCGGTTGAGAAAGCTCGCCCTTCAGGCGCTCGATCTCAGACTGGAGAGACTCGATATGCTGCTGCTCGGCATCGAGCCTGGCCTTGCCGACGGTGTCTTCGGCGTAATTGGGCTTGGAATAGTAAGCGGCCTGGTCTAGATCGAATTCCAGCCGTAATGACTTCAGCTCTCCTTGTGTGGAATCCAGCTGCTTCTGGATGCCCGCGTCTTCAGGAGAGTCGCAAGCAATGCGCGAGGCTTGTTTCAGGGACGCAATCTTCTCCTCGAGAATGACTTCGTTTATCCGCGCAGGGGACTGCGGTTGCGACTGCAGCAGCGGCGGAGATCCAAAGGCGAGACCCGAGGAGCCGGATTTGAAATTCTTTAAATCGACATCGCCGTTGGAGATGACTTTGGGATCGTAGGAGAGTTCGCGACGGATCTGGTCCAATTCCTCCTGGGCGGCCTGCAGCTCCATCTTGAGTCTCTCGTCGTCAGCAGGATTATTGCAGTCCGTTTCCTGTGATGTTGGTGCTTCGGCCTGCTCTGGTGAGGACTCTGGAGGAATTGCTGCGGCGCCGGGCAACAGAGACTGCACGGCGAGGTCATCGTTGGTGAAGATTTTTGGAGGCGTTGCGGAGTTCGGTTTGCGCTCGCGAGCGTTCCGCGCGGCATCCGCTATTGACTCCTCCGGATTCGCTGGTTCTTGGGATCGCGCGGGCACGCCTAGCGCAAGCGCCAGAAATGTGAAGCTTAAAGACAACGACCAAGATGCCCTCGGCATTTGCCGTCGGGCGAGTTCCGAGGGGACGATAGGGGCTTTCATACGGCGCTCGTTTCAACAACGGATACTACACCCCCTAAGCTACGGGCACAATGTTTATGCACGACGGTACACGACGGTGCCCTCTGAACGCTTGCTCGCAGCGTCCTCTGACGATCCGCTTTACACAAACCAATTTTCCACCTGCTCCGTACTCGTTCAATGTGGCCCAGTATGATCTTCACTCTCTCGAGGCCTTGAAGAGGAAGCTGGCCCAACTTCCTCTTCCATGAGAAGGCCGGTGAGTTCGCAGGTCCTCTTTCAGCGCAGCCTCCCTTATGCAGTCGCAGGTTTTCCAAATACAGATCGTCGGCCCGTTTCCGCAACTGTTCGGCGAGCCGCTTCTCGCGTTCCTGATCCGCGCTGACGCTCTCGAGCTTCGCCAGCACCTCGCGCAGCATCGCTTTCAACGACGCGCTGTCTTCCGGTAAGTTGTTCATAGAAATTTCGCTGGTGGGCACGTTCATTTAGACGTGCCTCCACCGAACTCGTTAGACACATCGCGATCTTTTTCTGCAGTGTTTTGTTTTTGTCTGTTTCTTTTTTCCGCGATGATTTTATTCGCAGCTTTCTATCGCTCGCTGGTAGCGCGGCACACGCTTCAGTTTCGAAACATCAATCCCATCCAAAATCATCGACGCAGCAGTGGAGAATTTGAGGACGAAGACTGCAGGTCATTTCGCGTCATTAGAAGGCAGGAGACGGACGTAGGCTGTGTCACCTAGGAAAACTCCTAGTCAACTGTAAAGTTCTCACATCGAAGGCAAGAAGAGCCTCAATCCTTGTCAACCGGCGTCCACTGCGCCGAAGCTATCTTCCACTTGCCAGAAATCCGTACGAACACCACCGTGGTCGCTAGGTGGTGACTCTCGTTAGCTGATTTGGCAGTGACGATGCCGGTGAGGATAGCGGTATCACCGAATCGCCGGACAAGCACATCACTCAATTCGTGCTTCGTCTGCGGTTCGTGCTTCGTGGACGCGTCTGCTCTTGCCGTGGTCTTCGTCCATATAACCCCATCATTCAGCACAAGTGTCATATTATCCGTCTCTATTTGGTCCAGGGTGCCACCATCACCGCTATCGTAAGCTTCGAACCATTTGGTATGTATGGCTGCGAGTTCGGAGCGCAGGTTGGTATCTATGCTTTGAGCAAAAACGCTTGTCGAGCACAGAACAGAGAACAAAACGAGAATGGCGGAACGCATTTGACCTCCTTCGCTGAGACCCGTTGGCACAGGCTCTGAGAGGAGCAGATGCGTCTACGGACACTCACGCGATTGGAGCGAATTTATCACGAATCGGGGTCAACTCCCGATAAAGTCGGCTTACCGGTAAGTTGGGTACCGGAACCCAGGTCTACCAAGGCACCACGCAGCTCATTCGTGGGCGGAAATAGATGAGCGGATTAAGATTTCGGCAGTCTGTAGGAGCAGGTCGCACCTTTAGCGGCCAGGGCTGAGGTCTCGTTCGATTGTTCGCTCCCTCTCCAGAGTTGGAGAAGAGGTTGGCTCGCTCTTCTGCGCGACCCGCGGATCTGCTGCGCGTGTGGACTCCAAAGCAGATCGGTGTGAAACCTCGCGGCCAAGCCCTTCTGCAAGAGCGCTTTTATCGTTGGTATAGATTTGCGCGTCGTAGCGTCCGCGCGACACCGCGACGTACGCCAAGCGACGATTGACGAGCTTTTGCCACACTGCACGGCCATTCATATATCACGGATTTCGATGTTGACTTGGTTCGTCGATTCCGCGCGTCCTGGCCCAATAAGAATATTGCAGCGCGCAAGAAGCTCGAAGCGTTCCGGGCGTTCTTTCGGTTTGTGCATGAGAGGGCGAAAACGGGTACGGCTGTCTATTGTCCGCTTGCACCCTTCGTCATTGAGGCTCTAAACGCGATTCCCGCGAGCGCATACTTCTTTTGGACTGGATTGTCCAAACCAAAGAGCGCGGTTGGGGATTGGCAAAGGAGCCTAAAGCGGCTTCTGATCCTGACTGGCATACCGGACGGGCACGCCCATCGCTTCCGCGACTACGTTTTCTGTGGAACTCCTGCTCGCTGGCGTGCCGATTGAGCGTGTGTCTATTCTTCTGGGCGGTCAAAGCGTGCGGATCACGGAGAGGCACTACGCGCGTTGGGTGCGTGCTCGTCAGGAGCAGTTGGAGGCCCGATGTTCGGCGCACTTGGCAGACTCCCGAGCCGCAACAAAGGGTACACGGCGGGTACATGGAGAAGGACGCGCGTGTAATTCCTTTCAAATCAAGAAGAAAGAATGGTGGAGGCGGGGGGAGTCGAACCCCCGTCCGAAAAGCGCTACGCCGCGGAGCCTACATGCTTATCTCAGTTCGTTTGGTTCGCCACCCGCGCTTGGAACGAGCAAGAAACGCAGCCGGCTAGTCCGATGGTTCTCGCCCAAGCCTTACGGACCGAAAGGCTTGGGCCAGCTCACTGTATGACGCTTCTTGCCGGGCCCGTGAGCAAAGCCCGGGGAAGCGTGCGCTTAATTAATTAAGCAGCAAGTGCCAAGTTGTTGTTGGCAGTTCTAGTTTCCAGCCAGTTACGGGCGGTTGGCCCCCGGCATGCCTCCGGGACGCGACAGCTTCCGTCGAAACCGTGTCGCCCCCATCGCTACCATCTTCATTTTAGCACTTTGGACAGACAAATTTCTTAGGCCGCCGATAGTTTCGTTGACCGCACCAGTCCTGCGGTTGAGCCCACGCGACCCTGGCCAGAGGAGCGGGCGGACTGCCCGGTTCGTCTCAATTTCACTGAAATTGTGGTTTTTGCGGCTTCGGTGGGTGCTCGGCACGTTCCTTCCGCTTCTCTTCCTTTTCTTTTTCCGTTGGAGGGTAACTCTCAAAACCCTTTACGATTTCCTTGTTCACTTTTTCCCAGACTTTATCCACGTTCAGAATTTTCTGCTCCAGAAACAAACGCCAGGCGAGATCTTTTCGTTTTACGTCGATAAGGTCGATCATCAGAGAGCCTTCCCGTGTCGTTGTCGCATTCCACAATTCATAGGTATAGGACCAGTAATCAACGATGAACGGATCGAACCCTCCCCAGTTGTCCGTGGCCGCAAAATTCACCTGGGATTCGCTGTTGGCAAAATAGCGCACCACCAGATCCGGATTCTCGTTCCGTTTCACTTCCTTCAGCCCACGCTTGGTCAGTTCACGAGCCACCGCTTCATGGACGTTGTTGCGAATCTCGTCCGGGTTCAACTGCAGCATCACCAGATGTTCCACTCCACCGATGTAGGCAAACGTCTTGTACTTCGAGAAATCCAGATTGGGATTGAAATCCACATTCATCTTCGCTCGGGCTTGCGGCGCTAGCAGCATGGCGATCACACAGAAAAGGATCGCTGCGCCTCCTGCACCGGATCTTTTGTGCTCGAGTGTCTGGCGCGTCTGGTTGGCCATTTTCTTCCTCCACCTGCGGCATCATCAGAACATCGTCGCTTCTACGTTAACCTCTCTCTGAGAGCCACTTCGGCACGGTTTCTGGTACCCCAATGCTGGATAACAAAAATGGAGCAGTTGAAGGCCATAATCTGCGCATCGGGTTAGCTGGCACCGAGAGTGTTCATCGATTCGCTTGTTCTAGCCGCAATTTAAAGTTGCACGATTCGCTCTCTCCCGGCAAGGCTCGTTCGCAGTTTATCGCCCCGAGACCGAATCAGATGCGGCGGCGATGTCGCACTGCGTTGGGCGATTGTGTTTCGAGGAAAAGCAGGAGATCGGAGCTCGCTATGTTCCGCCGGGAAACGGCTTCCGGAGACCAACGGCCTCCACTGCAACCAAGAGATCGCTTGCCGCGTTTGCCTTTACAACGTAGCCCCATGCGCCCAATTTAAAGGCTTCTTGCACGACGTCAGGAGAAGATTCTTGAGTCAAGAAGATGATCTTGGATTCGGGGACAAGTTTGCGAATTTGTCGGGCGGCTTCAATCCCGTTCAAACCTGGGAGGCCGATGTCCAACAGAATCAGATCTGGTCTCAACTCTACTGCCTTCTGAACCGCTTCTAGTCCGTTG
>Ga0307477_10004115_pt1 | contig 10623 bp, 4 predicted proteins | sample atmos_gasesECM2C_FD_203316 | JGI IMG/M metagenome (GOLD analysis project Ga0307477, IMG submission 203316) | Hardwood forest soil microbial communities from Morgan-Monroe State Forest, Indiana, United States - atmos_gasesECM2C_515 | ecosystem: Environmental > Terrestrial > Soil > Temperate... | reverse complement strand
CCATCGATCACAGGCGCGGCGCCCGCGCCGTATGCGTCGACCGCAATTGGTGCGCCACTGGATCCTGATCCGGCCGGATTTAACGCGCCTTGGCAGGTCGTCCCCCGTTTAATCAAGAGCTGATTTCCAGCGGTGAACGAAACTGCATTTGCGCTGTCGAGCGTATTCCAGGGAGAGGTCTGGGTTCCATTGCCGTTCGCAGGGGCAGAACAGTCAACGTAATACGTTGGGCCCGCCTGAGTTGTTGTTGACGAGCTTCCCCCATGTCCGCAGCCGTTGAAAACAAAAGATGTAAATACTATTAGGGCCGGAAACACGAACAGGATCAACTTGAGCACTTTTCGCATCGATTCCTCCCCTTGGGGGGCGTAATCCGCCCTACTTCGCTTTTGGGGCAATTCCCCTGCCAATAATCGTCATCGGCAACGCCATCGAGATAGAGAATGTGGTCTGCGGCAGTGGGGGCGACCCGCGGTTTCCAACCACCTCCAGGTGATAGGCCAATGCCTAACAGGAAGACGGCTCGAGGATCCAATTTCGTCACATTATCTATGAATTGATCAGCGATGGAGAAGTCCAGTGGCGCGGCACCTTGATTGCCCCAAGGCCAGCCCTGCATTGAAATGCCGAACAGATGAATGCCGTGAGCCATTGCATCCTGAACTTGCGAGGCCAGGAACTGCACGTTGATCGGAAGATCCTCGTGATACATGAACACGAGCGGGGGGTCGGGTTTACCGTTGATAATCAAACGAGCCATGCCGTTGACTTTATCCACGTGGGCTTCACTGACGCCCGCGAATCCCGAAAGTTGAGGAACCGTGGTCGCCACAGTCGCTGATTTCGTGGGATCGGCCGTGGAAGTGGCGGTCAGCGTCACGCTGAGATCGGCAGCCGGCAGCGTGACAGGCGGACTATAAGTCGTCGGCGTGCCGCTCGGAGTAAACGCCGCAGAGGCGTTGCCGCAGGGTATCGAGGAGCAAGATATCGTCCACGTGACACCTCTATTCGAATCGTCGTTCGTAACCGTCGCGATGACGTGTTGCGTCGCGGCGGCTTGCACTGTGGACGCACTCGGCGAGACGGAGACATCGAGAAGCGGATTCGGCGAACTGCCGCCGCTCCCGCAGCCGTAATTCGCGCCGGCCCAAATGGCCAAAATTAACATTCTGAGGATGTGGACCTGTTTGTTTGCGTTTACGGCAGCCTTTTTGGATTCCGAAATTCTCTCATAAACAGAGTGCGTGACGGTCTGACTGGCCGAAGGCCATTCTGTCTTACTTCTCGACGACGGTGATCGTCGGGTTCGTGCTGATGTTGTTGATGAAAGCCAGCTTGTTCCCCGAAATCAGAATTGCTGTCGTGCCGCTGCCGACATTCCCGACGCCGTTCGCCGGGAAGGAGTAGGTGAAATTGAAACTCTGATCCGCTGGGACCGCTGTTGGGCTCCACTGGACTGAAGTTCCAGAAGCGCTTCCCTTCCCGTCGGCAGTCAGCACACCTGACTCCGTGACAACCGTGCTTACCGAAGGATTTTCGGTCCCGAACACGTAGGAACCAGAAAATGAGGCGTCACCGAACGGCCCAGCGGTTTGCGGTTCGAGAATCCCTAAGGTCACATCGGGATCGGCCCCCACCAGAAAACCCTGATTGGGGCCATAGAGGTAGAGCACCGGCGGCGTGTTGCCTCCGGTGAGAGTTACACGGCCGTTCGACGCCACTGTGTAATTGAACGGTGTGCTGCTGCTGTTGAACGTGCCGGCGTCATTAACATTGTCGTTAACCGTCATGACACCTTTTCCGTCGGCACTCACCGTGGCGATATCCACGACGGCGCCGGTAGCCGATTGCGCAGTCCCGCGCAAAACGGAGACCCCGTTCAGCGAGGCTTGGTTAAACGTCGCTGTGGATGGAACGCCAATCGCTTCGCCCACTCCTTGAAAGACGTCTACGTTATTGTTATTGCTTATCAGGATGGCGTCACCACTGTTGATCATATAGAAGCCAATGATCGGCGCGTTGCTAATCTGCAGGTTTAGTGCTCCGTGTCCGTTGGCATCACAGCAGGTGAACGTTCCTTCCGGTGTGGACGAGAGGTCGGTTGTAATTGTTCCGAGGTCGTTGATATCGAATGTCCCAGAAGAGATGGCCGAAGCACCGTCGGCTGCAATTGTTCCCGCCATCGCAACGCGGCGGCTCCCGTTCTGCAGGTTCCGGAAGTCACTCCCGGTAAATCCTACGATGTAGTTGCCCTTGAATTGGTTAGCGGTGAAAGACGTAGCATCCTGCAGCCGAAGGATCCCCGCCGCGCCCGCTTGCCTCTCACTTTCACCAGTTCCTACACGCAGTGAGTAGTTAAGCTCAACGATGCGTCCGTCTGTTGCAACGCTGCCGGAATTGAGTGCGTCGAGCGAAAATGAGAAGGATTGGTATGATGTCACGGGTGGTGTACTGGCGTTGTCTAGGCCGGTCAGGACCAGACAGCCGCGATGGTCCGGTCCCACTGCATACAAGCTGGCCGTGGTATCGATGCTGACTCCCTCGATGCCGATGAAATCTTCTTCACCCCCAGTGACCTTGCCCGTTCCATCAGCAGTGAAGCTGCCGACGACGGAGCCCTCTCCGAAGAATGCGAGATCGCCCTGAAGCAGAAACGCGTACTGGCCTTTGAGCAAGAATTCGCTGCCCGAACCGGCGCTACAGGCAGCTGCACCGCTGGGGGTTGTAAGCATCACAGTCGGCCTCGCAACTTTTGCCGTGTCCTCGACAGAGGTCGCGGCCACCGTAACCAATGGCGTAACGGGAGCGGTCATGGGTGCCGAATAGGTGGCGGCCGCACCGCTGGCTGTGCTCGCGGGGACGATGGTGCCGCAACCGGGTGAGCAACCCACACCATTCTCCGTCAGGCTCCAGGTCACGCCGCTATTGGTCCCATCGTTTGTCACTGTGGCCGTAAACTGCTGTGTTGCGTTCAGAGCAACTTTCGCCTGGGTTGGCGATACGGATACCGAAATGGGTGCAACTGTGAGACTGGCGCTGGCCGAAACGCTTGTCTTCGTCACTGAGGTAGCGACGATAAACAGGCTACCGCTACAGCTACTACAGAAGAAGTAGCCGTTCTGGCTAGGCGGCGTCAAGTGTACAGGCGCGGTGTAAGTAGTTGGCGCACCGCTTGGCGTGCTGGCGGGCGAAGCAGTTCCACATCCGCCGCAAGGCACGAAAATGTAGGCAGCCTCACCGGGCGGGTTGCAGCCTCGTCCACTGGAAATGCCATCGCACCAAAGTTTTGCAACCACCTGCCAAGTCACTCCACCGTTATTCGGGTCATTGTCCACCGTGGCCGTGAAAGGCTGTGTACCACCGGTAGGCACTGTGGCGGACGGCGGCGCGGTCGAAATCGTAATTCCCGTAACCGTGATCGTCACGGAAGTTGATGCTGCGGGGTCCGTCACAGAAGTTGCGGTGAGCGTCACAGTCAAGTTGCCAGCAATCTGTGTGCTAGGAGCGGTATAAGTGGTAATAGCCCCACTGGCTGTCGCAGCCGGTGAAACGCTGCCGCACGACGGCGAAGAACACGATAGTGTCCAAGTCACTCCGCGACTCGCCACATCATTGGCGACCGTGGCGCTAAACTGCGCGCTAGCGCCCACTTTCAGCATTGCTGTGCTGGGGCTAACCGAAACCGTCACCATTGAAACCGTGACCGTTGTAGAAGCCGTCTTGGTCCCGTCGCTAACGGAAGTAGCCGTAAGTGTCACAGTCAAAGGGCTCGGGGGCGGAGATGCTGGCGCGCTGTAGGTCGTAGCGGCTCCGCTCGCTGTAGTGGGTAGCGAAACCGAGCCACATGGCGCTGCCGTGCACGATACCGTCCAGATTACTCCCTTATTGGCCCCATCGTTGGTTACCGTCACAGTGAATTGGGCTTTGGTACCTGCCTGCACGTTGGCGCTGGTTGGCGCAACAGAAACCCTGATCGCCGGAACGCTGACCGCGACTATGGCTGACTTCGTCGCATCGACTACGGAAGTTGCCTTGAGCGTTACGCTCAGGTCGCTCGCTGGTGGTGCCGGTGGGGTATAAGTGGTAGTGGCTCCACTTGCCGTCGAGCTTGGCGAGACGCTGCCGCAGGTCGCTGCGGAACAGGAGACGGCCCACGTGACCCCCTCATTCGCTCCATCGCCTGTGACCATCGCGGTGAACCCCGCCGTCGTTCCCTCCTCGACCGTGGCTGTGTCCGGAACTGCAGACACGGTGATCGAACCCCCGCCATTGCTAGCGCCGCCACTGCCAGTGGTACCGGTGCCAGTACCTCCTCCGCCGGTGCACCCGGAACTCCCCGCGGCGAGGAGCGCGACGAAAACGATTCCAGCAATTGATGCACACTTCCTCAGCGTCATGGCCTGCCTCTCATTCATTTTGCCCGAGCCAGCCAAAGCTTTTGCAGCTCTTGCCAGCGCCTATTGCCTCCTGGCATCGAGGGTTATGACCGTCGGGAGGGATGTGCCGTTGGGCTCGACAACCGATGTAAAGAGTCCTCGCAACTGCTCCATTTTTTCGTCAAATGCGGTGTTCCCCGTCACTTCAAAAATCTCAGTACCCGACACGAAAATCCTAACGTTGATTGTGCCTGTGCAGTCGTGATTCACTGTATAGGTTCCATAGAATGTCTCGTCGGCGATGCTGCCATTCAAGCTTGACGTGGCCACGCCATTCACGAGATTTCCTTCCTCGTCTATCGTGAATTTCCCCACAGCGGCCCTGGGTCCGATGCCGACAACCGTTCCGCTGTTCGTAAATGCCCAGTTTCCTGCCGCGGTGGCGAGCGAACATCCCGCGCCTTCATCGGCCCTCACCGTAGCGGTCGTCTTCATAATTGTCGGCTTGCTCAAAACCAACCCAGCAGCCACCAGCACTACAACTCCAAGGGTCCCTGCAAACGGGATTCGTTTCATGGATGTTCTCCTCGTACATTGTTTCGCTTGACGTGCGCGCAATAAATTGCATTCCGAGTACGTGGGGTCAATTTCCGCCGCATGTTCTTTTTCTGTTCTGCGGATAGACTTCCAAGTCATTGATTTCGCAGAGCCAATTAGGGCAGAATAGATGCCCCTAACCCGCAAAGTACTGAGGGGCAGACTGCGTGATATAGCAGGTGATGTGTCAGCACTCAGTTCATCGGAAAGGATACAGTTCGGCGACTTCGATGCCGACGTACGTTCTGGTGAACTGCGCAAGCACGGCATTCGCGTCAAGCTGCAGGTTCAACCCTTCCAGGTTCTCCAGATCCTGCTTGAGCGCCACGGTGAGGTGGTTACCCGGGAAGAACTTCAGAAGAGAATCTGGCCCGCCGATACTTTCGTCGATTTCGACCAAGGCCTGAACACCGCAGTGAAAAAACTGCGCGAGGCCCTGGGAGATGACGCCGAAAAGCCCCGTTTTATCGAGACCCTCTCCAAGCGCGGCTATCGTTTCATCGGAGCGGTTCAGAACGGTGCGCCGGCCACCGAAACGAAAGATTCAGCATTCACCGAAGAGCGTGTACGCGAGAACCATCGGAAGCGATTTGGCTGGGGCCTCGTTTTGGCGGTGACCGTGCTGGCGACACTCGTCCTAGTGTTCGCATTTAATACGCTTGGAGTGCGCGCTCATCTGCTTGGAAAGGCCTCAGTGCCGCGGATTGACTCACTTGCGGTGCTACCTCTTCAGAATCTTTCCGGCGATCCGAACCAGGAATACTTCTCCGACGGGATGACCGACGCGCTCATTACCGACCTCGCTCAGATCGGCTCTGTGAAGGTGATTTCGCGCACGTCCTCCACGCAATACAAGCAAACGAAGAAGCCGCTACCCGAAATTGCGCGCGAGCTGAACGTGGATGGAATTGTTGAGGGCACAGTGCAACGTTCCGGGGACCGCGTGCGCATTACCGCGCAGCTCATCCAAGGACCTTCCGACAAACATTTGTGGGCCAACAGCTACGAGCGAGACATGCACGATGTGTTCGGGCTTGAACGAGAAGTTGCCGCTGACATCGCCCATCAAGTACAGGCGCGCCTGACAACCCAAAATCAGACGCTGTCGGAAGAGCCAAGGCCAATCAATCTGCCAGCGTTGGAAGCCTATCTTCAGGGCAATTATCATTTGGAGAAAGCTTCCTTAGGACCCCGCGATAAGGAGCTAAGAAAAGCTGGGGATTATTTCCAGCAGGCGGCGAGTGCTGATCCCATGTTCGCGCCCGCCTACGTAGGACTCGCGGCGTCACACTACGGCGTGTGGTGGGCGTCGAGCGATGACTTCGAAATTATGAGGAGAGCCGCGGAAAAGGCTGTGGAGCTCGCCCCTAACTCTTCGGACGCTCATCACCAGCTCGCAACCGCCAGATTCGCGGACTGGGATTGGGAAGGCGCGGAGCAAGAATACCGGCTTGCCATCGCTCTCAACACCAATAACGCGGTGGCTCACGAACACTTTGGGGATCTTCTGGATGAGAGGGGCGAATTGGACCAGGGCTGGAAAGAGTACGAAATCGCCCAAGAACTCGATCCCAACCAGGATCACCTTTCATGGGCTCTGTTTCGGCGGCGCGAACACGACCGGGCTATAGGGCTTCTGTTAAGGTTGGCTGACAATCACCCCGAGGATGGGGGTGTTCACTGGGAGCTCGCCCAAAATTACGAGCAAAAAGGGATGATGAAGGAGTGGCTTCAGGAAGAAGAGAGGAGCATGATCCTGATTGGCTTTCCTGAGATTTCGGACCGACTTCACCGAGCATTCGCCAAGTCTGGATACGCAGGAGCACTGCGGCAGATGGCTGAGGAAAGTGAGTACTTAGTTGCGACCAAGAAGCTTTATGTGCCCGGGGTATTTGCCGAGAACTACGCGGCTGTGGGCGACAAGGACCGCGCTTTTTATTGGTTGCGAGATGGATGCGAGCATCGTCACATGACTGATTCTGATCCCGACTTTTTATGGGTAAAAACAAATCCATTCTTTACGTCCCTTCGCTCCGATCAGCGCTTTAATGATGTCCTACGCTGTATGCGTCTTCCGCAGTAACGCGCATTCATCATGAATGCTGCAGCAATCCTCGGGCGCAGTCACCTTTTGCTGCTCTCCGCAGCCGTGATTGTGCTAAGTCTCGGAAACACCGGATTCGCTCAGACGACGGTCGATACTGGCAGCATTGTCGGAACCGTAAGTGATCCCTCCAGCTCAATTATCACCGGGGCACAAGTAACGATCACTAATGCCGCCACAGGAGAGGTCGTTGAGCTCACTACGAATTCCTCTGGATCATTCACCTCGGGAGCCTTGATTCCGGGCAACTACGAAATTCGACTTTCCGCTAAAGGCTTCAGCTCAGCGGAAGCACCGGTAACTGTGCTCGTTGGCAACACAGCCACAGTGAACGTTTCGCTGAAAATCGGCAGCGAAGAACAAGTAATGGAAGTGCAAAGCTCTACCTTGCGCGTGAACACAGAGCAAGCCAGCGTACAAGGCGTGCTGACGGCACAGCAGATCGACAACCTTCCCGTCAATGGACGCAATTTTCTCGACCTAGCGCAGTTGGAGCCGGGCGTTCAGATCCAGGATGGATCGAACTTTGGTAACGGCAAGGACGGCTTTTCTTCCATCTCCTTCGGCGGCCGTTTCGGCCGCACAGCTCGAATCGAAGTGGATGGCATTGACGTTTCGGATGAGGTGTACGGCTCAACCACCATAAACGTTCCGGCGAGCGCCATCCAGGAATTCCAACTCAGCCAATCGAGCCTAGATCTCTCGACAGAGCCGACCACCTCGGGCGCGATCAACGTAACCACGCGTTCGGGGACAAACGCCCTTCATGGTGAGGTGTTTGACTTTTTCCGCGACAGCTCATTGGCTGCGGCGTTGCCCACGCCGCCCGGACTCTCAGAGCCTTTCCAGCGTTCGCAATACGGCGCGCGTTTGGGTGGACCGATTATCAAGAACAAGTTCTTTTACTTTTTGGACGGCGAACGCACGCTGCAGCATGAGCAAGCACCGGTGTTAGTGGCCGCCCCTTTTCAGCAATTCTCGGGGAACTTCAGCTCGCCATATCACGAGAATAACCTCATGGCCAAGGCGGACTATCAGTTCCCGCATTCGGTGCATGCCTTCTATCGCTTCAACTATTTCCAGAACTCGTTCGTGACAAACGGAGCTTTGGGCTTCTCCTTGTACGATGGGAAAAACGTCACCCGAACACAGGTGGCTGGGCTCGATTTCAATACCGGGAGCTTCAGCCACAGCATCCGATTCGGATATTTGAAAACTGAACGTAATCTTAGCGATGCAACTATGGGCAGCGGCCTTCCACTGGCCAACTACCCGCTGAACCTGCAAATGGGCAACACTGGCCTCGCAACCGGACCTAATAACAGTGTGCCGCAGCTGATTCTCCAGAGCGACCACCAGACTAAATATGACGGCAGCAAAATCCTCGGTCCGCATATCGTCCGCTACGGCTTCACCTTCAACAGGATTGCTGCCGCTGGCGTTGTGCCGCTGGGCAGCCTTGCGCCTTATTTGGTCACGAATATTGGTACCTCTGAAATGAACTTCGCGGCCTCGGGAAGTTTTACCTGCACCGCGACCAACGGAGCCACGGTGACGCGCGCCAGCTGCCCACTGAACTATCCCGTGGAATCTGTGTCTGTAAGCAATGGCCTGGGGTACGTCACGCCGTTTCCCGGCCTAGGTCTTCCGGCGGGCAGCTTTTTCTACCACCGTCTCGGCGTTTACTTTGGGATGAGTTCGAAGTGGAAAAGAAATCTTACGTTGACGTATGGCGTACGCTATGCGCGTGAGCCAGGCCGCAGCGATAGCCAATTTCCTGCGATTCCCGAGCTCAACGCCTTGATACCGGGACTCGGCAACCCCGTTCGGGAACCGAATTCGAACTTCGCGCCACAACTGGGTTTTGCGTGGGATCCCACTGGCAAGGGCAGGACCTCAATCCGCGGAGGCATAGGGCTTTTCTACGAAAATGTGCTCACAATCATAGATCCCTTTGATCCTATCTTTCGCACGCAAACGGGCGATGTCTTTCTTCAAGCGCCAACAGCGTGCAATGGAACTGCCACCCCTGTGCCCGTAGCCATCTCGGGAGGCAAGCTGCAACCAACGTTCTGCAGTACAGTGGCTGGGGGACCGGTTGCCATCGGCACTGTAGGTAATCAAATTGCTGCGTTTCAAAAGCAGTATCAATCATACTCTCCGTTTGATCTAGAGGCCCCAAATCCCAATTATGCGGGGGCGCTGCTGAAGCAAGGAATTGGATTCGTCGTGGGCGTGGGCCCTTATGATCCCAACTTCCGCACTCCGCGTTCAGTCCAAATCAATGTTGGTATCCAGCGGGAGCTCCGGCCGGGACTGGTTTTTAGTGCTGACTTCGTCCGCAACGTACAGACGCACTACTTTCTTACCGTTGATGAAAACCACACCGGAGACATTCACTACTTCAATAAAGCCGCGGCGCTACAAGCTATTTCCGCGACAAATCGATCGTTCGGCTGCGGCATGGGCGCGGACTTCAACAGCATTCAGTGCGCGATTGCCGCTGGCGCACAGATGGCCGACTATGCCAGCCACGGCTTGACCTCTTCTGCTGACTTCAACGCCGTTTGCTCTTTTCCGTCCCCCACCGTGCCCAATAGCAACTACGGCTGTGCATTTCCTGGCATCAACCCCAATGCGCCAGCGTTGCCCTTCGCCACTCCTGTCGGTCGCTCCGTTTACAACGGATTACAAACAAAACTCAATGAGAATCTGCAGCACCCCTTCCCCTGGGTGCGGATGCTGAACTTCCAAATCTCATACGCTTTGTCAAGGTTCGAAAATGATGGCGGGAGCACTGGCATTGGAGCAGCCACACAGTTATCAGCCGACCAGGACTTCGGAGTCGGTGCGCTCGACAATGCGAATCCAAACCGCTATTTCGGACCGGCGGTATTGGATCGAACCCACCAGCTTTCCTTTGGCGGTTACGCGGACTTGCCCCGCGGATTCCAATTGAGTGTTATAGGACATTTCTGGAGTCCTCTCTCGACCTCCTTGGTCGTGCCTAATACCAACCTCGGGCCGGGCGAGATCTTTCGCACCGATTTCACAGGAGATGGGACAGTCCAGGATCTTATCCCGGGAACCCACGTGGGAAGCTTCGACCGCGGCATCGATGCGTCGAATATCAACGCCGTAATCACGAATTACAACAACACTTATGCAAACCAGCCTACTCCAGCCGGCCAAGTGCTCATTCAAAACGGGCTGTTCACGGTGGCGCAGCTACAACAATTAGGGGGGGTCGCGCCGACTGTGGCCCTAGCACCTCCTGGCGAAGTCAATCTCTCTTGGCTGCGAGCGCTAGATTTGAAACTCGCGTGGTCCCGCGCGGTCCGAGAAGGGCTCACGTTAGAGCCAAGTGTCGGCTTTTATAACCTTTTCAACTTCCCGAACTTTGATTTACCGGGCACCGCGCTGAATGGGTTGTTGACAGGCGGTCCAGGACAGATCAACGGAACCACTAGTGCAGGCCATAACATCGATCGCGTTGGCATAGGAACTGGCGTCTACGGGCTCGGCGCTCCACGCCAGATCGAATTC
>Ga0307477_10004114_pt1 | contig 10624 bp, 8 predicted proteins | sample atmos_gasesECM2C_FD_203316 | JGI IMG/M metagenome (GOLD analysis project Ga0307477, IMG submission 203316) | Hardwood forest soil microbial communities from Morgan-Monroe State Forest, Indiana, United States - atmos_gasesECM2C_515 | ecosystem: Environmental > Terrestrial > Soil > Temperate... | reverse complement strand
CTGCTTAATGGCTCGTGGCAGGTGAGCACAAGTGCTGACAACACGTCGAACACCAACGCCCTCAACTCCGTCGCTTGCCCATCTCCTACGTCGTGTGTGGCGGCAGGCTATTACTACAAGAAAAACAGCGACCAAACGCTTGTCGAAACCCTTGCGGGCGGCTCGTGGCGGCTCGTCACAAGCCCCGACCGAAGCGCGTACAACAACGTGCTCAACGCGGTTTCGTGCACCTCGTCAGGCTCGTGCGTGGCAGGTGGTTACTACAGCAACGGGAGCAGGGACCAGGTGCTCGTCGAGACCGCCGTAGGTGGCAAGTGGTCTCTCACCCACGCACCGGACGTGGGCTCGAATGCCAACGTCTTCAATGCGATCTCGTGCCCGGCGAGCGGTTCCTGCATAGCGGCTGGCTACTACTACAACGGGAGAGACGACCAGACCCTAGTCGGCACGTTGGTCAAAGGCACCTGGGCGGTGACGTCCATCCCTAATGCACCCTTCGACAACAACGTGCTGAACGGGGTTTCCTGCATGTCTTCGATCTCGTGCGTGGCAGGCGGTTATTTCTACGACGGCGTCGAGGACCAGGGGCTCATCGAAACTGCGAACGGGGGTACGTGGGCTGTCGCCTCGAGCCCTCCGGTTACGACGGCCACAACAACAACGTTGTCTTCATTTCCCGACCCCGTACTTGTGAGCCAGCCGGTCACGTACACCGCTACCGTCGTACCCCCTCCGAGCGGGGGCACCGTGGCGCTTACCGACAACGGTGCGGCGATGGCCGGCTGCGGTGCGTTGGTGCTGAACAGCGCGGGCGAGGCGACCTGCACGCTCACTTATTGGACCGGCGGGCCCCATGCGGTTCAGGCATTTTTCTCTGGGAACGGCGGCTATTCTCCGTCGACTTCGGGCTTTGATAGCGAGGTCGCGAATTTCCCACCGGCGGGTTACTGGCTCGCCACCACGCGCGGCCTTGTTTATGGCGCGGGCGGGGCTACGGCGCTCGGAGGCATCACGACTTCAGCTTCGACTGGGCCGGTGGTGGGTATCGCCGGCACTCCGACGGGGAAGGGTTATTGGTTGGTAACCGCCAACGGGACCGTCGCCTCATTTGGGAGCGCCAGCGCGCTTGGCGACCTACCGGACCTGGGGGTGAAGGCTAGAGACATAGTTGCGATAGCGCCGACCTTCGACGGCCGTGGTTACTGGCTCGTCGGGCGCGACGGGGGCCTGTTCGCTTTCGGGGATGCAACGTTCCACGGGTCGGTTCCCGGTCTCCACTTACATGTCTTCGACATCGTCGGGATGGTTTCCTCCCCGACTAGCGGCGGTTACCTGTTGGTAGGCTCTGACGGCGGCGTCTTCGCTTTCGGGGCAAGTCATTTCCATGGTTCGCTCCCGAGTATGAGGATCCATGTAAAAGGCATTCGCGCCATCCTGCCGTCTTCCAGCGGAGGCGGCTACGTCCTGGTCGGTGCCGACGGCGGGGCGTTCATCTTTGGTACCGGAGTCACCTTCAAGGGGTCGCTACCCGCGGAGGGGGTCAAGGTAAACGACATCGTCGGGATCGCCCTTACCCCGGACAATGACGGGTATTACATGGCTGCCAGCAACGGCTCGGTCTTCGGCTTCGGTGATGCAAAGCCTTGGCCGGTGCCGCCCGGGCTCCTGGCCAACTTGCCTGTCGCTGCAATCGCCGGCACTTAGCAGTACGGAAGGACACCACGCGCCTCACCTCGAGGGTTTTAGTGGCCACCGGGGCAGGTTGCGTACAGCCATCCATGCCAGAGCGGCTCCAGCCAATCCGTACGCGAGCGCTTGGGGAATGTGGTGCCGCTCGCCCGCTCGCACAGCTCGCCAGTGACAACCGAGCTGGTACGCAAGCAGTGGGCTGCAGAGAAGAAGGAAGATATTGTCGTACACCGCGGCGTGAACGTCGCCATGGAGAAGGTCGTGGGCCAAGCGAAGGCCTCCACACGCCGGGCAATCGAGGCCCATTAAGAACTTGACCGGGCAGACCGGCGCCCACGCTGGGGGATCGTCGGGGTCGACCGCCAACAGGTAAACGAGGCCCGCCGCAGCGATCGCCGCCTCGCCGAGGAGCACACGGTCGCGACTAATGATGAGCGGTGCCGCCACCCGCTCAGTCACGCAGCGGACGGCCCTGCTTGTCGCGGACGTTACCCGTCAGCATCATGATCCCGTCTATCAATGCCCAGACGCCGAGCCCACCACAGGTGAACAGCTGGGCCAAGGCGATACCGTTGTCGCCCAAGTACCACCGCCCTGCGCCTAAACCGCCCAGAAAGATCTGCAGCAAGCCCGCTACGATTTTCTGTTTGTCCGAAAAGGGTTCCCCGGTGACTGGATGGCGGCCGTAGGGCGCTGCCGGGTCGGTCATCTGTCCAAAGCCGGGCTGTCCGGCGTATGGCTGTCCGGGGTAGGGTTGTCCGGGGTAGGGCTGTCCGAAACCGGGCTGTCCAGAAGCCGGCTGTCCAGAAGCCGGCTGTCCGGGATATGGCTGTCCGGGGGGGCTGGGGTTCGGCTGGCCAGCGGTCCCCCACGGGGGGCCCACCGGAGGCTCGGATGAACTCATTGCTACACCTTTGCAGGTCGGGGACGCCCGTGAGCCCAGATTCCTGTAAAGGGCCCAACTTTTAGCGCCGAGCCCCCATTCAACGAGGTCCGGCAGGTACCGTGACACAGGATGACGAACGAAGGGAACCTTCAGGTATCACGGTCGGGCCCGGCAAGGATATTTGGTTTACGAACTACAGCGGCAACTCGATTGGCGGATTAGTGAGGCGCGTGGCAGTAAAGCAAGGTGGCTCGGTCCCTCGCACGAAACTCCGTTCCACGGCGTCGTGGTCCGGCAAATAACCGATGCTTTGGTAAATGGCATTGGAAGTGGGGTTTGCCACTGTCCGTGTACAAGACGACTTGTGCCGCTCCGGCGTCGAGAGCCGCTTGCGTCGCGTGCGCGGTTACAGCTGCGCCGTACCGCGCCGGCGGTGCTCCGGAGGTGTGTACACCGGCCCAACTCGCGCCAGTCCGGCGACGATACTGCGGGCGGGTGCGGGCGGCGATCATGCGGGCGCGGCGGGGAGTGCGGTCGGCGATGAGCGTGCCAGCAGCAGTCCACGGCCAGGCAAGACGAGGCCACTGCGGACTGGGACGCGCATGGCCCCGAAGGGACAAGAGCGGCGCCCCACGGACACCGTGACAACCCGGTCAACACTCTTGGGGAGATCCCCCCAAGACCGCGCTCCCAGGGCCGCGCAGGTGTGCCTGTAAAATACCTAGCTATGACACCACGACGGGTGCGCCCCGTGTCCCTAGCATTTGCAACTCTGGCTGTAGTCGGCGCCGGCCTTGCCAGCCCAATAGGCGTCGCGTCCGCCACGCCCTCAAGGGTCGGCGCGACCGCCAAAGCCGTGCCGCAAGTTGAAGATTGCGGGATGGGTAAGAACCTCGTGAAGCCGAAGACATTGGTTCTGGCGTGTGCGGACGCCAACGGGCAGGCTGTCAGCCTCGTCTGGACGAAATGGGGTTCGACCACCGCGAGGGCTACCGGGGTTTACACGTGGAACCTCTGCAAACCCTATTGTGCGGCCAGCAACAAGTGGGGCCGTACGTCAGCTGACTTCGGGCTCGGCGACCCCGTGCACGCGCGGCGAGGATGGCTTTTTGAGGAACTTACGGTCCACATCACGGGGGCAAATTGGCATGAGGCCCGGACCTGGACACTAAGCGAGAAGCCGATCCCTAGCTAAAGCGCTGAACCCTGCCCAGTGGCGCGAGCGGTCACGGCAGCCACCATGGCCTTGAGATGTGGTTGCCAGCATCTCGTTTTTCCGGTTCGCAATTCGTCGTGGGTAAGGGACCGCCAAATGGGAAGAATCTCGGTATGGCCGGGATGGGGGGTTTATTGGCGGGGTGGCCCTATAGTTCATGGGTCAGCCCTCGGCGGTGTTCCAAAGTAGCTGCGCCTCCAAGGTGGGAGTGGCGGTGTACTCGTGATCGCTGCCGGTTTGCAGAGCCAAAGGCCCGGATCGTCGACGGTAGGTACAGCCAGTCGGACCGGCGGAGGTGCGAGACGCGTCAGCGCGTCCACGAGGGCGAGTAATCGTTCCTTGCGTCCACGTGGGACGGATGTTGACAAACGTCGCCCGATAAGGCGATCTACGACCTGCCGCGCCCAAAATCTCAGTTTGCGTATGACCGACGCAACCTGACGCAAAGCCTCTGCCCTGAGTGAGATAAAGGCCGCGTACCTGGCGGGGTCCACGTTGGCCGAAGTACGCCCTGGTAGCCTTCGTTCGACCTGTCCCGAGCGGGTTTGGGGCCAGGGGTTGGCTCGTTCAGGATCGGTGGGAGGGTGCAGGTGGCTTCGGTCGAGCAGGCGCCGTCACAAGTTGCCAGCAAGGCCGATAACGGTCCTGTAGTTGTCCCCGGACGGCGCGGGTTGGGCGCGCCGTTTTGGCGACTTTGGTGCGCGGCCGGCATCTCAGGCAGCGGCGACGGGCTGGTCACGGTCGCAATACCGCTATTGACCGTGGCACTTACACGCAATCCGCTGATCATTGCCGGCGCAACTGCCGCAAATCGAGCGGCGGCTGCAGTTGCGGCGCTGCCTGCCGGTCTTATAGCCGACCGAGTGGACCGGCGCAGGCTGATGGTTGCTTGCAACCTTGTGGCGGGCGCCGCGCTGATGGCGCTGGTCGTCGCCATGACTCTGGGTTCGGCAGACCTCATCATTGCGTACCTGGTCGCGATCATCCTGGCGCCCTGCGATGTCACCTTCACCCTCGCCATGCAGGCGTCCGTCCCGATGCTCGCGCCCCATCCGGACCAGCTCGGGGTGGCAAACGGGCGCCTGATGGCGGTCGAAGGAGCCGGGCAGCAGTTCATCGGGCCGGGGAGTGGCGGCTACCTGTTCGCCCTGGCACGGAGGCTGCCATTCTTCGCCGACGGAATTAGCTTCTTCATCTCGGCATTGCTGGTGAGCTCCAGCATGCCCCGCTCCCGTCGAGCGGGCCTTCATGCAAAACCGTCGGGCCGCTACGTCGCCGACCTCCGAGAGCCCCCTCCGGGCGCATATGTCGCGGACCTCCGCGAGCCTCCTCAGGGCACATATCTCGCCGACCTCCGCGAGCCTCCTCAGGGCGCATATGTCGCCGACCTCCGCGATCCTCCTCCGGGCGACTACAGCGCCGACCTCAGCGGTCCCGATTCGGCGCCCACCGTCGCCGGCGCCGAGGCCAAAGCCGGAGTTGACCGTAATGACGACGCCCACCGGCAAGTACCACGGTCCGGTGCCGACACCTCGCAGCCAGCAACAGGACCTCCGAGCGTCAGCGCCCGCCTGCCCGAGCCCGCCGACGACTTCGAACTCGGGACCGCAGCTGGCAGGGATGAGCTTGCAAAGGCACGAGGACGGCACAGGTCGGGTTGGGTTGCGGCTTTCCTCGAGGGCCTTAGGGTGTTCCGAAGGGAACCCTCCCTGAAGATGCTGGCAGCGACGATCTCTTCCCTGGCGTTTTGCCAGTTCATGGTTATCGGAGTGCTCGTCGTGTACGGCACGCGGACGCTTCACCTGACCTCAACCCGCTACGGGCTCTTCCTTGCTGTGGCGTCGCTTGTGGGCGTGGCGGGCGCTTTCTCGGCGGGGGCACTGCAGCGCCGTTTCGGTGGGGGACGTCTTATCGTCTGGGGGGCTGCTGCGGCGACGGTCAGTTACATCGGCCTCTCGTTCACCCGCTCTGCCGTGTTGGCCGTGTTCGTCCTCGGCCTGCAAGACTTCGGCGTCGCGGTGGCGAACGTGGCCTCGGTCACCGCGCGCCAACGCCTAGTGCCGCGCAACCTGCTGGGCCGGGTCGCCAGTGTTCACCGGCTGGCGGTCACGGGTGCGGCGCCATTTGGTGCGGTCGTCGGCGGGCTTGTTGCGTCCGTGTCCAACGCTCCGGACGCGATGCTGGCTGCCGGCCTGATCCTGGCGGTCGCCTTGGCCATAATGTCCCCCCCGCTCCTGCGCAGCCTCGCTGCGAGCGCCCGCCGTGCCGGGACGGATAGCCCAGGTGCGAGCGCCCAACCTGCTGGTTCTTAGCCGACTGCCGTGTCGGGACGGATAGCCCCGCTCCGGCCGCCCAATCTGCTGGTTCTTAGCCGACCTCGGCAGCGGCGATCAGCGCTGCGCCGATCGTGGCCAGGTCAGCGTCTGGCGTGATGTAGGGCGGCATGGCATAAATGAGGTCCCGGAAGGGTCGCACCCAGGCTCCGCGTTCGACAGCTGCGTCCGTCGCGGCCGCCACGTCAACCTGGTGGTCCAGCTGGATAACGCCGATGGCGCCGAGGACTCGGACGTCGCTTACGCCGGGAAGTGAGACGGCCGGCGAAAGGCCTTGGCGGAGGCCGGCATGCACCCGCTCGACTTCCTGGCGCCACTCGCTCGTCGCGAGCAGGTCCGTCGAGGCGAGCGCGGCGGTGCAAGCGAGCGGGTTGGCCATGAAAGTCGGCCCGTGCATGAGGCAGCCAGCTTCGCCGCGGGATACCACGTGTGCGACCTGGCTGGTGCACAACATCGCGGCCAGGCTCATGTACCCGCCGGTCATAGCCTTGCCCACGCACATTATGTCGGGGCTTACCCCCGCCAGGTCAGCTGCGAACATTGCCCCGGTGCGGCCGAAGCCGGTCGCGATCTCGTCGAGAACGAGCAAAAACCGGTGCTCGTCGCACACCTCCCGGAGCACCCGCACGTAGCCGGGGTCATAAAACCACATGCCGCCTGCACCCTGAACGACTGGTTCGCAGATGACGGCAGCAATTTGGTCGCTATGCCTCTCAGCTATGTCGCGCACTTCGGCCTCCCAACCGGGGTCGACCTCGGGGCCTCCCGGTGGGCGGGGAGCGAACAGCTGCTGCGGTAGCACGTCGGCAAAAAGGTGGTGCATGCCGCCGATGGGGTCGCACACCGACATCGCCCCGAAAGTGTCGCCGTGGTAGCCACCCGTAAGCGCCAGGAACCGGGCCTTTTCGGGATGGCCGGCATTTCGCTGGTACTGGATGGCCGTCTTGAGAGCCACTTCGACCGAAACCGATCCCGAATCGGCAAAAAAGACGTTTTCCATACCCTGCGGGGCCATGGCGGCCAGCCGCTGCGCAAGTTCGATCGCCGGAGCGTGCGTGAGGCCGCCGAACATCACGTGCGACATCCGGCCTAGTTGGTCCTGGACGGCGGCGTCGAGCACTGGGTGTTGGTAACCCCAGATCGCAGTCCACCACGAGGCCATGGCGTCGACCAGCTCGCGCCCGTCGGCTAGCCGTATGCGGACGCCAGAGGCGGCCACCACCGGGAGGGTCGGGTGCTGGGCGGGGAGCGGCGCGTATGGGTGCCAAACGTGGTCGCGGTCGTAGCTTTCCAAGCGCGCCCAGTCATGGGTCTCATCCATCCAACGACAATGCCAGGTCCACCCTCCAGGCGCGAGCAGGCGCACGTTGGGCGTGCGGGGGCGCCCTCGACGCTGTTTGGCCGCTCAGGCCGCTCACGCCGCGCCCGTCGGGCACGCGAGCCCGAAGGGTTGAGCGTGCGGGTCCCCCAGGGGGGACAAGGGGACCCTAGTGGTAGGGGGCACGTCGGCCAGGGGGGAGACCGTTAGCCGCATCCCATCACGTAGCCCCGCACGCTACCATGAGTGGTTGTCCGGCCACAAGCCCGCGACAAGGGTCGAGACGGCACACGACAAGAAGGCAGTTTGCCGCGATCAGCTCAGCGAGGCGATGCCCAGCCCAGGACCTAGTGTTTATTGCGTGCTGCGTGTCTGGCCGGCCAGCGAGGTAACAGAAGACTTGGTGAGAGCTGTCCATCACCTCTTGCCCCAGTTGTCCGGATCGGCTCGCCTCCCAAGTGGGCTCGAGATCGACCAGATCGTTACATCCCAGGCGACCACGCTCCTGTTGGCATGTGACGACGGCTCGGGGACTGACGGGGACGTCGACGACGGCGGCGAACGGGGCGCCCGGAGCGTGGACCTGAGTGCGGAAGAAGAGCGGGCCGGCGCAGCCGGGGAGCGGTACGGGCCGATTGTAGGGATGCTGACCCTGGTTACCTTCCGACTGCCGACAGGGGTGCGCGCCTGGATAGAGGACGTCGTAGTCGACAGCGGGTCGAGGGGGCAGGGGGTAGGGGAGGCGCTCACTCAGGCGGCCATCGAACTTGCCACCGCCCGGGGGGCCCAGACCGTTGACCTCACTTCTCGCCCCTCGAGGGAGGCGGCTAACCGCCTTTACCGGAGGATGGGCTTCGAACCACGGGAAACCAACGTTTACAGGTTCCGGTTCCCCTCCTAGTTGGCCGGGTCGACGGCCCTCCGGTGTCCCTCGGGTAGCCGCCGGACCGGTCCTCACCTAGCCTCCGGCGGTCCTCGCCCAGCCTCCGGCCAGTTGCCCGCCTTGGCCAGCCCTAATACGCGCGGCCGACGACTGCTTCCAGGTCGGCGACGTCTTCCGAGGGGCTGGGGAGGGACCCGTCGCGTCGGCGGAGAAGGCGCACCGACACCCCGCCGGCATTAAGCCGGGCCTCAGCCTCATCGGCAGCGAGGAGGTTGCCGGGGAGCACCGCGAAGCCCGATTGGGCCGCCTCTTCGGCCTCCGCGACGCTGGCCACCCGGATGGTCCGGGCCTCGCGAAGCTGGACAGCCTCGTCGAGCAGTCTCGCCTGGCTCGATTCGAGCAACTTCCCGACCTCTGCCACCACGCCGTCCAGGGTCACGGTCACCTTGGTTGCGTCGTCACGCCGGCACAGCACTGCGGTGCCTGCCGCGAGGTCCCTAGGGCCGAGCTCGACCCGGGCGGGCACTCCCTTCAGCTCCCATCCCACCACTCGCCGGCCGAAGGACAGGTCGGTCTTCACGTCCAGCTCTGCTCTGTGGCCCGCCGCCTTGAGTGCCTTGACTAGCGCCGCGGCCGCCTCGCCAGCCCCGTCCTCGGTGCGCACAGCCAGCACCACGACCTGGACAGGCGCCAGTTGAGGTGGCACCCGGAGGCCGGCATCGTCGCCATGGGCCATGACGAGTGCGCCCATCAAGCGGCTCGAAGAGCCCCATGAGGTCTGCCACACGAAGGCCTGATGGCCCGATTCGTCGAGGAACTTTATGTCGAACGCCTTGGCGAAATTCTGCCCAAGTTCGTGGCTCGTCCCCATCTGGAGGGCCTTGCCGTCGCGCATCATCGCTTCGGTGGTCCAGGTCGTCGTCGCGCCGGCGAAACGTTCCTGGTCGGTTTTGCGGCCGACAAGAACAGGGATAGCCAACACGTTGATCATGAAGTCCGCGTAGACCTCATGAAGGATTTGCAGCGCGTAATCGTGAGCGTCGTCTTCGGTGGCGTGCGCAGTGTGGCCCTCTTGCCAGAGGAACTCGGTCGTCCGCAGGAAAAGCCGCGGCCTCAGTTCCCAGCGCACGACGTTGGCCCACTGGTTTACGCGCATCGGGAGATCCCGGTAACTCTGGATCCACTTGGCCAGGAACGAGTCGATAATGGTCTCGCTGGTAGGGCGTACCACGACCGGCTCTTCCAATTTCTTACCGCCGCCGTGGGTAACGACGGCCAGCTCGGGGCTGAACCCCTCGACATGTTGGGCCTCGCGGTGGAAGTAGCTCTCGGGGATGAACAGGGGGAAGTAGGCGTTCGGGGTCCCTGCAGCCTTGATCCGGGCGTCGATTTCCGCCTGCATGCGCTCCCAGATGGCATAGCCGTACGGCCGGATGACGATGGTGCCGCGCACCGGGCCGCCCTCGGCGAGCTCCGCTTTGGCGAGCACGTCCTGGTACCACTGCGGGAAGTCGGTTGCCTGTGGGGTCAGTACGTCGGGCTTGGCCATGGCAGGTCGATGCTAGAGGAACAGGGCTGTGGGCTTTAGCCAAATGGTCGTTTCGCGCTTCGCGCGCCAGGATCCGGGTGCCCAAGTAGAATGGATGGGTGACCTCGAAGCAGGGCTCCTCGGCCTCCGACGGTGCGCCAGTGGCGCTGTACGAGCGCATCGTTCGGACACGGTTAGTGAAGAGCTTGCTGGCCATCCCGTTCATCGAGAAGATCCTGATACCGACCCGCGGTGACCGTTCGGTGCACAAGTTCATCCGTTACTCGATGGTCTCAGGGGTGGCTGTCGTGATCAGCCAGGTGACGATCCTGTTGTGCACGGGGGTGTTCGGGCTTTCAGGCATACTCTCCAACACTCTCGGCGCTGTTGCGTCGACGCCGGCCTCGTACGAGCTCAACCGGAAATGGGCTTGGGGCAAGAGGGGGAAGAGCCATCTCTGGCGAGAGGTCGCACCGTTCTGGGGTTTCACGCTGGTCGGCTACTTGGGCTCTACCGGGACCGTCCAGCTGGCCGACAGTATGACCCAGGCGCACCACGTCCATGGGGCGCCGAGGGTCATCGCCATAATGGGCGCCTCGCTGTTTGCCTACGGCGTGGTCTGGATCGTCAAGTTCCTCGTGTTCAACCGGATTGTTTTCGCTGCGAAGATCACGGGGGCCGAGGGCAACGTCGGCGTGGATGGCGTGGGTGGAGCGGATGGTGCGGGTCGGGCTGCGGGCAATGGGGGTAGCGCCGGCCACGCAACAACTG
>Ga0307477_10004112_pt1 | contig 10625 bp, 9 predicted proteins | sample atmos_gasesECM2C_FD_203316 | JGI IMG/M metagenome (GOLD analysis project Ga0307477, IMG submission 203316) | Hardwood forest soil microbial communities from Morgan-Monroe State Forest, Indiana, United States - atmos_gasesECM2C_515 | ecosystem: Environmental > Terrestrial > Soil > Temperate... | reverse complement strand
GCCATACACACCATCAAGCACTTCGGGCGCCACTTCCCAGCAGAGCTACGCACCGCTTTGGACCTTGGCCCGGTGCCGGCTTTCACAGGCGCCCAGTGCGCCGAGTGCGGGAGCCGCTTCGGCCTCGAGTACGACCACATCAACCCGGTAGCCAACGAGGGCGAGACTTCCCTGTCCAACATCCAGGCCCTCTGCTGGGACGACCACCAGGCCAAGACCGAACGAGACCGCCAAGCCGGTCTCCTGGGGCCAAACCCGCCATACCCGCCATAAAGGCCGGGTAGCCCATAGGGCGGCGGGTAGTAGCGACGGGCGGCGGGTAGCCACGGGTGGTGGACAACCGCCCAAATTTGGTGGGCCGACGAAATTCGGTCCAAGGCCACACTCACCGAGCAAGAACCAACAACGACCAAAGAAGCGAGGCGCTGTTATGTGTGTTATGTGCAATGGAGCCACCAGAGAGGAGGTCTTTCGCGACCTCCACGCGCAGATGGTTGACCGTGGCTTCGCCATAGTCCCGGTTGGCACGAGGATCGAAAATAAAGGCTGGGCGCACACAATTGGGCTGATCGAGTCCAAGGACCATCCCGAACTGGTTGTGGCCGGGTACCCGTTGGTCCGTGCTGTGGGCATCTTGGGTGAGCTCAGCGTCGCGGTGATGGCGGGGGACCGTCTCGATATTCCGGGCGATCGTCTTGTGCTTCGCTGCACACAGATCGGGGCGAGACCGGTACACGAAACACACCTGCAGGGCGGGCTCATAGCCTCCTGGCACTCCTACTACAAAAGTGTCGGTCGGTATGACTTGGTCCCGCAGGCTTTGCAGATCGTACTGCCGGACGAACGGCATTGTTTCGAGCACCAGACCACCCAACCCCGTCTCGATGAAAGCCACCGCGTATCGTTCGACGGCCTTAATCGCCAACAACGGCGAGCCCGGCCCGCGGACAGACGCCGGAGGTAGATCTCTCACATGTCGACGGCTTAACTCAAGGCCGAATAGCTGAGCTTCGTTGCGCCTAGTCGCCGGTGAGGCTGTTGCACTGGCGTCGGGCGGTGGCTACGAGCGGCGTACTAGGACTGGGCGGTGGCTACGAGCGGCGTACTAGCGCCGAGCAGTGGCTACAAGGTCCCCCTCGCCTCGTGAGCGGGCGACGCGCTCCACCCTGACATCGGTGAACCCGGCGGACAGCGCGATGCCGTCGTAGATGGCAGCGGTCGAGGAGTGCACCGATGAGCATTATGTCGCTTGATCAGGTGCCCGGGGCTCAGGTCCGTTCCCTTGGTTGCCGACGCCAGTAGTCGTGGAGGCGATCGAAGGAACCCGTGGAATGACCACGGCGGACCGGAAGGGTGAAGGTCCCAGGGACGACCGCATGACCGAAGAGCGTGCCGCAGCCAGGGACCGCGCCCACTGGCTGGTCAAGGAGGTGCAGGACTGCGTACCTGGCGCCGCCGACGAGGTAGCCGCCCTGCTTGCGCGGGCGCGGGACTCGGGATGGCCCGAGGTCCTGAGAGCGGCGCTTTACGCAGATGCGGTGGCCGCCCTCGTCGCAAACAACGGCAACTTCGGGCGAGCGGTGGACACCCTCCGACAGCAAGGCGAGCTGGACGGCGAACCAGTGATGGAAGCGCTCGCCCTCGCTCTGGGCTCGTGGGACGAGATCGGCGGTGGCGACCCCGAAGCCGCGGTTGCCGCGGACGCCGATCTGGGGCGCGCCACAGTCATTCTCGAGCTGGCTGAGGGTCTCGACCAATGCGATTCCTACGAACGAGCCAGCGCCCACATTGCTGCGGCGGTGTCGTACGGGTACAGGCGGCTGTGGGAGTTAGAAGACGAACAGTACCAGCGCGCCGAGAGCGTGCTTTTACCCGGGGAAGAGAAGTTCCTGCGGGCGGTAGTGCTGTTCAACCGGGCTGAGCTACAGATGAAATGGGCCTGCGCATTGCGCGAGATCGGCGAACCGGAGGATCTCGAGCTGCATTGCCAGCTGGGTCGGCAAGCCGTCAAGGCCGCACAGCAGATCGAAATGCCCCGAACCTGGAGCATGGGGTTGTCCGTCCTCGAACTCATGTTCGCTGGGCTCATAGGGGAGGACGTGTCCGAAATCGCGGAAGGGCTGGACGCCGAGGACCCCGAGCTGTACTACGAGTTCTCCGCCCACCTGAAGCTCGCTGCAGCACTTTCTGATGCGAGCAACAACCGGCGCCGTTCGTCGTCGGAGCAGGCCGAACTGGTGCTGGCGGAACTTGACCCGACGACGAGGCCGACCGAGTACGATCTCGCCCTTTCCCTCTTGGCCGAGCAGAACGAGCCGGTTGTCGGTGAAGTGAGCCCAGCACTGCGCTACGCCAGGCGCCAAGCCCGCCTCAGGTGGCAGAGCCGGCTTACGAGTTTGGCGTCCATGCGTTCCCTCGTGCAGGGCGAACGTCTGCGGGGGGAGCACGCACTGTTCCGGCGTCACGCCTTCCTTGACGACCTCACCGGGTTGGCAAACCGCAGGGAGTTCTACAGGTTCACGGCCGTCATGGCCGACAAAGGAGTGGAAAGAGTCACCCTGATCCTGTGCGACGTGGACCGGTTCAAAGAGGTCAACGACAATTGGGGCCATCCGGTGGGCGACATGGTGCTCGTGGAGGTTGCGTCCATCCTTTCGGCGAGTGTGCGGTCCGCCGACGTCGCCGCCCGCCTCGGAGGCGATGAGTTCGCTCTGCTGCTTGACGATCTCGAGCTCGGCGCGGCGGAACAAAGGGCGGCAGCGATCGTGCAAGGCGTAGCCGAGCGGTCATGGTCGCTCCTGCAGCCCGGTCTGACGGTTCGGGTGAGCGTCGGGCTCGCGGTGGGCCACCCGGGTCGCCCCGATGAGCTGCTGCGGAGAGCCGACATTGCCTTATACCAGGCGAAGTCGGCCGGTGGGTCGCGCTGTATGGTGGCGAACTGAAGTCCAGGAGAGCATGGGACGAAAGCAGCGGACGAAAGGTCTTGTACTCGGTGATCCAGCGCTAGGCGGTCTGCGTCCCTCGACCACCTAACCGTCCCACCTTGACTTTCCGGCCAGATATCGCACCAGGTGATCGACCACCTCAGAAGCGTCGTCCTCAATCCCGTGGATAAAAGTGGACTTGCGCCTGCGCAGTACGGGAAGTCCCAGCGCATATAGCCCCGGCATGTCGACCACGCCACCCTCGTGGCGCAGCTGGCCCTTCTGGTCGAGCACTGGTACGTCGAGCCAACGGTAATCGGGGCGGAAGCCGGTCGCCCAAACGATCGTGCGGATCTGGCCATTTCGCAGGTCAAGCTGCAACCGGGCCGACTGCGGTATGCGGGTCGGCGGCAAACGCTCGGGAACGCCCACCTCGGAGTCCCGCCCGTGATCTCGGGCCCAAGCGTCGAAGGTGTCGAGCAAGCGCCCCATTTTGAGGTCTGCGAGCGTGAACATGTTGCGCAGGCCGCCTGAGAAAAGGGCACGGCCGTCTCGTACGTCCGCCCAGCGGCCGACGAGCTCGACCCCCATGGAGGCGAGCGCGTTCAGGTCGAGCGTGTCCCGCGCAGATGTGCCGACAAGCTGCGGCGAAGGTAGCCGTCTGGCGCGGGTCAGGTCGTCGATCTCGTCGTAGCGCTGGTCCCAGATGCCCGAGGCATCCATCCACCACAGCACGTCACGCTCACGGTAGGTCCGGGGCAACCGCACGTGTTCCCCTATTGAGAGGGTCACCGGGCGGCCCGAGCGCTGCAGTTCCGCCGCAAGCTGCACACCGGTGGCAGACGCTCCCACGACAAGCACGCCACCCTCCGCCAGCTGGTCCGGGTTGCGGTAGTCGAAGGGTGTCAGTTGCTGGATGGAAGCCGGTACGGCGTCGGCGAACGCCGCCACTGATGAACGGTTGCAGGCGCCGCTAGCGATTATCACTGCCCGGCAATCGACTTCGCCGCGGCTCGACTTGACGCGGTACCCTTCATGGGAGGGACGCACGGAGGTCACGTCCACCTCGGTACGTACGGGGGCACCCGACACCTTGGCAAAGTTCTCGATGAACTCGACCACCTCTCCCATCGACATGTAGCCGTCGGGATCGGGACCTTCGTAGCGGTGGTGGCCAGGCAGCCGGCTCTGCCAGTTTGGAGTCAGCAGCCGTAAGGAGTCCCAGCGCTCTGTCCGCCACGAGTTCGCGACGTCTCCCCGCTCGAGCACGACATGGTCGAGCGATTGCTTGCTCAGGAAATAGCTTGCAGCGAGCCCAGCATGGCCCGCACCGACGACGACCGCGGCGGTTCGCTCGATGGCTCGGCCTCTCAGGCCACCTCGACGGTGACGCTCGTCGGGTTGGCCAGAGCATCGAACACCGCAGAGCGTTTCTGGGACTGCGCTACCAGCGCTTCGATCTCCTGCTTCGAGGCATCCGCGTCGATCGTGAAGGTCACTTTCAGATCGTTGAAACCGTTGCGGACGTCGCTGTCGACACCGAGGATGCCGCGGATGTCATGGTTGCCCTCGACGGTCGCCTCAACGGAGCGCAACTGGATGCCGCGGTTCTGGGCAACGGAGGCCACCCCGGCGGTCAGGCAGCTAGCCAGCCCGACCAGGAGGTACTCGATCGGGGTGATGCCGTTGTCCTCGGCGGCGAAGATCTCCGGGTGGTCGGCATCGAACACTGCCTCGGACTTATGGCTCTGCTCCGCCCCGAGGCCAAAGAAGTTTTGGATCCTCGTCTCGCTATGAACGCCGTTCTGCCACCTGGATTTGGCCTTCCAGGTGAACTGAGCAGCCTCCGGCGCGCCCTTGAGCACCTCGCGGGCGTCGAGCAGCGCCTGCACATTGACTCCGTTGGTTACCGTGGTCATGTCACTCATGCCCTCCCTCTCAACTTGCCGAATGCCTAAACGGACGGCGTCTCCAGCGCTTCCATGGGGAGACTGTACAGTACTTGCGCCGGGTTGACATAGGCCGGGTGGAGGAAGCCATGGTCGCATCTATAGCGGGAGCCGCCAACCAGTTGGCGGGCTCTGTCGGCGTGGTAGAAGGACAGTACCTGGACCTCCCGCGGCCCGTGCGGCTCGATTGCGGGCGGGAGCTAGACCCAGTCCGTGTGGCGTACGAGACTTACGGCACCCTCAACCCTCGGCGTGACAACGTCATCTTGGTTTGCCACGCGCTCAGTGGCGACGCCCACGCCGCCGGGATCTCGAGGACACCGCCCGAGGAAGGCACGCGCGACGGGTTCGCCGCCCAGGAGCGCGATGGTCTGGCGGCCAAGGCGCTCGGATGGTGGGATGGGATGATCGGCCCCGGGAAGGCCTTCGACACCGACCGCTTTTTTGTGATCTCGACCAACCTCCTCGGCGGGTGCCGCGGGACTACTGGGCCGTCGTCGCCCGACCCGGCCACCGGCAAGCCGTACGGCGCGGGATTTCCCGTCATCACCGTGGCAGACATGGTGCGAGTTGAACGCGCGTTCATCAACGAGCTGGGCATTGACCGGCTTGCTGCCGTAGCCGGCGGTTCCCTTGGCGGGATGCAGGCTCTTGAATGGGCGATCTTGTTCCCTGCCCAGGTCGATGCCGTCGTGGCGATCGCCAGCACCCATGCCCTCCACCCCCAAGGCTTGGCCTGGAACGCCATCGCGCGTGACGCCATTATGCGGGACCCGGCCTGGCAAGGTGGTCACTATTACGGCACAGGGCGCGCGCCCGACGCAGGAATGGGCGTGGCTCGAATGGTCGGCCACATGACGTACCTCTCCGCAGAGGCACTACGCGAGAAGTTCGGCCGGCGGCTGCAGTTCGCTGACGACATTCGCTACACGATCACCGAGCCCGAGTTCGAGATCGAGAGCTACCTTCAGCATCAGGCTGGCTCGTTCGTCAGGCGCTTCGACGCCAATACCTATCTGTATACATCACGCGCCTTGACCTATTTCGACCTTGCTCGCCAGCACGGCGGCGGGTCGCTGGTGCGGGCGCTTGAAGGCGTCTCGGCCCGGACGCTGTTGATCGCGTTCAGTTCTGACTGGCTCTACCCGCCCGCCGCGTCCCGGGATATCGAAACGGCGCTCCTGGCTCTGGACAAGCCGGTCGAGTGCCACGTGATCGAAGCGCCATACGGCCACGACTGTTTCTTGCTGGAGGAAGCACGGCAGACGCCCCATATCCGTCGCTTCCTGGCCGGCACCGGAGCCGGCGAATGACCGACGCCAAGCAACCATCGGTTAGCAAGAAGCCAGCCGTTAGCCGGTCATTGCCCGCTACCGGTTCGTCCCCCGAGACCGAGGAGACACGCGCCTTCGGGTTCGAGACGCGCCAACTGCATGCCGGCCAACGACCCGATCCCAATACGGGTGCTCGCGCCGTCCCGATATTCCAAACGACAAGCTACGTGTTCGAGGACCCGGAATCGGCGGCGGCGTATTTCAACCTGCAGGAGTATGGGAACACCTACTCCCGGATCATGAACCCGACGGTCGCCGTGTTCGAGGAGCGCGTAGCGAACCTCGAGGGTGGCTGCGGGGCCGTGGCGTTCTCGAGCGGGATCGCGGCACAAGCCGCTGCGCTTTTTACGATGTTGCAAACGGGTGACCACGTCGTTTCGTCTTCGGCGCTGTACGGCGGGACGGTCAACCAGTTCAAGCATTTCCTTGGAAAGATGAACGTGGGACTGACATGGGTCGACCCTGACGATCCTGACGCTTGGCGGGGCGCCGTCCGACCGAACACCAAGGCGTTCTTCGCCGAGACAATCGGCAACCCCGGCGGCAACGTACTGGACATCCAGGCCGTGTCGTCGGTCGCGCACGAGCACGACATCCCACTGATAGTGGACAATACGTTCGCGACGCCGTACCTCTGCCGCCCGTTCGAATGGGGTGCCGACATCGTTATCCATTCGGCAACCAAGTTCATCGGCGGCCATGGGACGAGCATCGGCGGCATAGTCGTGGATTCCGGCACGTTCAATTGGTCCAACGGTCGGTTCCCCGTAGTGTCGGGCCCGTCGCCGGCCTATCACGGCTTGATGTTCCACGAGACGTTCGGGACTTATGGATATTTGATGAAGCTGCGCGCCGAAACGTTGCGCGACCTCGGGGGCGCGCTGTCACCCTTCAACGCGTTCCTTTTCTTGCAGGGCCTAGAGACGTTGTCACTGCGGATGCAGCGTCACGTCGAAAACGCGGCCGCCGTGGCCGAGTTCCTAGCTGCGCATGAGCTGGCGTCGAACGTCACCTACGCCGGGCTCCCAACGAGCAAGTACCGGTCGCTCGTGGAAAAATACCTGCCCCGTGGCGCCGGTGCGGTGTTCTCCTTTGACTGCGCCGGCGGCCGAGCGGGCGGCCAGGAGCTCATCCGCGGTATGACCCTCTGGTCGCACCTGGCCAACGTCGGCGACGCGAAGAGCCTGATCATCCACCCCGCCAGCACGACGCACCGCCAGCTCAGCGACGATGAGCTGAGGGCGGCCGGCGTTCGGCCTGGGACGGTGCGGCTGTCGGTCGGTACTGAGTCGGTCGACGATTTGACCTGGGACCTGGAGAAGGGGCTCAAGCGCGTGGCCGGAAGGGCGCGGGGAGCAGCCGGTTCGTGACCGACCTAGCGCGCTACCAGAACCCTTTGAATATCCAGCGCTTGCTGCACACCTCGAAGACGATCGCAATCGTTGGGTTGTCGAGCAACGAGCTTCGGCCCAGCTACTTCGTCGGCTACTACCTCAAGCGGCACGGCTACCAGGTGGTCCCCGTGAACCCACACGAGGCCAATGTCCTCGGCGAGACTTGCTATCCCCGGCTCCAGGACGTGCCGGTGCCCGTGGACATCGTGAACGTCTTCCGGGCCCCGGACGCACTGCCCGGGATCGCCCGAGACGCCGTGGCCATCCACGCCCGTGCCCTCTGGTGCCAGTTCGGCGTCATCAACGAAGAGGCAGCGAGGACCGCAGAAGACGGCGGCGTTACCGTCATCATGGACCGTTGCATCAAAGTCGAGCACGCTCGGTACGTCGGCAGGATGCACTGGCTCGGTTTCAATACGCAACGGATCACGTCGGTTCGGTCCGGGCTCCAGTAACAGAAATTCAAAAGGGTTTGAGCTGCCTCATCGATGAGCCTCCCCTAACCCGACCGGTTAGCTACGGGCGCGGACCAATGGAGCGGACCAATGGATAAGCGGCGGTCGGACCGCAGCACACAATGGCCGTCCTGCCCCGTCTGAGAGCCCAAGCTGGCCAACGAGGAGCCCTCGCTCGCATGCCCCCTCCATCACCGTTGCCGGGACAGCGTCGAGCCAGAGCTTTGCCCGGCGGAACATGGTGAATAACCCGTCGTTATCAACGACGCCCCACGAGATGTATATAAACCTTTGGCCGGGAGAGCCCTGGATTTGGGGCCCTCTAAGGTCCGCCGCAGGCGGAGGCGCCACGATGGAGCACTCCAGGTCCCAGGTCACCGATGGTAGGTCGGCCGGCACAAGCCGGTGCAAGTCTTGCTGGCCTTGACGGCCCTGCACGGCCACGTGGATGTTGTGATGCCCGTTCGGGTAGTCGGGCCCGGGGCCACATGTTCGCCCCGGCAAGTCGGAGCCTTCGACCCGGATCAACACATCGCCTATTCTCGCGCCCTGTGAAGCCGGAGATAGCTCGGCATCGCTTGCCGGTGCTGTGCCGGCCCAGCTGGGCGGTCCCTGCTGTTGGCTGACCCGCGCGGGGGCTACGTTCGGTAGATCTTCGGGACGGCTAAGCCATTCCTGAAAGGAGTGCAACCCCAACGTTCGCACAGGAGGACGGCATGCGTGAGAGCAGCGTCATTGAATACCAGAGTGCTGGCCATCTGACGCTTCGAGGCGTGTTGCCGAGGGCCAAGGTCGAAGGCGTGCGGACGACGGTAGAAGAACTCGTCCGCGAGGCGACTAGGGCCGTGCTCCCTCTGGACGAGCGGGACACCTATGGGAAGGCCTTCCTGCAAGTCCAGGACTTGAACAGGAAGCGCCCCTCGGTGCGAGAGTTCGTATGGGACCAGGGTCTTGCGCGGATAGCGGCGTCGTTGATGGGGGTGCCGTCGGTGCGCTTCTACTTCGACCAGGCGCTGTTCAAAGAGCCCGGCGGAGGAGCGACCCCCTGGCATCAGGACCACGTTTACTGGCCTCTAGCCACGGAAAAAGCGATCACCGCCTGGATCCCGTTGGTCGACGTGCCGGCCGAGATGGGCACGATGGAGTTCGTGAGAGGGTCGCACCAGAGTCAGCATCGGCACCTGATCAAGATTTCGGACGAGTCCGAGGACCTCTACTCCCGTTTGGTGGCCGATGAACAGCTCCCCGTCGACACGACCGGACCGATGGCGGTGGGTGATGTGAGCTTTCATGCCAGTTGGGAACTTCACAGAGCGTTGGGGAACAGCACCGCCGAGGTCCGCCAAGTGATCGCGGTCATCTACTTTGAGGACGGGGCGGCACTTTACGACCAGATCGAAGGTTCACAGCGCATTGGCTACGACGTCTACTTCAACGATCTGAGGCCGGGCGACGTAGCTGGCAGCGACCTCATGCCCGTCCTCGGCTAATCGTGTTCTCTTTCAAACGTTCCCTCCGGCCAGGAGGGAGGTCCGCGGTTCGCCCAAGCGAATCGCGTTACTCAGCACGTCTCTCCGACCACTCCGAGAGAAGGGGCGGCACCAGCTCCGGCTCGTGAGTACATCGGAGGCATCAAAGCTATGTGAGCGCTGACTTCCGGAGCTTGGATTGAAGACCGACTGCGCGGAGCGTGGGTTTGGTAGGTCTCCGAGAGAACCGCGTTCTGGCTCAAGCGCCGGGGACAGACGTTGTGTGCCAAGACCGGTGGTGATAATCTCACCCCTTCATGGCGTCTGGAGCCGACCGCTCGAGCGTTCGTATAGGGACCAAGTCCCCCCGTTTTGTGCGGGCGCCAGCGTGGGCGCTTGTGCTCGTGTTGCTGTCGCTGGGTCTCCCGGCAACACCTGCGTCCGGGGCGGGGAGCGCTGGCTTGACGCGCGAGACGTCGTTGGCGGTGAAGGTAACCGCTGTCGCCGGCGGCTTGTACCACAGCCTGGCGCTGAGCTCGAAGGGCGTGGTGTTCGCTTGGGGCTGGAACGTAACGGGTCAGCTTTGCAACGGGAACGCAACGGGCAGCGATGTGCCGCTGAGGCTGGGGCTGCTCGGCGGCAGGAAGGTGACCGCGATAGCCGGTGGCTTCGCCCACAGCCTGGCAGTGACCTCGACCGGCGCGGTGTTCAACTGCGGCAAGAACGACGACGGCGAGCTCGGCGACGGGGGCACGACGGACAGCGACGTGCCGGTGAAGGTGAACCTGCCCGCAGGCACGAAGGTGACGGCGGTGGTCGCTGGCGCCGGGCAAAGCCTGGCGGTGACTTCGACAGGCGGGGTGCTCGCCTGGGGCTTAAACCTTTACGGCGCGCTCGGCAACGGCAGCATGGGAGGGTCGAGCGACGTGCCGGTGAACGTGACCCTGCCCGCGGGCACGAAGGTGACCGCTGTCGCCGCTGGTGCCCTCCATAGCCTGGCGGTGACTTCGACCGGCGCGGTGCTCGCCTGGGGCTTCAACACAGACGGCGAGCTCGGTGACGGCACCACGACAAACAGCGATGTGCCGGTGAACGTGAAG
>Ga0307477_10004111_pt1 | contig 10627 bp, 6 predicted proteins | sample atmos_gasesECM2C_FD_203316 | JGI IMG/M metagenome (GOLD analysis project Ga0307477, IMG submission 203316) | Hardwood forest soil microbial communities from Morgan-Monroe State Forest, Indiana, United States - atmos_gasesECM2C_515 | ecosystem: Environmental > Terrestrial > Soil > Temperate... | reverse complement strand
CAGGCCCAACTGGCAGTGGGCGATGAGCGGGCGCATGCCGTGCAGCTCGGCGAGTTTCAGAGCCTCGCGAAAGCGGGCTGTGCCACTTTCGGCGTCGAACTGGTCGGGATGGGTCGCGATGTCGCCGAGTAAGCAACGAGCATGGGCCGCAAAGCCCGGCTGGTGCCGAGAAGATTCGACCGCGCGATCGCCCAGGCGCCTCGCCTCGTCGAGCCGGCCGAGCAGCAGACAGGCGCGGCTCACTGCGTTGTAGGCCCAGATCTGATGGCCGACGGTTCCCTTGGCCGCTTCATGCTCGAGGAGCTTCTCTGCTTCCCGGACCCGGTCCAATGCCTCGCTCCGCTCGCCGAGCTGGGCCAGTACCAAGGCGCAGGCGGCGACCGCCCAGGGCAGCTGGATGGCAGCATTTGCAGTCCGAAGCATCGCGATCCAGTGGTCGACCAGCGAGCGCGCCCTCGCCCAGTCGCCCTTGAGGAGGTGGAGCATGCTCGCAGCGAAATAGGCCCAACCGATTGCGAACACATGCTGCGTTGACTCGGCGAGTCGGATCACCTCCACCTCGTATCTGGCCGCTTCGGCGAATCTGCCGAGTTCGGCGAGGCTCATGATCAGCCAGGCGCGACTAAAGACCGATGCCGGTATGGTCAAGCCGAAATATTCGTGGGCCCAGTCGGCGGGCAGCGCCGCGAGATTGTCGGTGGCGATCTCGACCACGCGGTCGTATTCGCCCCGATAGTAGTGCGTCTGCTGGAGACAGCTGGTGGCGAGAATGCGAAGCCGCAAATCCCCGAGACGTTCGGCGATCTCGAGGGCGCGGGTGCCGGTTACGAGCGCCTCGTCCAGCTCATCGAGCCCCGACAGGACGGTCGTCATGAAGGCGCACACCTGCCCACGCCGGTGATCGTCTTTCAGCTGCTCGGCGAGGGCCTCAGCCTCGCGGAGTCGCTCGAGCATCTGCCGGCCTTCACCTAACTGGCGCAGCACCCGCCGCAGTTCGAGGCGGATCTCGAAGGCCTGCTCCAGCGCGGACTGGCTCTCCGGCAGTGCCGTTACAACAGTCAGAGCCTGCTCGAAACAAGCCCGGGCGTCCGACAGGGCCGATCGCGCAGCCGCCTTTCCTCCAGCCTGCCAGAGATAGTGCACTGCCTTCTCCCGCTTCTCGCCCCGCATAGCGTGATGGGCAAGCCGCTCGACCTGCTCACCCAAGCGGTCGGCGTAAAGTTCTTCTATGGCATCGACGACACGCGCGTGGATGTCGCGGCGGCGTTCGTGCAGAACCCCGCTGTAGGTGACGTCCTGGGTCAGGGAGTGCTTGAAGGTGTATTGGAGGTCGGGAAAAAGCTGCGCCGGGTAGAGAAACTCGGCAGCCTGCAGACTGTCGAGCAGAGCGCGAAGCCGGTCTTCTGCCAGCCCAGAAATTGCCTGCAACAGGGTGACTGGGACGTCGTGCCCAATCACCGCCGCCGCCTCCAGCAAGCGTTTCCCGGCGGCGGGCAGCGCGTCGATACGCGCTGCAAGCACCGCCCGCACTGTCGGCGGGACCTCGATACTCGGGAAAGGCCTCGCCAAGCGATAGCTGCCGCGCGTGCCTTGCAGCACGCCAGTATCGACCAGCGATCGCACGATCTCTTCGACGAAGAACGGGTTCCCGCTGGCGCGTTCCACCAGGAAACTTTTCAGGGCCGCCAGACCGGGGTCGGAACCCAGTAGAGCCTGAAGTAGATCCGCGAGATTCTCGCTGGCGAGGGGATCCAGGCGTAACTGGTAGTAATTCGGCTGGTCCCTCCATTCGTCCCGATAGTCGGGGCGATAGGTGACAATCAGCAGCAAGCGGGCATTCTGCGCGGCGACGACCAGCTCCTTCAGCAGACCCAGAGTAAGAGCGTCGTTCCAGTGAAGGTCCTCGACGACCACGACGACCGGCTGCACACTGGTCTCGCGCAACAACAGCCGGGTGACGGCCTCATAGGTGTACTGCCGATGCAGGATCGGGTCGAGGGACCGGAACGGATGCCCGCCATTGAGCGCATCGAGGAGATCCAGCAGCGGCGGAAGCGAGCCCTGCAACGTAGGGTCGAGCGTCAAAATTCCGTTCGATATTTTCTCACGGATCGCATACGTGCGGTCATGGACGACGATCCTGAAATAACGCCTGAGCAGTTCGATGACCGGCAGGTAGGGCGCTGCGCGATCATAAGAGGCGGAGCTTGATTCTAATATCAGCCAGTCCACCATGTCCTGCGAATGGAGAAACTCGTGCACCAGGCGCGACTTCCCCACTCCCGCTTCGCCGATGATCGCCACCACTTGGCCGCGACTGTGGCCGGCGAGCTGCTGCGCGCCGGCAAGCTGCTCGAGCTGGACGTCGCGGCCGACGAAGCGCGTCAGGCCGCGCCCGGCAGCGGCCTGCAGGCGGGTTCGCGCGGCGCCGGCGCCCGTCACCTCGTAAATTTGCACCGGATCGGCGAGCCCCTTTACCGGCACCGGGCCGAGGGGCTCCATGGCGACATAGCCTTCGGCCAATCGGAGAGTGTCGGCCGTCGTAAGCACGGAACCGGGCTTTGCCATCTGTTCCATGCGACTGGCCAGATGCGCCGTCTGACCCACTACAGTGTAATCCATGCGCAGGTCGTTGCCGATCGCGGTGACGACGATTTCTCCCGAATTGAGCCCGACCCGGATCGCCACCTGCACCCCGTGAGACCGCCGAACCTCGTCTGCATATCGGGCAACGGTCTCCTGCATCCTGAGGCCGGCATAACAGGCGCGCACGGCATGATCCTCGACGGCGAGCGGCGCGCCGAAGAGGGCCATGATCCCGTCACCCATTACCCTGTGCACGGTGCCCTCGTAGCGGTGCACGGCCTCGATCATGCGGTCGAGCACAGGGTCGAAAAGGAGCTTTTGCGCGGCCTCGGGGTCGCGGTCGACGAGCAGCTCCATCGAACCCTTTATGTCGGCGAACAGTACGGTGACCTGCTTGCGCTCACCCTCGAGTGCTGCTCTCGAGGTAAGGATCTTGTCGGCAAGGTGCTGCGGCGTGTAACTCCTGGGCGAGGCAAATCGGGTAATATCCGCAACCGGCGGCAAGCGGTGGCCGCATTCGGAGCAGAACTTGGCTGTGGACGACACTTGGGTGCCGCAGTTGGTGCAAGCTTGGCCGAGCGGAGCCGCGCACTCCTCGCAGAACTTCGCCTCGAGCGTGTTCTCGTGCTGGCACTTCGGGCATTTCATTGCAGGCCCCGGGGGGAGCAGCGAGCCGGATGCGCCGATAGGTTAACGTCGCGTGTGATCGGCAACAAGGCATATGTTCCCTTTCCGGTTGCCGCGAGAGGCGCGCAAGATCGCTGTTAACGCTAATTAGCCTTGATCCTCCTCATCTGCGAAAGCAAATCTGAAGTCACGCCCGACGCCGACTCGTCGACGCAAAGATCACCTAGGCGCGGGCCGGTCGATCGCCGGATCACATCTCGGGGCGCGATGTGCTCCGTGGACGGGGGGCGAGTGTGGAATACCCCAGGACATTCGTCTCCACGAAGACCGGTTCAGCGGCCATCGTCGCCGTACAGGTCTTCGCGTCGGAGCGAGATGCTGCCGTCCCAAGGCACGTCGTGAATCGGCAGGTCGGCGACGCGGGTCCGCTTTTTAGCGTGCCGTGGCCGGGCGACGGTAATTGTGGCCTCGTGCTCGCCGGGGGTTACCGCGGCGGGCGCGATGCCAGAAATACGATGATCGCGACTGACCCGAAATGCGGACGCTGATGTCGGTCATGGCTGCTTCCGCAATACGTCGCCGGTAGAAGCGTAGAAAATCCCGGATTGGGTCACGCAAGTGATTCTGTTGCCGTTACCGGGGCGTTGTGCCCATCAGCTTCTCCACGCCGTATGACTCGCTAGACCCAGTTGTCGACCAGGAGCCCCGGGATCCTTTGAAACTCGCCTACATTGTTGGTGACGAGCATCAAGCCTTCGCTGCGCGCATGGGCCCCGATCAGCATATCGCAGGCTCCGCAGAGCGTGCCGAGCTTGGCGAGTTCAGCTCGTATCTGCCCGAAATGGGCTGCGGCTCGAAGCGAAAACGGTACGACTTCGAGCCTGGCGGTGAACTGTTCGACGGCATGATTTCGACCTGATGCACCCCCTCGGGAAACGCCACCGCCTTGGGGAGCCGCGCCGCCTGGCTTCGATTGCTGGTAAAAACGAAGCCGAAGTACCCAGTGATCGATTCGAAGTCGCCGTTCAGTACTGTGGAGGCGCTCCAAAAGGAATAACGTGCCGGGCCGACAGCGGCGGGCACGACGACACCAGTTGCAGCGGTGTCGGTGAGACCGTCTATTTCGACGCGTGCATCGGCAAAGGCCGCCGCCACCTCAGGTTTGACCGGGATGGTTACGTCAACGGTCTGGTCCATTTGGACCTCCATGAAACGAGCATAACAGTCCTGGGTTGAGGCGTGCACGCGGCCGGTCCGGTCGAACCAATATTCGACCTAGGCATTTCAGATGACCTCGTACCCGAGCACCCGGTACCCCGCTTGACGTTTGTCGGCCATCTTGGCCAAGACCGGCTCCAACCCGTCCACGTAGTCGTAGATCACCAGCTCTTGCTTCGCATGATGGAGGCGGTGACCGGCGTATTGCGCAAGGGTTCCTCTTCCATGCGATCGGCACCGTGAGGAAGGGCGTATCGAGGCGAGCGTCGTCGAAGCCTTCGCCGAGGTAGTGCCCTGTCGCGACGATCACGCGCTCCGCGCTATCGGGTATCGCCTCCAGCGCGGCCATCGCCTCTGCCGCTCGCGTGCGCTCATTCCGCCCCTCAGGACAATGACATTTCGAGCGAAACGCGACAGGCGCTTCGCCCGCGCCGCGAGGTGGTCCTTCCGTTCGGTGATCACAACCGGCGACCGCTTCGCCTCGAGACGGCGCCTAGCGCACGTCGGTGCGGCCGATAACGTCAGCGAATTCCTCTGCGCTCCAGAGCCGCGCTGCAACTGGATCCAGCCCGGCTTCGAGACGCGCGCCCCAGCGGGCGGGAATGGTTACGCTTCTGCCCGTGGCGAGGCTGGTCAGGATCACACTGCCTGTGAGCACGCCGACCCGCACCGACCCGGGTTGCGCCTCCATGAACCAATCGGTCGATCCCACTGCCGCTTTGCCTGCGGCGCAATCCACCTCGAAGATCGAGGGCTGGCTGACCGGGGACACGACAGCCCGCAAGAGGCCGGTTGCGAGCGTCAGCCTTGCGTCACGCTGCTGACCGCGGGTGCCGATCTCAAAGGTGTGTATGGTCATTCGGCTCCCGGATGCCAGCGATATGACGGAGCCATCACCCATGCGCAGCTGCAGCTTGGCGTCTGTCGGCACATCCACGGTATCACCGACATATATTGGATCACCGATTCTGAGCGCCCTGCGCCACCCGCCAGCCTCTGCGAAGCATTGGCCACTGAGCGCGACGACCGTACCCGATTGCTGTGTCGTCGTCCGCGCGGTTCGGATCGAGAAAAACCCCAGGGCAACGGCCGCGATGACCGTGACCGCTGTTCGTCTTCGCATGACGCAATTTCGCACAAAACCCTCGGGCAAAGCTGTTGATTATTCCGCTGCATGGCAGAGCAGCGCTGCCGGCCCGGGCGCCGCAGTGCCGGTCGAGGGCCGAGTGGTCATGGGGGTGAGAAAAGAGGCCTGCCGATGCTGTTGGGGAAAAGATAATCGAGCGACAGGTGGAATTGGGCCGTCACCCCCAGCCCTCTGCCGGTCGCCCGTGTCATAGGAATCATCGCCTCGATGCCGAATTGCCATCCCTCGCCCGCATAGCTGACGCCGGGAGCGATGAGCGCGGTGGTGGTGACGCCGTGGGCCTGCCCCGCCGGTGTCATTAAGAATAGCTCGGTGATCGGCGTCAGAGCGCGGATCAGGTCGGGGAGATCGAGCGCTCGGACCTTGGAAACGAGATAGGGTATCGAATATTCGATTGCGAAACCTGGCATCAGTAAATCAGGTCGCGGGCTCTTGTCCCCGATCAGGTACCCGAAGGTGCCGGAGATGGCCAGAGGCCGCAGATAGCCGATATCGAGGTCCCCCAACCCCTTGCCGAAATAGATACTCGGCGTCGTGGCGCCCAGACCGCTGAACCCGCGCCGTTGGACCCGCCCCGCGCCAGTGCCGCCGAACTGCCGGTCGACCCCGACGGAGAACAAAAACTCATGCGGCCCGTCGAGGACCGCCATATATTGGGCCGTCGCCGTGAGGTTCTGCCAACCGTAACGCGAACTCGCGCCGGCCCGGTCGACCCGGGAGTACACCTCCCTGAGCCGAATCCCGAGACCCTCGGTGAGCGTCTTGCCGAAAATCCCGATAGCATCGGTCCCGCGAAAGGCCGGTGCTACAAGGGGTGTGCCGCTGAACGGCGTGGCGCCCTGGATGTAGGTCTCGTCCGTCGGCGCGATTTGGGGCAGGATCAGCGTTCCCGGAAACACCCGGTCGCCGGCGGCGATATAGGCGTGGGCGGGGGCAGGGAATACTGCAAACCAAGCGATTAACAGCGGAACGGCACCAATCCGGACCTTGCTGCAGTTCGGGCCGCGTTGAATTCGATGCTTTTCGATAGGAAGCTTTGCCTTATTCACCCCTTACTTTCTCCAGCGCCGATGCAACGTCATCGACCCAGCCCTTCTTGTCGGGGGGCAGTGCTCCTGCAGCATAGAGGTGCTTCAGAATGGCGTCCGCCCGAGCAAGGTTCACCCCCGGTTCTCCCCCCGTGCTCGCCACCTTGCATAGGCTGACGACGAGGTCGATTTGCCACAACACATTGCTGGGATCCCTCTGCGCCTGCGTGTCACGTATGGTGAGACTGTCACGATAGGCAACGAGGGCCGCATCGATCTCACCTTTTGCCAACAGCACATCGCCGATCCTGTCGCCACTGACGGCCAAATCCCGCTGCCACGCGGCATTGCCGGGGTCCTTCAGCGCGAGCGCGTTTTTATTGGCAAGGCTGTCGCGATAAATAGGGAGGGCGTTATCGAGTTGGCCCCGTGTCACAAGTACATCTCCGATCCTGTCGTAGCTGGCCGAAAGATCACGTTGCCACTCCGTGTTTTCGGAGTCCTCGAGGGCCAGTGCTTTAGCAATGGCGAGACCGTCGCGGTAAACTGAGAGCGCCTCATCCAGGTAGCCCTGTATTACCAGCACGTCGCCAATCCTGTCATCACCCACCAAGACGTCGTGCTGCCAGTCCGTGTTGCCGGGGTCCTTGACCGCGAGCGCCTTGGCGATATCGAGGCCATCGAGGTAGGCGGCGAACGCGGCGTCGAGCCGGCCCTGTGCAACCAGCACGTCGCCGATCAGCTCGTAGCTGACCGAGAGATCACGCTGACATTGGGTATCGCAGGGTTCCTTGAGCGCCAGCGCCTTGCGGATGTCGAGACCGTCGCGATAGGCAGTAAGCGCATCATCGAGGTGGCCCTGCATTACCAGAACACGGCCAATCTTATTGTCACTGAGCGACAAATCGCGCTGCAACTTTGCACTGCTGGGGTGCTTCAGCGCCAGTGCCTTACGTATGGCGAGACCGTCCCGATAGGCAGCAAGTGCGTCATCCAGCTGGCTCTTTGCCACAAGCACCTCGCCAACTTTATTGTCACTAACCGACAGATCACGTTGATATTCGGTATTGCCGGGGTTGTTGAGCGCCAACAGCTTACGGATGGCGAGGCTGTCACGATAGGCGGAAAGCGCGGCATCAAGATGCCCTTGCACCATGAGCACGTCCCCGATCCTCTCGTTGCTGACCGACAATTCGCGATGAAAGTCGTCGCTGTCAGGATTGGAAGCCACCAGGCCTCGAAAGATATCGCGGGCCTGCGTCGCGGCGGCGAGCGCTCCTTGGGTGTCCCCGAGCGTAAGCAATGTGTTGGTAGTTTCTACCAGGGCTTCCGCCTCGCTACGGCGCAGCTCTGGAGAGGTTTCCCCCCCGCCCAAGAGCTGATCTTGGAGCCTTCGGGCCCGGTCGAGTATGTCCTTGATCGTTGCAGTCGGCACGCCAGGGACATTTCTGAATTGCTGCGCCAGACCGAAAACGAGGCCATTCGCCGTATCTGTCGCGAGAAAGAGGCTGCGCTCGGCACGGCTGCGTTGTATCTCGGCGAATCGCCATTGCCATCCTGCAATCCCAGCAAGGATCAACGCCACAACCAGACCGCTCGCGGTCGCAACCAAGATATTACGCTGCCGCCGGCGCTCGGCGTTCCGACCAGCGGCATCAGCAGCGAGTGATGCATCGAGAAAGCGGGCCAATCCTGCCGTCATGTCCTGTGGGACGCGTTGCGAGAATTCCCTCAACTGCTCCAGCTCGAAAGAACGCCACAAGCTGCCCTTATTTTGCGCCCAATACTCCGCTGCCTCCCGCGCTCGATGCAGAAAACGCTGGTCATCACGACCTTCGTACAACCATTCCCGAAGGCGATCCCAACGCCGGATAAGGGTCTCGTGGGCCACCTCAAATGTCACGCCGCTGTCCGGTTCCTGACTCAATGTGATCAGGCGCGCTTCAGGACGAGAAAAGCGTGCCAGGACCGAGTGCTCCGGCTCCGCGTTGGTCGCACTCGTCGTTATTTCGTCGAGTTTTGCGCGGCGGCGAGTGTCTGGCGTTCCTTCACCGAGATTTACCATAGCCAGGAAAGCCCGGCGTGCAATTGCTTGATCTTCTTTCGAGAGGCAGCCGAAAATGTTTTCCGCTTCCGCCGCCACCGCTCCGCCCACTCCGCCCAGCTTAGCTAGAGTCTCCACCGGGTCGTCAGGAAGTGCATCCCACACCCGCTGCAGCGCGAATTGCAACAGCGGCAGCGTCCCCGGATGCCCGAGTACGTCGTTGACCAAAAGTTGGACAAAAGCCGTCGCAAACTTATAAGGTGGCCGCACCAGCTCTGCAGGCTTTCGGATGGCAGCTTCGAGCTCTTCCTTTGCCATGCCTGGGACGAGAAAACCCCACTGCGCGATCTGGGTGTTCAGCTCAGGATGGCATTGTGTCGCGCCGAGGAAGTCGCTGCGCAACACCGTCAACGCAAGCAGTCGCTCACCGCGGTCGGTTGCGGCGTCCATCAAAGTCGCGACGAAACGGTCCCGCTCCGCCTCGAAGGACTCCCGCTCTCTCGGAGCGGCATGTGCGACATATAGTTCTTCGAACTGGTCGACTACGAGTATCAGCCGTGCCGGTCCCAGGCTGGGGAGAGCATCGACGATCCTGCGCAGCCCGTCCGTACGGTTCGTATTAGACAATATGCCGAGGAATTCCTCCGTCTCGGCCACCGGCGCCGCATCTCCTGTCGCGAGCCGCGCCAACTGGCGCGCCAGAGCCTCAAGTGGGTGCGGGCCCGGCGTGAGCACGAACACCCGAGGCTCAACAAGTCCTGCAAACCGCTCCCGAGCCAGCCGAGGCACGAGCCCGGCACGCACCAAGGAAGACTTCCCGGACCCCGAAGGTCCGAGCACGGGGAGAATGCGCGGCCGACCCGCTTCAGCTTCTAGAAGAGCGGTGAGCCGGGCGTAGAGTTCGTCGGTCAGCTTTTCGCGTCCGAAGAAGCGGTTGCCATCTGCTTCTTCGAAAGACAGCAACCCCTTGTAGGGATTCGCGCCGGGCGGCATGTTAGCCGGGGAGAGGTCCGAAACCGTCTCGGTCCCGACGCGCTCGGCACGCTCGTCGTAGACGTAGACCTTATTGTTGCTGCCGGCGATTACGACGCCGCGCGCGTCCCCTGAGATTGCAAGCCGATTGGCCACCGCATTTCTTCGCAAAGAATTTTACTGCACCAGACCAAACAGCCGTGCCGCAATCGGCGCTGTGGCGCCAACCCAGCCGGCAATGATTGAAAGCGGGCGCTGCAGCTCGACAACGACTTCCCCGATACCGTGGGCCGTCTTAGCGTACTTCACCACTCGCTCCAGGGCCCCAGCCATCTCCTCCTTGTCGGGTATCGGCTTTTGTGCTTCCTCCTGGGCATCGTCCAAAGCCCTCACGATCTTCCCCCGGTCTGTCGTATCGAGTTTCTCAAGCACCTCTCGAAGTGATCGGATCGCCCGAATGATCTCTTCCGTGTCTACCTCCCCCGGTGCGCCCGAAGTCGCTTCCCGGGTCAGCTGGACCTTGTTCTGATCGCCTGCAACGACAGCTGATTGGCTGACAGATCCTCCTATGGAAACTAAGTTCTTGCTCATTCTTGATCCTCCCGAGCTGGCCGCCGATGAAGCAGCCGGTCGTTATATTTAACCATTTAACCATACAAAAATGTATCCTGACGAATTTTTTCAAATGCGACCCACCTCATATCTTTCGGTCGATCTCGAGCTACCGACAGTAGACAAATGGCCGCTTATCCCATGCGCGTGCTGCAAGAAGGATGGCCCCTACTGAATACCAGCCTTTTTGCGTGATTTTTCCCAATACGAGCCGCCTGCAATTCGGCGATGAGCGCTACTCGCTGCCCGCCGACATGGTCTCTTGTGCCGACGATATGCCCCTGATCCCAACCCCGCTGCCGCGCGTGCTTCTGCAGCAGGACCAGACGCCGCCCAAGGGCTGTGCCGTGACGCCTTCATCGATATTCTGCGGCGGCTGTCCGCAGAATTTCC
>Ga0307477_10004108_pt1 | contig 10632 bp, 6 predicted proteins | sample atmos_gasesECM2C_FD_203316 | JGI IMG/M metagenome (GOLD analysis project Ga0307477, IMG submission 203316) | Hardwood forest soil microbial communities from Morgan-Monroe State Forest, Indiana, United States - atmos_gasesECM2C_515 | ecosystem: Environmental > Terrestrial > Soil > Temperate... | reverse complement strand
GCGGCTACGCTGGAAGCGACGCGATATAAGATCAGCCAGTCCGCGACGATACTTGGCATCAGCCGCAAGACGCTGCTGGAAAAGCGCAAGAAGTACGGACTGAAGTGAGAAAGCGAGAGGCTCGCTAGAGTGACTCTCAGCGCACCGGGCTGAGCACTGCGGATGCTCATGTTAGACTGAATGAAGGTCACCCACCAGCGGTCGGCCCTATCGCGGTGTTTTTTCGAGACCGCGCCCACTAATGGCCAAAGAGCTCTTCGGAACTGACGGAATACGGGGCGTGCCAGGCACAGCGCCTCTGGACGACGCCACGCTTTATGCTACGGGGCGATCGCTTGGCAATTATTTGAGGCAGACGAATCCGGCGGCGCGTGTGCTGCTGGGGATGGACACGCGCGAGTCCGGTCCGCACATCGCGGCGCTATTGGCGGCGGGTCTTGCGAATGCGGGTACGTCGGTCGATTTCGCGGGCGTCATCACGACGCCGGGAGTGGCTTGCCTGGTGCGGCAAAGAGGGTTCCAGGCCGGCGTAGTGATCTCGGCATCGCACAATCCATTTCACGATAATGGAGTGAAACTTTTTTCGAACGCGGGAATGAAGTTTCCGGATGCCGTTGAGGAAATGCTGGAAGAGGATATCTTCAAGCACCGTGACGAAGCACCGCCGAAGAATTCGCGGCCTTTGGTGGCGGATGAGGCGCTGGACGCGAAATATCTGGAGTTTCTGCGCAGCCGGGTGATTCCTGGCGCAAAGCTTTCGAGCTTGCGGATGGTGCTGGATTGCGCCAACGGCGCGGCGTACAAACTTGGTCCCGAATTGTTCGGGTCGCTGGGCGCGCATGTTATCGCGATGGGCGTCGAGCCGGACGGGCGCAACATCAACGCGGATTGCGGATCATTGCACCTGGAAGGATTACGAAAGCGAGTGGTGGCGGAACGTGCTGCGATCGGCGTGGCGTTTGATGGCGATGCGGACCGCGCGCTGTTTGTTTGCCAATCGGGCCGGGTTATCAACGGAGATGGCGTTCTGCTGGCGGCTGCGCGGCACTTGAGGTCGGCGGGAAAGCTGAAGGGCAATCGGGTGGTGGCAACCTCGATGTCCAACCTTGGACTCGAGCGGGTGCTGGCGCGGGAAGGGATCGAGTTGGCGCGCGCGGCGGTGGGCGATCGGTACGTGCTGGAGGAGATGCTGCGCAGCAATAACGTGCTGGGGGGCGAGCAGTCCGGCCATATCATTTTTCTGGACGATTCGCCGGCGGGGGATGGACTGCTGACGGCGCTGAAGGTGGCTTCTCTTGTTTCCATGAATGGGCGCTTGGAATCGCTGGTCAGCGGGCTGAAGGATTATCCACAGACGATTGTAAATGTGAGGGTTAAAACGAAACCGCCACTGGAGTCGCTGCCGAAAGTGTCTCGTGCTCTGGCGGAAGCCAGGTCGGCGCTGGGGGAAAACGGCCGGGTGGTGCTGCGGTATTCCGGGACGGAGCCACTGGCGCGCGTCATGGTTGAGGCCGAGGATGACACGGACGTTCAGCGCTATAGCCAGTCGCTGGCTGACGCGCTGCGCGCGTCCATAGGCGCCTAAGCCGAACTATTCTCCTCTACTCCAGGGAACTTTCCTGCCGCTCGCGACATTACAAGAGTGAGAGAATCAGCTCGCCCATGCCGCAAGTCGGACCCAACCAGCCGATCCGGGACCCCGCCGCCCTCGCCGCGATGACCGACGAGCGCCTGATGCTGCTTTTTCGGCTCGGCAATTCCGAAGCCTTCAGTGAACTCTTCCGCCGCTTCAGCAGTCCCGTTTACGGTTTCTTCCGGAGGCGACTGGAGAATCCCTCGCGCGCGGAGGAACTGGCGCAGGAGACGTTTGTAGCAGTTCTTCGCGGCATTGAGCGCTACGAGCCTCGCGCCACGTTTCGCACCTATCTGTATGGCATCGCTATGCGGATACTTATGGCCGAGCGTCGCAAGTCCGCTCGGCGCGAGCCATCAGCGTCTGCCTCCAGTACGCCCGATACCTCCGCCGATTCTTGCGTTGATGCCGCCATCTGGGTGCAGCGGGCCATCGACCAGCTCGACGCCGACCACCGCGACATCCTGCTGCTGCGCGAATATGAACAGCTTACTTATGACGAGATCGCCGCGCTCCTGCGCTTGCCAGTGAACACCGTTCGGTCGCGGCTGTTTCGCGCGCGGACGGCCCTTAAGGCCTTTCTGCTTCCCTTACGGCCAGAAGTGAGGAACGAACCATGAACCTCGAATTGCACGAATTCCGGCCCGAGGAGGTGATGGCTTACCTCGACGGCGAAATTATTGGCGAACGCGCCCTCGCTCTCGCCGACCATCTTGAACAGTGCACCGATTGTTCTTCTCTTGCTGACGATTTCTGCGCTCTCTCGCAGCAACTGGTGGGCTGGAAAGTGGAATCGGCTAATCTCCAGCAGCCGTCGATGGATGCTATGGCAGCGTCACAAGATGATGAGGCGCGCGTAGAAGCCCTTGCTCCCAAAATTTCATTGTGGTCTCTAGGTACCACCTGGTGGCCCTTCTTTCAGCGACCGTGGGTCTGGCGGGTCGCTAGCGGGTTCGCCGTCGTGTTGGTTATGTCGTTAGTCTTTATTTCGCGCCAGTCACTTTTGCACGTGAAAGCTCCATCGAGTCAGACTGGTAAGCCTGTCGTAACTGTCTCGACCGAGGTGGCACCTCTTTCTCCCGATGAGCCTGGCGAGCATAGCATCGATAACCTGCCTATGGGGAAGTCCACGAGGGCGACGAATGGTTTGCACATACCGCCGGGGCCCCGCGCTCGCGCAAATTCGGTACCGGTTGACGGCGCGGACGCCGTCGATAATTCTGTGAATGCTACTCGGGCCGCCGCCGCCGAGGAAATGCCAAAGGCACTCGCGGAGTTCCAAAGACCCGATAAGCTATCCGAGAAGCAGCCGGTCAAGGGGAAGAATTCCATCGATTTCACACTGAGGAATTCCCAAATGAGCAGGGATGTGCCGCCGAGCATCTGGGGAGTTCCGATCCCGGGACCAAATCCTGCGGCCCCGCAGATGATCGAGCGAACTGCGTCGCTCTCGCTGACTGTCAAGGGATTAGACAGCGCCCGGACGACGCTAGAGGAAATTGTAAGACACCACTACGGCTACTTCGCCGAGTTGAACACCGAAGGGCAGTCCGAGGCAGGGCGAACGCTCACAGCTTCCCTGCGCGTGCCAGCGATTGAGCTCGATGCTACCCTCATTGAGCTGCGCAAGCTCGGCCAAACAGGAGAAGAAAAACAGGGTGGCGAAGAAGTATCCCCACAATATGTGGACCTCAAAGCCCGCCTGGATAATGCGCGGCACACCGAGAAGCGCCTGACCGACCTCCTCACCAAGCGCGCGGCTAAGTTGAAAGATGTGCTTGACGTGGAACGCGAGTTGGCAGGCACACGAGAGGAGATTGAGCGCATGGAAGCGCAGCAGCGGAACATGGAGGGCCAGGTATTCTACGCATCCATTGATTTGAAGCTGCGCGAGGAGTACAAGCCGGCCTTGAACCTCGCGCCGCCCGCCGCCGGTACCCGGATGCGTAACGCTCTCGTGGACGGCTACCACACCGCCGTGGACAGCGCATTAGACGTTCTCCTCTTCGTGCTAGAAGCCGGGCCCAGCACTCTTTTCTGGCTGCTTCTGCTCTTCTTCCCAGCACGCTGGGGCTGGCGCAAACTCCGCGTCGTGACGGCCCAAAAGCAATCCCTCGCAGGGGCGCTCTAATGGCCACGTCTCTGGCTGTTGCCGGCAGCGGGTCTCGGCAACAGATCAGCTCGGCCGTTGTTCGCGAGCGCCTTGATTCGTGGAAGGAGGTCGCCGTATTTTTCGCGCGGACGATCCGCACCGTCCAGCGCTGGGAAAGAACGGAAGATCTGCCCATTTACCGTCATGTTCATAAGGAGCTCGGTTCCGTTTACGCATTTGAATCCGAGCTGCTGGCTTGGCAGGACGCACGATCGCGGCAGACCGAGTGCCCGCTTCGCAAGAAAGCTTCCGCCCGCCGCTTACGGCTGGCCGTGCTGCCCTTCGCCAATCTTTCGACGGATCCCCAGTTGCGCCATTTTGAAGACGGTTTGACCTACGAAATCATCGCTCAGTTCGCGCGGCTCGATCCGGCCCGACTCGGCGTCATCGCCCGAACCTCAGTGATGCCCTACAAGAAATCGGTCTGCAATATCGCCCAGATCGGGCGGAGCTTGAACGTCGACTATGTCTTGGAAGGCAGCGTCCGTCTCTCCGCACGCCAAATACGTATAGCCGCACAATTAATTGATGTCCGCGATCAAACTCACATTGTCGCGGACACGTGTGCGCGCCGATGGACGGAGGGAGTCTCTATTCAGGTTGCTTTCGCGGAGCGTATCGCTAGGCTGGTGTGCGAGCATCTGCTGGTTTCGGCGCCACCGGCGGTGTAATTTGGAATCCATGGGTCGGCTGGCGACGGAGTCTCAGCATCTCGGAGGGTCTGTGGCTTGGGTCAATTCTCGTGTCACCTAGATGTAACAGCGGTGTCTCTCCCAAAGAATGGATGTGGGTGGGTATTTACCTGTGGGATTTTGTAGGTAGAAGGCCGCATTCTTGTCAAGTTGGGTGTCCGACACACACCTAACTCCCTTCCTTTCATGTAGCTGCTCGGTTGTGAATTTCGTGTTACAGGCTGGCATGCGGTTTGCTCTCTTTTGGAGCAACGATGTTTACAAGATTGGCTTCCCGGGGTGGCCGGATCCCAACCTCGACTGGGATTTCGGTTTTGGGGGGTCAGTTATAGGAAAGAGGGGGCTTGCACCAGCCCCCTTTTTCGTTCTCGGGCTGTGTCGCTCGAAGTGGTTAGTTCGCGGTTCCCGTGGGTGGTCCTGTTTTTCTCCTGTAGGGCGCAAAACATCGCGCCCGTTTGTTTTGCCTCGCTCTCAAAGTATCTTCCGTGGTTCTCAGATAAAGGTTCCCGATTATCGCTCGAGCCATTTTCGGGCTTCGCCTTCCGAAGGGCGCCTTGATGCCCCCTCGGCTGTATCTTCTGGGCCAGTTCACCGCCGATCACTGCCGCAAATGGGCGTCGAACCAGGCCAAGGTGCGTGCGATTACGTCGCGCTGGTGCTTGGGGTTGGCGAAGAGGTGGCCTTCACGGTCGTAGACCACGAATTGGGTCTCGACTCCCAGGGTCTTGAGGGCGTGCCAGAACTCGTAGGATTGCGGGGCGGGGACCTCGCCATCGGAGTCGCCGACCAGGATCAGCGTAGGAGTCTTGGTTTTTTTGATGAAGTTGATCGGTGAGCTCTTCGCGTAGATTTCCGGGTCGTCGTAGACCGACTTGCCGAAGAAGGGGAGCATCCACTGATCGATGAGATTTTCGCCGTAGTAGGACTGCCAGTTGGACAGTCCTGCGCCGGCCATGGCGGCTTTGAAGCGATTGGTCTGCGTAACGGCCCACATGGTCATGTAGCCGCCGTAGCTCCAGCCAGTGATGCCTAAGCGGTTGGAATCGATGGGCGCGACTTTCAGGGCTTCGTCCACGCCGGCGATTATGTCCTTGAAGTCGCCGTAACCGAAGTCTTTGACATTGGCGCGGGTGAAGGCTTCGCCTTGGCCGTAGCTGCCGCGGGGATTGGGATACAAGACGAAGTAGCCCATGCCAGAGAGGCCGGCCGAAAAATCGTGACTGCCGGGCCAGTGGGAGAGGGAGACGGACGAGGGACCGCCGTGGACGTGCACGACTAGCGGGTACTTTTTGTTGGGATCGAAATCGTGCGGGTAGAGCAGCCAGCCTTGCACTTCGTAGTTGTCATTTTTCCAAGTAATGCTTTTGGCCTCACCCCAAGCCGCGGATAGCCCCTTGTTGCGAGATGTTATGGTCGTTATCTCGGCAGGAGCACCGCTGATGAGGACAACCTCGGGCGGATGGCTGAATGACCGAAAGACGCCGGCCACTGTCTTGCCGTCTTTCGCTGCAGATAGCTCGAAGCCAAAGATCCCGGCCGAGCTGAACGCTCCTTCGGACGCCCAACGTTGGTCTATTTTGCCGGTCGAGGGATCCAGTGTGGCGATAGCGCTACTACCGCCGACAAACTCGCTAAAGAGGATTTTGTTGTCGGGCTGCCAGCTGAGCCAGGCAGCGGAGGCTTTCATGTCCTTAGTCAGATTTTTCGCTTCGCCCCCATTGCTGTTGATTGCGTGGATGTCGCCGCCGGTGGCGCCTTCGTCGCTCATCAGGCCCTCGACGAAGGCGATTTGTTTGCCGTCGGGGGACCAGACGGGATTGGCGATTTGCAGCTTGGGCTTATAAATGGATTTCATCAGACCGGTGGTGGGATCCAGTGTGGAGAGTTCCGCGATCCACCAGTTATTGTCGCCATTGCCTAAGGCGGAGCTGATTACGAAGTGCTTGCCGTCGGGCGACCAGTCGTATTCATAGATGTAGGTGTCGGCGGGAGTGATTTGACTGAATTTTCCGCTGGCCAGGTCTACGAGAGCGAGGCGCTGCTCGAAGAACGCATCTTTGATTTCGCCCGTTTCCGGGGTTTCCGCAACGAGGGGGCCGGAGGCGCGCGTGGCGTTTTCGGTGAAGAGAATGGCAATTGTCTTTCCGTCCGGGGACCATTTGGGATTCGCCAGGAATCCTTTGACATTGGTGAGCATCTTCGCTGGACCGCCGGCGGCATTTGTTACGTAGAGCTGAAGCTGGCCTTTTTTGACGGCGTCGGAGAGGAACGCGATTTTCTGATTGTCGGGCGACCAGGCGACGTCACTTTCGGCGTGCAACGAATCGGCGATGCCTGCGCCGATGCGGCGCGGCGGTGTGGCGGCCCTGAGATTCTTCACATAGATGACTGTGCTGCCGGAGACCACGCCGTTCTTGGAGTGAATGTCCTCGACCCAGGCGATGGAATTTCCGTCCGGCGATAATGCGACTTGCTGGAAGGTGTGCGCGGCGAACAGCGTTTTGAGGACATTATCGAGCGCGGCTGAGGCTTGTGGCTTCTGCGCGGCTTTCAGACGTTTTTCGACGTCTTGCTTGGAACCGGCGCTTTCTTGCGCTAGGGAGTGACTTGACGCCAGAAAAAAGAGTGAAATTGCCAGTACGGTGGCGCTGCGGGAGCGCAGAATCATTCTCACGTCCTCTCAAAATGGTGGGCGATAAGTACAGTAATGCGGGGACGGATGAGAGAGCAAGCATTGCGGAGAACAGGTGTCGTCGAGGCGTAACTTGTCTGAGCTTAACCCTGCGAGTAGAATCCGCTCAGATTTGTGCGGGAGGATTGCGAGATGGTCGATCGTCGGGGGTTTTTGTCTTCCATTGCAGGTGTCGCGGCGTCGGGAGCTGCGCTGAATTTTCGCGGGGGGCTTTTTGCGCAGCTCGCGCAGACTCCAGCTCAACTGCCGGATCGCGGACTTTACGATTCCAACGAAGACGCTTACTGGACGGAGATACGCAAGCAGTTCTTGATTCCTGCCGACGAAGTGTATTTGAACAATGGGACGGTGGGATCTTCGCCGGCGCCGGTGTTGCGGGCTGTGTTCGATGGTTACAACGAAACGGAGAAGATGGCGCAGAGCGACCCGGAGGATTATCCGATTTGGGGCTATGGCGCGTGGAACGAATTTCGCGATCCGCTGGCGGCGTTCGTGGGCTGCACGCGGGACGAAATCGCGCTGGTGCGCAATGCTACCGAGGCAAACAGCTACATCGCGAACGGCCTCGATCTGAAACCGGGCGATGAGGTGTTGATGACCGACCAGGAGCATCCTGGCGGCGAACATCCGTTTAATCTGCGCGCCAAGCGCTACGGGATTGTGGTGAAGAAGGTCACGCTGCCAAAGCCGGTGCCGAATGCGGCGGCGGTGATGAACCTTATCAACGACGCCATCACGCCGCGCACGCGGGTTCTATTCTTCAGCCACATCACTACCGCTACTGGAGTTGTGCTGCCAACCAAGGAACTTTGCGCATTGGCTCGATCGAAGGGCATTCTTTCGGCCGTCGATGGGGCGCACGTCATCGGAATGATGGCGCTGAATGTTCACGATCTGGGGTGCGATATGTACACCTCAAGCCCGCACAAGTGGTTGATGGCGCCGAAGGGCACGGGATTTCTGTACGTTCGCGACGAGGTGATCGACCGATTGTGGAACACGATTGTTACGGCGGGATGGGACGATCCGAAGTTGCGCGCTGAACGGTTTCAACGGATCGGCAGCTCGAATGTGCCGTCGTTGTGGGGCATGCGCGCGGCGGTGAAGATGGCTAATGACATCGGGTTGGAGCGCATCGAGCGGCGGCATCGGAAGATGGCCGATTACATTCACGGTGAAATGGTGAAGCGCGGAGCGGAGTCGTGGACTTCGCCTGATCCGGCGCTACGTTGTGCGATTGCGTCGGTCAACGTGCCGCCGATACAGATCCTGGAAATCGAGACGTGGATGTGGCAGAACAAGAAGATTCGTATTCGCGGGGGAGGACCGTCGAAGATTCGGCTGTCAACGCCTTACTATTTGCTGCGCAAAGACGTTGAGCGGTATCTGGCCGCCTTTGACGAGTACCGCGCCCGCAAAAGTTGATGTAGAGCCGATGGGTTTCTTGCCGTTATTCGTCGCGAAGTGCGACGATGGGGTCCACTCTTGTGGCACGCAGCGCCGGAATGGCCGTGGCGGCGAAAGCCACTATCGCAAGAAGTAGCGGCACAGCGCTGAAGGTGACTATGTCGGTCGCGCTCACGCCGAATAGCAGGCTGGACATGACGCGAGTTAGCGCGGCGGCCCCTGCGAGGCCCGCCACAATGCCTACCGCCGACAATTGTAACCCTTGCCGAACGACCATGCCGACGATGTCGCAGGGCCGCGCACCCAAAGCCACGCGGACACCGATATCGCGCGTGCTTTGTGTCACCAGATAGGACATCACGCCGTAGAAGCCCACCGCGGCCAGGAGCAGGGCGAACAACGCGAATGAGCTCAGCATGGTGCTCGCAAAACGCTGGCGCGCCAGGGAATCGTGAAGGCGATTTTGCATGGTGCGAACGTCATAAATCACGACAGTGGGATCGACGGCGTGAATTTCGCCGATGATGGTGGCCGACAATGGCGCCACATCGGAGGTGGTGCGCGCTGCTAGGAACATGCCGTTGTAGGGGTGTTGCTCGTGGGAAAAATACGTGACGATCTTGCCGTCCACATCGAGACCGTCCTGCTTGACCACTCCTACAACGCCGACAATGGTGAGCGGCTTCTTGGGGTCGAACCACAGGTGTTTCCCGATGGGATCGTCGCTGGGCCAAAAACGCTGGGCGAATTTCTCGTCAATAATTGCCGCTTGCGGCATGTCCTGAGTGTCATGCTCCGAGAAAAAGCGGCCCTTGCGCAGGGGAATTTGCATGGCTCGAAAATAATCCGCGCTTGCTACGCGTATGTCGACCTGCAACTCTTGCCCGGGCGGCGGTGTGTGGCCCTCAACGTTGATGCTTCCCCAACCCACCGAGCCGGTTAGCGGCAGCACGGAAACCTCGCCTTCCGCTTGTACATCCGGCAGGTGGGCGATGCGGCTCTCGATCTGGCGGTAGAAGCTGGCGAGCGCTTTATTGTCTTTGTGTTTTGGGTCATTGGCAGCCAGCTGCATAGTCAGGACGCCGGTGGCGCTGAAGCCTGGTTGCACGTTTTGCAAACGCACAAAGCTGCGCACCAGCAAACCAGCGCCGATCAATAGCATCAGGGACAGGGTCAGTTCGGAAACCACCAGCAAGCCGCGCAAGCCGTGCCGCCGCAGACGCAGACCGCCGTCGCTTTGGCCGCTGCGTCCGCCGGCTTTCAGGGATGTGTTCAGATCGACCTTGATGGCCCGCCAGACGGGGGCCACGCCAAACAAAATCCCGGTGAGCAGGGAAACGCCGAAGGTGAAGGCCAGAACGGAGCCGCTGATGGCAATGTCTTCAAGCCGCGGAATATTGCCGGGATTCATCGCGCGCACGACGTAAAGGCTCGCGCGAGCGAGCACGAGCCCCGCGGCACCGCCGAGGAGCGCCAACAAGATACTCTCTGTAAGTAATTGCCGCGCAATGCGCTGCCAGCCTGCTCCCAAGGCGGTGCGGATTGCTACTTCCTTCTCGCGCGCGGTTGCGCGCGTGAGGAGCAGGTTGGCGACGTTGGCGCAGGCGATCAGCAAAACCAGTGTCACCGATCCCAGAAGCACCAGCAGCGCGCGGCGGACGTCTCCCACCACCTGTTCCTGCAGGCCGATCACGTGCATTCCGAAGGTTGCGTCGCGCTTGTCTTTTTCGCGGATGCGGCCGGCAATCACGTCAATGTCGGCCTGGGCCTGGTGCACTGAAATGCCCGGTTTCAGCCGCACGACGATATTGTAGTTTTCGTCGCCCCTTTTTTGCGCTGCATCGGCTCCCAATGGCAGGGGAAGAAACGCATCTATCTTGTCCATGGGCGCTTCCGATGGCATTACTTCGGAACTGAGCAGGAAGCCGCCCTGCAGCACGCCAGCAACAACGTATGGGTTGCCATCGAGCGTGATGCTTTGGCCAACGATTTCGCGATCGGAGTTGAACAGCCGCCGCCAGAGGCGCTCGGTGAGAATGGCCGCGGCCGGTTTACC
>Ga0307477_10004107_pt1 | contig 10632 bp, 10 predicted proteins | sample atmos_gasesECM2C_FD_203316 | JGI IMG/M metagenome (GOLD analysis project Ga0307477, IMG submission 203316) | Hardwood forest soil microbial communities from Morgan-Monroe State Forest, Indiana, United States - atmos_gasesECM2C_515 | ecosystem: Environmental > Terrestrial > Soil > Temperate... | reverse complement strand
CGTTTTCGATTCGGGCAAATTGATCTGCACCTCCGGTTGGTCTCTTTTGAAGGTTGTCGAAACGACGAAAAAGATCAGAAGGATCGTGAGGGTGTCGACCAGGGAGACGATAATAATGGACGGGGCTCGTCTTTTGCGAACTGCAAACTTCATGGACCGAATGACCAATGACCAATCACCAATGACCAAACAAGCAGAAGATCCGAATGGTAAAATGAAGCGGTAAAGTGTTTCGTCATTTCAGCATTCCGATTTGTTTCGACATTTGACATTCGTGCTTCGTCATTTCCAATCACGCCATCGGCGCGATCTCGGGGGTCGCGGGTTGGGCCGGCGTGATCGGTTGTGCCGGGCCCTGAATTTGCGCCTTTCGAGCGCTCAGGACGCGGCCGTAGTAGCATTTTGAAAGGAGATCGGTCACCAGCGATTCCATTTCCACGGAGAGGACTTCGACCTTTTTCGAGAAGTAAACGAACCCGATCAAGCTCGGCACGGCAATTCCCAACCCGAACACAGTGCAGTTGAGCACTTCGGAGATTCCGCGCGCGATCATCTTTGGATCAGCCGATCCAGCGCTCACGCCGAGGCTGGCAAAAACGTGCACCAGACCCGAAACGGTCCCAATCAATCCGATTAACGGCGCAATACCGATGATAACTTCCAAAACAACGATCCCGCGTTCAAGCCGCACCATTTCGTAACGGGCGCGGGTCTGCACAGCTTCGACATTTTCCGAGCGGGGCCACCGCAAATGGGCCAAAGCCACTCGGAGGATCCGGGCCAGCGATGAAGCGTCGTGCTGCACCATGCGAAAGAGTCGTTCCGGATTTCCGCCCGGCGCGAGTCGCTCCATTTCGCTTTCGATCGCAAGCGGCAATACGTTTTTCTCCCGCAATGCCAGGGTTCGCAAAATAATCACAGTGAGCGCGACGATCGAGCAGACCAGGAGCGGCCACATGAAAATGCCGCCCTTGACAAAAAAATCCGCGACGGTTTCAGCTACGTTCGACATTAGTTTGGAAACATCGTGAAGGTGATCTGCTCGTCCAAACCTTCCGGAGGCAGTGTGGTGGCCACATCTTCAGGAATTGGCGGCAACTGGATCTCGATGATAGATTGGAGACACACGTTGGCAAAAGCTTCGTTGGAGCTGTTATTGACAACTTTGAGATTCTTCACTCGACCGCTGCGGTCAATGGAAAAGGCAATCTGGGCCGTCCCCAGGCTGATTAAATCCATTTTCGCGCCGACGTATGCATACCAGCGAGAACCGATCGCGTCCTGAATCATCTTTTCGTAGCGGCCCAGTGGAGTGCCAATGGCGTTTACCGATGAAATGCCGCGGTTTGAAATTGATCCGGCAGAACGCGTGCGCTCTTTCAACGGTTGATAAATCGATCTTGGCTGTTGTGGCTTCGTCGCGACAGTTGGACGCGGTGTCGGGGTTGAGGTCAACATGGCAAACTCATCGCTCTTCGAAATCGGCGTGGGTTGCACGGTGGGCTGCGGCGTTACTGATTGCTGCGGCGCCACACTGGGTTGCGGTTGTGCGCCTTCGTTAGGCAACGAATACGGATGCGTATCCAAATCTAAGTTCGGTCGATCTTTTCCTTCCTGAGTCGGGATCGGCATGTCTGCACTCGCTGCACCCTGACTGGCCGCGATCGAGTTGGCGTTTGATTCGAATGTTTTTTCTTTCGGTGCTTCGGTTTGTTTCGATTCGTCGTTCGGTACAAACATCGTGTTCTTCACTGGAGCCGGCGTCGCGGAGAGGTCGACAAAACTGAGCTCAACTGGTTTGTCCTCTTCGGCGGCCGACAACGGTGAGTAGAGCAGGCCGCCGTATACAGCCAGCGAGTATCCAATCAGCAAATGAATGACAACCGCGATCAGAAGCGCCCAGAAGACCTTGCGCATCTCCTGCTTCCGCTCGTCCGCGTCGTCTGCGGAATGACCGATGATGAACTCCGCTGTGGTCATGAATTCAGAACCGAAACATTATCGCACGCTCGACAGAGTGACAAACCCCCGCTCTTCGGCTTCCTCTGGATCTTGGTCTTCATTCTAGCATGATGAAACAGGTATTGCTGAGCGTATCCCCCATGTGTTCCGAAGTATTCCTCTGTGAACGCTCGCAGCCGTGCCGCGTTCAATCTTCGCGCACGGGGAAAATACTTTTCCCGCAGGACCCGCTCGATCCAAACGTCGATCGGGAAAGCGCGTAATCGCTCGTAGGCAAAGAGCATCACACAATTAGCAACCTTTGCGCCCACGCCTGGTAGCGCGCATAATCGCTCCCGGAGGTCGAGATCCGAAAGCTCCGCCAGCGTTACTAGATCGACATCGCCGGAGCCGATATGTCGCGCAGTCGCCAACAAGTTCTTCGCCCGATAACCAAGGGCGCATTTGCGCAGCTCCATTTCCGAGCTCGCCGCGATTCGTTCGGCTGATGGAAATGTGAACATGGTGATTGCTCCGCCCCACCGTAGCCTTGGCGAAGGCGGGTCTATCTTGAGCGGTTCGCCAAATCTCTCTCGAAGTTTTTTAGAAATCTGTCGAATGTGGGTGACCTGTTTCATCGACGAACAAATGAATGTCGCGAGACATTCCCACAGCGGTTGCCGAATGATTCGGAGGCCGCGGCAGAAATTGCGCGCCGCGTTCATCGCCGGGTCGTTAGGAAATGACGCGCCGATTTCGTCCAAAGAATGATCGACAGCAAAATAATGTGAGACCGTGTCGTGCAAACTTGAATGCTTTAAGCATTCAAGTTTTCCGCCGCCCACCTGTAACTGACTTCCGCGCTGTTCGATGTAAATCGCTTGGTCGCCAATCGTCCCGATGAACCCATCCCCCGATTTCTCCCAGTGAAACACCTGCCCGGAATCGAGCGTCATCGCCAAGTCGAAGTCCGGCGCTTTGATCTCAATCAAATCCACGGCGAAACAATCGCCGAAACAACAGAAATCCCAAACCGACTTCGTCATTCGACATTCGACATTCGTCATTCAGAGTAAGCGGTCATGGACGCGCGGCTGGCGATCGACACAGTAGTTCTACTCGTTTATTTCGTCGGCATCGTCGCGTTAGGGCTGTGGGCCGGACGACGAAATCGAAACCTGGACGAATTCTCCCTTGGTTCACGCTCCATTCCGTGGTGGGCCGTGCTTGCGTCCATCATCGCCGCTGAAACTAGCGCCGCGACTTTTCTTGGGACCCCGGCCGAAGGTTTCAAAACGAGAGGTTACTTTTACGGTCAATTGGCAATCGGAACAGTTCTCGCGCGCGTCGTCATCGCTTTCACTTTTATCAAGCCATACTACGACTATCGCGTTCAGAGCGTCTACGAGTTCTTGACCGTTCGCTTCGGTACAAAAACTAAAAACATGGCGAGTGGCATTTTTCTTTTCACTCGCGTTCTCGGAATCGGCGTTCGGCTGTATCTCGGGGGCGCAATCATGGTCGTGATTTGGCGTTATCTCTTTCCGTCGCTGCCGGTCAATCTCAACACCTACATCTGGGGAATTATTTTCGTCACCGTCATCACGACAATTTATACGGCGGTCGGTGGAATCAAAGCAGTCGTCTGGACAGACCTGATCCAGGCCGTGTTGATGTTTAGTTCAGTGATCTTCGCGATTTTTCTGCTGCTCCGAAGCATCCCCGGGGGACTCGAGACCGTGAAGTCGAACCTCGGAGGATTCGCCAACCTAAAACTTTTTCAAACCGGTTGGAATTCACAATTGCCGTTCGGACCAGCTTTGAAAGCGATGCTGGAGGAACCGTACACTATTTTCGCGGCTTTCATCGGCTCGACCTTATTGACGATGGCTACACACGGCACCGATCAGGACATGGTGCAACGAATGTTGACCGCGCCGGATCACAGAAAATCTCGTCTGTCTTTGATTCTCAGCGGCATCATGGACCTGCCAATTGCCGGGGCGTTTTTGACCGTCGGAATCCTACTGTCGGTTTACTATTCGGTGGTTCCAGGTGCGACGCTGCCCGCCGCCGACAACGAGATCTTCGGCGATTATATCGTCCATCAAATGCCGGTAGTGTTTCGCGGACTCATCATTGCCGGAATTTTTGCGACCATGATGGGCTCGACCTCGGCCGCGTTGAACGCGCTCGCCACCAGTTTTACAAAAGATTTCTACCTTCCCTACATTCGGCCGGGCGCTACCGACGGTCAGGCGATTCGCGCGGCACGCGTCGCCACCGCCGTGTTCGGCATTCTCATGATCCTTGTTGCAACAATGGCTGCGAACGCCGTGCTCCACGATGCGAAGTTGACGATAATTCCAATCGCCATCGGCATTCTCGGCTACACCTACGGCGCGTTGGTCGCAGTCTTTCTTCTTGGGATGTTGACGCGGGGGCGGGGCTCCGACGGAACTAACGTTATCGCTATGGTAGTCGGGATTACGTCCGTGCTCGTGTTGTGCAAGGTCACGATGCCGGCGTTTGATCTCCTTGCGCTGCTGCGCGGAAAACTCGTGAGTGCGCAATGGAACTTCGGATGGTTCATGCCTGATTGGTGGCCGCAAATTTCTTGGCCCTGGTTCGTTTTTGTCGGCTGCGCCGTAACCCTTTCAATCGCTATCTTTTTCCGTACACCAGCCAGCCGGATCGCTGCCGCCGATGCACATGTCGCCTCGGCCTCGAGCACGTGAATGACCAGTACTTTTCGCGTGGCGATTCTTTTCCGGACCGGCGAGAACCAGGGTCAAGCAACGTTAAAGAATTGACTGCCAACAGCGCGCCAATTAGTTGGTGTCCTTTCCCGTATCTTTAACCAGGAAAATCTTATGCATGTTGTGACTGACAAATGTAATGGCTGCAAATTCACCGATTGCGTAGAAGTGTGCCCAGTCGCTTGCTTCTACGAGCTGGAAAAACAGGTGGTGATTCACGCCGATGACTGCATTGATTGCACAGCATGCGTAGACGTGTGTCCTGTCCACGCAATTTATGCAGAGGCGGACCTTCCCGCGGAGTTTTCCAAGGACACTGAATTCAACACGACCCACGCCGCACAGCTGAAAGATTCGGGGGCGCCGGCCATCACAGCCAAGAAGGAGGCGTTGCCCGGCGCCTTGGAACGAAAAAAGGCTTTGGGTTACCCGTGAGTTAAGACTCGTTGCGCGCCGGCGATTTGTTGGCTTCGAGTTTGATTTTTAACTCGCGCAGCTGGCGCGGATCGACATCGGCCGGGGACTGCGACATCAGATCCATCCCGCGATTGTTTTTTGGAAACGCCATCACGTCGCGAATGGAGTGCGCACCGCAAATCAACATGACCAAACGATCGAGGCCGAGCGCGATTCCCCCATGCGGCGGTGCGCCAAGACGCAACGCGCGCAACAAGTGGCCAAACATGATCTGCCGATCTTCGGGATTGATTCCAAGCACCCCGAACATTTTGTCCTGCAACTGCGGCTCGTGAATCCGGATGCTGCCGCCGCCGATCTCAACACCGTTGAGCACCACGTCGTAAGCCTCAGCACGGACCTCGGCCAATTTGGATTTGTCATCCAGCAATCCGATATCTTCCGCCTTCGGTCGGGTGAATGGATGATGCATCGCATTCCATCTGTTTTCCTCCGCGCTGAACTGCAACAGCGGAAAATCTGTCACCCAAAGAAAGTCCAGGGTTTGATTCCCTTTGAGCAATTGCTGCATCTCAGCGATTCGCAATCGTAAGCGCCCAAGCACTTCGCAGGCGACCTCCCATTTGTCGGCGCCAAACAAAATCAGATCGCCCTCCTCGATTTTCAGTTTCGATTTGAGCGCAGTTTTCTCCGCATCGCCGAAAAATTTCACGATTGGCGATTTCCATTCGCCGCCTTCCACTTTGATAAATGCGAGCCCTTTCGCGCCGAAAGTCTTGGCAACCCCAGTCAGCTCGTCGCTCTGCCCGATGGTGAGCGAGGCAAAATTCGTAGCATTGATCGCTTTCACGACTCCACCGGCGTCAATCGCTCCCCGAAAAACCTTGAAGCTGCTGCCACGGAAATCATCGCTGAGGTCGACTAACTCCATTCCAAACCGGCGGTCCGGTTTATCGCTGCCATACCGGCCGACTGCATCTCGATAACTCAAACGATCGAATGGCGTCTTGATATCGATGTCGCGTGTCACTTTAAAAATTGCGGCCAGCATTCCTTCGGTGAGCGCGAAAATATCGTCCGGCTCTACGAATGAAGCTTCAATGTCGATTTGGGTGAACTCCGGCTGTCGATCGGCCCGTAGATCTTCGTCACGAAAACATTTCGCGATTTGAAAATATTTCTCGACGCCGGCAACCTGAAGAAGCTGCTTATACTGCTGCGGCGCTTGAGGCAGCGCATAGAATTTCCCGGGCGCGAGCCGGCTCGGGACCAAAAAATCACGCGCGCCTTCCGGCGTGCTCTTCGACAAAATGGGCGTCTCGATTTCGAGGTAGCCTTGCGAATCCAGGTAATCGCGCGTCGCTTTGGCCGCGCGGTGTCGAATTTGCAAATTACGCGATAGCTCCGGCCGGCGGAGATCGTAATACCGATACGTTAGTCGCAAATCTTCGTTGTGGATTTCAGCATCAATCGGAAATGGCAAATCGTCGGCCCGATTAAGAATCTTCAGAGCGGTCGGAATTACTTCGACGTCACCGGTCACGAGCTTCGGATTTTCCGTTCCGGGCACGCGCGGCGCGACTTTGCCAGTCACCTGAATGACGTCTTCGCTTCGCAAATGGTGCGCTTCCTTGGCCAGCGCGGCATTTTCTTCCGGCCGAAAAACGACCTGAGTCAGTCCTTCGCGGTCTCGCAGGTCGATGAAAATCACCCCACCGTGATCGCGCGAGACGTGGACCCAACCGGCAAGGATAACTTCCCGACCGATGTCAGTCTTGCGAAGCGAGTTGCAGTTCGTCGTCCGATACATGGTTAAACGGAGCCCGACACGGTGAAGAATTTCGCCACGCTGTCCAGCACCGCTTCCCCTGCAATTAATGATTCTTCGCGCGTCCCCAAGTTCTTCACTTTCACCTGCGGCCATTCGTCGCCGTAGAGAAGCGCGATTCGCGCTCCCGCATTTTCGGCATTTTGGAATTGCTTCGCGACCTTCTCGGCCGTGAGCGGATAATCGACGCGATAACCGGCGTCGCGCAGCCCCTGTAGTTGCTCCAGCGCATCAGCGCGGTGCTGCTCCTTGGCAATCACAATGTAGATGTCGATCTTGTTCTGCTCCTCCATCGCGGCTTTCAATTTATCGCGGGTTGCGGGCCTCTCCCGCAGAAGTTCTCCGAGAACGACGTCGCCCATCGCGAACCCGAGCGCCGGCATCGAAACGGCCCCATCGCTCAATTGGGCGATCAAATTGTCGTAACGGCCGCCACCTGCGATCGCGCGCAATTTTCCAGCACGATCGAACACTTCGAAAACCGTGCCGGTGTAGTAAGCGAGTCCGCGAACGATCTTGACGTCAACGTCGACAAAACCGGCCAGGCCGCGCGCTCCAAGTCCATCAACCAGCCGATCCAGTTTGCCGCTGCGACCACCCTTGTCGAAAACCGAAAATATTGGAGAGGCAAGTTTTCCAAGTTTTTCCTCGGTTTTCTCGCGCGGCTCGCGACCAGACTTGTCGATGATTTGCAAAACCTCCTCCCACTGTTCCGTCGGCAGTTTTTGCTGCTGCAAAAAATCGGTCCAAAACTCGCGATCACTAATCCGGACCACGAAATCTTGTTCGGTAAGTCCAAACGAGCGAAGGATGTCGATGCAAAGCGCGATGAGCTCGATGTCGGCGGCGAAATCGCTTTCGCCGATGATGTCGCAGTTCAATTGATAATGTTCGCGCAACCGTCCGCGTTGTTGTTTCTCGTAACGGAAGAATTGGCCGATCGAGAACCACTTCAGCGGTTTTTTAAACGCGCGCTCATGCGCGGCAACCACCCGAGCCAGGGTAGGCGTTAGCTCGGGCCGCATCGAAACTTCGCGGTCGCCTTTGTCAGTGAAATTGAAAAGTTGATCGACAATCTCGGCGCCGCTTTTCTTTCGATAAAGCTCGGTTGGTTCCAGAACCGGACCGTCCCATTCCAGGAACGCATACCGCCGTGCGATTTTGCGCCACTGAGCGAAGGCGTAGTTTCGCGCGCCACAATCCTCGGGCAGAAAATCTCTAAAACCTGGTAGCGTTTGCATTATTTCAAAAACCGGACAGCCGACTCGGTGCGAACCATTTGTGGCGCAGCGGTCGAATAAATCGCCGCTGCCGGGAGTCAAACCTCTTTACAAGAAAGAGCATTGGGAAACCAAAGCAAACAACAACTATGAAAGAAACTACATTAGCGAAAATACTGGCCGTGGCTTGCGGCGTGATCGCCGTCACCGCGATGGCGCAGACGTCAACAACGGTCACCACAACCAAAGACGCTGCTGCAGGAACCGCCGTCACTGAGACCAGCACAACCAGTGCGTCCGGAACCATCACCACCTACACACCAGAGGGCGACTCTCTGATGCTCCGCGCGGGAACAACCGGCGCGCCGGTCCGTTACTACTACACGAAAGAAACAACCGTTCTGGACCCGGAAGGTCGTACCGTGACCTGGTCAGCGGTTCGTCCTGACCTGCCTGCGACGGTTTATTATGTCCGCGATGGCGATCGGATGATCGTGCGCAAGGTCGTGCTGAGCAAACCTACGGTGCTCGAGAAAGAAACCACAACTACGACAACCACCGAAAAGCCCTAGGCGGTAACTATTGATCAGTAATCACGGTGCACAGCACCGTGGCTACAAAGACAGATTCAAAGCGCTCGCAAAGAAATTTGCGGGCGCTTCGTTTGGTAGGGGCGGTTCACCGAACCGCCAATGGCGATTGAGGTCAATCGCCGCTACCTAATCGCCGTATCCGTGTGGAAATTTCTGATGCCATTTCCACGCGCTTTCAATGATCGCATCCAATGACTGAAATCGCGGGTTCCAGCCAAGCCCGCGTTTTATCTTTTCCGAGGTTGCAATTAACCGCGGCGGATCTCCCGGCCGACGCGATTTCTCCACGACCTCGATCTTGCGCCCGGTAATTTTGCGGCACGATTCCACCACTTGGCGCACGCTGGCGCCACCGCCTGTTCCGAGATTGTAAACCTCACTTTTGGATGAACCGAGAGCCAGCATGTGAGCCTGGGCGAGATCAAAGATGTGGATGTAATCGCGAATGCAGGTGCCGTCCGGTGTCTCGTAATCGGTGCCGAAGATTTCCACGTTCTCTTTTTCGCCCAGCGCCACTTTCAACACATTCGGAATGAGATGCGTCTCGCATCGATGGTCCTCCCCAAAATTCGCAGACGCGCCTGCGGCGTTAAAATAACGAAGTGAAACGAATTTCACTCTGTGGATTTGATCGTACCAGCGGAGAATTTTTTCGAAGGCCAGTTTCGATTCACCGTACGGATTAATCGGTTGTTTCGGAGTCGCTTCCTCGATGGGAAGCTTCTCGGGAAGCCCAAAGATGGCGCAGGTTGATGAGAAAATTATTTTGCCAACGCGGGCTGCCACCATCGCGTCGAGAAGATTGATGCCGTTTGCAACGTTGTTCCGAAAATATTTCGATGGATTTTGCATCGACTCGCCGACCAGCGCGTTGGCCGCGAAATGCATGACCGCATCGGGCTTTTGTTCCGAAAGCGTCTTGTCGACCAATTTCCGATCCTGCAGATCGCCTTCGGTGAAATGAGCCCGGGAATCGATCGCTGCGGGATGTCCCTCACTCAGGTTATCGAAAATCGAAACGCTGTGGCCTTCGTCGAGCAGAAGCTCGGCGCAAACGCTGCCGATGTAACCAGCGCCACCCACGACGAGAATCTTCATCGTCGTGAAAATCGGCGGCCTCCGCCTTTAATCAATCCAAAGTGCGACTCGATGCCGCTTTTACCGAGGCCTGTCGGGCGTTTTTCTTCGCCGACGATTGGGTCGAATTCATGGCCACCCGCGTAGTCGTTGAGGGATTCTTGTTTTGCAGCGAGGCGACCATCTTTTGAACGTGCGCGTTTTTCATGCGTGGGCCGAGCACTTGCAGACTCTTTTCCTCCGAACCCCACTGCAAAATGTCGATGTCAACATTGCGCACGCCCCAGCGCTTCATTTCAAGTTTGGTTGGCTTGTAAAGATCGATCGTGTTTGAACCAACCAGCGCGGTTCCGTAATCGTCGATGATATATTCTTCGCGCGTGCTACAGATCCGGAATCGCGTCCCGAGCGGGAACTGTGACCAATCCGCAGCCGCGCTCATGACGTGACGGCCGGACAAATACGTGCCAAGGGCATTTTTCCGTCCGCCCTTTTCGGCCCGGGTGTATGCGGTGGTTCGCACGTTGGACATGCGCCCCAGGTGAGAGTTAGCAGCTGCGACTGCAGCGAGCGGCTTTACCGCGGGCTGTTCGGCACAACCGACGAGGATGAAAGCAACAGCACCAACAGCTGTTGTAAGGTTAAGGCTTCTTGGCATTTGCAACTTCGCGGCCTGAGATAGCACCTACGCGCAAGGTGGCAAGAATAATCTTACGCGTTCGCAATTTTATCTTCCTCACGCCCAGCAGCTTTTAGCTGGGTAAAAGCAGCAAAAAGCGCGCTAGCCGAGAAAAATT
>Ga0307477_10004106_pt1 | contig 10633 bp, 9 predicted proteins | sample atmos_gasesECM2C_FD_203316 | JGI IMG/M metagenome (GOLD analysis project Ga0307477, IMG submission 203316) | Hardwood forest soil microbial communities from Morgan-Monroe State Forest, Indiana, United States - atmos_gasesECM2C_515 | ecosystem: Environmental > Terrestrial > Soil > Temperate... | reverse complement strand
TCGTTCACGGAATCGCCTGAAAACTTTTTCCACGGAGCCAGTATCTTCTCCTGCTTCATCTGCTCCAGGGTTTTGTGCGCCTTCAGCGCCTTTTCTATTACTGCAGAAGTTTCCTTCAACATCTTGGTGAACTCGCGGACGTCATCCAAATTCGACAACGCGCCGTGCCCTGGAATCACTTTGACGTCCGCCGGCAGTTGCGCGGTCGCTTTCTCCATAGCGGCAATCATTCCCTGCACGCTGCCGCCGCTGGCCACATCGATAAAGGGGAATCCGTAGCGCACGAAATCGTCACCCATGTGCACCACATTATTTTTTGGGAAGAAGATGATCGAATCTCCGTCCGTGTGCCCGGCGGGGAAATGCAGTGCCCGGATATCCTCGCCATTCAAGTGCACCGTCACGTCGTGCTCGAACGTAATGATCGGCAGAGCAGCTTTCTCCGCGGGCTTATTCTCCATGTGAATGGTTCCGCCATTACCTGCCGTGCCTCCGCTTTCCAGCCTCTTCCGGACGTTGTCCTGCGCAATCACGGTCGAGCCCGCGTTGCTGAAGGGTGCGTTCCCGCCGGTGTGATCCCCGTGGTAATGGGTATTGATCACAAAGCGCACCGGCTTGTCTGTGATACCCAGGCTTTTCAGCGACGCCTGAATTTTATCCGCCAATGGCGCAAACTGATCGTCCACAATTACGACCCCATCGTCGCCAATCGATGCAGCGATATTTCCCCCCGCGCCCTGCAACATATAAATGTTGCCGGCCACCTTCGTGGCCTTGATCTCCACTTTGGAAAAATCTTGCCCCTGGCTTCCTCGGGCCGCCTGGCTCGCCATCAACGCCATGCCTCCGATCAGCATCAAACCAACCAGCAGTCCCCGTCCCCGCATGCGAATCCTCCGCTCATCGTTTCCGCACAGCAAAGCGGCGGGATTCTATCACTGCAGCCGTCTCAGGCATATCATAGAGACATCTTTATCGCGTCCGATTATCAGCGAGGTGCCAGCATGAGATTCTTCCAGCCGTCAGCTAGACTTTCGCTTGTTTCTGCAAGCGCACTTCTCACTGCGCTCTTACTGACCTCACCCGGCGCAGACTTCGCCGCCCATCAACAGCAGGAACAGGCCCCTCAGCTGGCCGCTCACGGTATGGACCATATGCAGCATAATCACGGCGGATTCATGCAAGAAGGCATGCACCACGCCATTGCCAAAGGCATCAAACTGGAGCAGCAGGTCGACCCTGCCGCGCACACCATCACCGTGCGCGAAGGTCCTCTCACTCTCCCCTCCAATACAGATCACATGAAGATGCCGCAGCCTCCCGACGTCTTCTGGACCATTCCGATGGACGCGTTTCTCCTGTCCTACACGCCGCGCCTGGTCGACGCCAACGGCAATGCCGTCCCCGGCACCGTCCTTCATCACACCGCTTTCTGGAATACGGATCGCTCCGATTTTCTCTGCCCCAACAAGGAAGAGCATATTTTCGGTGCCGGCAGCGAGCTGACCAACTGGATTGAAATTCCTGGCTACGGTTATCGCGTGCAAAAGGGCGACAAAATCCGCATCGAGACCATGGTCCACAACCCCACTACAACCGCGTACGACAAGGTCTATCTCGAAGTAAAAATTCCCTACGCCGACTCCACTGCGGATACCAAAAGTGTCTACCCCACCTGGATGGACGTGCAATCCTGCGGGAACTCCGGCTACGACCTGCACCCCGGCAAGAACGAAAACACCGGCACCGTCACGGTGAAATACAACGGAGTCCTGCTCGGCGTCGGCGGCCACATGCACGATTACGCCAAGCAAATCGTCCTGGAAGACACCAGCCACAAGGAAACGGTGGCCACCCTGAACGCCAACGTCGACGAAAAGGGCCAGCTCGTCAGCATGCCGGTGGTCACTTTCTTCGATCGCGGCGGCTACCAATTCGCGGCGGGCGACCAGCTGCGCATCACCGCCACCTACGACAACATCACCGGCAAGCGCCTTCCCGCCGGTGCAATGGGCATCGTCGTAGGCTATTTCCTCCCCGCCGACAACACCGCTATGTCCGCCATGCGGCGTAAACCCAAACCCGCCGCGCATCAAGTAGCCGCCGCCACCCACGAATAATCTTCGTGGGGTACAGCATGCAGTACCCTCTTCGGTTCATGCGAATTGCCTGTTTTTTGCACACCCATCCACAAATTTGCACAGAGTTTCCGGCCGATTTCGATTGACGCCCTCATTCGCAAAGATTATCTTGCGCCGCAGATTGAACCGAAAAGCTTGAAACTTTACGGCTCAGCCTAGAGGGCGCAGCAACCTAACGGTAGCGGCGCCGCCAGATTGAACCACGAAGCACAGAGTTTTGCGGCTTCAGTTTAAAGAGGGCGCAACCACCTTAACCGGTAGTTGCGCCCTTAATTTTTCCTGTCGTCTTTTTCCGCTAAACGCGGCCCTCAGCCCCTTCCGCCTGCTCAAGCATCAAACTGTCGGTGGTGTCCGGTGCCTGAGAAACCGATGGAAATACAACAGGATTCCCTGAAAGAAGTTCTAACTGAACTCTTCACCCTCCTCGAAGCGCAGGAGACCAGCAGCGCCGCGGTTCTGCAGCTCCTGAAGGATGAAGGCATTGCTTCGGACGAAAAGTTGGCAACCTACTTGGATCAGGCCGGCAACGCCAGCAGCGTTAAGTGGCGGGCCGCACGGATGCGTATGGAGTACCTGCTGACGTCCGTCCAGAAGCAAACCAGCGACAACGACAAAGCCAAAGAAGCCCCGAAGGACGCCGAGCCCGATAAGGGCAAAGACAAGGAACAAAAACAAAGCTCAACCAAATCCCTTGAAGCCGAATCCTCCGAAACTAAATCCTCTGAAACGAAATCCTCCGAATCAAAGCCTGACGACCGCAACGCCCAGAACGCTCCAACTTCAAGTCGAAGCGAGCGCAACGACACGCCGCCCAACAACGAGAACAAAGCCGTCAGCGTCAAAAGGGCGTAGCCTCCGTTTTGCACAAGCGTCCACAAATTTGCACAGACTTTCTCCCACTATCCTGTTGACGCCGCGCTACGCGAGGAATATCTTCCACGCCAGATTGAACCGAAAAGCTTGAAACTTTACGGCTCAGCCTAGAGGGCGCAGCAGCTTAACGGCGGTTGCGCCGCCAGACTTGAACCAAGAAGCAAAAAAGTTTTGCGGTTTCAGTTCAATAGAGCGCAATGACCTTAATCGGTCGTTGCGCTCTTATTTTTTCGGTGCAGGGTCGGCCTTGCCCGCAAACCCCTGTTCGGCTGCCTCCCACTTCCGCCCTTGCAACTAGCATCGAAAGCCCTGTGCGCCCTGCCTCCCGGCGCCCTCCTGCTCCTACGGACGGGTTGACCGAGCCAACTCCATTTTGGCTCTTACAAATGACGCTTATCCCTCTGTAAACGCCTGACTTACGCCCGTTGCCCTCGCGTACCGGACGGCTGGCTTCCCGTACCATTGTTGCCCCTGTCCGCGACCTCTATTTTGTGCCTGAACGCTGCTCCCCCGGGCGTCTGAGGACATTTCGTGGCTGCTCCGCACAATCTCCATCCGGCTCCTTTGGCGCAATCGCGCCCGCTGACCCTCTCCATCCTGCGCGGGTACGCCTTGGCGTTTTTCTTCTTGGCGGCCCTCTCCGCCGTCGCCGGTTTTGAAGTCGGCCACCTCAAAGCGGCCTGGGCCAGACTCAGGTCTGGCGAGTTCTCCGCCAATGTCGGCACTCCCAACGCCTCGCAACCCACCGCCGACGCCGTAAACGCCGAATTCGCCGAGCTCACCCGCATGACGCCCCAGCAGCAAGCCGAGCAGCTTCTCGCCCTGGCGATTCGCCGCCAGCAAGGCTCGCTCGACCTGATCGGCCAGAACGCCGAAAGCTGGCGCGGGCGATTGCAAAACACTGATCGCCTCTTCGATCTCGTGCTCACGGCCATGAAATCGGACGACCTTCGCGTGCGTGCCGCGGCCATCGAAGTCGACCTCGCCGCCAACAATCTCAGCAAAACGCCCAGAACCGTTTCCCGCCTGGTAAAGCTGATTCGCAAAGATCCTTCGGAACGCCCCTTCGCGCTCTGGCGTCTGGGTGCGCTCGGCAATCGCGGCGTACAGCCAAAAATTGTGCTCACGCACCTGCTGGTTTTCGCCCGCGATCGTGACGAGCAAACCCGCTTCTGGGCCGTCGAAGGCCTCGCCATGTTGGGCACTGATGGCGCCATCGATCCGTTGCTCGATCGTTTCGCGCATGATCCGTCGCCCCGCGTGCGCCAGCGCGCCGCGGTCGGCATCGCCGAATCCGGCATGCTCACCCACGAACAGCGATTCGCCGCCGTCCCCGATCTCCTGAATTTCCTCGATGATGACGCGCTCGACTCCGACACTCGCGGCTGGGTTTACGGCGCTCTCCGCCTCATCACCGGCGAAGCCCTGGGCAACAACCCGCAAGCGTGGCAGCAATGGTGGGCTCACCACGACTCCCCCAAGAAATCCCGCTTGCCCAAAGGCCTTCTCCTCGCCTAGTGTGCAGTGCGGCGGACTTGTTTACCCTGAGTTTCGAAGGGCGGCCGCTTTAGCGGCGTAGGCTCCCTCTCACCTGTAAGCAAACCGATACAGTCTCAAAATTTGTGCGCTCCTTTGTTGTATATTGGCCGCCGCATTCACCCGGAGGTCCAATGAGCCAATGGTCACGCCGTAAATTCTTCCTCACTTCACTAGTCGGCAGCGCCGCAGCCAGCGTAACCAATCTCTTCGCGCGCCCAACCACCGCGACTGTCCCAACGAATGGCGCCCGCGCCGCGCAGGGCAAACGCCCTCTAATAATCTCCAGCGCCAACGGAGTCAATGCGCTGGGCCGCGGCATGGACATTCTCAAAAAGGGTGGCGACACGTTAGACGCCGTAGTTGCCGCCGTCACCGTAGTCGAAGACGACCCCAATGACGATTCCGTAGGCTACGGTGGCCTACCCAACGAACAAGGCGAAGTCGAGCTCGACGCCAGCTGCATGCACGGGCCTACGCACCGCGCCGGTTCCGTTGCCGGCGTCCCGCGCATAAAAAACGTCGCCCGCCTCGCCAAAACCGTGATGGAGCGCACCAATCACGTAATGATCGTAGGCGACGGCGCCCGCCGTTTCGCCGTGGACGAAGGCTTCGAGGAAATGAACCTCCTCACCGAGCATTCCCGCAAAATCTGGCTGGCCTGGAAAGCTTCCACGTCCTTCAACTGGCGCCCCGGCATCGACAGCCCCGAATGGAAAGAGAAAGTGGCCTCGCTCTTCGGCGACACCCCCGAAGACCAGGCCCTGCTCGCCTACGCGCAGCGAGTCATCGCCCATCCGCCTACCGGCACTATTCCCTGCATGGCTGTCAACGAAAAGGGCGAAATCTCCGCCACCACTACCACTTCCGGCCTCGCCTGGAAAATTCCCGGGCGCGTCGGCGATTCCCCCATCATTGGCGCCGGCTGCTGTGTCGACAACGAAGTGGGCGCCGCCGGTTCCACCGGCAAAGGCGAAGAAAACATCAAAATCTCGGGCGGCCACACCATCATCGAAATGATGCGCAAAGGCATGTCCCCCACCGACGCCTGCCTCGAAGCGATGGCCCGCATCGTCCGCAACTACAACAACGACAAGAAAAAGCTAGCCACCTTCCACATTTTCTTTTACGCCCTGAACAAAGATGGCGCACACGGCGCCGCTTCCCTCTGGCAAAACGCTTACGAGAAGGGGCGCCGCGCCAGCTACGCCGTCCACGACGGCACCGAATCCAAACTGGTCGATTGCAAACCCTATTTCGACGAGACCGCCGTAAGCGACTAATTCTTGCAGTTGTAGCGCCCGCTTTCCGAAGCGGGCTCTTCGTATTCTCGGTGTGCTCCGTGCTCCTCTTCTCTGTGCGCTCTGTGTTAAGTCTTTTTCTTCCCCCGCGTTCAACTGTAAACTGTCGACTGTCAACTTCTTCTTATGGACCAAGCCAACATCCTAATCATCGGCGGCGGCGTAGTCGGCGTCGCCATCGCCCACGCCCTCTCTCACCGCACGCAAGACGTCTTCCTCGTCGAGCAAAATCCCAAGCTCGGCATGGCCACCAGCACCCGCAACAGTGGAGTCATCCATTCCGGCATCTACTATCCAAAAAACTCCCTCAAGGCCACCCTCTGCATCGAAGGCAATCGCCTGATGTACGACTTCTGCGCCAAACACAACGTCCCCTTCCGCCACACCGGCAAACTCGTAGTAGCCGCGGACGCCTACGAAGAACCCGCTCTCCTCGCCCTGAAGAAAAATGGCGAAGACAACGGCGTCACAGGCCTGCGCCTAATTGGCCCGGACGAAATTCGCGCCCGCGAACCGCACATCACCGGCGTGGCCGCTCTAGACGTCCCCTCCACCGGCATAGTCTCCGCCGAAGATCTCGTGCGCACCTACGCCCGCTTAGCCGCCGACCAGGGCGCCAACGTAGTCCAGCGCGCCAAAGTAATTTCCCTCGAGCCCAGCCCCGGCGCGATTCGCGTCGGCCTCCGTATAGGCGATGAAGAAGATTCCCAGGACGAAACCATCGAAGCCCGCTGCGTCATCAACGCCGCCGGCCTCTACGCTGACGAAGTCGCGGCCCTCCTCGGCAATAAATCCTGGAAAATTTATCCGGTCCGCGGCGAATACTGCGAAATCCGCGGCCCCCGCCGCACCCTGATCAACAATCTCGTTTACCCGCTCCCCCACGCCGACGCTCTAAGCCTCGGCGTCCACTTCACGAAAACTCTGTGGGGCACGGTCTTACTCGGACCAACCGCGACCTACGTAGACGCCAAAGACAACTACGAGCGCAACCGCCTGACCATCCCCGATTTCGTCCATGGCGCAAAACCGCTCTTGCCCGAAGTCCAGGAATCCGACCTACAGCTAGGCTATTCCGGCATCCGCCCAAAACTTGTCCCGCCAGGAGGCAAGGGCTACGCGGACTTCGTAATCACCCGCGACCCCGCCGTCCCCCAAGCCATCCACTTAGTAGGCATAGAGTCCCCAGGTCTAACCGCCGCTCCCGCCATAGCCGCCCATGTAGCCAAAATGGTCGAAGAAATGATGGACTAGATTTGGAGTGCGGCGGTCTAGACGCCGCTTTTGACGCTGATGCGTCATCGAGGGAGCCGATTCAATGAAAATTCCTAGTTTCCATGACGGGTTCTTCGATGGTTTCCGATTAGATTTCAACAAGTCTTTACGGATTTTCCTGCGAACCGCCAACAAGGTGCCACATACGTTGCTCCTAGAAGGAGTTGAAGCGCTCGCCATATCTGGAGTAAAGGAGGGAAATATCATCTTTGACTTGGTTTTTCGTGACGCCGAACAAGCAACTGCGTCAGACATAGCCGAATTGTATGAGGTAGGTCCGGATACAGAACAAGCCAAGAATCTGCTGCGATCCGCACAGGACAAAAAGCTCCAGATCTTGGAGCTAAACCCTTCGTACGGGGCACGAGGTCTAATTCTCTTTGAGACTGGCCGAATAAAAGAAGATTAAAATAGTGAGGCTCAAATTGGACACAGGCCTAAAAGCCTGAAAACTTTGAATCTACTCGACCACGATCCGCAGAAATTTCTTCTTTCCGAATCGCACGCGATACGATCCCGGTTTTTCCAGATTGACTTTGACGGTAGGATCGCTCGTCGGCAGCCCATCAATCTCAAACCCGCCCTGCTTCATCACCCGCTCGGCCTCCGACGCTGAAGGAACCTGCTCTAGCAACGCCAAGACTCTCGACCATTTTTCCGAACCGCCCTTTAGCGGGAGCGTCATTTCCTCCGCAACTACTCCCGATTTTGGCAACGTCGCGTGCACTCCGTTCGGAACGCGCTTCAACCGAATCTCCGGTATTTCCTCCGGCGCCTCGCGATTGCGAAATACGCGCTGGAAATTCTGTTCCGCCTGCTTCGCCGCATCCCTTCCGTGAAATTGGGCGATGATCTCCTGCGCCAGCCGCATCTTCACATCCATCGGATGCGTCGTCCCCTCGTCCACCGTCTTGCGTATCTCCGCAATCCAAGCTTCCGTGCGGTCGGTCACCAGCTCCCAATACGTCCACATCAGCTCATCCGAAATCGACATCAGCTTGCCAAACATTTCGTCCGGCGATTCCGTAATCCCCACATAATTTCCCAGGCTCTTCGACATCTTCCGCTGCCCATCCGTCCCCACCAGGATCGGCATGGTCATGCACACCTGCGATTCCTGCCCGTACTCCCGCTGGATTTCGCGCCCCATCAGCAGATTAAATTTTTGCTCCGTCGCGCCCAGCTCCACATCCGCCTTCAGCATTACCGAGTCATACGCGACAATCAGCGGGTACAGCAGCTCGTGCATCGAAATCGGCTGCTCATTTTCCAGCCGCGTGCGAAAATCCTCCCGCTCCAGCATGCGCGCCACGCGGTATTTCGCGCACAGCCGCACAATGTCATAACTCGAAAGCTTGTCCAACCATTCGCTGTTTCGCCGAACCTCCGTCTTCTTCGGATCCAAAATCTTGAACACTTGCTCCAGGTATGTTTTCGAGTTGGTGTCCACCTGCTCCCGCGAAAGTGGCGGCCGCGTTTCCGACTGCCCCGTCGGATCGCCCACCAGCGCGGTGAAATCGCCAATCAGAAACACAGGAATGTGCCCCAGGTCCTGAAAATGCTTCAGCTTGCGAATCACGACAGTGTGGCCGAGATGCAAATCAGGAGCCGTAGGGTCCACTCCTAGCTTGGCCCGCAGCGGCTTGCCGGTTTTCAGCGATTCCTCCAGCTTCGCCTTAAGCTCCGTTTCGCGAATAATCTCCGCCACACCCTTCTTCAGGTAAGCAAGCTGCTCATCGACCGGTTTGAATGTAGTCTGTGTCATCATCCCATTTAACTTGTCTTGACGACGCGCCGTCCCACGATTTTGTATTTCCCCTCCAGCACGACGCGCACCGCCTCAGTGTAAATCCGGTGCTCTTCGGCGAGGATTCGCGACGAGAGCATCTCCTCGGTATCGTCATCCCGCACCGGCACCGCCGCCTGCAGCACAATCGGCCCCGCATCCAGGTTCTCATCCACAAAGTGCACCGTGCACCCCGCGAATTTCACCCCATACTCCAGCGCCTGCCGCTGTGACTCCAGCCCTGGAAATGATGGCAATAGAGACGGATGAATATTCAAGATGCGATTCGGAAACGCAGCCACAAAAAAAGGCGAAAGCAGCCGCATATACCCGGCCAGGCAAACCAAATCCACTTTGAACTCGCGCAAAACCGCCACAACCTGCCGGTCGTAAACCTCGCGCTCCAGCCCCTTGGAAGGAATCACCCACCCGGCAATCCCGCGCGCTTTCGCTCTCTCGAGTCCCGGCGCCCCCTCCCGGTTGCTCACTACAACAGCAATCTCCGCCCCCGGAATCCGCCCCGCCCCAACGCTGTCCGCCAGCGCCTCAAAGTTAGACCCGCGCCCGCTCAGCAGCACCCCAATCCGCTTCCCCATAAACCAAGAAACCTAGCACACAAGCCCCACCCCACAAAATCACCATGTGGAGTGCGGCGGTCTTGCCGCCGCTTTTACGTCCGAACCCGCGCTCAGGCTGATGCGACCACTACGAACGCGCCGTTCTCTATTCCGTTCTGTCCTCAAACAGACGAGGAGTCTCCTTAAGTAGCTCTCGCAAAAAGCGCTCGCGATCGTTCAAAAAGCGCCGAACAATCTGCACGTTAGCGAGTTGTTCGTATTCAGTCTCCGCGATTCGAGGCCCATCAAAGGAAAATATCTGTGCCCCTGGATAACCAAGCAAGATTGGGGAATGACTCGAGATGATGAATTGCGCATTCTTGTATTCGTGGACTACGTCATGCATCAAAACCAGAAACGCTAGTTGTCGCTGAGGGGAAAGCGCGGCTTCCGGCTCATCCAGAAGAAACAAGCCGTTACAACGAAATTTCGTATCAAACAGGGCTAGAAATGACTCGCCGTGGGAATGTGAATGCAAGCTTCGGCCGTCGTCGGAATACTGGATGCCCAGTGCGTCAACACGTGAAGCTATGTTGAAGAAGCTCTCGGCACGCATGAAAAAACCAGCCCCGGTCCGGTTGTCGAATGACAGGCGCAGAGCGCGCCCCAACGGCTCCGCCGAGCGATTACTTTCACTGCTATCGTTTGTGAAATTGCGGTTTCCACCCTCGGGACCAAATCCATAATGCGACGCGATGGCTTCCAGCAGCGTGGACTTTCCGGTCCCATTCTCGCCGACAAAAAAGCAGACGCGGGACTTAATCCTAAGTTCCGCCAAACTGCGGATTACCGGAACGTTGAAGGGGTACTCGTCCAGATTACTTACGCGCTCGCGTAGGATTGTGATTGTCTTAAGCATTTGATTGTTGGTGGCTGCGCGAGTCTGAGGATTCTCTGGTCCTAGAACTTTTCCTGCAGGTTATTTTGCTTTCTGCTGGGCGATCCACTTATCCGTGCGAGCCTCAAGCATGTCCAGAGGCAAGGTGCCACCATCGAGCATCTCATCGTGAAACTTACGAATATCGAATTTGGTTCCTAATTCCTTCTGCGCGCGCTCGCGCAGCTCGCGAAATTTCAGTTGGCCAAGCTTGTAACTCAGCGCCT
>Ga0307477_10004105_pt1 | contig 10638 bp, 8 predicted proteins | sample atmos_gasesECM2C_FD_203316 | JGI IMG/M metagenome (GOLD analysis project Ga0307477, IMG submission 203316) | Hardwood forest soil microbial communities from Morgan-Monroe State Forest, Indiana, United States - atmos_gasesECM2C_515 | ecosystem: Environmental > Terrestrial > Soil > Temperate... | reverse complement strand
GCCAACGTCAAAGCGCGAGAAAAGGGGCCGCTAAAAAGCCCCGTCAGAATGGTCCAACGTGACACGTAAATCATTCCCCCAGTTATTTTGTAACGCCAGCTTTGGCCGGCCCTTCTGCTCTTCCCTGGCTGACGGTGCAAAACGCTCTTTGGAGCGTCGTCAGCCTCTCCCCATCAACCCTTGTGGCAGTCGTAACACCTGGTCGGCGGGGTGTACCAGCACGCGGGAGACGGCGAGCAAACGTTATCATGCGACATGCCGGGCCGATGGGCAGTCGGCACCGTGTGACAAGCCTCACAAGAGAACGTTAAATAGTTCGTCGCATCAGTATGACAATCACTGCAGACGGACCCATGGTGCGGAATCTTGAAATACGTGTGATTGAAAACTGCGCCAAGCCACGCGGTGGTCACGTAAGTCGTGTGGCAGCTTATGCACGCTGTCGGATAATTCGCCGTGACGTGATTGGGCACCGCGGCCCCGTAGGCCGTTGCGTTCGTATAGTACGTTTGGTGGCAACCATAGCAATCCGTCGTCGGATAGCCCGCCGTGTAATTCCCCCCGATGTGGCAGTCCGTGCAAGCATTCACCATGGTGCCGACCGCGCCCGTCACCGCCGTGCGCGGCGGCAGCATGTGCGGTCCTTGCAAGGGGAAGCCCGTCGTGCTGTGGTCAAACTTCCCGTCGGTCCACAGCACCGTGTCGTGGCACGTCGAGCACATGGACGTCGCGAAACCCGCGGTGACGTGATTCGGCACAGAGCCGCCAAAGGTCGGCGTGCTGTTCCAGGCCGTCTGGTGGCAACCGTAGCAATCCGTGTTCGCCGCCGTGAACGTGTAATTGTTGCCGACGTGGCAGTCCGTGCAAGCGTTCACCTTGCCTGCTGGCGCCAGCTGATGCGAACCCGTCAGCGGCCAGCCGGTAGTGCTGTGATCGAAAACCGCCGTAGTCCAGGTGATGGTGTTGTGGCACGTCGAGCAGTTCGTCGCCGCAAATGGCGCTCCGGCGCTCGCGTGCACCGGATTGTTCGTACCGTTGTACGTCGTCAAGTGGCACTGCGAATTCCCGCAGTCGGTCGGCTGAATGGCCAGCGATGAATAGTTCCCCACGTGGCACTGGTCGCAGCCCGTTACCTTCCCGGCCGGCGCAATCTGGTGCGAATTCGTCAGTGGAAAGCCGGTGGTGGCATGGTTGAACGTCGTATCCGTCCACACAATCGTGTCATGACACTGGGAACACAAAGACGTCGGGAAGCCCGCGGTAATGTGGTTCGGCACGGCCCCGCCAAAAGTCGGCGTGCTGTTCCAGGCCGTCTGGTGACAGCCGTAGCAATCCGTGTTCGCCGCCGTGAACGTATAGTTGTTACTGACGTGGCAGTCCGTGCAAGCGTTCACCTTGCCTGCTGGCGACAGTTGATGCGAACCCACCAGCGGCCAGCCGGTCGCGGCGTGGTTGAAGGTCACAGTTGTCCACAACGTCGGACTGTGGCACGTCGAACAGTTCGCCGCCGCGAATAACGCTCCCGCCGCCGAATGCGTGGGGTTATTGGTTTGCTGCCAGGTCGTCAAATGGCACTGCGAGTTCCCGCAATCCGTGGGAGCGATTTGCAGGTTGTAATTGTTGTTGACGTGGCAGTCCGTGCAAGCGTTCACCTTGCCGGCCGGCGCCAGCTGGTGCGAACTCGTCAGCGGAAAACCGGTAGTGCTGTGATCGAAAATCGCGCTCAGCCAGGAGACGGTATTGTGGCAAGTCGCGCAAGTCGCCACCGGAAAGGTATTCGGCGAAGCGCTGTGTTTGGGATTGCTAGTGTTCTGCCACGTCGTCAGATGGCACTGCGAGTTGCCGCAATCGGTCGGCGCAATCTGCAAGTTGTAGTTGTTGTTGATATGGCAGGACGCGCAAGGCACATTGGCGTGGCCGTTGGTCAGAAGAAAACCGGTAGTGCTATGGTCAAATTTTGCGCCCAACCAACTGTCGAAAGTGTGGCAGGTCTCGCAGGTCTGCGGAAACGCAGCCGATACGTGATTCGGATTCGTGGCCTTCTGAAAATCCGTCTGGTGGCAGGAAATGCAAGCCGTCGAGAGTCCCAGGAATTGCCCCACCGCCGCTCCCTTGTGACAGTCGTCGCACTGCACCGCCGCGTGGGCGCCCAGCAGCGGGAAGCGGTTCTGGTGATCTTTCACTTGTTGCGTGGCAATGTTCCAGCCTTGCACCGTGTGGCACTGCGCGCAGTCCGTGCCCATCTTCCGCTGGTGAACGTCGGTGTGGCAATCTTCGCAATTCTTGCCGACATTCGTGAACACGGGCTTGGTGTGGCACTCGGCGCACGCCACTTTTTCGTGCATTCCCCGCAACGGATACTTCGTCTTATTGTGGTCGAATTCCGGTACGGCCCGAATGGGCCGCCAACTCGTGGCCGTATGACAGTTCTCGCAGGGTACCGCCAGCGGTCCGTGCGGACTTCGCGTCGTCTCGCGCTGATCGGGAAACGCACGAGAAACACCAGACCACACAAGCAGGAAGAGAAACAGCCAGAATGCTATTTGCTTTCGCGTAACTGCCCCCCTAAAGCCTTGTTACCATCCATTCGATCCGACTCTGCTGGGGCGAGTCCTGGTCGCAGAATACCTCCGGTGACAGAGAATATCGTGCGGGCCGTGTAAATTCTCTGTAAGGCGCTCAACTTATCCCCCTCGCAGTATGCTTGTCATTGTCGCATGTCAAAAACAACTGTACTAGTGGACAGTCGGTGGGCAACAAGGTTTAGGAGAGGGAGGACTTCTAGTACCTATATCGACTATGCAAGCTACGAGAAGACGACGCCCCAAGCTGGTCTAGGAGAGGCGTTACGAATGAGTTAGGTCCATTTTGGAACTACTGGAACGGCAATGAAACTACGGTCGTCTCCGCATAAAAACAAGCGCCACCGACTCAACCCTGGAACTTATAGCCCAAGCCCGGAACGGTGCGAATCAGGACGGGGCTCTTCGGAGAAATCTCCAATTTCTGGCGCAGGCTGGCAATGTGTACGTCGACGGTGCGGGTAAAAGTGCCAACCTCATACCCCCACACCTCGCGCAAAAGTTCTGCACGGGAAATAGTAGTTCCCGCATGCTCTGCCAAGTAACGCAAAAGATGAAACTCCCGTGCCGAAAGATAAACGGGTTTGCCGTCGCGAGTGACGGTGGTGCCTCGAAGATCCAGACGGATGGAAGCAAATTGCAGAATACCCTGGCCGGCGCGGGTGGCGGAGCGCCGCAGCAAGGCTTCAATGCGGGCGAGGAGTTCCATGGTATCGAAAGGCTTGGTGACATAGTCATCGGCACCCATTTTCAGACCAACCACCTTATCAATGGTTTGGCCGCGGGCCGTCAGGAGAAGAATGGGAGCAGCCAAGCCCGCCGCACGGATCCCGCGACAGATGTCCAGACCATTACAGCGAGGCAGCATGATATCCAGGATGACTAAATCGAAAGGCAGGCTCGTGGCCTTTTCAAAACCCAGTTCCCCATCCCCGGCGAAGTCCACGACGTAACCTTCGCTGCGCAAGCGATCGCCCAGGGTCATCCGCAGGGCTTCTTCGTCTTCTATCAGTAAAATGCTCTCGTTCATTTTTCAACCGTGGCATCCGGTCCGGAAGCAGCACTGGCAACTAGCAACTTTTCGTCTTCCGCGATTTCGAGGTGCAGAGTAAAAACGCTGCCGACTCCGAGTTCACTAACGACGGACAGATCTCCCCCCATGGCCTGGGCAAGGGTCTTGGATAGTGATAATCCCAAGCCTGTGCCATGAATTTGTTCCGCTGCGACCGCGGCGCTGCGATAGAAGGGCTCGAAAATGTGGGGTAACTCCAAACGGTGAATGCCAATGCCGCGATCTTGAACGGTGATGGAGACCTCTTTGCCCTTATGCACTTCTGAATCGCTGAGGAAAGCTCTGACCCCGACCCAGCGGCTGCGACCACTGTATTTTACGGCATTTACGAGCAGATTCTGTACGCATTGAGAGAGCGCAGACATATCGCCAACAACCGAGGGCAAGCCGGGATCGATTTGAACGTCGACGGTGAAGCCAACGCTGTTCACCAATTCCGAGGTCCTCGCGAGCACAGAGTCTATGAGCGCGGATACCTTCAGCGGACGCAAAACGTAGGCATTCTTGCGATCTCTTGTGGAAGCAAAGAGTAATATTTCGTTTACCAGTTCGGTCATCTGATGACTCTGACGGCGAATGGCCGATCCGTAATGCTTGATCTCTTCCTTCCCTTCCACTAAGCCGTCAGCAATATTGTCCGCGGCCGAAGAGATAACCGTGAGCGGCGTGCGCAGCTCGTGGGAGACCGAAGCGACGAACTCCATTTGCAATCTAGCCAGTTGAATCGCAGATTGCATCCTGCTTCTCTGGATGACCCAGACAGAAACAATGGCAAAAACCAGTGTGATACCGAGGACCCCGACTAACCGGATCATGGCGCGTCTTGAGCTAGCCGCGACGTTGGCGAGGCGCTGCGAAGCCTGGTCGTCGTATAGACGCTCGATGGCTTCAAGATCCTCACGAACTCGATCGAATAATGGCACGCCGGATTTGAGGTCCAGGTCTACTGCTTCCTTCGTGCTTCCCTCGAGTATGGAGGCCAAGACTTCATCACGAACATTGAGATAAGCCAACCAGTCATGTTCCAGCCGCTGGCCAACCGCCATTTCGACCGGTGTTGTTGCTTCATGAAGATACGCACGAATGCCTTCGACTACCAGATGGTCAGCCGCGCGCGACTGGTCAGCATACTTCACCTGCAGATTGCTATCGTTGGTGCTCAGCGCGTAAAAGGTGCTCCGACGCGTCTCCTGGGCCGCATACTGCAAGTCGCCAATTCTGTGAAGGCCCCGCACAGAACCTGCATACATTTTCTGCGCTTCGAGGCCGGTGCTCCGCACATCGTGGATCACCACTACACCCGCCGCCACGATGACCACACCAAGGACCAGGAAAAGCAAAAGAGCGGAACCGTAACGCCAGACGGTACTCCATCCCCCAACAGTGCTAGGTCTCAGACTGCCCGCTTCTCCGGCTACGAGTTTGCTTTGCTTGCTCATGCTATTTTGCCGATGGAGACGTTACGTGAAACGGGTAACCTTTTTCGTTGGGAAAACGCTCGTCAATCCTAACGACTTTTACAGACGCGTCCACGTCCGAAGTGCGCAGATAGCCGATTGCACCTGGCACGTTGAAGACGAACTTGCGGACGCCCAGCGGGGTTGCCAGGATCTTCGGTGAGACGAGGACATCGCCCGTGAACAAACCATGAAGAAAGTGATTGCTGAATTCATTCTCCGACATCTGGCAAATTTGACGAAGAACTGCCGCGCGTTCAGGCTGACCCGGTTCCATCATAACGATCGTGATACGGCGCCCGCTATTCCAATGGCCACGAGTGCCCAAAAAAATCCGGCGCAGCTCCGCGGTCGAGAGATTATCGACGGTGTTTGCTTGGTTGACGATGATCGCCAAGTTTTCTCCGGCAGAAGTGGGCCCTTGGGAGGGAGGTCCATCGTGCTGACGAGACCCGCGCGGCCAGGCTCCAGACATGCAGCCGGCAACGACGAGTATGAGCAGAAGAAGAGCCAAACGCCGCATATTAGTCTTCCACTAAAATGTGAAACCCACTTGCAAAGCCAAACCATTGACCGACGCCTGTCCTCGTAAGGCCGTGTAGTCATATTGCAGCTTCAGAGCCACGGACTCGCTCGCGTCGTAGCGCAGACCAACCGATGGACCGTGCCGCAAACGAACGTCCGGAAAAATTGGCTCCTTGTCCGAAGCGTTTACATACTGGTATCGGAAATAAGGGCGGTAGGAGCCGAACTGTTTTGAGACCTGCGTATAGAAACCGGGCGTATTGAAAACCTGAGAGGTCCCAAAAACGGAGTGACGAATAACAAGAGCTTCGTTAAGCCACTCGAATTGCGGACGTACAAATACGGCGTGTGCCGCAAGGATGGTTTCGCCAATATTTGCTGAGGCGAGCGGGTCCAGAACGTCTCGATAAGCGGAGAAACCAACCTGTAACCCGCGAATAGCTTCCGGTCGAGCGAAGAGTGCGAGGTTGAAGGCCTTGTGGTTTTGTTCGTCGATTTCGTTTTGCACCGGTTCATCGGTTAGAGGAGTGCGCGAAGCGCGCCCGTTGCCTACTTCAGCGACGTAGTGCAATCCTAGACCTCCAGAGGGTATTAATCCGGAAGCTGACACGCCAACGGTGTGAATCGGCAAAATTCCACCTCGGTCTTCGAAGTCAAAAAGGAAAGGCCTGTCCGTGGTTGTTTGAAACCAAGTGCTGTGGTGATAAGCGGTATTATAGTATCCAATCGCAGTATGCCACCGGCCGGCCTCCAATTTGAAATAGTCGTTGTGGGAGTACTGAATAAGATATCGCTCGACGTCCACACCGAAAGCGTTGTTCTGTCCCCTCGTTACTCCGTAAATGTTGTCCGGTCCTCCCTCGAAGACAATCTCGCTCAGGAATTTGAATTTTTCCGAGATGTCCGAAGTAACGAAGAGGTCGAGTTGTCCGAGGGTGAAAGAGGTGTGGTCTCCTTTTTGCGTGTCGCCGTGAAGAGTCGTGTCGCCGAACCCTCTTATTCGCAGGAGAGTCTTGCTCACGTCCATGCGCTCCGACATGGCGCGCTCTCCGGCAGCCTCACCCTCGGCTTCGGGGGCCGCCGGGGCAGCCGCAGGCGTTTTTTCTGTAGGAGCAATCGGTGACCTGGCGGCTTCTAATTCTTTGACTCTGGCCTCTAGTTCATCCACCTTTTTAACCTTGGCTTCCAGCAAGGAGATTCTTTCCAGCAGAAGCTGCATCGTCTGCCGGTCCGAAGACGGCGCTTCAACAGGAGCTTGGGCGCGAACCATTGGGGCCACCGCGAACAGTCCTAGCAAGAAGAGCAATCCTTGCCGAAACAGCCGGGAACGGTTGGCGTTCGCTAAGAGAACCGCGTTGGCATACCGGAGAACGGAGAAATCCATTGCTACCTCCTAGAGTCAAGAAGCGGGAAAGATTAGTTCTGTTGTACTACAGGAAAGGAGTCCGACGCACACGCTGATGCGAGTAAATGTCGCCAAGGCGTAATGACTTTCCCGGCTGACCCGCATAGGAACGACTTCCAGAGAGCCATGGAACGCACTAAAATAGGCGCTAAATCAGGGTGTCCGTTAGTCTAGGGGCCGCGTGCCCGTGCCAGTTCCCGGCAGGGCAAAATAGGTTGCCGATAAGATTCTCACATCCCGAGCGCACAGTACGGCTGTTTTAAATCGGTGGGAGGGATCCACTGTTTTCCATATCTTCACTTTGGCGGGGACTGCTTCTTCGCTTCTTGCTCTGCCACGCGCCGGGCCTGGATCCTCTCGCGGACTTCCTTTTGTTGCTCCCGTGTCAGCACATTGTAAACCTGACCACGCTCCATACGAACGTACCCCTCGAGCATCGCGGCTCTTTGGTCCGCGGTTAGCTTTTCGTCTTTGACCACCACATCCATACGTGACTTAAAATTCTGATGAATCTCCTGAATTTTTTCCTTCTGCTCGTCGGTGAACTTCAGTCCGGCAAAGTCGTCCCCCTTGCTAGGGACTCTTGGCGTCCCAGCCACCGGTGCGGGCTTGGGTGCAGTCGACTCGGGACTAGGCGTAGCGCTCTGCGCGTGGGCCGACCCTGGCGTCGTGCATAGAAAAAAAAGTCCAGCGGCAAACACCACTCCTCTGGCAAATCGCATCCTGTTCATGCGCATCCCTTTCACGAACTCAGTGTGTTTCTTAGGACATGTCACTAACTCGTCGGTGATTCTTCTGGGGAGGTCCGGGCTTTTCACAGGAACCCTGACCCGGCCATATCTGCCTCTGGCTGCAACTCCAAGGATTCAAACGCTTCGCTGCTTCTTACACTTTTCCGTAGGGAGCCCCACCTCCAAACCTCGTATATAGCCGGGTATACCAGCAATTCCAGAACGAAGGAGGTGAAAATGCCACCGACCATCGGCGCCGCAATACGTTTCATCACATCGGAACCGGCGCCGGTGGCCATCAGGATGGGGAACAGGCCGACGCAGGTGGTGGCGAAGGTCATGAACTTCGGCCGCAAACGCTTCGCCGCGCCCTGAACAATGGCTTCGCGCAGCTGGCTGAGACTGTGCATGCGGTCTTCGCGTTTTGCCTCCTCGTAGGCCAGATCAAGGTACAGCAGCATGAACACTCCTGTTTCAGCATCAATCCCAAGGAGGGCGATCAATCCCACCCACACTGCGACGCTCAGGTTGTAACCTGCCAGATACAGAAACCAGATTGCTCCCACTGCAGAAAAGGGCACCGCCAGTAAAACGATAACTGTTTTCGGTATTGACCCGGTATTTAAATAAAGAAGCAGGCAGATCAGAAACACGGTGATGGGCACTACCAATTTCAGTCGCTCTTTCACACGCTCGATGGTTTCGTACTGCCCGCTCCAAGCGATCGAGTAGCCGGCCGGCAATTTCAGGTGCTCCCGCAGCAGTTGATTCGCCTCGCTGACATAACTTCCAGGGTCACGCCCCGCGACGTCTACGTATACATATCCCGTGAGCAGACCATTCTCATTGCGGATCATCGCCGGTCCGCTCGCGGTGCTGATTTGGGCCAGCTCGCTGAGTGGCACTTGCCGCTGATTTCCTGCCGGTACCGGAATTCGCCCAAGGGCCCCAAGGTCACTCCGGAAATCGCGCTGGAAACGGACGTTTACGCGGTAACGCTCCTGCCCGAGCACAACCGTGCTGATATTGTCGCCTCCAATGGCATTCTCAACCAATTTTTGTGCTTCTTCGACGCTGATACCGTAGCGCGCCAGACGCTCGCGGTCCCATTGGAGATCCAGAAAGTGGCCTTCGGCCGTGCGCTCCGCCAGCACCGTGCGGGTCCCTTTCACTGCCTTCAGCAACGCTTCGATTTCACCCCCCACTTCTTGTATCTTTTCTAAATCCGCGCCGGCGATTTTCAGTCCCACCGGTGTGCGGATCCCGGTGGTCAGCATGTCGATGCGCCCCCGGATGGGCATGGTCCACGCGTTGTTGACACCCGGAATCTTCAGCGCTTGATTCATTTCGCTGACCAGATCCTCGGTCGAAATCGTATCCGGCGTGATGTGGCGCAAAACGCGCTTCACCCCTTCCGGCGCCCATGAGGAATACCAGGTATCCACGTGTCGCCAAGTTGAGCGCGGCTTCAGGATGACTACCGTCTCCAGCATCGAGAGGGGAGCCGGATCCGTGGCTGTTTCCGCGCGCCCGGCTTTACCAAGCACGCGATCTACTTCCGGAAATTCATGAAGAATGTGGTCGCTGACTTGCAACAACTGCTCCGCCTGGCTGATGGAAACACCCGGGAGTGTCGTAGGCATATACAAAATCGCGCCTTCGTCGAGCGGCGGCATGGCTTCCGATCCCAGTTGGTAGAACACCGGTATGGTGAGGATCACCAAAGCCACTGCGCCGCCAATCACGAGCCACTTCCAGCGCAGCGTCCACCGCACCACCGGCTCGTAAACTCGCATCAACGGCCGGCTGAGGGGATGCCGTTCTTCGGACCGCACTCCGCCAACCAGGATGGCGTTCGCAATCCGGCAAAGCCATTCCGGCCGGAAGGCGAACCGCTCCATACGCGTCAGCAGCAGTCGCAAGGCAGGATCGAGCGTGACCGCCAAAATTGCCGCAACCACCATAGTCAGCGTTTTGGTATACGCAAGCGGTCTGAACATCCTTCCTTCCTGCGCTTGGAGCGTCAGCACCGGCAGAAAGGAAACCGCGATCACCAGCAGCGCAAAGAATGTTGGCCCCGCCACTTCCTTGATGGCAGCGAGCACAACTTCCCGGCTGTCACCCGTGCGACCCGACTTTTCCCAGAGTTCGAGTTTCTTGTGCGTTTGTTCGACAACCACGATGGATGCGTCCACCAGCTCACTGAACGCGATAGCCACTCCGGCCAGTGACATGATATTGGCACTGATACCCATCATCCGGAATGGGATGAAAGCCAACAGCACCGCCACCGGCATGGTCACGATCGGGATTGCCGCGCTCGGGAAATGCCACAGAAAAACCAGGATGATCACGACTACGGTGATGATCACCTGAAGGATCGTCGTTTTGACTGTGCCGATGCTGTTGTGGATCAGCTCCGACCGGTCATAGATTGGAAGCAGCTTCACGCCTTGAGGAAACCCCGGCTCTATCTCTCTGATCTTTGCTTTCACGCGGTCGATGACGTCCAGCGCGTTTTCCCCGTTCCGCATCACCACGATCCCGGAAACGACTTCGCCCGCACCGTCCAGATCGGCAACGCCACGGCGCATGTCCGGCCCCATCACCACCTGGCCGACATCTTTGATACGGATTTGCGAGCCGCTTTCGCTGACGTTCAGCGGAATGTTTTCAAAATCCCCGAGTGAGTGCGCGTAGCCACGCCCCCGCACCATGTATTCTGTCCCGCCAAATTCAAGCAACCGTCCACTCGATTCGTTATTCCCTGCCCTGACCGCCTCCACCACGCGGCTAATCGGGATGCCATACGCCCGCAGTCGATTCGGGTCGAGATTCACCTGGTATTGCCGCGTATAACCGCCGA
>Ga0307477_10004103_pt1 | contig 10641 bp, 8 predicted proteins | sample atmos_gasesECM2C_FD_203316 | JGI IMG/M metagenome (GOLD analysis project Ga0307477, IMG submission 203316) | Hardwood forest soil microbial communities from Morgan-Monroe State Forest, Indiana, United States - atmos_gasesECM2C_515 | ecosystem: Environmental > Terrestrial > Soil > Temperate... | reverse complement strand
CACGGAGGCAGCGCGCACACCACAACCACCGCCGCGACACACGCTAAAGCTGCCGTCAAACGTACCCCGACCGAAGAGCAAGCGCTGACAGCGGCAGCCGAAAGCAGAGCGATCGACCACGTCCTCTCCTACACCCCGGCGATCACCACAGGTGGCTCGCATGGCAACGAGGTCGCGCTCACCTTCGACGACGGTCCCGGACCCTACACCCAGCAGCTCGTGAGCGAGCTCAACAAGCTGGATGTGCACGGGACATTTTTCGCGATCGGTGACCAGGAGCGCTACTTCTCACCGGGCACGCTGTTGGAGCTGCGCTCGGGCGACGTGGTGGGCGATCACACCGAGACGCACCCGATGCTGGCGTCGATGTCCGCACACGACCAGTACGAAGAGCTGTTCGAACAGATTGCCCGCATAGAACTCCTCGACGGGCCGCGACCGCGCCTGTTCCGTCCTCCCTATGGCTCGTTCAACGCAACTACGTTCAAGCTGCTGCACAAGCTGCGCCTGCTGATGGTGCTGTGGTCCACCGACACCGAGGATTACCGCCTGCCGGGCGTCGCCGCGATCGTGCAGAGCGCGCTCGCGGGCGCCCACCCGGGCGCGATCATTCTCATGCACGACGGCGGCGGCGACCGCTCAGAGACGATCGCCGCGCTGCCCGCGATCGTCGCCGGCCTGCACAAGAAAGGCCTGCACCCCGTCACGATCCCGCGGCTGATGCTCGACGACCCGCCGCCCCCCGGCCAGCCGCTGCCGACGAGCCTGGCGGGGGACTAGGGTTCGGACCTTAATGCCCGAGCTGGACCGTCTTCACGATCAGCAGTAGAACGGCGATGACCAGATAGCCGCGCAGCACGAGCATCGCGAGCTTGCGGCCCGGCGACCACACCGGGCGCTCCAGCAGCGCCAGCGGCGGCATCGTCCACGTGCCGCGCTTATCGCGCGAGACACCCCCGTCCGCGACGGAGGCCCCGGCGGGTTGCCGGTGCGCCAGCGCATACATGCCCATCGCCGTCAGGCCCAGCGCCAGCGCGACCGACAGGTAGACGAACAGCGTCGTCACGTCGATGTTCGGGAACATCGTGTTCGCCATCAGGATCAGCGACAGCTCGATCAGCACGCCCACGATCACGCTCGCGATCGCGTTCAGCCACGGCGCGTTGACCCATGGACCGAGCACCTGACGGTCGTTGCACAGCAGCAGCAAGAATACCGTCGCGCTTGGCAGCAACACACCCGCGAGCGCCTGCACCGAGGTCGTGATCAGCCCCAAGGGCGCGCCCGGGAGCAGCACGATGCCGGCCGCCGCCACGACCATCAGCGTAAAACTGGCGTAGAACCCCTTGGCATCCAGCGGACCGCGGTTCAGGGAGTGCCTGGCGCCGAACACATCGCCGAACGCGTAGGACGTTGACAGGGTCACCGCCGCCGCGCCGATCAGCGAGGCGTTCAGCAGCACGATCGCGTAGAACGTGCCGGCCGTGAGTCCCAGCGTGCGACCCAGCTCCGTGGCGACTCTGCCCGCGTCGGAGAACTGCCCGAAGTACCGCGTACCGGCAAACGCGAAGGCCGTTACGGCGATGATCGCGCCCGCGCCGATCACCACCACGAACGCGCCGATCACCGTATCCGTGCGCTCGTAGTTGATCCAGCGCGGCGTGATCCGCTTATCGATGATGTTCGACTGCTGAAAGAACAGCTGCCATGGCGCGACCGTCGTGCCGACGATCGCGATGATCAGCAGCACCGCGCTGGAGCCGACACCGCCGTGGATGCTCGGCACGAACGTGTTCTGGGCGATCTGACCGAGGTGCGGGTGGGCGAGGATCAGCAGCGGGATCACCAGGAAGTTGGCGATCACGAACACGTACATGAACCGCTCCCAGCTGCGAAAGCTCCCGGTCGAGGTGATCGCGATCAATGTCGCCGCCGCCGCCGGCACCGCCACGTAGGAGCTGACGCCGAAGTACTCCAGCGCAAGGCTCACGCCGATGAACTCGGTGACGATCGTCAAGAAGTTCAGGACGAACAGGTCGCCGACCGAGAACCACCCCCAGAAGCGCCCGAACCGCTCGTTGATCAACCGCGCGTGCCCCACCCCCGTGACCGCGCCGAGGCGAATCACCATCTCCTGATTGACGATCAGCACCGGGATCAGCAGCAGCAGCACCCACAACAGCGTCGTGCCGAAGTTCTGCCCCGCCTGCGAGTACGTCGAGACGCCGCCCGCGTCGTTGTCGCCGACCATCACGATCAGGCCCGGCCCCATGATCGCCAGCAGCGCCATCCCCCGAGACCGCCAGCCCTGCCGCTCGCCGGTGTCGTGCATGCCGATCGTCCCCAGCGCACCGCGAATGTCGCCGATGTGCGCCTCGTCGAGAACGGGAGGCACGCCCTCGCGGCGCGGTGGAGTGGGCAGCTCGCTCTCAGGCGAAGCCTCCGGGGGGCTACCAGGCCCACCGGGGGCGCCGGGGGTAAGCGTCGTCTGCTCGTCGGTCATCTCGTTCACCTCCTTGCCTCACTCGCGGGGTTGCACGTCCTCGTGCACATCACGTCACGCTCGGCGCACACCGACGCGGACGAGTCCCCGGATGAGGCGTCTAGGCCGAGAAAGAGGGAACGTCGTCGTCGCCCGACACGCGTGCGGCCGGCTGGGTACTTCGGGGCTGTTCTCGGTCCATGCCGACCTCCTTCCAACTGTTACGCGTGTTACGCGGGCTTCGGTCCAGGCGCTCAGCGTAGCAACCGTCGGGGTTCCGCGGACCCTCAGTCGCTGACGACCCCGAAGCGCCGCCGCCAGCCGGAGGGCAGAGTCTGCTCGAGCACGTCGTCGACCGTGATGACGCCGACCATCCGCTCATCTTCGTCCACGACGGCGAGCATCACGAGGTTGTAGTCGGTCATCGCCCGCGCGACCTCGGGCAGGTCGGCGCCCGTGCCGACGGACTCCGGCTCGTGCTCGGCGATCTCGTGCAGAACCGACTCCGGAGCGGCGCGAAGCAGCGTGACGACCGCAACCGACCCCGACAGCCGGCCCTCGGCGTCGCGCAGGTAGACGGTGCTGAGCGTACCGGGCGCGAGATCGCTCGTGCGCACCTGCTCGATCGCCCGCGCAACCGTGTCGGCCTCCCGCAGCTGGACGAAGTCCGGGCTCATCAGCCCGCCCGCGGTGGAGGGGTTGTAGTCGAGCAGCCCTTCGATCTGGCTTCGCTGCGCGGCCGGCAGCAGCGCGAGCACGCGTCCGCGGCGGTCCTGGTCGATCTCCACGATCAGGTCGACCGCGTCGTCGGCGGCCATGCGCGCGATCACGGCCGCGACCTGGGCGTCGGGGCGCTCGCGAATGAACTCGAGCTGATGATGCTCGTCGAGCTCCTCGAACACGTCGGCCTCGAGCTCGCGGTCCTGTCCGACGGCCTCGATGATCTCCTCGCCCTCCTCGTGCGAAGCGGCCTCGACGAGGTCGGCGATCTCCGCCGGGTGCAGGTTCGCGAGCTTGCGGTGCGAGAACCGCAGCCGCGCGGTGGGCACGTGCCCGACGAACGGCTCCAGGTCCGTCCAGTCGAGGAACGGGCGGTCCGCCACCATGCCGCGCAGCCGCCGCGGCAGCATCCGCCGCAGCCGCGCGCGCGTGCCATGATCCACGCCCACCACCCGCCACCAGCCCTCGATGCAGGACAGCTCGATCTCGTGCGCGGTGACCAGGCGCGGCGGGTCAGCCTCGACGTTGACGAGCTTGCGCCCGAGCACATCCTGGCCGAGCAGCACCTCCCCCACGCGCCGCTCGAACCGCCCCAGGCTCAACTTCTCACCCGCCAGGCGCACCGCCCCGGGCTCCAACGCGGCGATCCGGGCCACCGGCACAAACAGCTCGCGCCCGCCGATCCGCGCCTTGACGCCCGTCACCGGCGGATAGCCCCCATCGGCTAGCCGCACGATCAGATCCTCCACGCGGCCAAGCCGCTCGCCCGCCCGATCCAGCAGCGGGCTGCGCAGAAAGCTCGATAGGTGCCTCACCGGCTGAGTCAAGGTTGACACACGTTACGCCGTCGCGCGGACCCCATCCGGCTCGACCAGCAGCGCCGCGCCGATCGCCCCGCCAAGATCGCCGAGCGCCGCCACGTGGACGTCCGGGGGACGCGTGTCGGCAAAGAGGTGGGGGTGCATCGCCTTGGCGATGCGCTTGGCGTACGGATCGCCTAGCCGCACCCCCAGGCCTCCGCCGATGATGACGGCCTCGACGTCGAGCAGATTCACGGCCGAGGCGATCCCGGCGCCGAGCGCGCGCACCGCCCGGTCGATGATCTCCGTGGCGAGCTTGTCGTGACGCTCCAGCGCCCGCGCCCAGATCCCGCTCGTCAGGCGTTCGCGCTCGTGCTCGTGCATCAGCTTGAACAGCTCGGTCTTATGGCCCTTCTCCTCGTGCAGCTTGCGCGCATGCAGTTCCATCGCCGCACGCCCGGCATAGGCCTCCATGCAGCCGCGCCGTCCGCATGTGCAGCGTGCACCGTCGATCTCGACGACCATGTGCCCGATCTCCCCGGCACCGCCGCGGCCCGTCCAGGGCTGGCCGCCGAGGATCAGACCACCTCCGACCCCGGTCCCCCAGAAGACGCCGAGCAACGAGTCATACGGCTGCCCTGCCCCAAGCTTCACCTCCGCGTCGGTCGCGACCTGCACGTCGTTGCCGACCCGCACCCGCGGCCCGAGCACGGCCTTGAGCTTTGCCGCCAGCGGAAACGTGCCTTCCCAATCCGGCAGGTTACGCGCACTGCTTACAGCTCCGTCTTCGATCGTTCCCGGCGAGCCGACGCCGATCCCATCCAGCCGTGCCGGCTCGACCTCAGCGGCCCTGGCGGCGTCACACAGTGCCGCCGCCATCGCATCCGCCACGTCCTGCGGCCCGCCGCGCGTGGGCGTAGGGCGGCGCGCGGACCCGAGCACGGTGTGCCCGTCGTCGACGACCACCGTCTGGATCTTCGTCCCGCCGAGGTCGATCCCGCCGTAGGAGGACATCACGGCCATCATCACACATAAAGACAAGCAGCTTCAACATTTAGGCGAATTTAGGCGTCCTTGCAGGGTTTCTTCATACGCTCTTACGCCTTCGCCTCACCATCGATCCGAACGAGATGACCGCGCGCACCAGAGCATCCTGGCCCGTCTACGCACTAGGAGCCCTGAGCGCCGGTGCGGTCGTCGTCGCGATCCTCGTAGTAGGACCCGCGGCGGGCAGCTCAACGACCGTGACCCGCACCGCCGTCGCCGCCGAGGGGGTCGTCCAATCCACCGTCTCGGGCGCCGGCAACCTGCAGGCCTCCAGCCAGCTCGACCTTGGCTTCAAGACGAGCGGCGTCGTGAGCGAGATCTATGTCTCTCAGGGCCAGCAAGTGACCGAGGGGCGGTTGCTGGCCGAACTGAACCCCAAGAGCGCGGAAGTCACGCTCGAACAGTCGCGCGCGACCCTCCAGGCCGCGGAGGCGAATCTCGCACAGGTCGAAGCAGACGGCGGCGAAACCTCGTCGGGTGCTGGCTCGGGTGGCTCGGGCAAATCCGCGGCGGTCTCCCAGACCTCCGCGGGATCTCCGTCAAACGGGAGCGCTCAGCGCTCTGGCTCGTCCCCGTCGAGCGGCTCCTCTGCATCGTCGAGCACCGCCAAAGAACCCGAGAGCGAGGCCGTGCGTGCAGCGAACATCGCCTCCGCGCGCGCCGCGGTGCAGAGCGACAGGCTGAGCGTCGAAGGCGACGAACAGGCGCTGGCCGATACCAAGCTGTACGCGCCCAAAACCGGCACGATCGTCTCGCTGACGGGCGAAGTCGGCGAAGCCGTCGCGGCACAGGGGACAACCAGGGCGTCAAACACCGACAGCTCGTCCAGTGGCTCAGGGTCTTCCGGGTCCGGCGCGGGCGCCTCGTCCTCCGGGCGCTCAAGCGCCGGCTCCTCCGATGCCTCGAGCTCGTCTGGCACTTCAGGGTCCTCCGCGTCCTCCGGCTCGGCGTTCGCGGTCCTGAGCGATCTCAGCTCGATGCGGCTCGTGGTGCCGCTGAGCGAATCGGAAATCGGCTCGGTCAGGGATGGTCAGACCGCGACCGTCACGGTCGAAGCTCTCGATGGCGGCAAGCTGGCGGCGCACGTCAGCGAAATCGCGACCCTGTCCACGAGCAACAGCGGCGTCGTCAGCTACGACGTCACCTTCCAACTCGACCAGATGGCAGCGGGGCTGAAACCGGGGATGAGCGCCACCGCGGAAGTAGTCGTCAAGCAGGCCGAAGGCGTAAACATCCCGACCAGTGCGATCGCCGGCGGGAGCGTCACCGTCCCGCACGGTTCAAAGCAGGAACGTCGGCGCGTCGTCACGGGTCTCTCCGGTAACAGCACGACGATCATCCTCAGCGGCCTGCGGGCAGGCGAAAAAGTGCTGTTGCCCACCGCGACGAGCACTGGCACGAGCGGCCTCGCCTCTAGACTCGGCCGAGCTTTGGGCGGCGGTGGCGCGCTCGGAGGTGGCGGAGGTGGGCTGGGTGGTGGTGGCGGCGTCCTCTTCAGAGGCGGCGGCTGATGGGAGGGCCCTCACAACCGGTCATCGACCTGCGCGAGGTCAGTAAGACGTTCAGCATGGGTCTAGAGATTGCCGTGCGCGCGCTGCGCGGGATCTCGCTGCGTATCGCGCCTGGCGACTTCGTGGCGATCATGGGTAGCTCAGGCAGCGGCAAGAGCACCCTGATGAACATTCTCGGTTGCCTGGACGTCCCCACGAGCGGTCGCTACCTGATCGATGGGATGGACTCCCGGCACCTGGACGAGGACGATCTCGCGGACTTGCGCAACCGCAAGATCGGGTTCGTGTTCCAGAGCTTTAACCTGGTCCCGCGCACGAGCGCCCTCGTCAACGTGGAGCTGCCGCTCGCCTACGCCGGGCTGCGGGGGGCGGCTCGCAGACAGCGCGCCGAGCGGGCGCTGCGCTCGGTGGGGATGGGTCATCGCCTCGATCACCTGCCGGCGGAGCTGTCCGGGGGCCAGCAGCAGCGGGTCGCGGTTGCGCGCGCGCTCGTGACCAACCCTGCGCTGATCCTCGCCGACGAGCCGACCGGCAACCTCGACTCGCACTCGACCGAGGACGTCCTGCGGATATTCGCGCGCCTGAACGCAGAAGGCCGGACCGTCGTCCTGATCACGCACGAGCCCGACGTCGCCGACCAGACCAAGCGGGTGGTCCGGCTGAGCGACGGCGAGATCGTCGAGGACCGTCGTTCGCTCGGCGTCCACGACGCCCCGCCCGTGCTCCACCATCAAAAGTCCGCTCACCATCGCGCCGACGCTGGTGTCGTGGAGGTGCAGCCATGATCGGCCTGGAGATACTGCGCGTCGCCTGGAGCGGGATCGCCGCCAACAAGCTGCGTTCCGGTCTGACGATCCTCGGCATGACGATCGGCGTGGCCTCGGTGATCGTCCTGATCGCCGTCGGTAACGGCTCCTCCCACGCCGTTCAGTCGCGCATCCAGAGCCTCGGCACCAACGTGCTGATCGTGCTCACCGGCGGCTTTCGCGGGGGCGCCCGGGCGAACACGGCGAGCAGCGTCTCCCTGACCAAGCAGGACGCCGAAGCTCTGCAGAACCCTAGTCTCGCCCCTAGCGTGAAGACCGCCTCGCCGGTGGTCAACGCCAGCGCCACGAAACTCGTCTACGGCAGCTCCAGCTACGAACCGTCCTCGTTCGTGGGCACCACGCCTTCATATCTGCCCGCCCACAGCTACAGGGTTCAGGAAGGCGCCTCGTTCACCTCCGCCGACGTGAGCGCTCATAAGCGCGTCGCGGTCATCGGCCAAACCGTCGTGCAGGAACTGTTCTCCGGCCAGAGCGCAATCGGCCAAACAATCAAGGTGAACGGAAGCAACTTCGAAGTGCTCGGTGTCCTCGCCGCCAAAGGATCCAACGGGGCCACCAACGAGGACGACGTCGTGATGGCCCCGATCTCGACCGTGCAGGACTCACTCACGGGCACGGGACCGATCGACTCGATCACCGTGCAGGCCACTTCGGAGTCTTCCCTGAACGCCGCCGAAGCCGAGGTCACGCAGGTCCTCGAGGAACGCCACAAAGTCAAGAACACCGCCGAACCGGGGTTTCAGGTCCTCAACCAGGGGTCGCTGCTGGAAACCTCCAACTCCACCAGCAGCGTGTTCACGACGCTGCTGGGCGAGGTCGCCGCGATCTCACTGCTGGTCGGCGGTATCGGCGTGATGAACATCATGCTCGTCTCCGTCACCGAACGCACGCGCGAGATCGGCATCCGCAAGGCGATCGGCGCCAGACGCGGCGACATCCTCACCCAGTTCCTGACCGAGGCCGTGCTGGTCTCTCTGTTCGGCGGCGTCACCGGCGTGCTCGTCGGCGTACTCGGCAGCCAGTTCGAAATCGCCGGTGTGCATCCCGAAATCGCCCCCTACTCGATCTTTCTCGCGTTCGGTGCAGCGGCGCTGTCCGGCCTGTTCTTCGGCACCTATCCGGCGGCCCGCGCGGCCCGCATGAGACCGATCGAAGCGCTGCGCTTTGAGTAGCGCATCCACATCCGACGAGGAGCCAGTGATGCCCGATCAGGAGACAGTCGTTCACCAACCCGCCGCGGTCGAGACCGACGAGTGGGAGGACCCTGTCGAGGAGTTGCCCCCTAGACCGCGCCGGCGACTGCTCGCACCGATACCGGTAGCGCTGCTTGGCGTGCTGCTGATCGCGTGTGGGTTCATCGCCGGTGTGCTCGTCGAGAAGGGTCAGACACCCTCAAGCTCCTCGGGCGCCGGCGCGGCCGTTCTCGCTTCGCGGTTTGCGGCGCTGCAGGGGGCCTCCGGCGCGGGGTCCGGTACGCCCGCGGGGTCCGGTACGTCCGCGAGGTCCGGTACGCCCGCGGGCTCCTCAGGCGGCGGCCCAGTGGGCGGCTTCGCTGCTAGCGGGTCGGGCGCTGGTGGGGGCGCGACCATCGGGCAGGTCGCCTATATCGACGGGAGCACCCTGTATGTGACTAATATCGAAGGCAATACCGTCAAGGTAAAGACGTCGGCGGCTGCGACCGTGACCAAGACCGTGAAAGCCAACGTCAAGGGCATTCGTCCGGGCGAAACCGTCGTCATCACGGGCGCGACGGGCGCGAACGGCACGGTAGACGCCGAATCCATCCGCATTGGCGGTGGAGCGGGCGCCGGCCTCGGTGCCTTGTTCAGCGGTGGCTCTAACCGCGGTGCAAACCGTGGTGCAAACGGTGGCGGTGAACCTGCGCTCTTTGGCAAGGGCGGCTAGACCCAAACAGCATCATTCAAAAGGAGCTTCATGTCTGACATTGACGGTAAACGACACAGACCCGCAGGGACAGCCACAATCGGCATAGTGCTGGTGCTGGTGCCCGCCAGTCTCGGGCTGGCGGCCTGCGGCGGATCATCAAACACCACGGCCACGAGCGCCAACGCCTCCGCCACGACCCCTCGGAGCGCTACCGGCACCGGCGCGACAGGGCCGGGTGGAGCACGATTCAAGGCGATGCGCGAATGCCTGCAAAAGAACGGCGTCACGCTGCCACAGCGGCCCCCCGGCCAGCGCGGTGGTCCTCCCGGGGGTCCGAGTGGTCCGAGAGGGTTTTTCGGTGGAGCAGGCGGCGCCAATGGTCCGCAACCGCCCAACGGCGTGACCCGCGCACAGCTGCAGGCTGCGATCAAAAAGTGCGGCGGCGGTGTTGGCGATCAGATCCTGCGCCGCGGAACACGCCTGAAAAACCCCGCCTATCTGGCCGCACTGACGAAGTTCGCGACGTGCATGCGCGAAAACGGCGTGAACGTCCCGGCGCCGAACACCTCGGGGAATGGCCCCATATTCAGCACCAAAGGCCTGAACACGGCCAGCGCGCAGTTCCGGTCGGCCGAGCTCAAGTGCCGCAGCGACCTGACCGGGCCCCTGCAGCGCGGTCCGGGCGCAGGTGCGACCGGCGCCGCGGGCACCGCGCCGCCCGGTGGTCCGGCGGCCGGCTGAGGCGAGAGAAACGGATCCGGGCCGCGGGGTTGTTCGACGCGGCCCGGTGGGTTATCCGCCGGAGGATCCTGCGCCCGCGCCACCCGGCGCGGTCTGCGACTTGCCGGCTGGGCCCTGGCTGTCGGGGATGGCGCCCGAGCTGGGCTTGGTCGCGACGGTCGGCTGGGGCAGACCGGCGATGCGCCCGATCAACTGTTCCCACTGCGCCACGCTCAGCTCACCCACGACCGCCACCGGCGCGGGCGTGGTCTGACCGGCGCCCGCCGGCTGGGCGACGGCAGCCGTCGTCGGAGACTCCAGGGCAGCCACATGGGGGGCGGGTCTGAACGCGATCTCGACGTAGTCGCCGTGATCGGCGCGGGCAAGCGTGCTCGACGCGCCGGGGTAGCGCATCAGGCTGACGATGTGAGCGGGTGTGAATTCGCCGCGGAGGGTCAGCAGCGTGCGGATCGTCGTGTCGGTGATCGAGCCCGCGCCCTGGTGGCCGGCGATCGGGACGCCGTTGATCGCGACGATCGCGACCGCGTCGCCGATGTGGCCGGGGGTTACATAGCCCGTCGCGTCATACGCACCGCAGCGCAGTGTGCCGACCGTCGGCTTCAGACCGCTGCGCGACAGGAATGCGA
>Ga0307477_10004102_pt1 | contig 10642 bp, 8 predicted proteins | sample atmos_gasesECM2C_FD_203316 | JGI IMG/M metagenome (GOLD analysis project Ga0307477, IMG submission 203316) | Hardwood forest soil microbial communities from Morgan-Monroe State Forest, Indiana, United States - atmos_gasesECM2C_515 | ecosystem: Environmental > Terrestrial > Soil > Temperate... | reverse complement strand
GCCGTACACGTCGTCATGGCCGCAATGGACGTTCAGGGCGTGCTTGGTCAGCGCGCGGGCACCTACCTCCAGCACCATGGTCGAGCACTTGCCCGGTGCGTGGTAGTACTGCTCCACGCCGTACACGATTCCCTGGCCCGAGGTAAAGTTAACTACCCGCTGGCCGCAGACGGAGTGCGCGATGGCTCCGCCCTGCGCCGCATGCTCGCCTTCCGCTTCGACGGCGATGGTATTGTGGCCGAAGACGTTTAATTTGCCTTCCGCGTAAGCCTGCTGGTACAGCTCTCCGCCTTCCGTGGACGGAGTAATGGGGTAAAAGATTCCCGCGTCCGTAATACGCGTTTCCGTATGATACGAAACCAGTTGATTCCCGTTGGCTGTAACGCGGATACCTGGGTACCGGGGCTTTGCCTTCATGGGCTCTCCCTGTCCGAGGTCATGCTGGCTACGTCTGGAATGCCCTTCAGGCGGTCAGCAACGGCCTATCCCTGTGATGTAGAATTTCCCTTGAGCAGAAAAGTATCACTACGGTGGGAACTGCGCAAGCAGTTGGTGTTTGTTGCGTGGTTCACTTCGGTTCAACGCCTCCCATTCTTAGCTACCCATAGACAGCCGGTGCGCGGGTTTGATAGCCTCGGCGGCATTGCGGCCCCTTTCCATTGTGCATCGTGAGGAGGAAGTATGAAGCCTGCCCGAGTTTTCTCGATTTTGGCTTTGTTCGGCGCGATTGGCCTAGCTTCCCCGGTGATATTCGCCGCCACGATTACCGGAAAGGTGACGGGGCCGGACGGCGCGCCGTTCCGTGCCGCGTTCGTTGAGGCCCGCAATTCGAGGATCCGGATGACGGTGATCGTCCTCTCCGGCGGCGATGGGTCGTACCGCATTGAGAATTTGCCGGCGGGAGACTACCAGGTGCGGGCGCGATCGATCGGATACCGCGCCGATCCGAAGAGCGGGATCGTCCTCTCCGCGAGCCAGAACGCCACCTACGACTGGATGATGCAGAAGCAGATGGTGCGCTGGGATGAAATCCCCATCATCGCCGGCATCGATCTCTTTCCGGACGGCCCCGGCAAGGAAAAATTCTGGCACTGCGGGTCAAGCTGCCACGGCTTTCAGCAATTCATCAATGTTCGGAGGGATGAGAACGGTTGGCGCGCGGTGCTCAAGGATCAGATGTCCACGCGCATCGGCGGCGGCGTGGTCTACAGTCTGATCAAGAGCGATGACGACGTGAATCAAGTCGCGGCGTATGCCAGCAAGAATTTCGGTTCGGGGCCGGGCGCGCTGCCGGAATCCCCGGCCGACGTACCCGGCTACACCGACTGGATGAAACAATTCAGCGACGATGCGCTCAAGATCGTGTACGTGCTGTACGAGATGCCTCCGGGCCGGATGACCTGGGACGCGAACCCGGACAAGGACGGCAACGTCTGGTGCCCTTATTTTGGAACGGTAAACGGCGTTGGCAGGCTGAATCCGGAGACGGGGGAGCTGCAGGAATATTTGTGGGAGAGCCAGTCGCCGCGCGTGGGCACGCGCTCGGTGCAAATGACGCGGGATGGCGTTTCCGCGTGGGTTGTTGAAGAAGGCGGAACGCTAGTGAAGGTCGACGTCAAGACCGGCAAGCAAACGAAGTACAAAGGGCCGGGCAAGTCCATGAACACGGTGCGCGAAGATCCGGACGGCATTCTCTGGGTTTCCGGCAGCCCGTTCTCCTATCGCTTCGATCCCAAAACTGGAACCTACACGGAATTGAAAGATGTTCCCAACACGTACGGCGCGAACCTCGACAAGCAGGGCAATCTCTGGTTCGACGAAGTGAGCGGCGCTGGGCGAATCTTCAAGGTGGATTACAAGACCGCGAAAGTCACGACGTGGACGCCGCCGCCGCAGCCCGGCTCGCGCCGCCGCTTTCAGATGGACGCGAACGGAACCGGCTGGCTCGCGCAATACGATCGCGGCCAGATCGTCCGCCTGGATTCCGAAACCGGCACTTTCAAGGAATACCAGCTACCCGGCGAGCAGCCGACGCCTTATCCCATCGGCCTCGATGCCAATCACCAGGTCTGGTACGCCTCCGGCCTCATGGACACGGTCGGGCGGCTCGATCCCGCGACGGGAAAGATTACCGAGTATCCCGCGCCGATGGTGGGCAACGGGATGCGCGAACTCAATAACGATCCGAAGGGGCGCATGTGGTTTGCGTCGCCGGGAAATAATACCGTCGGGTACATGTATCTGGCGAACCGGTAGCGCGTCACTCACAAAGCATCATTAGTTTGTTCGAGGCTGTCGCGGTCACGGGCGACCTTGTCGCATGGACGAACCCCGACACGCTACGAATTGTGTTCTACTTGAGGCCGTGAATTTCATCGAAAATATTTTCACGCGGTTGCAGCAAGCGGGCGGGCGAGCCGTGCTTGCGGAGGCGCAATCCGGCGGCAACCGCACGGCGACCGGCGCGGAATTGCTGGCGCAGATTGGGGCCGCGCGAGGGTTTTTGCGTGGCGCGGGGCTGGCGAAGGGAGACCGCTGCGCGCTGATCGCGCCGAACAGTATTCGCTGGACCGCGCTCGATCTCGCGATCATTGCGGAGGGCCTGGTCGCGGTGCCGCTTTACGCGCGGCAGGCGCCCGCGGAGCTTGCGGCGATGCTGCGCGACTCGGCGCCGGGCTTAATCTGCTGCGGCGACGCTGCGCTTCGCGATGCGATTTCCGCGGCGTGGCTTGGTGCACCAAGATTCGTTCTCTTCGACGAAATCTTCACGCCGATTCCGCAGGCTTCTGCGAGCGGGGCGGTTGGCCCCGCTGCACTTTTGCCGCAAGATGTCGTCGCGATTCTGTACACCTCCGGCACTTCGGGCGAAGCCAAGGGCGTGATGCTCACGGTGGCCAACCTCGATCACATGCTTTCCTGCACGGGTGCGCGGCTCGACCAGTTGATGGGGTCGCGCAAGGAGCCGGAGCAGGTTTTTCACTACACGCCGCTCTGTTTCGCCGCGTCGTGGATTCTTTTGCTCTCGTGCCTCCTGCGGACGAGCGTTTTGACGTTTTCGATAGACCTCACGAAGCTCGCCGACGAAATTCGCTCCGCTTCGCCGAACTACTTCCTCAATGTGCCGCTGTTGCTGGAGCGTATGCGCGCGGGCATCAAGGACAGCATTCGCAAGCGCGGAGGGGCGATTGCGAAGATTTTCGCGCACGCGGAGGAGGCCTGGTTTCGCGTGGACGCGAAGGCTCCGAAGCCGTGGGATTTTTTCCGGCTGGGATTGGCTGGTCTCCTGATTTTCCCTTCGATCCGCAAGCGGGTGGGCCCGAATCTCCGCGCGATGATTTGCGGCTCCGCGCCGCTCGCTCGAGAAACGCAGCTATTTTTCATGATGCTTGGAATCCCCGTGCTACAAGGATACGGACTCACGGAAACCACGGGAATCTGCACCCTGGACGATCCGCGACACGTCGAACCGGGGCGCGTCGGCCCCGCGATTCCGGGCATCGAGATGAAGCTTGGCGAAAACGACGAAATTATTGTGCGCGGGCCGAACATTTTTCCGGGATACTGGCGCCGCCCGGAACAGACCGCGGCGGTGCTGCGCGACGGCTGGTTCCACACCGGGGATCAGGGCGACGTGGATGCCGCCGGGAATTGGCGCATCAGCGGAAGGATCAAAAACCTTATTATTTTGAATTCAGGACACAACATTGCGCCCGAGCCGATCGAGGAGGAATTGCTTCGCGCGGTGCCGGGAGCACAACACGTCGTGCTCGTGGGAAATGGGCGCAGCTTTCTCTCGGCAATCATTGCGGGCACAAACGGGGACGCGGATATCGAGTCGCTGATCGGCCGCGTCAATGAGGGCATGCCTCACTACAGGAAAATTCGCAGATTTCACGTGTCGAAGGAATTGTTTACGATTGAAAACGGCTTGCTCACGGCCAACGGAAAATTACGGCGTGACACGATCGCCGCGCGCTTTGCCGCGGAAATCGAGCAAATGTACGCGAAGCAAGAATGATAGTTTGAGAGCGCTGACCGCACATGCTCAAGGAGGCTACGCTCAGGGACTTTCGCGAAAGGTGCCGTTCAGCACATGGTTCAGTCGAAGAGGACAAAATGGAGGCGCGTGGGGGACTTTTTGGCCTATTGTGCTATCGGGATCTCGATCGCACTGATTGCCATAACGTTTGGAATCCATCAAGCCAAGACGAATCAATCTCCGGGGTTGGGGACTAAGTGGGTTGGCTTTTCGTTCATGACTCTACTTGTCTTCGTAAATGTGTTCCGGTCGCGTAGATCCTATTGGGGAGTTCGCGCGTTTTGGAAAGCCATGATTCCCATTTCAATCCTTCACGTGGGCGTTGGAGTCGTGATTCTTGCGCATCTCGGAATAGTCGCTCTCATCAATTTTGTGGTAGCTGGTTTGGTCGAGTATTTTGCTTTGACAGCTCTGCTTGACGAATTCTTGATTCGCAAACAGCGAGATTGATCGCACCTGAGCTAGTTGCCCATTGCGCAGGCGAAGGCTGATCTCATGGACGAACACAAAGGGAAAACGCTCTCGTGGCGGCTCTCGGACGGCGTTGTCGAGGTCGCACTCGATCGCCCGCCCGCGAACGAAATCGGCGTCGCAATGCTCGAGGATCTGGAGCGTCTCATCGCCGCGCTTCCCTCTTTGGAATCGAAGGCCAGCGCCCTCGTGCTCCACAGCGTGCAAAAGGCCGGCTTCTCCGCCGGCGCGGATTTGCGCGAGCTGTACGAGCAAGCGCGAAAAATGGAAGCGTCCACGGCGGCGAAAGGCGTGCGCGAATTTCTAGAGCGAATTCACGCCGTCCTCAATCGGCTGGACGCTTCGTCGCTGACCACGATTGCCGCGGTGCACGGCGTGTGCTTCGGCGGCGGATTCGAGCTGGCGCTCTCGTGCGACCTCATCATCGCGGATAAGATGGCGCGCTTCTGCTTCCCTGAATTGCGGCTCGGACTCGTTCCCGGCTTCGGCGGCATCCCGCGATTGAAGCGCGACGTTGGCAATGCTGTTGTGCGCGATCTCTTGCTCACGGGGCGCAGCATCAACGCGACCAAGGGCCTGGCGGTGGGCCTTGTGAGCCAGGTCGCGGCCGAAGGCGAAGCGTTGCGCGTCGCTCGCGCCACCGCCGCGCAGACGACCAAGTTTGATCGCGCGACTGCTGCCGCCGCGAAACGCTTCATCAAGCCGCTGCCTGCCGAGGAACTGCGGCGCGAGATCGACATTTTCTGCGAGCTCTTCACGCGGCCCGCCGTGATGGAAGGCCTGCGCAAGTTCGTCGAAAATGCCGGCCTGCATCCGTATCTTCCGTGACGATGTGGGACAGCCACTCTTGGCTGTCCGATGCGATTTGCGGCGCGGGGACAGCCAGGAGTGGCTGTCCTACAGACTCCCGCAAGGGGCGCGCTTCCTGTAAAATAGGCGAACGATGAAAACAATCGAGCAGACGACCGACGAAATCCTGACCCTCGCGGCGACTCATTTCAAAGTGTCGCGCGCGGAGCTTCAGCCCGGTGACGATTTTTACAAGAAGCTCGGGATCGACAGCCTGCAGGCGCTCGACCTCCTCACCCGCCTCGAAAATCACTTCAACGTCGAACTGCCCGATTACGAAGTGCAAGGCGTCAGCGACTTCCACACACTCGCTACTCGCATTCAAGCCAGGCTGTGACAAGAGCGTCGAATAAGACTATTCGTCCGGTGATTTCCTCATATAATCGTCCCGTCCCAGATTCCCTCGCGCCTCTGCGACAAAACTGATGCTGGAGTTGGCGAAATACGACTCGCTGGGTGCGGCCCTGCGCGATGCGCTCGTGCAATGGCCCGACGAGGTCTGCCTGATCGAGGCGGACCGCGAACGCGAGAAATCGCGCCTGACGTACCGGCAATTCGGCGAGGCTGCCGAGCCCGTGGCAGCAGCACTCGAAGAATCAGGTTTTGCCACAGAGGATCGCGCCGCGATCATCATGACGAATCAGCCGAAGTGGCTGATTTCCGCGTACGCCGTATTTTTCGCGGGCGGCGTGCTTGTGCCGCTCGATTACAAGCTGTCGGCGGCGGAGCATCTCCACCTGCTGGCGCACTCGCAGGCGCAAGTGCTCTTTGTCGAGTACCCGCTTTGGCGGTTGATTACGCAAACGCCCGCGTTTCGCGAGCACAAGCTGCGCAAGGTGCTGGTGACCGAGGCGCCGCCGAACGCCGAGCTCGCCGGCGCGCAGCGCTGGGAGGAATTTCACGGGACGCGCGCGCCTGAATTCCGCCCGCGCGCGCTGATGGATACCGCTTGCATCGTCTATTCGTCGGGGACGGGCGGCCACCCGCGCGGCTGCGTGCTGACACACGAAAACTATCTCGAGCAGTGCGCCGCGGTGTCGCCGATTTTCCCGTTCTGGCCCGGGGCGCGTTACCTGAGCATCATTCCCACGAACCATGCGATCGATTTCATGGGCGGCTTCGTAATGCCGTTCACGGGCGGCGGAACCGTTGTCCATTTGCGTACGCTCCGCCCGGAATTCATCCGCGAGGCGTTCACGAAATACAAAATCACCTACATGGCGGTCGTGCCGCTGATCTTGAAAAATCTACAGCGCGGGCTCCGCGAGAAATTCGCCGCGCTACCGGCGGCCAAAAGAAAAATGCTCGATGCGCTCATCGGTATCAATCGAGCGCTCACTCGCTCGAAGCCGCGCCCGGGCCTGAGCCGCATGCTGCTGAAGGATATCCATGCGGCGTTCGGAGGCGGCTTGCAGGCGCTGCTCGTCGGCGGAGCTTTTACCGAGCCTGCCACGATCGAATTTTTTCACGATATTGGCATTCCGATTTACAACGGCTACGGGTGCACGGAGGCTTGCACCGCGATCTCGCTGAACGATCTACGGCCGTTCCGGCCGGACACCGTGGGCAAACCGGTGCCCGGAATGGAAATTCGCATCGTCGAACCGGACGCGGACGGAATCGGTGAAGTGTCCGTGCGCAGCAAGACGGTGATGTCCGGCTATCTCGACGACCCGGAAATGACGGCGGAGACGCTGGTGAACGGCTGGCTGATGACCGGCGATCTTGGCCGGGTGGACGCGTCGGGCCACCTGCAGCTCTTTGGGCGCAAAAAAAACATGATCGTCACCGCCGAGGGAAAAAACATCTATCCCGAAGATATCGAAAACAATTTCGAGGGGATCGCCGTGAAGGAGTTCTGCGTGTATGCGGCGAATTACATCTGGCCGCGGCACGCGATGACAGGCGAGCAACTCGTGCTCGTGCTGCATCTCGAACCGGGCCACACTGTGGACGACGCGTTCGTCAGGGAACTGAACCGGCACAACGGGCAGCTGCTGAATTACAAGCGTGTCTCCGGCTACATCGTGTGGGAGCATGATTTTCCGCGCAACGCGGCGATGAAGATCCGGCGCGTCGTCCTCGCCGGGCTGATCGGCAAGCAGCTGGAACGCAGCGCGGTGGTTTCCCTGTGAGCGAAGCGTACTTCACAATCGTGAATCCCACGGCCGGCGGCGGACGCTGCGGGAAGCTCGCGCCGCCCGCGCTGGAACGCCTGCGCGCCGCAGGCCTCTCACTCGAGGTGCGTGAAACGCGACGGCCAGGCGAAGCGACCGTGCTCGCTCACGGCGCCTACGCCGACGGTTTTCGTAAGTTCATCGCAGTCGGCGGCGACGGCACGGGCTTCGAGATCGTCAACGGGCTTTTTCCAGACGCGACGACCCAGGGCCGCTCGTCCCTGGGATTTCTTCCGCTCGGCACCGGCAATTCGTTTCTTCGCGATTTCGTCGGCAACGGGACGGACCTCGCCGAATTCGGAGCCCGGGCCATCCTCGACCATCGCTCGCGTCCGTGTGACGTGATTCGCCTCGATCACTCGGGCGGCTGTGTGTTTTTTATCAACACGCTCAATATGGGCTTCGCCGCGGACGTCGCCACGCTCACCAACCGCCGGCTGAAATTTCTAGGAGAGCCCGGCTATGTGGTGGGCGTGCTCGCTTGCCTCGCGCGGCTGCGCCGCCGCCCGTTTCCGCTGCGCGCGGATGGCGTTCGCGACGACCGCCGCTGCCTCTTCGTCGCGTTCAGCAACAGCAAGTACACCGGCGGTAAGATGATGATCGCGCCCCACGCCGCGATCAACAGCGGTACGATTGAATACGTTCACTGGGGGCCGATCGGGCGGTTGGGCCTGATGCAAAATTTGCCGAAACTCTTTACTGGCGAGCATATCCGACATCCAATGGCATCGAGGCGCACGGCGGCGCGGATCGATTTCGAGTTGAAGAACCCGGTGGACGTGGTCGTCGACGGAGAAGTGCTCACTCTCGAGGCCGAATCATTGGAAGTGCTCCCGGCCGCGCTCGACGTGATGGTATGAACGTGGAAACCGAACAACCGATTCCCGCGCAGGCGACCGCAGAGGCCAGCGGAGAGCAGGGCCTTCGACGAGCATGGGCGATTGCTCGCAGCACGATGCACTGGCTTCTTTCCGCCGCGTTTTTCTTTCCGGTCTGCTGCGTGCTCGTTGTGCTTGGCATCTTCATCGATCCACGGAAGAACGACGCACCGCAGCGCTGGCTTTGCCGCGTCACGATGAGGGCGGCGGGCGCAAGGATTGTGGTGAGGCGGTCGCCGGGTTTTGACGCGATGCGCACCTGCTTCTTTCTTGTCAACCACGTCAACTTGTTCGACCCGTTCGTTCTCTACGCTACCGTCCCCCAATTTTTTCGCGGGCTCGAGCTCGAATCGCATTTCCGGATTCCCGTGTATGGCTGGATGATGAAGCGCTTCGGCAATGTTCCCGTGCCGGACGTGAATCGACCGTCCGACCTGAAGCGCATGTGGAGATTGACGCGCGGGGCGCTCGATTCCGGAGTCAGCCTGGCCGTCTTTCCCGAGGGGCAGCGCACGCGCGATGGCCGCGTCGGCCCGTTCAAAGACGGCGTGTTCCGCATGGCGCTGCAATTCGGCACGCCCATCGTGCCCGTGAGCCTCGTCGGCGCGTTTGAATTCAACAAGAAGACGAGCTGGCTGATCCGGCCGGGCACGGTGACGGTGTACTTGCACGATGTGATTGAAACGAAGGATCTGCGGAAGGAAGATTTCCCGGCGCTGCGCGATCGCGTTCACTCGATCATCGCGGGGCCAATTCACGAAACGGACACCCCCGCCGAGAAGAGTAGGATTGTGGCCTGAGGTCTGCCGGTCGGTTTGACCAGTTCCTGTCCTTATTTTTCAAGAAATCATTTTGAACGTGGCTTGCGCTTTTCAATAGGGCTCGACTGCGTATCTTCAGGAAGGAGTGGTTTAAGAAACGCAACAACCTTTCCGCGGATCGTGATCGCTATAGTTTCGCCCTGATTGGCTAATCTGGTGTATCGCCCAAGCCGCGTTTTCAGTTCAGAGCTACTTATGGTCCTCATTGGTCCGCCTCGATTGACATTAGCTCGTCCTTCCAAGCCGGGTCAAACAATGTGAAGAACGCGATACCGAAGGGGAAAGCTTGCCTTGTGCTTACAGGGAGAGGCGAATCCCAGGCAAGGTCCGTCCCGCCTTGGTTTCGTGCCAGGTGTAGAGGATGCGGTGGATGACGGTGAGCGTGGCGACCACCGCGATCACCCACAGCACGGGCGCCATGCGGTTGAAGAGGCCGCCGAGGATCAGGAGCACCATGCGCTCGGGCCGCTCCATGAAGCCGACCTTGCAGAGGGGAATCAAAGATTCGGCGCGGGCGCGGGAGTAGCTGACCATCACCGAGCCGGCCGTGGCCACGGCGGACAGGACCACATAGGAGGTTCGCTCGGCCACGGCGTAGTAGACGAGCAAGCCCATATAGAGCGCCATGTCCGAGTAGCGGTCGAGGGTCGAATCGAAGAAGGCGCCGAAGGCCGTGACGCGCTTCTCGCGACGCGCCACCTGGCCGTCCAGCATGTCCAGAAACGCGGCGAAGAAGATCACCATCGCGCCGGCGCGAAACTTGCCGATCGCAAAAAGTACGGCCGCCCAACAATTGACGAGGAGCCCGAAAAACGTCAGGAGATTCGGATTGATGCCGGTGGAAGCGACCACGTCGACAATTTTTTCGAGCAGCCAACGGCCGCCTTCACCGATTTTGCGCGTTATCATGAGGCCGGAGACATTCTCCCCAGGTGCGGAGGAATCATACGCTACCGCCGCGCTGTGGCTCAAGTGTGGGGGCGCGCCGCGGCGAATCTTGACTCCCGCAACCAACCGGGCATACTCTGCTGCGTACCCGATGGAATGATTCCCAGTCAGGCTGTGCAAGAATCTCTCAGAGGAGATCCCAGATGAATCGCCAGATGAACCGAAGGATGCGAATTTTTTCGTTGGTCGTGGTGGTGCTTGCGGCGGGGAGCCTGCTGCTGGCGCAAGATAATCCCTTTGTCGGGACCTGGAAACTGAACGTTGGGAAATCAAAGTACAATCCGGGGCCGGCGCCGCAGAGCCAGACGCGCACCTGGGACGCCATGGGCATGGTCATGGTCAACGGAGTGAACGCCGCGGGAAAACAAATGTCCTACGGCTATACGATCAAGGACGACGGCAAGGAATACCCGACCATGGGCGCCATACCGAATACCGCGGACAAGATCTCCTCAAAGA
>Ga0307477_10004101_pt1 | contig 10646 bp, 13 predicted proteins | sample atmos_gasesECM2C_FD_203316 | JGI IMG/M metagenome (GOLD analysis project Ga0307477, IMG submission 203316) | Hardwood forest soil microbial communities from Morgan-Monroe State Forest, Indiana, United States - atmos_gasesECM2C_515 | ecosystem: Environmental > Terrestrial > Soil > Temperate... | reverse complement strand
AACCCAATTCGGGCCCAACGAAGATTTCGCCAAATACCCTCGCAATCTGGAAAGCGATTCTAAAATGCTCGAGCACGAGCAAGTGGATGTGATCTTCGCGCCTTCGGTCAATGACATGTACCCAGGGGGCGCAGTCACATGGGTGACCGTTGAAGAAATGAGCGATCGGCTTTGCGGCAGGTCGCGGCCGGGACACTTCCGCGGTGTCACCACGGTCGTCTCCAAACTGTTTCACATCATCGAACCGGACGTTGCATTCTTCGGCCAAAAAGACGCGGCGCAAGTCGCCATCATTCGTCGCATGGTGCGCGATCTGAACATGCCGGTTGAAATTGAGGTCGGCGCTATTGTCCGCGAACCTGACGGCTTGGCCCTTAGCTCGCGCAATGCCTATCTGAATCCGGAAGAGCGGAAATCCGCGTTGATCGTGCATCGATCTTTGCAGCAGTCCCAGACATTATTCGAAGAAGGCGAGCGCAACTCCGCCAAATTGATCGCAGCCGGCAAACAGGAATTCGCCAGGAAGCCGAACGCCCGCCTTGACTATTTCGAAATCGTCGATCCTGACTCGCTCGAACCTATCTCCTTGATCTCGAATCGTGCCCTGATTGCCGTCGCCGCTTTCATTGGCAACACTCGCCTGATCGACAACATCATTGTCGATCCCAAACTCTGACATGCCGATCGTGCTCGCCTCAGCTTCTCCACGCCGCCAAGAGCTTTTGAAAAATGCCGGCGTTAAATTCGTGGTCAGACCCGCCAACATTCCTGAAGTGCGCCATCACGGAGAGGCTCCACAAAATTTCGCAGAAAGAATGGCGCGCGAAAAAGCGCGTGCAGTTTGGGATAGTGACAAACACCAAAACGTTCTCGGGGCCGACACCGTCGTCGTCGTCGATGATCTCGTGCTCGGCAAACCTGAAGACGAGCAAGATGCCGCCAGAATGCTGCGTCTGCTCTCGGGCCGCAAGCATCACGTGATCACCGGCGTCTGCTTGATCGGAACCGGCTTCGAAGACCTGCGCTCAGAGACCACCGCGGTCCACTTCTCGGCGCTAAACGATGATGACATCCGCGAATACATCGCGAGCGGCGAGCCTATGGACAAAGCGGGCGCATACGCCATTCAAGGCATGGCATCCCGCTGGATTTCAAAAATTGAAGGGGACTACTCAAATGTAGTGGGATTACCAATTGCTCTGGTTCTGCAAATGCTGCGCGAGCACCAGCTGAGCGGGAATTAAGCCTTCTTCTGCTCGTCCTTGGTCTCAGGAGTCGGAGAGGGTGTGGCGGGAGGCGCAGCGTTGCCCTCTTTCATCGACGACTTGAAATTGCGAATGCCTTCGCCGAGGCCTTTGCCCAGCCCCGCCAACTTGCTCGGACCAAATATAAGGAGAGCAATCCCAAAAATCAGGAGCAGGTGTAACGGTTGAAACAAGCCCTCCATAAATCCTCCGCGGGCCGAGATTGGCCCTGCCGAAATTCTAGGCCACTAAACCCGGGTAGTCAAAGGAAAGTGGTCAAATTCGCGCAAGCAAAGCCGCTAAAAGCGCAGCCCTTTTCGGTAGCTCTGAAATGACTACTGATTCGTGCTCCGCGTGCGCGCCTTCTCCAACGCCGCCGAGACCATCAAGGGTCGGAATTCCCAATGCCGCGGTGAAATTCCCGTCCGAGCCCCCGCCTACCGCAGCCTCTTCCAACTTCCACCCAAGTTCGTCGGCGACAGCCGAGGCTTTGTCGTACAGAGCCGCCACACCCGCCGTGCGCTCCATGGGCGGCCGATTCAGTCCGCCGGAGATCGCGATCTGGCAATTCCGGTTGAACGGCTTTAGCGATCGCAACTTGCCATCGATCTCAAGCGCGTCTCCCATTCGAGAAACACGAACATCGATGACCGCCGTGGCTTCCGCCGCGACGACATTGGCACGGGTTCCGCCACTCACTTTCCCAACGTTCACTGTTATTCCGCGCCTGAGATCAACAAGTTGCGAGATTTGCCAAATCTGTTTTGCCAGCTCCACAATCGCGCTCTGGCCTTTCTCGAAATCCAGTCCGGAGTGCGCGGCCTTTCCAGTCACTTTCATCGTGTACTCGCAGATGCCTTTGCGCGCAGTCTTCACTGCCAAGCCCTGCGCTGGTTCGAGCACCAGCACAGCCGCAGACTGACGCGCCAGGCTTTCCGTAATTGCTCTTGAAGACGTGCTACCCACCTCCTCATCGGACACCAGCAGAATCGTCAGCGGTCGTGGCAGCTTTCCTCCATTCCATTTCAGTATTGCTTCGATCGCATGCAGCGCGAGGGCAATTCCCGACTTCATGTCGAGCACGCCCGGCCCGTAAAGTCGGCCTTTGGCAACGCGGCTCCGCATCTTCGATATTGTTCCAATCGGATAAACGGTATCCATGTGGCCGAGCAGAAGCACCGGTTTCTCGGTGTTGTTTTTTCGGGATCCCTTGAACTCCACCTGCAAATGATTGCCGAATTTTTCCGCCGGATGAACCCGAACTCGCCCACCAAGTTCTGCAAACCTCGAGGCCACCACCGTGCCCAGCCGGTCCACCGACTGCTTCACGTCGCTTGGCGATTCAATCTCCACCAACTGGCGAATGGTTTTTATTATCTTAGGCTGCTGTTTTTGTAAATAACGAAGTTGCTCGCTCACACTTGGAACGCTCATCGTCTGTTTGCCGTTCTCTTCATGAATTGCCGATCCGTAATCAGGATGCGATAAAGTATAATCGTCGATCCCGGCAAACCATGACCGACACTTCCCACGCAGCGACCGAGACTCCCGCGGCTGAGCACACCAAGCTCGACATTCACGACCTCATGCGCATTCTGCCGCATCGCTATCCGTTTTTGCTGATCGATCGCGTAACTGATCTCGTGCGCATGAAGCGCATTGTCGCCATCAAGAATGTCACCATCAATGAGCCGTTCTTCGCCGGGCACTTTCCGAATATGCCTATCATGCCGGGTGTGCTGATCGTCGAAGCCATTGCACAGGCGGGCGGCGCTCTACTGCTGACCGAAATCGCCGATCGCGAGCAGAAGCTCATGGTCTTCACTGGAATTGAAAAGGCGCGCTTTCGCCGCCCCGTGGTTCCCGGAGATCAATTGCGGATCGAAGTTGACGTTAAGGCATGGCGCGGTGACGCAGTCCGTATGCTGGGCACGGTTTTCGTGGAAGATAAGAAGGTCGCGGAAGCTACAGTCACCTGCCGCCTCGTAGATCGTGACCGCGGGCGAGGCGCGCAGGGTAATTCTGACGATACTGCGCCCGAGTGACACGTCAATCGAGCCGACGAAGCAGCGGAATGTGAAAGCCCGGTACAGAAATGCCGAGGGAATAACGAAGCGAAACCGAGTCCCGGCAGGGACGGCACCTAACCAACCCATGCATGCCCATCCCACCGCGATTATCGACTCCACCGCGAAAATTCATCCATCTTGCAAAATCGGCCCGTACTGCACCATCGGCGCAAATGTCGAACTCGGCGAAGGCTGTGAACTGATTTCTCACGTCGCCATCGAAGGCCCAACAAGAATAGGTACCCGCAACCGCTTCTTTCCGTTTTCGTCAATCGGACTCGCCCCGCAAGACATCAGCTACAAAGGCGAACCCACGCGCCTCGAAATCCGCGACGACAACACCATCCGCGAATTTGTCACCATCAACCGCGGCACCGTAAAGGGCGGAGGCCTGACCCGCATCGGCAGTCACACGCTCATCATGGCCTACTCGCACGTCGCGCATGACTGCGTGATCGGCGACCACGTGATCCTTGCCAACGCCGCAACTTTGGGCGGCCACGTCATCGTCGAAGAATGGGCCACGGTGGGCGCGCTCTGTCCGGTGCACCATTTTGTTCGCATCGGCGCGCATGCATTCATCGGTGGCGGGACGACGATCACGCGTGATGTCCTTCCCTTCTCGAAAACCGCTGCCGAACGTGGCACTCGCGCTTACGGATTGAACGCCACCGGCCTCGAGCGCCGCGGTTTCACCAAAGACCGCATCCGCAAAATTCACCACGCGTATAAGGTTCTGCTGGCGTCGAAATTGAACACCTCGCAAGCGCTGGAAAAGTTAAAGTCCGAGCCAGATCGCGGCGAAGATGCGGAGATGTTGATCCGGTTTATTGAGGCAAGTGAGCGGGGAGTGATTAAGTAAGTGTAATCGCCCGATTTCGACAGTTACGCAAAATCGGCTACACTTTTGGGGTCTCGCGCACGGATATGCGCGAAACGAGCGGCAAGGGGTGAATCGAAAATGGCTATTCGGCGCATTGATGTTTTTTTCTATGGGTTGTTCATGGATGCTGAGCTGCTCCGCAGCAAGGGAGCGTTTCCGCAAAACATCCGGCGAGCGGGTGTTCCCGGCTTCGGATTGCGAATTGGTGAACGGGCGACGTTGTTGCGAGACTCGGATGCGTGTGCGTGCGGGATCTTGATGGAACTCACCCACGAAGAAATCGACCAGCTATACTCCGACGCCTCTGTCCGCGCCTACCGAGCCGAAGCCGTCCTGGCGCAGTTAGAAGATGGGTCTAAGCTTCCCGCTTTATGCTTCAATCTCGTCGAACCTCCGCATCCGACCCAACGCAACCCAGAATATGCAGCCAAGCTCCGGGAACTGGCGCGCCGACTCGAATTACCCACCAATTATGTGGAAGCTATACAGTAGGAGGCTGGCCAGACATTGGCCAGTTCGCCTAACCCTTTCCCAACCTAGAACTGGGAGTGCCCACCCTTTCGCCTTCGCTGAGGCAGGCTCCTTGGCGTACTTGCGAGAGGGGTGGGGAAACAGAGTCCTCAATTTCAGAAGGTCAAAAAGAGAGAAGTCCGAGGTTCCCTCCCTTGCAAACAGCGCAAGAGTGGGGCACCCTCAGTCGTGGTGGCTTCTAATAGATGCGCCACCCGCCCATTTGGCGAAACGGCGATGACGCCCAATGCTCTTTGAGTCGAATCTGAGTCGTGCTCTGATCATATGACGTTAGCGGTCGGTGCAGGTTGTATCGGCCTTCCCTTGAATGCATTTGTGAAGCGAACCCGGAAGAACCAGAAAATCAGCAACGCCAGTGGCAGGAACGCCAGGAGGGTCAGGAGGATCGAACCGCGCAACACGGCGGGAAAGACTTGTTGTTGTCCCAGAAAAAACGACCCTGTGGCGATAAACAGTCCAAAGCACATGCGCCACAAATGCCGCACTAGACGCTTTGTCCCAAACAGACCTCGGCGCACCATCATACTGATATCGCCTGCGGCAGCGAGCAGCATCACGGAGGCGACGAAGAAGTCCATCCCAATGGGAACACCATCATTCGGCGGCGTCTGGCTAAAAAGTTTTTCCAAACCGATAAACCCGACCCAAGACCCGCCTGCCAAAGGAATTAGAAGTACTCCCCAATCGAAGCGGCTCGTTTGCCCATCGCCGCGCCGAGTGGTCAGCCATCCCGTCGTGATTAGATAAAAGGCCAGGACGCCCGCCAGAATATTCGGCGTCTGATGCTTGAGAATCGCCAAGTACACCGCGGCCGCAGCCACCGTCAGCATAGATGCGACAAAAACCTTTCCGGCTATGGCGTGGCGGGTAGACCCTTTGCGGAAAGACAGTGCTGCTGTCCCAGAAAGTATTCCCAGGATGCCGCAGCCGATATGAACGGTTAGTAGAAAAGAATGGAGCATTTGCCTTGTTAGGACATACGATTACACGAGCACAATTGTTTCATCTTTCTGCGGATTCTATTCCTAGAGTAGTGAGAGGTTCAGCGGGGAGTGATTAAGTGAGGAGTGTAATCGCGTGATTGCAAGTGTGATTGTCCAAGACCTCCGTGACCCTCCGATGCGTGAATTTTGGAACAAACAACGGAGTGTTCGGCACCCCAGACTCGAATTCCGACAAAACTGAACACATCTCAGGAAGCGTAAACTCAATTGTCATCCCTCCGAGAAAGGTAGCTACTAAAATGGCGACGACCGCCTCTTTCCTAGGTCTTCTAGCACTGACACTGAGTTCAACGATCTCAGTTCTCGCTTTCGGATCAGAAGCAGAATATATCGGACACTGGGATGGAACCATGTCTCGAGAAGGTGTTCCACTACAGGTAAGCTTTGATTTCAAGGGCTCTGGCTCTCACCCAAACGGTACGTTCACTTCGTTCAGTCAAGCGGTTATGGACTATCCGCTAGACGTGCCTGCCGTCAACGGAAGTGCGGTTCGCTTTGCTCGGTCCCACCGCTTGCTTGCGCTGCTATATTTCTGTAATGACACGGGAACGAAAATCCCCGCAACAAAAGAAGCAGCTAGAGTACACGAAAAACCACTTCACGTTCGGTCGGCACTCGTCCCGCATGTTTCCCACCACATGGAAACGAAAGAAGACGCGCTCTAATCGCGAATATCGTCGCAAGAGCGAAGAAATCCTTGCCCAAGCAAAGCCTGGAATAGCAATCGAAGACGCGGAATTGCTTGCCGACGATCTAACGGCAGCGCGTTTTCAGAAGTCCGTCATTCTTAAGCCTCTGCACAAAATCGGCACGGTCACCCTTGGCGAAAAAGTCAAAAGGAAGTTGGACAGACGAGAGGAGGCCGTGGGGCGAAGAGTGCAGCGTCGCCGGAAGTATGACCAAGCAGCAGCTTCGGCCATCAGCACACTGTGTTCACTCGATGGCGAGAAGCTGGTTGCCGTAGTTAGGCGGGCGGACCTGCTATATCGTAAGAGGAACGCAGAGGAACTGAAGCGCGTGATGCAATCGAATGCGCCCATCGATCGTGCCATCTATTTCCTATACCTCGTTGGTTGGGGGTCTGGTTGTGGGTCTGCTTTCGAAATTGATGCCGTTCGCAGAAACCCAGAGTTGGACAACGCACTGGGGATTTGGCTCAAAAAAGCAAAGCGCATTCTTACGCGAGATAAACGTCCCATAAAAAGAAAGCTCCAAGAGAAGCAGATAACACGAAAGAAGTTAAGTGCATTGCGAGCTGCTGAGCGACGTGGTGAGTAGTTCCCTGATCGCCCTTCATGTGCCCAAACTCCAAACTCGGTCTCATCGCCGGCAATGGGCGCTTCCCATTCCTGGTGCTCGACGCTGCGCGCGCGCAAGGATACGACGTCGTCGTCGCGGCGATCAAAGAGGAAACTTCCCCGGAGATCGAGTCCCGCGGCGCAACCATGCACTGGCTTTCGCACAATTGTGACAATTCATATTTTTGTCATTTCGAGCGCAGCAAGATGGTCCGCTGGCGGACTCTCGTGCGGAGTCGAGAAACCTGCTTTATTAGCCGCACGAAACAGCAGGTTCCTCGACTGCGGTTCGCCAGCCGCGAGCCGATGACGAATCCTCGCTCGGAATGACAGCCACGCTTTTATGTTAGAAGTTTCACTGGGTAGCCCGCCCTACGTGTGTCGTGCTGCTTAGTACGGGCGAGGACGCTCGTAGCTCCAACACATGACTGTTACCCCCAAACTCGGCCTCTCGCAGACAACGGAGGCTTCCCGTTCCTGGTCCTCCATGCTGCCCGCGCTCAAGGCTATGAAGTTGTGATCGCAGCGATCAAAGAGGAAACTTCCCCGGCTTCCTGAAATTCCAACCGTTTCGCATTTTCGTTTTCCGTGGCACAATGGCCTAACAGTTGACATGCCAACGAAACGTCCGCTCGTGCATATAAGGAATCTTCTGGTCCGCGGATTTTACGCCGTCGCGCTATCCGCACTTCCTGCGGTGGCGCTTGCCCAATCCGCCGGCACCACGGCTCACCCGGCGTCCACCGAGCTCGAAGCGATCCTCTTTGTCCAGTCTCCTCAGCCCGACAATGGGAAAGGTGCCATTCATCTTATCTGGATTCCCGAACCCATCCAGCGACTTTGCCTCGGGAAAACTGCCCGGCAGTGCAGCACGATCGACTATTGCGTGCGCACCACCAACCCTGAGGACAGCATGTGCAGGAACCTCCGTATTCCCCGTCTGCCCTCCTATCCCCAAGACATGCGCCCGCGCCGCCAATTGAGCGTATTTTATTTCCCCGTTGCGCCTATAGAGAACTTCGCGATGCTACAGGACTTCTATCACCGCGCGCCTCGGCGCTCGCTCCAGCAACTTTCCTTGAGTGCGCGCGTCAAGGCGCGCGTTCGCTTCACGCGCACCCCCGAGGACGACGATTTCGATGTCCTCGAGATCCTCGCTGTCGCCCCCTTCCGAATTCAATCTCAACGATAAAAGTCCAAGATTCCCTTGCAAAACAACGCGAGAGTGGAGCACCCTCAGTCGTGGTGTTTCTAGTAGATGGGCCACTCGCCCGCGAGAGAGTTCAATGCAGAAAAACACGCTCACTTTCCTGGCTTTAACATTTTTCGCGCTGGTCGCGCTGTTCGCCGCTAGCTGTCAGGCGCAGGCAGAGAAGGCTTCCTATCCCAGCATGGCTCCTCTCGACCAGTACCTCATGCCTGATGCGAATTCTGAAATCGCGCTGGCCCGAACCGCTGCCCCGGCATCTATTTCGTCCGCAGCCGAAGTGATGGTGCTGGGACCGCAGGGATATACGACGGCAGTGAAAGGCACGAACGGCTTTCTCTGCATAGTGGAACGATCATGGGGCGCCGCCACCGATGAACCGGAGTTCTGGAATCCCAAAGTGCGCGCCCCGATTTGCTTCAATCCGGCAGCCGCAACGACTTTTGTGCCCATCTTCCGGATGAAGACCAAACTTGTGCTGGCAGGAAAATCGAAGGCGGAGATCACCGCAGCGACTGCATCGGCGCTGGATAAGAAAGAACTGCCCGCGCTGGAGCCGGGAGCGATGTGCTACATGCTTTCGAAGCAGCAGTATTTGAACGACCGCGGCAAGAGCTGGCATCCCCATCTGATGTTTGTGGTTTCAGGCGACGCTGCGAAAAGTTGGGGAGCCGATCTGCCGGGCTCGCCGGTCATAGCGGCGGATGATCCTGAAGAACGGGTGACTATATTTATGGTCTTCGTAGGCAAATGGTCCGATGGGACGCCTGCTCCGGAGACTAAGGACTGAGCTGCATTTCGATCGGCGGACAGGCGGGGCTTCCTGATCCCGCTGGCGCAATAAAGGAATTGGGGTGGCAGGTGGCCCCAGGTTTTTGACCTCGCCGGCAAGAAATTGGGTGCCCCATTCTTTCGCGTATGTTGCGAAAGGGTGGGACAAGTCGTCAATTTTCGGATTCGAATCTCAAAAGAACAGGCTTCCCGCCCTTGCAAAGAACGCAAGAGTCGGGCACCCTCAGTCGTGGTGGTTCTTGATCGGTAGGCCACCCATCGCCCATTGCCCGGACAGCAAAAACTCGGCCTCATCGCTGGCAACGGACGTTTCCCGTTCCTGGTGCTTGATGCTGCCCGTGCTCAGGGTTATGACGTCGTGGTTGCTGCGATCAAAGAAGAAACGTTCCCGGAGATCGAATCCCACGGCGCATCCTCGGTGCATTGGCTCTCTCTCGGAGAACTTTCCAAGCTCATCGAAACTTTCCAGCGCGAAGGCGTTACTCGCGCCGTCATGGCTGGGCAGGTAAAGCACAAGCAGATTTTTTCCAGCATCCGACCTGACTGGCGTCTGGCAAAACTTTTGCTCTCGCTGACCGCCCGCAACACTGACTCGTTGCTGGGCGCAGTCGCCAAAGTTCTCGCCGACGAAGGCATCATCCTCGAAAGCTCGACGGCGCTCCTCGAACCGCTGCTCGCAAAATCGGGTGTGCTGACCAAACGCTCTCCATCAGAACAAGAAAAGAAGAACATCGAGTATGGACGGACCGTCGCCCGCGGGCTGGCGCAATACGACATCGGCCAAACCGTCGTTGTCGCCGAAAGCGCATGCGTTGCCGTCGAAGCCATGGAAGGCACCGACGCTACCATCGAGCGCGCCGGGCAAATTATGGCCACACTCGATTCCGGGCGCTCCACCTTGGCACGCGAATTGACGGTGGTCAAAGTCGCCAAGCCCAAACAAGACATGCGCTTCGATGTTCCGGTCATCGGCGTGAAGACTATTGAAGTCATGCGGAATGCCGGTGCAACCTGTCTGGCACTCGACGCAGGCAAGTGTCTGTTGATCGATGGAGACGCGTTGATTGTCGCAGCCGCAGCCGCGGATATCACGATCGTGACGGACTAGCACAACCCGTGTGGGTCGGACACTCCCTTCGGCTTCGCTCAGGGCAGGCTCTGTCCGACCTGCCTTCGGCAAATATGCAGCCGATCTTTTCTGCCACGACTAAAAGCCCCAAAAAATCAACACCAACACCAAATCAAAAGCGTCGGACAAGAGTGTCCGACCCACACGGGTCTTGCCTCATTTAGGTTTCTGCTCCACCCAGAGCCATGGATAGTCTTCTGGTCTCTTGACTAAACCTCTTCTAACTGGATTCTGCCGAATGTATTCTAACTTTTCTTCCCGGCTCTCTTGGGACCGTAAAACGTGATCGAAAGATTCCTCTTGCCAGACCGGGCCATCGCTTCCGCAGAGCTTATTGACACTTCGGGCCGAGGCGCCCTTGATCAGTTTCAGAGTTGCGGGCAGACCGTAGGGCCAATCTTCCGTATCCTGAAGGGGAGTTAGGAGCAGATGCACATGCTCTGGCATGACGACAGCGGCGTGAAGTTGGTATCGCGTGCCATTGTCGTG
>Ga0307477_10004100_pt1 | contig 10646 bp, 11 predicted proteins | sample atmos_gasesECM2C_FD_203316 | JGI IMG/M metagenome (GOLD analysis project Ga0307477, IMG submission 203316) | Hardwood forest soil microbial communities from Morgan-Monroe State Forest, Indiana, United States - atmos_gasesECM2C_515 | ecosystem: Environmental > Terrestrial > Soil > Temperate... | reverse complement strand
CGATTCTTCGCTCGACCCCAGTATTCCTTAAGTCTTTGGTGGCCATGCCGCCGTGGTTCGGCGGAAAATGCGTTAAATACGCAGGGACTCAGGCCCGACTGAAACCTCGTGACAGAACGGAGAGTCATGGCCGGTCCCTCCTCTCCTGAGTTTGCGGCCAAGCTCGCCAAGAGGATGAACATCCCTCTGCTGGCGGTCACGACCACCAAGTTCCCTGACTTTGAGACCAAGTACCGATTCGACGAGAAGCTGAGCGGCCTGGAGGTCTTCCTGGTCCAATCGACTTATCCCCCCGCGGACACGCACTACATGGAGCTCTTCCTAGCGTCGCATCACTTGAGCCAGGAGGGCGCAAGGGTCCACGCGATAATACCGTACCTCGGCTACGCGCGGCAGGGCAAGGCCTACCTCCCGGGGGAGATAGTGAGCCTCGGGATCATCGCGCACCTTCTCCGATCGGTGGGAGTTAACAGGGTCACGACCGTAGACATGCACTCGGCGGAGGGCCTGGCCCTCTTCTCTATGCCGATCTACTCGGTCTCGGCCATCCCCGGCCTCGCCAAGTACGTGAAGGAGAGCCTAAGGTTGACCAAACCGCTGGTCATCGCGCCCGACCACGGCTCGCAGAAGAGGACGGACGCCTTCGCCTCGCTATACGGCGCGGAGTCTGTCCACTTCACCAAGAAGAGGGACAAGATCACCGGCAGGATCAAGATGGAGACGAACAAGATCCAGGTGAAGGGGAGGGATGCTATCATCGTAGACGACGTCATCACGACGGGAGGGACGATCGCGGCAGCGACCGAGCTGCTCCGAAAGTACGGCGCCGGGAGGATCGTCAGCGCCTGCGTCCACGCGGTTCTCCTAGGCGAGACGCTCGACAAGCTGGCGAAGGTCGGGGTCGATGAAATAATAGGGACCAATACGGTGCCCAGCAAGGTCAGCAAGGTCGACGCCACAGAACCCCTCGCAGCCTACCTCAAGACGCTCGCAGAATAAGATCCTCTTCCTCCTCTCGCGGGAGTCGACGACAATCCCCAAAGGCGAGGCCGTCAGCCTCGTCACGGCTCTGGACCCTGCTGCGAGGTTCGAGTCGCCGGAGGAAGGCGTGCTCCTTGCGGAGACGAGAGCGTCCCCCGATTCGATAGAGCGGCGGGTAGCTTTCTCGAGGCGCGTGGGCGTCTACATTCCAGAGGGAGAAATCGGCGAGGTCGAGCTCGCCGAGCTGCGGAGCACGTCGTACAGGGTCGGGGTCTTCGGGCCAAAGAAGGACGAGCGAGACACGGTCTCGCGTCTTGCGGTGAAGATCGGCGGCGTGGTCTCCCTCGACAGCCCTGCGTACGAGGTGACGGTCTTCCAGGGAGAGAGGAGCTACCTCGGGATCACCCGCCCGTCCTCGATGAGGCAGGGGTGGTCGACCAGGAGGCCGAGGATAAGGGCGTTCTTCCACCCGTCGGCCATCTTCCCGAAGCTCTCGCGAGCTCTCGTGAACTTCAGCGGCGTCCAAGAAGGGGAGGTGTTCCTCGACCCGTTCTGCGGGACCGGGAGCCTCCTCATAGAGGCCAGCGTGATCGGGGTCGAGCCAGTCGGGATGGACCTTGCAAGGAAGATGGTGAGGGGGGCCAAGAGGAACGCTGCGCAGCTCGGGCAGGAGTGGCTCGGCATCGTAAGGTCCGACGCGAGGAGGTTCCCCCTGAGGCGGGCAGACGCCATCGCGACCGATGTCCCCTACGGGAGAGCCTCGAGCACGGGAGGCCGAGATACGAGCAGCATCCTCTCTGAGCTGATTGCGAACGCGGGGGACGTCCTCCCGCGGGGGCGGAGGCTCGTCGTGATGCACCCCGAGTCCCTCCCACTAGACCCTGGAGGGTTGTTCCGGGCGGAGCAGGAGCATCGTTTTTACGTGCACCATAAACTGACCCGGGCGATAACCGTGCTCAGGAGGGAGTGAGGCATCGCGAAGCTAGAGGTCGTCTTCCTGGGCACGAGTTCCGCGACCCCCACCAAGAGCAGGAACCTCCCCTCGTTCGCGATACGGAGGGAGGGAGACGTAGTCTTGATGGACTGCGGCGAGGGAGCCCAGCGGAACTTCGTGGAGTTCGGGCTCGGGTTAAACAAGACGACCTCCATCCTGATCACGCACCTTCACGGCGACCACGTGAACGGCCTCCTGGGGCTGCTCCAGACCATGAGCATGTCGCAGCGGACGCGGGCGCTCACCCTCGTGGCGCCCGGGGGACTGGCCAGGTGGATGAAGGACACGATGAGGGTGATGAACATCGGGCTGACCTTCGACATCGAGTTCGTCCAAGCAAGGCCAGGGGTGGTGCTCAGGCGGGGCAGCTACAAGGTGAGGTGCGCGAGGGCCACCCACTCGGTGGACGCATGGTCGTACCTCTTCGAGGAGACTCCCAGGCCCGGGGTCTTCGACTCTAGGAAGGCGGTCTCCCTTGGGATCCCCGAGGGAAAGAAGTGGTCGGCGCTGCAGCACGGACGGCCGGTCGTCGTCGGCGGGAAGAAGGTCCATCCGCGCGAGGTCCTGGGTCAGACGAGGGCAGGGAGGAAGATAGGCTACTCGGGGGACACGCGCCCCTCGAGCACGATCGCGCGCCTCTTCGCGGGAGCAGACGTCGTCGTCTTCGACTCCACGTTCGCGACCCGCGACGCCGACAAGGCGAAGGAGAGGATGCACAGCACCGCGGCGGAGGCGGCTACCCTTGCGAAGAGAGCAGGGGTGAAGAAGCTCGTGCTGACCCACTTCAGCGCGAGATACAGGAACGTCAGCGGGCTAGTGAAGGAAGCCGCTGCGATCTTCCCGGGCTCGGTGGCAGCGTATGACGGGATGGTGATCGAGGTGCCGAGCGCCTAGTGGGTCGTGAGCCAGTCGATAAGTTCCTGGACCTTCGCTGCCTGGATCTCGAGCACAATTGGCCCCAACGGCGACTCGAGCTCGCTCGCGCAGACCACTATCACGCCTGCGGCCGCCGCCTGGCGGTTGAAGAGGAGCCTCAGCGAGTCGCCGTCTTGGCTGCGCAGGAGGAGGCGCCTCGCGGCGTCCCTCACATGGCGGTCCCTGAGCTGGTCGTGGACCTTCTGTATGCAGCGGATCGAGCTCGAAGAGATCTCGATGGAGCCGGCGGCCTCTTCGAGATGGAAGTCGCAATCGCCCACGATGTTCTTCATCGCGGCAAGCACCTTCCTCGGGTCTTCTGACGGGGAAACGGTGGCTGAAAACCTCAGCCTCAGCTGGTCAGTCTCCAATCAGGTCTAGCCACCTGGACACCACCTCGACCGCCCTGCCCGCGAGTTGCTTGGCGTCGATGCTCTCGTTCACGAGCACCTCGTCAGCGAGTGCGATGGTGTTCCCGACGCCGATGGAGAGTTCCCTGGCGTCCCTGTCGTCGAAGCCGGCCGTGTTCGAGGGCGCGTCACTCCGTCCTCTGGCCGTCAGGAGCGCATATCTCCTGTCCTTCGATGCGAGGACGGCTATGAGGAGGACGCGTCCCTCCCTCCTGAGGACCTCCACCTCTGCGAGGGACCGTATCCCGTCGACCACCACGGCGCGGTCATGAATCGACTTCAAGGCCTGGAGGGTCGCCTCCGCGACTGCGCCGGGTCCATACTTCTCCCGAAGCTCGAGCATGACCTTGGCCGTGTTCTTCTCGTCTGGAGGGAGGCCCCTCCTCTTGGTCTCCTGCCTGATGACGTCGCCCATCACGACCCTCTTCAGCCCGTGCGTCTCGAGGGCCTCCGCGACGGTCGACTTACCGGCTCCGGGCATCCCCGTGATCGCCACGATGAGCATGGAACGGGGCGGCCGACCAACGATTATAAGAAGAATCGAGGCGCGGGCTTTCCATGAGGGCGTTCCTGGCGTTCGAGACTTCGCCCGAGGTCGTCGACCGCCTGGTCGAGGTGGAGGAAGAGCTGCGAGGCACGCGGGCCGACCTGAAACTAGTCGAGAAGGAGAACCTGCACTTCTCGGTGAAGTTCCTCGGCGAGATCCCCGATGCCCTCGTCGCGGAGATCGACCGCAGGGTAGGAGCCCTAAAGATATCGAGGATGGACGTGGGGGTGCACGGCCTCGGCGCCTTTCCAGACCTCCGGAGGCCGCGTGTCGTCTGGGCTGGGGTCTCCGAGAAGGACCGGCAAGCAGTCGTGGCCAGCGCGACGGGTTTGATCAAAGCCCTGGAGGGAGTGGGAGAGTCGGACGACCGCCCCTACCACCCGCACATCACCTTGGGGAGGGTCAGGTCGCCGCGGAACCAGGAGGCACTCGTCTCGGTCATCACCGAGAACTCGAACCTGGACTTTGGGAGCTCGACGGTCGTCGCCCTCAAGCTAAAGTCCAGCACCCTCACTCCGAACGGTCCGATTTATAGAGACGTAAGGGAGTATCCCCTTCAGTGACAGAGATCGCGGGTGTCCTGGCTTCAGCCGCGCGCACTCTGACTCCTGGCAAGGGAGAAGAGCGGAAGCTGGCGATGGTCGAGGAGAAGGTGCTGGCGAGGGTGAACGCAGAGGCCGAGAAGTATCCCGAGGTCAGGGGGGTGATAACCGGGGGGTCGTACGCGAAGGGGACTTGGCTCCCGGACGACGTGGACATTGACATCTTCGTGAAGATATCACCCGATGTAGACAGCGAGAGGTTCGAGGAGGTGGGGCTGAAGGTGGGTGGCGGCGCGGTCCGAGGATACAAGCACGGGAAGATGTACGCACAGCACCCGTACACCGAGGCGACAGTCGACGGGGTCAAAGTGAACATCGTCCCCTGTTACGACGTCAGGCCCGGAGAGTGGAAGAGCGCGGCGGACAGATCACAGTTCCACGTCGCCTTTGTCAAGGAGAACCTCGGCCCGGAGGCCAAGACGCAGGTGAGGATGCTCAAGAAGTTCATGAGGGTGATCGGGGTCTACGGGGCGGAGATCGAGAAGGAGGGGTTCAGCGGTTACGCGGCGGAGGTCCTTGTCCACCGGGAGGGGGGGTTCTGGCAGGTCCTCGAGCATTTCGCCGGCCTCAAGACAGGCGCCGGCGGGCTCATCAGCCTGGTCGACCCGATCGACAGCCAGAGGGAGCTCGCGAAGGCGATATCGGCCGAGAGCGTGGCCAGGATGGCACTCGCCTCGCGGGCGTTCGTCGGTCGGCCGAGCATGGCCTTCTTCAAGCAGGTCAGGGGCAGGCCGCACCCGAGGCTCCAGGGATCGCTGTACGCGATCGTGTTCACGCACAAAGAGATGAGCGAGGACACACTCTGGGGCGAGCTGAAGAGGAGCACCAAGCAGGTGACGAAGCACGTCGAGAGCGGGGGTTTCATGGTCGCCCGCTCTGTCGCGGCGTCGGACAACTCGAGATCGAGCGCGATCATCCTCCTCCCAGAGGTGATCGGCCTCCCTGGCCTCGAGAGAAGGGTCGGCCCCGAGGTCGGGAGGGCGAAGGAGGCGGCCGCCTTCATCTCCAAGAACCGGGCCAAGGCCGAACTCACCTGGGTCGGGCAGGATGGGAGGCTCCACATGCTGATGCGGAGGCGTGACGTCAGCCTCTCGAGCCTGCTGGCCTCTGTCGTCGACGGCGGGGCGAAGGGGCTGGGCGTCTCCAGGGAGATCGCGAGCGGGATGGCGAAGACGGGGAGGGTCCTGACAGGGGAGAAGCTCTCTCGCGAGTGCAGGAAGGAAGCGTGGCTCAGGCGGGCTGTCTTGTTTGTCACATCAGACTCAATCGGAGTCGATTGAGGTCGGACAGTTCGACAGGATGCCCTACCTGGGCGTCCTGACCTATCCCCGACCCAACCTCAGGGTCGCAGAGTCAAGGATAGAGCAGCTCCGAGGGCTCGGGGTGACGGGAGTCACATTCGAGGGGAAGACGAAGATCGGGAGGTTAGGGCTAGTCGGCATCGGGACCGTAGGGTTGGTCGTGAAGGCAACCCGGGCGGGAGCCGGGTGCGCGCTGAAGATACGCAGGACCGACGCGAACCGCGAGGACATGGCGGAGGAGTTCAGGCTCACGAGGCTCGCGAACAGGGTCGGGGTGGGAGCCACGGCGGATGCGGCCACGGCCGATTTCATCACGATGGAGTTCGTCAAAGGGGAGGGGGTGCAGGAGTATGTGAAAGGGATCTCGGGGAAGGGGAAGGCCCGGAAGATAAAGGAGCTCTTGCACGGCATACTGAACCAGTGCAGGAAGCTCGACCTCCTAGGCCTAGACCACGGGCAGCTCAGCGACCTCCGGAAGCACGTGATAATGAGGGAGGGCGTCCCCTGCATCATCGACTTTGAGTCCGCGAGCCAGGGGAGGGCGCCCAGGAACGTGACGACAGCGGCCCAGTACCTGCTCGTCGGAGGGAGCGTCTCGCCGATGGTAAGGAGGATGATAGGGCTCCGCGCCACGGAGCCGCTCCTCAAAGCGCTAAAGAGGTACAAGACCGAGATGTCCGACGAGAACTACGTGCGCCTCCTGTCGACAGTCGGGGTTAGAATCTAGAGACGGGCCATTCGGACTTTATTACCGGATTAATGTTTGCGTCAGGGGAATTATTCTTCTGCGCATAGTTCTTGCAAGAATCGTTTTAAGACGTGTGGAGGGCGCGATTTTTCGACGAAACTTGGGCGACGGCAAAGCCGCTCTCAACAAGATCGAGATAGACAGACTTTCGAAGGACCTTGAGCCGAGGAACGCCGAGGGGGTCGTCTCTTGGGCGCTGAAAGAGTTCAACCCCAGGGTCGCCCTGTCGTCGAGCTTCGGCGCCGAGGACATGGTGCTAATCGACATGCTCTCAAAGATCGACGCCAGCGCGAGGATCTTCACCCTTGACACGGGCCGCCTCCCACAGGAGACTTACAACCTGGTCGACGAGGTCCGGGACAGGTACCACATGGACATCGAAGTGCTCTTCCCTGATACTAGCGCCGTCGAGAAGATGGTCAGGGAGCACGGGCTCAACCTGTTCTATGAGTCGGTCGAGTTCAGGAAGCTCTGCTGCAACGTAAGGAAGGTGGAGCCCCTCAACAGGGCGCTGTCCGGCCTCGACGCTTGGATCACGGGCCTCAGGAAGGACCAGGCGCAGACGAGGGCGTCGACGCGCAAGCTCGAGGTTGACGAGGCGCACAACGGGATCTTCAAGGTGAACCCGCTGGTGGACTGGAGCTCGGAGATGGTATGGGAGTACATCAGGGCGAACAGCGTCCCGTACAACAAGCTCCACGACAGAGGGTTCCCTAGCATCGGGTGCGAGCCTTGCACCCGCGCAATCAAGCCTGGCGAGGACCAGAGGGCGGGCAGGTGGTGGTGGGAGCTGGAGGCCAACAAGGAGTGCGGCATTCACACCCACGAGACCCCCGAGATCAAGGTCACGACCCGCACGTGAGCGGCCGGGTGTCTAGCGTGGCGGTAGGCGCCCCTGGAGAGCCCTACGGCGGCACGCTGGTCGACAGGCTCTTGGCCGAGGAGAAAGCCACCAGACTCGCCGACGAGCTGCGCGAGTCGCCTTCCCTTGACTTGTTCCCAGACTTTGCCTATGACGCGGAGAAACTCGGGATAGGCGCGTACAGCCCCCTCGAGGGGTTCATGGACGAGCGGGCTTTCACCAGCGTCGTCTCCGAGGAGAGGCTTCCTTCGGGGCTTCCCTGGACGATCCCGGTGGTCCTAGCCCCGTCGGGAGAGAAGAACGATGGAGTCGTCAGAGCAGCAGCGGAAGGAGACGACATCGCGCTGCGCGACCCGGCGGGGTCGATCTTCGCAGTCCTACGCCTAGAGCAGAAGTTCACGCTCGACAAGGACTCGTTCGCGAGCAAGGTCTACGGTACGAGCGACGTCAACCACCCCAACGTCGCGGACATCCAGCAGAGGTACGGAGGGACTGCCCTCGCCGGGCGGATCGACCTGCTGGAGAGGCGGCAGTGGTTGAGCGGGTGGACCGAGCCGACCCCCAAGGAGATGAGGGCCGAGTTCAAGGCAAGGGGATGGAGGAACGTCGTGGCGTACCAATGCAGGAACCCTCCTCACTCCGCGCACGAGTATCTCCAGAGGTGCGCCCTCGAGGCGGCGGAGGTGGACGGCCTGCTCATCCATCCGGTCGTCGGTCGGCTGAAGAAGGGTGATTATAGGCCGGAGGTGATAATGCAGGCCTACGGCGCGGCCGTGGGGAAGTACTACAGAAAGGACAGGGTCATGCTCTCCCCGCTCTCGATAACGATGAGGTATGCGGGGCCCAAGGCCGCGCTCTTCCTCGCGATAGTCAGGAAGAATTACGGCGCGACCCACTACATCGTCGGGAGGGACCAGGCGGGGGTCGGGAAGTACTACGAGCCGTACGCATGCCACAGGATATTCGACAAGCACAACGTGGGGATAGCCCCGCTGAGGTATACGGAGAGCTTCTACTGCAGGTCGTGCGGCTCGATGGCGACGGGGAAGACCTGTCCCCACCCGGAGAGCGATCACCTGTCGACGAGCCAGACGATGATAAGGGAGAAGCTCGCAAGGGGAGAGAGCCTCCCCATCGAGGTCCTCCGGCCGGAGGTCGCGGCCGTGCTCGCCAAGCCCGATGTCATCCTCGCGTAGATTCGCTCGTAGAACCTTCCCCAGAAGTTAAATCCGCGAGAACCCTTGACACGGAGATGGGCATGGGAGTCCGCCTTCCAGTCTTGGCTCTCGCGCTGATGATCGCAGGAGCGTTCCTCCTCCCCCTCGCGCCAGCGTCTGCGGCGACGCCGGCGACCCAGAACCCGGTTACGGCGGGGCCGCCTATAGCCCGACCCACGACGGCCTCGTGTTCCGCCACAATCCTCCAGAACGCGTCCTTCAAGAGCGGGTATACGCCCGCCTTTGGAAAGTTCATGCCTCCCGCCGGCTGTCCGAGCCCCTGGGCGAAGGTCGTCCTCGACTGGACGGGAAGCGTAGCAGGGAACCAGTTTGACAGGATAGGGGCGATATGGCTCGGGCGGACGGAGGTCCTCCGCACCAGCACCCCGGAGCCGCCCGGGCAAGGGATCACGTGGCACGTCGCGAAGGACGTGACAGAGTACGCGGCGATGCTCTCCCAGCCCCAGAACGTCACTGCGATAATCTCGAACTCCGTCAACAGCGTAGACACGGGGGTGATCTACGTCACCGCCATGCTCACCTTCTATGAGGCGAGCTCGATGTTCCCCGCGACCAGGGAGCCAAACGCGGTAGTCCCGGTCTCGTCGACGGGAGCACCGGGGTTCGCGGCGCCGTGGTTCGAGCTCAACTCAGGGGGAACGGGGCAGGCCTCCGTTACCCTCCCGAAGAACCTGGTGTCGGCGTACCTCGAGGTGTACGCGACCCCGCACAGCTGCGACGAGGCGTGGTACGGAAACCAGACGACGGTCTTCGCCAAGGAGAACGGGCTCTGCGGCGGGACCGCGTTCCGGGAGGTCCAGGTCATTATCGACGGCCAGCTCGTCGGGACGGTCTGGCCCTTCCCCGTGATCTACACGGGAGCATGGAACCCCTTCCTCTGGCAGACGATCCCAGGGGTTAACGCGTTCAACATCCCTCCCTACAAGATCAACCTCACGCCGTTCATCGGACTCATCGACGACGGCCTGAAGCACACGGTGAGCTTCACCGTCGTGAACAATTTCAGCTACTGGAGGATAGACGGGAACCTGCTTCTCTTCACCGACCAGGCGAGCGCGAGCACGGCCGGGGCGCTCACGACCTACCAGGTCGCGGCACAACCCAACGAGCTCGTCGTCCAGACCATAGGAGGGTTCTCCCAGACGGTTTCTCCGTCGACCCTGTTCCAGTGCTCAGGGTACGGGGCGGAGCTCTGCGTCTTCGGGACGACCGCGAGCAGGGCCACGTCTGTCGCGGGCTACGTGAACTCGTCCCTCGGAAAGAGCGCGACCACGATAAAGCAGACCATGAGCTTCACGAACGTCCAGACGGTCAACCTGCAGAACGGGGTGGAGGACCTGCAAGGGGCAGAGGTGATAACGACCATGACCACTTCAGTCAACTCCAGCGGGACTTTCACCCAGACCACGGCGGTGAGCTACCCCATCAGCATCACCTCGGCCTTCCTGGAGTTCACGAGCTCTGGCAGGAGCCCATACTTCATCCTACCTGCCGCAGTGAACCAGACGCTCGACCAGAACACGACGTCGTCGTTGAACGGGAAGACCGCATTCTCCAGCAAGTTCTCCGACTCTGTCAGGGGGCAGGCGGTCTGGGAAGGCAACCTCGTCACGGGCGCGAGCCTCGTGACGACAGGGAAGACGAGCGAGGTCTATTCGTATGTCGACTCCACGGGCGGCTGCTTCGCACACACGCTCTCCGCGTCGCAGGGCGCGGTCGTGGCCGACGTCGTCGCCAAGGGCTGCTGACGCGGCCTTCAGTAGTAGTAGGTCAGCGTGATGGTTGCCTTGTCTGTGCCCGAGGTGTCGTAGTTCCCGAGATACGCCACGATCGTCCCGGGGATTATCGGGATTATCGTCACAAAGTTGCCGTTGGCGCCCCAGACAAAGTTCACTGACTGTCCGGCCTGGCCTTGTATTTGGCTCGGATAGACCGTGTCCAGGGCGATGTAGGAGTTCTGGGTCGTCGCGTTCCCAGAGACGACGAGGTATCCGGCGTAGCTCGCGGTGAACTGCGATATCTGCTTGAGGCCGCCCGCCGACTCGGAC
>Ga0307477_10004096_pt1 | contig 10653 bp, 6 predicted proteins | sample atmos_gasesECM2C_FD_203316 | JGI IMG/M metagenome (GOLD analysis project Ga0307477, IMG submission 203316) | Hardwood forest soil microbial communities from Morgan-Monroe State Forest, Indiana, United States - atmos_gasesECM2C_515 | ecosystem: Environmental > Terrestrial > Soil > Temperate... | reverse complement strand
CGGTCTCGTCTTCGAGCGCGAACCCGCGGCCGCGCGTAAAGGCAACGCCGAGCCCAGAAAAGAAGTTGCCGCTGACCATGTCGCCTTCCGCTTCTTCGGGATCCTCGCCGATGCGCACGGCCACTTTGTCGACGGCTAAAGGCACATAGGCCATCAAGTCAGAAAAAACGGCGTGCTCTTTGCGAAGCGCTTCAAACACCGGGTAGGAGAAAGACCTGTCGCCATCACCGGTGCTGCTCACGCCGTCGGGCGCCGCATTGGGAAGGCACAAGAATACGAGTTGCTGAGGGTTGGGCAGAGGAAGGTAACGAAGCAGAACGGTGTTCATGACGCTGAAGACCGCGGTGTTTCCACCGATGCCAAGAGCGAGGGTGAGCATCGCGACGAGCGTGAAGCCGGGGCTTTTGCGCAGCATGCGGGCGGCGAAGAGCAGATCCCGCCACAACGTGTCCACTACGGACTCCCAGCCACCAGAGCGGACGATTTCTTTCGTGCCATCGAGACTCCCACCCTCCAACCGCACTGCCCGAAGCGCATCCTGGCGGCTCATGCCCTGCTTCATCTTTTCGTCGGCGGCCATTTCGAGGTATTCGCCCAGTTCTTCATCTAACTCCCGGTCGACCTGCTCCTTTCGGAAAAGGGAACGCAGCCCGCTTCCAAAATTTCGCAACAAGGACATAAGCTCACCCCTACGATGCCTCGAGAATCCTGGCGATGGCTGCTGCCTGCCTTCCCCACTCACGCGTTTCGCTACTGAGTCTCTGTCGTCCCTTCTTAGTCAGAAAGTAATACCTCGCGCGGCGGTTGTTCTCGGTTGCCTTCCATTCGCCATCGATGAGTCCGTCGCGTTGTAGCCGCTGAATTGCGAGAAATAACGACCCCGCATGGGGACGAAAAACGCCCTTACTCATCTGCTCGATGCGGACAGATCTCCCGTATCCATGCATCGGTTCCAGCGCGAGCGTCTTCAGAACAAGCATGTCCAAAGTCCCCTGAACGACATCGCTTGACTTATCCGGCATCAGAGTTCTCTCTTCCTACTGGCATCCAAGTGGAGCATACGCTTCTCCTACTGGTTGTCAAGAGGAGGAAACCTGAGGCGAGGGCAAATTGGAGCAGGCGCTTAGAGCGAGTTTAAGTTGGAAGATTCCGGCAGGGTGGGGATGAACTGCACGCAGAGCAAAACGAAAAAACCGAGAGGCCAAGCTGGAAACTTGAGCCTCTCGGGCCTTGCTTATCCAGTTCTACTTCGACCGCTTGTGACGCGCCGATTTAGCAGTCGTCGGCTTGTTTTTGGTTTTTTGACAATTCAGCTCCGACAGTCATTGATCGCGCCGCTGTGCGGGTGAGGTTCGAGTTCTTCTCAAGAGATTGCCTCAGGTTGTATCCGGGGCAATACAGGTCGGACACCAGAGGTACAAATACGGGACTTGCCGGTCCCCGAGGCTTGCCCAGTGGAATTCATTGAAACATTTTGGGAACTGCTATCGTATTCCGATAAGAGGACGCAATGGGTGAAAAGAGAACCGATCTTTTGCGTGGGACGCTGGACCTGCTGATCTTGAAAACGCTGTTGCTCGAACCTTTGCACGGAGTTGGCATCTCGCGTCGCATTTCGCAAATCACCAAGGGAGCGTTCCAGGTAAGCTTTGGCTCACTTTTCCCTTCCCTGCACCGCATGGAAGAGAAGGGATGGGTGGAAGCCGAGTGGCGCGCCTCGGAAAATAACCGCCGCGCCAAGTACTACCGGTTGACGAGCTCGGGACGAGCACAGCTCAAGGTCGAGGAACGGGATTGGAACAAGGTAGTCAAGATCATGACGGCGGCGGTGGAATCCACTTGAGTCAGAAGGGGGGAATCATGCCGGGTCGAATCGTTTCTCTGTTTCGGAACCTCCTGCGCAGAAACATGGTTGAGCATGCTTTGGACGATGAGTTGAGTTCCTCAGTGGAACTGTTGACGGAGACGAAGATGAAGGAGGGACTCTCGCATCGAGAAGCCCGGCGGCAAGCTCTCATTGAGTTGGGCGGCTTCGAGCAGGTCAAAGAAGAAGTTCGTGCGATTCGGCTCGGCCGTTTCCTCGATAATCTCGCCCGGGACATGCGTTTTGCGGTGCGCCAACTCAGGCGCAATCCGGGATTTACCACCACAGTCATCCTCACGCTGGCACTCTCGGTGGGCGCTAACACCGCCATCTTTTCTTTGGTGAACGCACTCCTGCTTAAGAGCCTTCCTTACCCGCATCCGGAGCGCATGGGCACGATTTACACACGTATCATCGGCTCTTCGGCAGCGTCCGATGAACGGCACAACGAAAATGGCGAGCAATGGGAGCTGCTACGCGACAATGTTCCCGCTCTGATTTCTGCGGTGTCCTCAGTCGGCACATCCGGAGTGACCCTCAACGCTGCTTCGCACGTTGAATACGTGCACAATGGGCGCGTCTCGGCGCATTACTTCGACGTGCTAGCCATTCAGCCTATCCTGGGTCGCAATTTTTCTGAAGACGAGGACCGTCCTCACGGGCCCAAGGCTGCAATTCTCAGCTACAGCCTTTGGCGCAACGTCTTCGCCGCGGCTCCCGGCATCGTTGGCCAGTCCATTCTCCTGAGGAGCGAGCCGTACACCGTTGTCGGCGTCCTGCCGCAGGGCGCGACGACTCCCTTGAACGCCAACGTGTACACTCCAATTCAGCCGAGTCGCGAAGGCGAAGGCCGTGGAACAAACTTCACGTGCATCGTACGGCTCCGTGATGGAGCCGCCTGGCAGGAGGCAGACGCCCAGATCAACCGTGCTTGGCTAAGTCGCGCCGGGCGCTATGAATTAGCCGCGAACCCCCGTGCGAACGTAACCTACCACTCCGTGCCGCTGCAAAAAGGACAGACCGACTCGCTCCGTCCGCAAGTGCTCGCGCTGATGCTCGCTGCGGGTTCCATCCTGTTAATCGCCTGCGCAAACCTTGCCGGCTTGGCACTGGTGCGTATGCTTCGCCGCACTTCGGAGGTCGCCACGCGGCTCGCTCTCGGCGCGTCGAGTTGGCAGATTCAGCGGCAGTTCTGGATCGAAAACTTGCTGCTCGCCTTGGTGGCCGGAGCGGTAAGCATTGGCGTCGGCTTTCTCGCTCTCAAGCAACTCTTCCTGCTGCTGCCCGAACATTTTCTTCCCGTTGCCAGCGTGCCCCTTGACGGCCGCGTGATGGTCTTCACGCTGCTCGTCTCCGTGTTGACCAGCCTGCTCTTTGGCATGCTCCCCGCGCTCGTCGCACGCCGTGTGGATTTGCGCTCCTCGATGGTCAGCCGCACCGTCGCGCGCGCGGGCAGCCTGCGCTTGCGCCAATCGCTAATTGCTGGCGAGGTCGCTCTCACCGTCATGCTCCTTGCGGGTTCTGGCCTTTTCATTCGAAGCCTCATCCATCTTGAAACGCTGCCACCGGGATTCAATCCCAACGGCATTATGGTGGCGAAAGCCTCGCTCGACGATGTCCGCTACCACGATCCGGCAACCTTCCGAAAGCTCCTGGACGAAAGTACGGCGGCCATGCGGCAGATTCCCGGGGTGCAGAATGCTGCAGTCGGATTAAATCTCCCTTACGAGTTCGTTGGGAACGACTGGGTTACGCTCAGCGATGGCAAAGAGGCCGGCCACCAGGGCGGGACGGATTGGGTCTACGTCACGCCCGGGTATTTCGATACATTGCAGATGCCCGTGCTCGCGGGCCGCGTTTTTACTGATGCGGATGCCCCCGATACGCAGAAGGTGGTTGTGGTGAACCATGCCTTCGCGCAAAAGTTCTATGGAGGAAGCAATCCCGTGGGTCGCTACATCGACAAAGACATGCTGATTGTGGGCGAAGTAGCCGACGTGCCGATGGCCTCAGGCTTGGATCCGGTCGCTCCAATCCAAACCGAGCAGACGATGTACATTCCCGCTACACAAGTTGATGGGCAATTGCTTGCACTGCTCCATCAGTGGCTTCAGCCAGACTGGATCGCACGGACCGCAGCGCCGACTGAGGGATGGTCAGGCCAGATGCAGCGAGCCCTGTTCGCCGCGGATCCCAACCTGCCCGCCTCTGGTTTCTATAGCATGACGGATCTTCTCGCCCGCACGCTGGCGATGCAGCGAATCGAAGTTGCCCTTCTAGGCACCATGGCGGCACTGGCGTTATTGCTGAGCGCGGTGGGTATCTTCGCTCTGGTGGCGAACATGGTGGCGCAGCGAACACGCGAGATCGGCATTCGCATGGCCCTGGGCTCGACCACCTTCCAGTCCATGGTACAGATTGGCCGCTCCGGCGCGGGCGCCTCAGTACTGGGAATAATTTCTGGGCTAATTCTTTCCTTGGGAGCACTGCGAGCGATGCGCAGTGTCATCTATGGCGTAGGTGTCTACGATGCCATAACGCTGGTTATGGTAATGCTCACTCTTGTCATGGTGACAATGTTGGGCATAGTCTTGCCCATACTGAAAGTTGCGAAGATCGATCCGGCCATTACTTTGCGCGACGAATAGAGTCGGTTTCGCTTCAGCGCCTCGAGCACAGTCCAGAAATCGGCAGTGATGCAAACGGCGAAGGCGATGGCATTCGCGAGGATGCCGTTGGGACGAGAGTTGCCTACTCTATCGCTGACCACTCCCTCCACTGCGGCCTAACTAAACGCGCCGCCTCCGGTGTCGCAGGCCACGTCCGCGCTGCTCGTAGTGCCAAAACCACCGTCACATTCACCATCAACCGCGACGGGTCGGTCAAAAATATCCGCATCGCCGAATCGAGCGGCAATCGCTCCATGGACGATTCCGCCCAGCGCGCCCTCGGGATCAATCACTTCCCCCCCTCTTCCCGCTGACTACTCCGGACACTACGTGGACGTGATCTTCGATTTCGACCTGCGTCTTTCCCGATGAGCGGGCATCCTTGTGGTCAGAGACCGACCATCGAAGATTGTCAAGGCGGGAAAAGAACCGAGTGAAGGAACCCGTCAATTCTGCTCAGCATTTCGTAGACGATTTGAAAACACGGGTGACGGTACCTCAATAAACCGTACGCAGCAGAGCGGGCACCCAGTCAGTCCCCAGAGGCTAGGCTTGGTACCCGCGATCCAAAAAGGTGCTTCAGAATTTAGCACCAGCTTATCGTTACTGGACCTAAGTTAGTCTGCAAGATGTTTCCATGACTTTTCCAGGGCGTCGAGGACTGCCCGGTCCTGCGCAAAACCGTCTTCGCCGTCTGCGTGCCTAGGAACGTTCAGGCTATAATTTAGCAGTAGGCAATGAGCACCGAAACTTCGCCACTGGTCTCCTCAGGCTTGGAATGGGCGCATCCGCTCGTCCGCGACTGGTTTGTCAGCCGCTTTGGCACGCCCACTGAGCCCCAACAACAAGGCTGGCTGCCCATCCTCGCCGGGAAAACCACGCTCATCTCTGCTCCGACAGGCTCCGGAAAAACGCTAGCCGCATTTCTGATTTGCATCGACCGCCTCGTGCGCAAAGCGCTCAGCGGCGAATTGACCGACCGCACGGAAGTTCTTTACGTGTCGCCACTCAAAGCGCTCAGCAACGACATTCAGAAGAACCTCGAAATTCCACTCGGCGAAATTTTACAACTCGCGGGACAGCGGGGCATGCTGATGCCCGAAATACGCACCGCCGTGCGCACCGGCGACACTCTTGCGCACGAGCGCCGAGCCATGTTGGCGCATCCCCCGCACATTTTGGTCACCACTCCAGAATCGCTCTACATCCTGCTGACCGCTGCGAGAAGCCGTGAAGTCCTTACCACCGTAGAATCCGTCATCGTGGACGAAATTCACGCCGTAGCCGACGACAAGCGCGGCGCCCATCTGGCCCTTTCGCTCGAACGTCTCGATCATTTGACCGGCAGGCACCTTACGCGCATTGGCCTTTCGGCCACGCAAAAGCCCATCGAACTCGTGGCCCATTTTCTCACCGGCGCAGGCCGCCCCGATCCCGTGGTCGTGCAGATAGGTCATCGGCGTGAGCTCGACCTAGCCATAGAAGTTCCCGCCAGTGAGCTAGGCCCCGTGACTTCCAACGAAATGTGGGACGAAATCTACGATCGCCTTGCCGCACTGGCCACGCAGCATCGTTCCAGCCTTGTTTTTGTCAATACGCGGCGCTTGGCCGAGCGAATGGCGCATCACCTTGGCGAACGTCTGGGAAAGGACGCTGTCGCCGCCCATCACGGCAGTTTGTCGCGCAAGCTGCGCCTTGCCGCTGAGCGAAAACTGAAGGCCGGAGAAATACGCGCACTGGTGGCGACTGCCTCACTCGAACTGGGCATCGATATCGGCAGCGTCGACCTTGTTTGCCAGATCGGCTCGCCGCGGTCCATTTCTGTGGCCTTGCAGCGCATCGGCCGCGCGGGCCATTGGCGCGGAGCAGTACCCAAAGGCCGCATCTTCGTTACCACTCGCGACGATCTGCTTGAATGCGCCGCGCTGGTACGCGCCATCCGGCAAGGTGATCTCGATCGCATTGTCGTTCCCGAAGCGCCGCTGGACATTCTTGCTCAGCAAATCGTGGCCATGTGCGCCGCCGAAGATTGGCAAGAGGAAGGACTATTCCAAGCTGTGCGTCGCGCTTATCCCTATCGGGATCTGCCGCGGGTGGATTTCGAAGAAATTGTCGCCATGCTCTCTGAAGGCATCGCCAGCGCTCGGGGACGTTACGCGGCGTACCTCCATCGCGACCGCGTGAATGGCATGGTCCGCGGCCGCCGCGGCAGCCGTCTTGCGGCCATCACCAGCGGCGGCGCTATTCCCGAAAATTCGCTTTATACCGTCGTGGCACATCCCGAAGGCACCGTTATCGGCACCGTGGACGAAGACTTTGCCGTCGAAAGCATCGCAGGCGACATCATGCTACTGGGAAACACTTCTTGGCGCATTCGCCGGGTTCAGTCTGGCAGTGTCCTGGTTGAAGATGCGCAAGGCGCAGCTCCCAGCGTGCCGTTCTGGCGTGGCGAAGCGCCATCGCGTACGGATGAGCTCTCCGCGCACGTCTCGGACTTGCGCGAGAAAATCAGCGCGTTTGTTCCGGGCACCTCTTCGGTCTCCGACCAACAAACCGCTCCAGGCGTTCGCGCCGCAGAAACCTGGCTCAAACTCGATTGCGGCCTCGACGACGCCGGCGCCGAACAAGCTGTCGAATACATCGTGGGTGGCCGCGCGTCGCTGGGAGCGGTTCCCACGCAAACCACCGTCATCGCCGAGCGCTTCTTCGACGAAAGCGGCGGCATGCAGCTCGTGATCCATGCTCCGTTCGGCGCGCGCATCAACAAAGCTTGGGGCCTCGCCCTGCGCAAGCGCTTCTGCCGTTCCTTCAATTTCGAGCTGCAAGCTGCGGCCACCGACAACGGCTTGAATATCTCGCTGAGTGAGCAACACAGCTTTCCGCTCGCCGACGTCTTCCATTTTCTCCATCCCAATTCCGTCCGCTCCGTTCTGGAGCAGGCCGTGCTGGCTTCGCCGCTCTTCACGGCGCGCTGGCGTTGGGATGCTGGGCGCGCGCTGGCCTTGCTCCGCTTTCGCGGCGGGAAAAAAGTTCCGCCGCAAATCCAACGCATGCGTGCCGACGATTTGCTGGCCGCGGTTTTTCCCGAAGCTCTTGCTTGCCAGGAAAACATTCCCGGCGACATCACTATCTCCAATCATCCGCTAATCCGCGAAGTGATGAAGGATGTTCTTACGGAGGCGCTGGACTTCGAAGGCCTCGATCGCTTGTTGCGCGATATTGCCGACGGCCGCATCAACTGCCTTGCCGTGGACACGCCCGCGCCGTCGCAATTTTCCCACGAGATTCTGAACGCCAACCCCTACGCCTATCTCGACGATGCGCCGCTCGAGGAGCGCCGTGCTCGCGCCGTCGAAATGCGCCGCGTCCTGCCCGCTGCCGTGCTGGGAGAAATTGGGCGACTCGACCCCGTTGCCATCGCCACCGTTTGCGATGATGCCTGGCCCGATGTGCGCGACGCAGAAGAATTACACGACCTGCTGCTGACCTGGATCGCTTTGCCCGCTCGCATCAATCCGGGTGCGCTCCCAAAAAGTCATTTGCTCGCCAAATTGCACGGATCGCTGCTGGCATGGAATCCATTGTTCGGCCGGCTGGTTACCGACCGGCGGGCCGGTCTCGCAAACGTGGGCAGCGAAACCTACTGGGTCGCTGCAGAATGCGTCCCCGCGTTTACGCAAGTCTTCCCCTCGGCGCAGTGCGGGGTCCCCCCGCCAAGGATGGGCTCGCCAGCAACCTCGCGCGACCAAGCCCTTCTGAGCCTGGTGAACGGATGGATCGCTCACGCAGGCCCGCTCACCGCCAGCCAGCTTGGCAGCGTCATGGCTCTCCCGGTCCAGGACATAGAGAAGGTTTTCCTGCACCTGGAGTCCAGCGGCGTCGTGCTGCGCGGCAAATTTACCGATCCAAACTGCGACCAAACTGAGTGGTGCGAACGCCGCTTGCTCGCGCGCATTCATCGCTTGACCCTTGGACAACTCCGTAAGGAGATTCAGTCCGTCACGCCCGTGCAGTTTATGAATTGGCTGCTTCACTGGCAGCATGTGGCGCCGGGCACGCAACTGCTCGGCGAACGCGGCACGCTCGAAGCCATTCGACAAGTGCAAGGCTTCGAGGCGCCCGCCAATTCCTGGGAGCACCAAATCCTCAAGCGCCGCATTGCTGCTTTCGACCCCAAAGTACTGGATCAACTATGCCTTACCGGCGCAGTTGGCTGGGGACGCCTCTCTCCGCATCCGGCTACGCTTGAAGGATTAACGGACGGGAAACGCCGCGTCATCCCCACTAGCGTTGCACCGATTACCTTTTTCGTGCGTGAGGACGCAGATTGGATGATTCCGTGGCACGAAGCCGGCAACGCAGAACTAGGCGGCCTCAGCCGTGAAGCTGCCGCGGTCTTACAGTTTGTGCGTCAGCGTGGCGCTTCTTTCTTCGCCGACATTGTGCGCGGCAGCGGCAAGCTAAAGTCGGAAGTGGAAACGGGGCTCTGGGAACTTGTCGCTGCTGGCCTGCTCACTGCCGACGGCTTCGACAATCTGCGAGCGCTCATTGACCCTAAGCGCCGCTCCGGCCAAGGAAGCGGACGCAGCTCGCGACCACGACACAGTGCGGGACGTTGGTCGCTGCTTCACTCGGGCGAGACCCACGACCGCACTAAAGCACTCGAAGCCATTTGCTGGATGCTATTACGCCGTTACGGCTTGGTCTTCCGCGAGCTTCTCACCCGCGAATCCATACTTCCCAAATGGCGCGAACTGCTGATAGTCCTGCGCCGTCTCGAAGATCGCGGCGACGTCCGCGGCGGCCGCTTCGTGAGCGGTTTTCTTGGGGAGCAGTTCGCCCTGCCGGTGGCCGTTGAGTCTTTGCGCGCCACTCGGAATCAGCAACCCTCCGGCGAAACGATTACAATCTCCGCCGCTGACCCCTTGAATCTTGTGGGCCTTGTGGTTCCTGGCGAGCGTGTCCCCGCCAATTCCAGTAAGGTGGTCGCTTTCCGCGACGGCATCGCTGTCCAGCTCGAAGAACGGGCGACGGTTATTCGAATGACTGCCGGAGATTCCAGATGGTAGTGCTCTACACGGTGTCGAAACTCGTTACCGAGGGCCTAGGAAGGAAACAAGACGAATGGCCGGTGTGGTAACGCTCTTCTCTTTGCGGCATCCGGATTTGTCGGCCTATATATTTCCGGCTCGGCTTCTTTACGTTAGCCCAGTTAGTGAATTTTCGGCCGATTCAGAATCTCGTGTTCCGGATGCGTCTCGCAATTTTGGAGCAGATGAACCGTCGTTCGCCGGATTACCATGAAGCTGAAATTCCTGACCGACAGGACATAGTTTATACTGAAGGCCATTTCGGCCATTCTATGCCAGCAGATGATTCCAAATTAGAAGCAGAACGAAAAAGGCTTCTCAAAACGGCGTCTCGCATTGTTGTCAAGGTCGGCACAAGCACGGTCACCGCACCGGACGAAACATTGTGTCTGGAACGCGTTGCGCCGCTCATGCAATCAGTGGCGCGCCTAATGGCCGCCGGCAAGCGAGTAGTGCTGGTGTCCTCGGGTGCCATCGGTTTGGGAAAGGGCTGGCTTGGGCTGCACCGCTCGAGGCTTCAGGATTTGGTGACGAAACAAGCTTGTGCCGCCGTCGGCCAGAGCTTGCTGATGAACGCTTACAAGGAAATGTTCTCCCAGTGGAACGTCAAGATTGCCCAAGTTCTTCTGACGGCGGAAGATTTCAGCAATTGGCGCCGCTATATTACCGTGCGGCGCACGATGGAGAAGCTGCTTGGCTTAGGAGTACTTCCCATCGTCAACCAAAACGATACCGTCTCAACCGCGGAGATTGAGCCGTTCGGCGAGGGAAACCGCACGGCCCCCGCTTTCAGCGACAATGACCGCCTGGCAGCCCTCGTGATGAGCGGCTTGGAGGCAGACGTGCTCGTTCTTCTCACCGACGTGGACGGACTCTTAGGAAAATACTCCGCAAAGACGGCAGACCATTCGCAACCCGAAACAATACCTCTCATTGCTCAAGTAACTCCGGAACTGAAAGCTTTGGCTGCGGGGCCTTCCGCGAGCGGGCGCGGAGGCATGTTGACGAAGCTGGAAGCCGGCGAAATCGC
>Ga0307477_10004095_pt1 | contig 10654 bp, 2 predicted proteins | sample atmos_gasesECM2C_FD_203316 | JGI IMG/M metagenome (GOLD analysis project Ga0307477, IMG submission 203316) | Hardwood forest soil microbial communities from Morgan-Monroe State Forest, Indiana, United States - atmos_gasesECM2C_515 | ecosystem: Environmental > Terrestrial > Soil > Temperate... | reverse complement strand
CGGTCGAACAAAAAATTCAAATCCCGTCGATCGCTACGGCGTTCCAGATCAGTTCCATTGAAGGAAACATTGCCCGGAACAAGAGCGGCGAGCCGGAACAAGTCCTCATATTAAGTACAACCGCAGACATCAGCACCAAGGACCTGGCTAAAGCGGTCAAGATTTGGCTGCTGCCAAAACGGGAAGTCGAGAAGTCCGAAGATGAAGAATCCGAAAGTGCGGACCAAAGCGACTCAACCAGCAACCAAAGCAGCGATTCGGAAGAATCGGAGGAAGGAAGCGAATCGAAGAAGGATGAAGCCAAGTGGGAAAGCGCGACCGACGTTCCAGACGAAATCCTTGAACAAGCAAAGGCGATTCAGTTCACGACGCTGCCCTCGGAGAAAGCCCAAGATCGACAGCATGCGTTTCGGGTGCGTGTGGAAAGCGAAGGCGAACTCTACATTCGGGTTGCGAAAGGGGTTAAGGCGTTTGGCGATTACCCGCTGGCCGAAGATTACAACGCGGTTGTTGCCGTACCCGAACTTCCGCGGGAAGTGCAAATCGAAAGCCAGGGTGGATTACTCGCGCTCAGTGGCGAGCGAAAATTATCAATCCGGTCCCGCGGCCTGAACGCGATCGAATACGAGATCGCGCGCGTGGCAACGAGCCAGATCAATCACCTGGTCAGTCAGACCGAAGGCAAATTTGAAAATCCTGAATTCAAGGATCCGCATCTCTTCAGTCAGGAAAACATTTCGCAGATTGCAATTCAGCATCAACCGATCGCGGTGCAGGACAAATGGAAGGCAAACTACTCGGCGTTCGATTTCTCCGAACAACTCCGTAAACCGGCTGACGGCGGGAGCGAGCGCGGCCTTTTCTTTTTGACCGCGCGCGGCTGGGATCCGGACAAAAAGAAACCGATCAGTCAAATCCAAGACAGTCGGTTTTTGCTGGTGACCGATCTAGGAATTTTGATCAAGAAGGGCACCGACGGAGGAAGCGACGTCTTCCTGATTTCGATCAAAACCGGCAAGCCCATCGCAGATGCTACGGTTGAAATTCTCGGCAAGAACGGCGTCCCCATCCAAGGCTCGAAGACCGGGGCGGATGGTCATTGCAGCTTTCCGTCGGTGGAGAAATCCGAACGAGAGAAAACGCCAGTCGCTTTTGTGGCGCGTAACGGCGACGACATCGCATTTATGCCGTTCGCGAGCGAGGACCGGGTGCTGAATTTTTCCCGGTTCGACACCGAAGGCGCGGAAAACATCGGGCCGGATGGTTTGGATGGGTTTGTTTTCACCGAACGCGGTGTTTATCGGCCGGGCGACGAAATTCACGCTGGAGTCATCGTGAAACAGCGCAACTGGCAGGGGAACCTCAAAGGATTGCCGGTCGAGACCGAAGTGGTTGATGCCCGCGACCTCAAAGTTCAGACGAAAAAAATCACACTGCCCGACAACGGATTTGTCGAGTTGAGTTATGTCACCGCCAACGAATCGCCCACCGGCACCTACACGATCAACGTCTACCTGATTAAAGACAACAAACGTGGCACCCTGCTCGGATCGACAACCACCAGCGTAAAAGAATTCCTGCCGGACAGGATGAAGATCGAGACGCGGCTTTCCAAAGCTGCACCCAAAGGTTGGATCAGCCCGAACGACGTGCATGCGAGTATCGCGCTGGCCAATCTTTACGGCACGCCGGCCAGCGATCGGCGCGTTACCGGCAAAGTCGAGCTCGAACCCGCTGCGTTTTCGTTCTCGGAGTTTGCCGATTACACATTTTTCGATCCGCTCATCGACGAGAAGAAATCCCGGAGCGAGCAAACATCGGATCTCGGTGAGCAGAAAACCGACAGCGATGGGCATGCTGACTTTGATTTGCAGCTCGAGCGCTATGCCGATTCCACCTATGCCATGCGTTTCATCGCCGAGGGATTTGAAGGCGAAGGTGGCCGTAGTGTCACCAGTTATGTCAATACGCTGGTGTCCGCATTGCCCTACGTGATCGGTTATAAACCGGACGGCGATCTGCGCTACATCGACATGAAGAGACCGCGCGCGGTCGACCTGATCGCGATCGATCCTCAGTTGAGCAAGATCGCAGTCGAGAATGTAACTCTGAATGTCATCGCCCAGGAATACGTTTCCGTGCTCAAGAAGCAGGAGAACGGAAATTACGCTTACGAATCGGTCCTTCGCGAGCGACCGTTGAAGTCGGAGAAGATTGCAGTCGCGGCCACCGGATTCCATTACCCGCTGCCGACCAGCGATCCGGGCGATTACGTCCTCGAACTGCGCGACGACAAAAATCGGGTCGTTAGCAAATTGCACTTCTCGGTAGTCGGTCAGGGCGAGGCATCACGCTCGTTGGAAAAGAACGCGGAACTTCAAATCAAGCTGGAGCGCAAGCAATACAATCCCGGCGAAGACATCGCCATCAGCATCATTGCGCCTTACGGCGGCAGCGGACTCATCACTATCGAGCGGGAAAAAGTTTACGCGTATGTCTGGTTTCAAGCCAATACTGCAAACAGCATCCAGCACATCAAGCTGCCCGAAACTTTTGAAGGCAGCGGCTACGTCAATGTCTCCTTCGTTCGGGCGATCGATTCCAAGGAAATCTTCGTCAGCCCGTTGAGCTACGGAGTTGTCCCCTTCACTGCGAACGTCGAAAAACGGCGATTGAAGATCGATCTCGACAGCGCAGCCACCGTGAAACCCGGTGACGCGTTGCACATCGGTTACAAAACGGATCGGCCTTCGAAGATTGTCGTCTTCGCCGTCGACCAGGGCATTTTGCAGGTCACGGATTACAAAACACCAAAGCCGCTGGATTATTTCTTCCGCAAATGCGCTCTTGGCGTTGAGACCGCGCAGATTGTCGATCTGATCATCCCGGAATTTTCCTTGATCCGTTCGCTTTCCGCGTTCGGCGGTGGCGAAGGCGAAGCGCCGAGACTGAATCCATTCAAACGCGTGACGGAGAAGCCTGTCGTTCTCTGGTCGGGCGTTCTCGACGCCGATCCGAACCGGCGCGAAATCGTTTATAACGTTCCCGACTTCTTCGACGGCACTTTGAAAATCATGGCGGTCGCGGTTTCCAGCGACACGATCGGATCGTCCGACCGTGATTCTCTGGTTCGCGGCCCATTCGTGGTCACACCGAGCGTCCCAGTCCTCGCCGTGCCCGGCGACGAATTCGAAGCCGGCGTGACCGTCGCCAACAACGTCGAAGGGTCGGGCGCGGACGCTGAAATAGAATTACGGGCCGAAACGTCGCCGCAGTTATCCGTGAAGGGTCAGGCCACGCAGAAACTGCAAATCTCCGAGGGCCGTGAAAAAAGCGCCGTGTTTCGCTTTCACGTCAACGATGCGCTCGGTTCGGGCGAGATTAAATTCACCGCCAGTCGAAACGGAACTGAAACGAAACGACGGGCTACGCTCAGCGTTCGTCCCGCGGTTCCGTTCGTTACCGATGTTCGTAGCGGCAGTTTCAAGAAGGCGAGCATCGACCTTCCGATCAAACGCCAGATTTATTCCGAATTCGCCAAACGCGATGCGGCAGTTTCGGCCACGCCGCTAGGTTTGGCGCACGGTTTGGATTCATACCTTCACAATTTTCCCTACGGATGCAGCGAGCAAATCACCAGCGGCGCGTTCTGCCGCCTGGTCCTGGCGAACGAAGCCGATTTTGGACTCAATCGCTCAGAGGTGAACGCGCAAATGGAGAAGACGTTCAACATTTTGCGCCGTCGCCAGAATGCTCAAGGCGCGTTCGGATACTGGGCGCCTGAGAATGGCGAGCATATCAGCTTCAATTCCGCTTACGTGATGGATTTCCTCAGCGAAGCGAAGGCCGCCGGATTCCCGCCGCCGGCGGAAATGTTCGCGACCGGCCTTCGCAGTTTGCAACGGATGGTGGCCAAGCAACCATCAGACCTAATCGACGCGCGCAGGATCGCCTACGCGATCTATGTGCTGACCCGCGAGGGCGTGATCACGACAAATTACATTCTCAATCTCCGCGATTATCTCGACAAGAAACACGAGGACGAATGGGAAAACGATCTGACTGGGGTTTATCTCGCCGGCTCGCTCAAGCTTCTCCACAAAGACAAAGATGCCGAGGCATTGATCGATAAGTTCAAGATCGACAACAAAACCGATCGCGCTTACGAGGATTTTTGCCAGCCGCTAGGGACGCACTCGCAATACATCACGGTCCTGGCGCGGCAGTTTCCAGCCAGACTGAAAAAGATCTCGGCGAATCAGCTCGAGCAAATCCTGAAGCCGATTGGCGACGGCCAATTCAACACCCTTTCGGCCGCTTATGCCGTTCAAGCGCTGAAAGCGTATTCGCATGTAATCGCACAGAATCCTCCACAACTTACGATCGCGGAAGTCCACTCGGACAAACGCGAGGTCACCCTGGTTAGCGCGGCAAAGTTGCTGCAACGCGCGCCGTTCACAAAGGACGCAATTGCGTTGCGATTCAAGAGCGCGACGCCAATCGGCGGACCGGGCGCATTTTATCAGGTCGTTGAGGCCGGATACGATCGGCATGCGCCAGAAAAAGCAATGAGCGACGGCTTGGAAGTCTTCCGTGAATTGCTCGACAAGGACGACAAGCCGGTCACTCGAACAACGCTTGGGGAACCGGTTCATGTTCGTGTTCGAGTGCGCAGCACCAACAACGACACCTTCACCAACGTCGCCGTGATCGATCTTCTGCCGGGCGGCTTTGAGGTGGTCGGCTCATCGCTGCAACCGGGCGTTTCGTCTACCAACGGCGTCGATTACGTCGATGTGCGCGAAGACCGCGCAGTTTTCTTCGGGACCGCAACCGAAACCGTTCTCGAGATCAACTATCAGATTAAATCGACCAACCGCGGCGAGTTCGTCGTGCCGCCGGCGTTCGCCGAATCGATGTACGAGCGAAATATCAAGGGACGTGGAGTTGGCGGCAAAATCACGGTGACCGAATGAAGAAGAATTACGGAATTCGGATTGCGGGTTGCGGATTGAAATGCAAATCCCGCAACCGTCTCTTCCCTTTCCGCGATCCGCAATCCGCGATTCGCAATTTGCCATTTTTTTGCACGCTTCTTGTCGCGATTTGGCTGTTTCTTCCAAAGCCGCCGTTGCTCGACGATGTTTCATTCTCGCGGTGCGTTCGGGATCGCAACGGCGAGTTGCTGCGCGTTACTCTAACCTCGGACCAGAAGTTTCGAATCTGGACCCCGCTGTCGCAGATTTCGCCGGAGCTGATCAGCGCAACGCTTCAATACGAAGACAAATATTTTGCCCGGCATCCCGGCGTGAATCCGGTCGCGCTGGTTCGTTCCGGATTTGGCTTGCTTCGAGGCGGCGCGCGCACCGGAGCGTCGACGATCACCATGCAGGTCGCGCGCTTGCGTTTTCACCTCCAAACCCGCACTCCACTCGGAAAACTTCGGCAGATCGTTCGCGCGCTCGAACTGGAGCGTCATTATTCCAAATCTCAAATTCTTGAAGCTTATCTGAACCTTGCGCCGTACGGCCGTAACATCGAGGGCATCGGCGCTGCCAGTCAGATTTATTTCGGTAAAACTGCTGCGCAGTTAACGGGGCCGGAATCGATTTCACTGAGCGTCATTCCCCAAAGTCCGACGAAGCGCGCGCTCCATGCCGATCGCGATAATCGTTCGCTCAATGTCGCCCAGGAGAATTGGTATGACCGCGCGAGCCTCGACGAGAATTCGGCCGGACGTGAATTCAGAGCCCGCGCAGAAGCCGAACGCACGTTCTTCGCTCCGCACTTTGTCCAGGAAGTTTTGGCGACGACGACTGGTCGCGATGCGATTCCGACGACGCTCGACCTGGAAAAACAACAACTGATCGAGCGTCGCATCACTGACTACATTCGCGCCAATCGCAATCGCGGATTTCAAAACGCCGCCTCGATGTTGGTCGACGTCCGAACCATGGACGTCCTGGCGCAGGTCGGGTCCGCCGATTTCTTCAATGCATATATCGCGGGGCAAGTCGATGGAACGCGAAGTCCGCGTTCACCCGGTTCGACACTGAAGCCATTTGTCTACGCCTTGGCGCTCGACCAAGGCTTGATTCATCCGTTGTCGATTCTGGCAGACGCGCCCCGGAGCTTCGGGGATTACAACCCGGAAAACTTCGATCGCGATTTTCTTGGGCCGATTCGAGCCTGCGACGCCCTGGCCAGGAGCCGTAACCTTCCGGCGGTTGAATTGGCCTCGCAATTGGCGAACCCAACACTTTACGAATTTCTCCGCGGCGCTGGTGTCACGCTGCCGCTCTCGGAATCACTTTACGGATTGGCGCTTCCCCTTGGCGGCGCGGAAATCAAAATGGAAGATCTCGTCCGACTTTATGCCGCGCTGGCGGACAATGGAGAGCTTCGACCGCTTCGCCGCACCCTCACTATGGCGGCCTCTGCAAACTCGACTGGTTTAATCAGTCAAGTTTCAGGGAAGCAAATTATTTCGCCCGAAGCAGCGTTCCTGACGTTGGAAATGCTGAATGTGCCGCGACCGGAAATTGGTATTGTGGATTCGAGCAACGTCGCACCGGTCTTTTGGAAGACTGGCACATCCCACGGTTTTCATGACGCCTGGTCGATCGCGGTCTTTAACCATTACGTTGTCGCTGTGTGGATCGGAAATTTTGATGGTAAATCGAATCCCGGGTTTATTGGGCGCGCTGCGGCCGCGCCGCTTCTCTTTCAGATTATCGATGCCCTCCGCGCAAGTTGGCCGGAACCAAATGAGCCGCACCGGCCGCCTCCGAACGCGAATTTAAAGCGTGTCGAATTCTGCGCTGTGTCCGGCGATTTACCTGGTAAACATTGCACCCAGCGAGTGGAAGGGTGGTTCATCCCAGGAGTTTCACCGATCAAGACTTGTGATGTGCACCAGGAAGTCCTGGTCGATGCTGCCACCGGATTGCGCGTGCTGGTCGACGATGGAACTCGAATTCTGCAACATGAGGTTTACGAATTCTGGCCGAGCGATTTGCTGAAGCTTTTCGAGCGAGCCGGGTTACCGCGACGTTCCCCACCGCCGTTTTTGCCTGGAACAGAATCGGATCTGACCGCGCGCAGCGGCAATCCGCCGAAGATAATTTCGCCAGCCGAAGGCAATGCCACCGTGGTGGACACTTCGGGCGAGATTCCGCTTCGCGCGAAAACCGACGCCGACGTCCGGGAGATTTACTGGTTTGCCGACAAAAGCTTTATCGGAAAATCACGCGCCACAGAAATGTTCAGCTGGAAATCCTCACGCGGCAGTTACCAACTTATCGCGCTCGACGACCATGGACGTTCGGCGTCGTGTCACGTAGATGTGCGTTAATTGCGGCGGTCATAGACCGCCGCTACAGATGATGTGTGTCCCGTCAATACACCCTCCATCGGCCTTCCCGATCGACATCGATCCACATCGATTACACGGCAGAGCTCAACGAACAACAGCTCGCAGCCGTCACGGCACCTCCTGGACCGCAGTTAATCATCGCGGGCGCCGGTTCGGGTAAGACGCGCACGTTGACCTATCGCGTCGCCTACTTACTCGAGAACGGGATTGATCCACGAAATATTTTGTTACTCACGTTTACCAATAAAGCCGCGCGGCAAATGTTGGATCGGGTGACAAACCTGCTGCCGATCGACGCGAGCGGTATTTGGGGCGGCACATTTCACTCAGTAGGAAATCGGATGCTGCGGCGCCACGGCAGCGCGATCGGTTACAACAGCGGTTTCACCATTATGGATCGCGAAGATCAAAAAGATCTTATCAACACCGTGGTGGCAAGCGCTGGCATTGATCCCAAAGAGATCCGCTTTCCCAAAGGCGACGTGCTCGCGGAAATTTTCAGTTTCGTTATCAACACCGAAACGCCGATGGAGGAACTGCTCGCGGAAAAGTTCCCCTACTTTCTTCCTTTGCTCGACAGAATCAAAGACGTCCAGGAACGCTACGAAAAGAAAAAGAAGGCGACGAAGTCGATCGATTTTGATGACTTGCTTCAGAAAACATTGTCGATGCTGCAGACAAATGAAGGCATCGCCCAATTTTATCGACGTCAGTTTCAGTTCATTCTCGTCGACGAATATCAAGACACGAACAAGATCCAAGCCGACCTGATCGATTTGCTCGCGCAAGAGCATCGCCACGTGATGGTTGTCGGAGACGATGCGCAATCGATCTATTCGTGGCGGGGCGCCAACTTCCAAAACATTCTGGAGTTCCCAAAACGTTATCCGGACGCCCAGGTGTTTAAGATTGAGATGAATTACCGAAGCGTTCCGCAAATCTTGCAGGTCGCGAACGCTGCTATTTCCGCGAACGTGGATCAATTCAAGAAGAACCTGCAACCTGTGCGCGAATCGAACGCGGTAAAACCGGCGGTCGTGGCGTTGAATGATGGCAGCGAACAAGCTCAATTTGTCGCCCAGCGAATCCTGGAATTGCGCGATGAAAACGTCGACCTGAACGAGATCGCAGTGCTTTATCGCGCGCATTACCACGCGCTTGAGCTGCAACTGGAGCTGTCGCGGCGCGGGATCCCCTATCAAATCACCAGCGGCATCCGATTTTTCGAACAGGCGCACATCAAAGACGTCGTCTCGTTTCTCCGGCTCGTTGCCAATCCACGCGACGAAGTCGCGTTCAAGCGAATGGTGAAACTGCTGCCCGGTATTGGGAACCGCAGTGCCGAAAATCTGTGGAGCGCCTGGGAGAAATCTCTCAACGAAGAGGGCGAAGTCATGTCATTTGGTGAACGATTGTTGCCGATGACGGTGAGCGCAAAATCGAAGAAGCATTGGACCCAAACGGCGCACACCTTGGATGAGATTGCGCCCGGTGGTCAGCCGAACCCGCCATCTGAGATGATCACATCTGTGGTCGAAGCGATCTACGATGATTACGCAAAAGTGAATTTCACGAATTACGAATTGCGAAAGGAAGATTTGAATCAGCTCGCCGCGTTCGCGCGGCAGTTCAAAGACCTAAATGAGTTTCTCTCCCAGCTCGCGCTGATCAGCAACGTCGACGCTGAAGCAGCGCCGAACCAAACGGCTGACAGAGAAGCAGTGAACCTTTCCACGGTCCACCAGGCGAAGGGTCTCGAGTTTCATACCGTGTTCGTGATCTGGCTGACCGACGGAATGTTTCCAAGCAGTCGTTCGATGGATGAACGAAAAGATCTCGAGGAGGAGCGCCGCTTATTTTACGTCGCGATCACCCGCGCGAAGGACGAACTTTACCTGACCTATCCGCACATGCGCCTGACCGGCGGCTACGGCGACGTTTTCCAGCGGCCATCGCGATTCTTAAAAGAAATCCCGAACAAACTGGTCGAAGATTGGAAAGTGCAGAGGGGATAATCCGCAGATTTCGCAGATTTGCACAGATGGGGGAACGGCTGCTCAACTAAATAATCTGCGTTAAGCTGTGTAATCTGTGGACGAATGAATCTTTCGCCGGAAAAGAAGATTGCAGGAATCCTCGCGCCGTTGTTTGGCTTGCGCAGCGAAAATGACCTGGGCATCGGCGATGTCGCAGTGTTGCGTGAATTCATTGATTGGGCTGCGGAGATCGGATTCAAACTCGTTCAGCTGCTGCCGATCAATGAAATGGGCGCGGACAACAGTCCCTACAACGCGATTAGCGCGATGGCTATTGAGCCGATGACGCTTCATCTCGCGCCGGGTTCTCCGGAGGATTTGACGTCGGCGGATTTCGACGACGCCGTCGCGGATGTCGACCTTGCAAGACTGCGGCGAAGCAAAGTGAGATACCGCGATGTTCGAAAGCTCAAGCGCCGTCTGCTCGAGAAAGCATTCGCGAATTTTCGCACTAATGCATCCGAAGATCGGCGAGCGAAGTTTCGGAACTTTTGTCTTCGCGAATCGCTCTGGTTGAACGATTACGCATTTTTTCGCGCGTTGGTCGAAGCCAACGCCGGCTACGAAGCGTGGGACCAATGGCCGGAGGAACAGCAAACCATCACCTCGGCGCGGGCGTGGTTGGCGAAACAGTCACCAGAGCGACAACGCGAGCATTCCGAGAGCGAAGATTTCTTCCGTTATGTCCAGTGGATAGCTCACGAGCAATGGTCGGCCGTTAAAACTTATTCGGATCAACGCGATGTAGCCTTAATGGGCGACATCCCGTTCGGTGTTAGTTATTACAGCGCGGACGTCTTTGCCCGGCCAGAACAGTTCGAACTCGATTGGTGTGGCGGTGCGCCTCCGGAAACACATTTCAAAGACGACAAGTTCACCCAAAAATGGGGACAGAACTGGGGCATTCCTCTCTATCGCTGGTCGATAATGCGCCAACGCAATTTCGACTGGTGGCGAGAACGCGTGCGCGCGGTCGCGCATTGCTTTCATCTTTTTCGGATCGACCATATTCTGGGTTTCTATCGGATTTACGCGTTCCCGTGGCGACCGCGGCAAAACAGGAAATTTCTCGATCTGGATTTAAACCAGATGTTCGCGAAAACCGGTGGCCGCGCGCCGCACTTTGAGCCGCGAGACGATTCATCGCCGGACAATTGCTATGCCAATTGCCGCGAAGGAGAAGAATATCTGCGCTTTGTGATAAGCGAGACGGGAAATGGGAGGGTAATCGGTGAAGATCTTG
>Ga0307477_10004094_pt1 | contig 10656 bp, 10 predicted proteins | sample atmos_gasesECM2C_FD_203316 | JGI IMG/M metagenome (GOLD analysis project Ga0307477, IMG submission 203316) | Hardwood forest soil microbial communities from Morgan-Monroe State Forest, Indiana, United States - atmos_gasesECM2C_515 | ecosystem: Environmental > Terrestrial > Soil > Temperate... | reverse complement strand
CGGTGGTCGGATGGATGAGCGACATCGAGCACTGGACGATTGAGGATTTGAAGCATCACTTCGAGATGGGTTATTCGCCGGGCAATGCGACGATGGTGGTGGTCGGCGACGTTATGCCGGAGGAGATTTTTCAGCTTTGTGAAAAATATATCGAGCCGATCCCGTCGCACGCGCCTCCTCCGCCGGTAACCACTGTAGAGCCGGAGCAATTGGGGGAGCGCCGCCTGGTGGTTCACAAGCCGGCGGAACTCCCCCTGCTGATGATTGGGTTTCACGTGCCGAAAACGAACCATCCTGATTTCTACGCCCTGAATATTCTCCGAACGGTCCTGTTCCAGGGAGAGAGTTCGCGGATGTACCTGCGGCTGGTGGACAAAGATCAGATCGCGCTGTCAGTGGAGAGCCAGGTCGAGAACGGATTTGACCCGACCCTGCTGGAGATTACCGCGCAACCAAAACAGGGAGTGGATCCACAGTCGTGCGAGAAGGCCATTTACGCGGAGTTGGAGCGAACGAAGAATGCCGCGATCTCGGATCAGGAGCTCGAGAAGGCGAAAAATATACGGCTCGTGGAGTTTTACCGGCAGATGCGCACGATCAGCGGCCGCGCGAACACGATCGGAACCTACGAAGTATTTTTTGGCGACTACAACCGGTTGTTCGAAGCGGCGAAGAACTATGGCGCGGTAACGAAGGAAGATGTGCGGCGCGTGGCAAAAACGTATTTCGGGGCGAACAACCGGACGGTGGCGACGCTGCTTCCAGAGGATGAGGAGAAAGCAAAGCAATGAAACTCACAAATACGCCGCGGCTCCTGGTTCTGGCGGCGATCGCGATGACGGCTTCGCCGGAAATCATGGCGCAGGCGCTGCATTTGCCGCCCCATGAGAAGGTCGTTGTGAAAAACGGGCTCACATTGTTGCTCATGGAAAAACACGGCGTCCCGATGGTGAGTTTTTCGGCCATTGTGAAAACGGGGTCCGCGGCCGATCCTGCCGGGCAGGAGGGGCTAGCGTCCGTGACCGCCGGGCTGCTGCGGAAGGGAACCAAGAATCGCACAGCGCAACAATTTGCGGCGGATCTGGACTTTATCGGCGGATCCTTCAATGCGGGTGCGAGCGCGGATTTCACCAGCATTTCCGCGGAGTTTTTGACGAAGGACCTGGCGCGTGGGCTGGACCTTTTTGCTGATGCGGTGCTCCGTCCTACCTTTCCACAGAACGAGGTCGAGAGGCTCCTAGCGCAGGACATCGATGGAGTCAAGGAGGAGAAGGACCAAGCCCAGGCTGTTCTCGGGGTGTACTACGATGCATATTTGCTGAGCGGGCATCCCTACGGACGGCCCCAGAACGGCGATGAGATTTCGTTGAAGAAAATTCGACGCGATTCGGTCGCGAAATTCTATGAGACCTACTACGCTCCGGGAAACACGATTTTGGCGGTGGCCGGAGACTTTAACGCCGCTGAAATGCGAAAGAAGCTGGAGGAAGCATTGGGGGCATGGCCCGCACAGAAGGTTCCGGCAGTTTCCGTTCCGGCGGCCTCGGCGGTAAAAGGCAAACGGCTTTTGCTCGTTGACAAGCCGGACGCCACACAAACGTATTTTGCGATCGGAAACTTAGGCACGGCGGCGAATGATCCGGACCGGGTGGCGATCCGCGTCGTCAATACGATCCTGGGAGGGCGATTCACGTCCATGCTGAATGTGGCGCTGCGCGTGGAGTCGGGGTTGAGCTACGGAGCCCGCTCTGGATTTGATTCACGGAAGACGCCAGGGTCGTTTGGGATATTCAGTTTCACCAAGAACGCGTCCACCACACAAGCGCTGGACTTGGCTTTGCAGGTATTGCAAAAGCTGCACAAAGAAGGCGTCACGCCGGAGCAGTTGGCGTCTGCGAAGAGCTACATCAAGGGGCAGTTTCCCCCGACGCTCGAGACTTCAGGTCAATTGGCGCGGCGTATTGGGACCGACGAGTTCTACGGATTTGACGATAGCGAGGTCAACCAGTTGGAGGCGAAGATCGACGCCGTGACACCGGAAATGGCGCGGCAGGTGATTCAGAAGCATTTTCCGCTCGACAATCTCGTCTTCGTGCTGATTGGGAAAGCTTCAGCAATCGGGCCGGCAGTGCATAAGTATGCGGAGAAGCAGGATGCGCGGCTAATCAGCGAGCCGGGCTTCTGGCCGCTACCGGCCGCCGCAAAGAGTGCAGCGTATTAGCTGTCACCTAAATATTTAATTCGCGGAATCCCGGCCATCGACTTTGAAGAACCGTGTTGCTCGCGCTTCTTATTTGCTGGCTTTGCTGCCGAGAGTTTTCGAAAGCATCCAGGTAAACAGTTCGGGCTCGGCGTAGGCTTTGTCCCAGGAGTCGTGTCCCACGCCGGGATATTCGGTGTAGCGCGTCTCTCCGCCGAGCGCTTTCATGGCCTCCGCCATGCGGCGCGATTCGGTTACAGGAACGGTGTCATCCATAGCGCCGTGGAAAATCCACACCGGCGTGTTGTCGCCGATCTTCTTTGCGGCGTCGGTGTACGGCTTCTTTTCCTGTGGGGGGTGGACGCGAGCCTCCTCGGGATGAAGAATGCCGCCGCACACGGGCGCGAGCGCGGCGAATTTTCCCGGATATTTTGCGGCAAGATGCCAGGTGCCGTATCCTCCCATGGAAAGTCCGGTGAGGTAGACTCGCCGCGGGTCCCCCTGAAATTCCTTTTCAGCCTGGGCGAGCGCGGCCATGGCGAGATCGTCCATCGGCGGGTCAAACCACCAGACGTTTTTACGGCATTGAGGCATCACCACGATGGCCGGGAACCTGCTGCGATTCATGCGGATCGCGGAACCCAGGCCGATATCGGTCTGGGCCAGTCCGTCATCGCCTCGCTCTCCGACGCCATGAAGAAAGAGAATGACCGGCCACTTCTTGCTCGGGGTCCAATTGTCGGGAACGAACACCTGGTATTTGTATTTTGTGCCCGCCAGGGTCACGGTGCGGTCGAGAAAGCCGGTCTCCGGAATTTTTGCTCGAGCAGGAGCTGCCAAGAGCGCCGCGACGCAAGAGAGAAATACGAGCGGCAAAAAGCCATCAGACAGGGACGCGCGCACCGGCCACCTCCGAAATTCGAACTGTAACACGAGTTTTTTGAAAACGAAGAGGAGAAGCCGCCATCTTTTCGCGAAGCGCATGCGAGGGGGGCGCCCTCGTCGGCACGTCTGTGCTATTTTGGAAGACGATTCTTCTCATGCCGGAACTTCCCGAAGTCGAGACGCTCGCACGCGGGCTGCGCCAGACTGTTCTGGGCCGGCGCATTCTCTCCGTAACGCTGGGGAAAACGGATTTCATTGATGATCCGATCGCGCTGGAGCAGCATTTGCCCGGAAGACAAATCACAGCCGTCGAACGATACGGAAAATTCATGCTGTTGCGGCTCATGCCGCCACCGGGAGTCGGGACCAGCGGCCTTGCAAGGAAGGGCGCAGCGGACGGCAAGAAAACTTCGGAATCCTTGCTTGTACATCTCGGAATGACCGGACACATCGCGCCGCATCCCGCTGCGCGACCTTGCGCGAAGCATACGCACGCGTGTTTCCTGCTCGACGACGGGCGCGAGCTGCGTTACACGGACGCGCGGCGTTTTGGGCGCATGGCGTACCTCGCCGGAGAAGCGCTCGAAGAGGAATTGCGCGGGTTCGGGGCCGATCCGCTCGAAGTGAGCGCGGAGGAATTTGTGGCGCGCGTACGGACGCGGAGGGCGCGAGTGAAGGCGCTGCTCCTCGATCAGGGCGTCTTGCGCGGCGTCGGGAATATTTATGCGGACGAGAGTTTGTGGAGGGCAAAGATTCATCCCGCTCGCCTGGGAGCGCACTTGACGCGAAAACAGGCCGAAGCGCTGCACCGTGCGCTCCGCGCCATCCTGGAAAAAGCCATCGTGATGCGCGGGTCGTCGATCTCCGATTTTCTTGACGCCGAGGGCGAGCCGGGAGAATATCAGCGGCGCCATCGGGCCTACGGACGCGAAGGGAAGCCATGCTACAGGTGCAGGACGCCGATCCGGCGAGCGATTGTGGCCGGGCGAGGCAGCTATTTTTGCCCACGTTGCCAGCGGGCGCCCCGAGGTTCCACGCTGACGCTCCCGTTGCCCAAACGGAGAACCAAGCAGCAGAGAAATGCCATCGGTCGGAGGGGCTCGGGATGACAGCCACTCGTTTCGATTCGAGGATTCATTAACGGCGAATATGCGAGCCGTCGTACAGAGGGTGAGCCGTGCGCGCGTAATCGTGGAGGGACGCGTGGCGGGAGAAATCGGAACGGGACTTCTGATCTTACTCGGCGTCGGCAGAGATGATATTTCGGCGGTGGCGGCCTCGATGGCGGAGAAGGTGGTCAACCTGCGCATCTTCGAGGACGCGCAGGGGAAAATGAACCGCTCGCTGCTGGAGACCCGGGGAAGCGCGCTGGTTGTGTCCCAATTCACTCTGTACGGCGATGCGCGCGGGCAGCGCAGGCCAAGCTACATCGCAGCCGCGCCGCCGGAAAGAGCGAAAGCGCTGTATGAAGAATTCAGCGCCGCGCTGCGCGGGTTTGGCGTGAACGTCGCGACGGGAATTTTTCAGGCGATGATGTCGGTGGAGCTGGTGAATGAAGGCCCGGTCACGATCCTACTCGATTCAGGCAGGACTTTCTGAGAACCGGCGTCGTTCCCAAAAAGAGGAACGGTGGACGAATGCTCAGGTGCTGCGGGAATTGAAAAATCTCGCCGACCCCAAAGTGCGGGAGAAGATGGCGTACTTTGGTGTGAAGGTTCCGAATGCGCATGGGATTTCCGCGCCGGTGTTGCATGCGCTGGCCCGCCGTATCGGCAAAAATCATGAACTGGCAGAGCAGATCTGGGCAACGGGCATTCATGAAGCGCGCATCCTCGCGACACTCATCGGGGAACCCAGCAAAGTGACGTCCGCGCGGATGGAACGCTGGGCGCGTGATTTCAACTCGTGGGACGTCGTCGATGCCGCCTGCTGCTACCTCTATGCACAGGCGGCTCCCGCTTGGGTCAAAGTCAATCAGTGGAGCCGGCGGCGCAAGGAGTTTCAGAAGCGAGCGGCTTTTTCTCTGGCCGCGTATTTGAGTTACAAAGATAAGGCGGCAGTGGACGCGCGATTCGAGCGGTTTTTGCGAGTGATCGAACGCGAAGCGTGGGACGAACGGAATTTTGTGCGCAAGGCGGTGAACTGGGCGCTGCGCAACATCGGCAAGCGAAATCTGCGGCTGAATCGCGCGGCGATTCAAACAGCTGAAAGAATCCGCCGGCAGAGGTCGCGGTCGGCGCGGTGGATCGCGGCAGATGCATTGCGTGAGCTGAGGAGTGACGCAGTTCAGCGGCGATTACGGCGGAAGGCGGCATGAAGAAATGGCAATGGCGGCCAACCAGGTTCAATTGAAAATTCGCAGGGCTCGGCGCGGCGATGTTACGTCACTCGCAGAGCTGTCTGGCCAGCTCGGGTACCCGGCAACTCGCGCGCAGATTGCGAAAAGGTTAGGAAAGCTGGCGCCCCCGTCGCGAAATGCCCTGTTCGTCGCCGAAGTGAAAGGTACACGCGAGAGCCGGAGACCGGCCGGAAGTCTGATCGGCTGGCTGCACGTGAGCATCACCAATCTAATGGAGGTGGACACGCGCGCGGAGGTGAACGGACTTATTGTCGCCGAAGGACAGAGGAGCTTGGGTGCCGGTGCGCGGCTGCTCGAAGCCGCTGAGGAGTGGGCGCGGAGGCATGGCTGCGGTAGCGTCAACCTGCGATCGAACGTGATTCGGGAACGCGCGCACAAATTCTACCAGCGCCAGGGCTACGAGCATTACAAAACGCAAAAGGCATTCCGCAAGACGCTGTAATCCCGCAGAAAAATTTTCCCGCGGTTACTCACTACGAACCACACAGCGGCCGCGCTGGCAAAGTATATCGCACTACGATATACTGAATTTATGCCGGCAGAAATCACCACCGCCGAATATCGCGCGCTGGCCGAACTGCGCTACCGCATCCGGCTTTTCCTGCGCGAAGGGGATGCCGTTGCTCATGCTGCGGGCCTCGAGCCGCAGCAGTATTTGCTGCTGCTGGCCATCCGCGGATTGCCGGAGGGTGAAGAGGCCACCGTGCGGACGCTGGCAGAAAGGCTGGTGCTGAAGCATCACAGCGTGGTGGAGCTGGTGGATCGGTTGGAGGCGCACGCGTACGTAGTGCGGTCGCGCAATCGAGAGGACCGGCGGCGTGTGCTGGTATCGCTGTTGCCGCGCGGGGAGCGTCTGCTCGAGCTGGTGGCGCGTCACCGCATCAGCGAGCTTCGCTCGAGCGGCCATCAACTCGTTCGCGCAATCGAAGAATTGCTCGAACCCACGCGCGGCACACAACGCCGGAAGCAGGCGAAGGCCACAGCGGCAAGGGGGGCACGAAATCGACGTGGCTAAGGACAGCGAGGAGGATTGCCGGACACGCAAGCCATACAATGCAGACAACAACTACGCTCTAGACCTTAGGGCCGGAGCTCGGGCTAAAAGCCACCTCCGCCACCACCGCCAAAACCTCCGCCAGAGGATCCGCCGCCACCTCCATCTCCGCCAAATCCGGAGCCGCCGGAGCTGCGCGGAGCGGAAGTCATGATGCTGCCCGCTTGCGAAGACATGACGTTGAGATCGTTCACGAACATATAAGGATAGAAATTGGGGCCGTAGCTGCCCTGATACCAGCTCGGCGGCTGAGTGTAAATGTTCTGAAAGGCTTTGCTCCAGTTTTTCTCGACGCCCAGCGCCATCGCGAATGGCAGAAACTTTTCAAACATTTCGGGAGTTTTCACCATGCGGTTGAAGCGGTCGGATTCGACGTGAGCAAGGAAGTCTTCGAATCCAAGGACGCCTTCGAGCGCGCGCGCCCCTTGATCGGTATGGGCGGGCATGAACCAGCCGAAGCCGCAGATAATCCCGCCAGTGAAGACTCCCGCCACGATAAACGCGAGCGGCGCCATACCCAAGGTGCTCGCCATCTTGATCCCGAGGAACACTGCAATAAACCCGACGACGAGGCCCATGCCGATGTAGGTGGAGCGAACACTGTCCGGGCGTCGGCGGTAGTATCCGTGCGTAACAAGAGAATCGAAGATGCTGCTCTTGATGCCCGGCAGATATTGGTAGAACTGATTGTGGAGGTCGGAAAGCGAGACCGTGTCCGACGCGCCGGCAAAGATACCGCCCAGCAGATCCTGTTCATGCGGCTTCAGCGAAGTCCATTCCGTGCGCGGTTTGCGCAAATGAAAAACATAGTCCTTGTCGTGAATCAGACCCATCAGGTGGTCTTTCTTTTTTTCTTCGATGAGGATATATCCGCGGACAGCCAGATCCACTATGGAAGCGGTGATGTCGCGCAGATCGGCGGAGTTGTCGACCAGGGTCCCGGCTTCGCCCGGTGTGAGCTGGTCGGGCGGCTCGTACTGCGCGGCGATGGGACGCAGGCGCGGATCGCGGCCTCGCGTCCACCACAAATAAAACATCACGACAAATGTGGCGATGGGCAGCCCGAGAGGCCAGTTGCTGCGGAGGAAGAGGATGACCTTGTCCGCTGCGGTCGGCTCGTGAACGAAACCCTTGTCGAAAGCCACGGCGATGGTCAGGCCCTCATGATAGCGAAGTGGCCAGCGAGTGTGGACATCCACGCCGTTGCCCACGACTTCAGCGTCGGCCTCCTGCGCGCGTGAGCCATAGCCGCCGGTGAAGAGATTGGTGCGAATGTTCGTGGTACCAGTGGGAAGAACAACGTGGGCGCTGGCTTCCTGAATGGGGACGTCCCATTCGTCGCCCGTAACATTCCAGTAGAGCTCGTCGTGGTCTTCGAAAAAGCGCAGCCCATCGGACACGCTGTATTCGATGGAGATGGTTTGCTCGGAATTATCGGCGTCGGGCACATAGATTTTCAGCTTGCGATAGTGGCGCTCGCGGCTGGATTCGAACTTGAGCGTGTTGCCGTTGCCGTCGGTGACGCGCTTCACGGTGAGGAAGAGCGAATAGTTGAAGCCCTGGGGGTTGACATACTCGACGGGAATGGTGCGGTATAGGCCGTGCCAGTTTGTTCCGATGAAATGCGCCTGAATGTGCTCGGTCACGTCGATCGAACTGTCCGGCAGGACGGTGATCTCGGCCTCGAACTTTTCGATGCGCAGTTCGCGCGTCGTGAGAGCCGATGTTGAAGGGAAAAGGAAAATCGCCAGAAGCGTGACACCGAGCAGCCATCGGAGCCGGTTGGGGCGCAGACGCATGGTGTGGGCCATGGTCCGGAGCTTACGCGGTGGGCGCGTTGAAGCTGACCTTGGGCGCTTCGCGCTCGGCCGGGGCGGAAACTTCGAAAAATTCGCGTGTCTTGAAGCCCAGCATCCCGGCAAAGATGTTCGTGGGGAATTGCTGGATCTTGGTGTTCAGGTCCCGGACGACCGCGTTGTAATAGCGGCGCGCGTTCTGTACGGTATCCTCGATCTCCGTAAGGGAATTTTGCAGCGAGGTGAAACTCTCGATGGCGCGGAGTTGAGGATACGCCTCGGCGAGTGCGAAGAGGCTCTTCAGCGCGCCGGAGAGCATGTTCTCCGCCTGGGCCTTATCAGCTGGGCCCGTGGCGCTCATGGCGCGATTGCGGGCGTTGATGACCGCTTCGAGAGTTCCTTTTTCGTGCGCGGCGTAGCCCTTCACGGTTTCGACGAGGTTCGGAATCAAGTCATAGCGGCGCTTCAACTGAACGTCGATGTCGGCCCAGGCGTTGTCGCAGGTGACCTTAAGCCGCACAAGGCCGTTGTACATACTGATGAGAAACACGACGATCACAACGAGGACGCCCAGAATAATCCAGCCAGTCATCGGACAACCTCACACGCGGTCGACTTCGTGCTTACTTCCCGCAGGGCCAATATACGTGGCGGTTGCTTGGGTGTAAAGCGAAGCAATCCGAGAGCGCGCTTTCCGCGAGGATCGCGAATATTTCTCGTCCGTGCAGGGCAGAGCGTTTCGCTCCGGGAATGTTTTTTATCAGGATCGTTTGGCCAGATATGCCGAGGTGATTTTATCGATTGAGGTGGTGCCGGCTTGCCGCATGATCGTCTGCAGTTCACGCTGTAGGATTGTCAGCACCGCTTCGACTCCCGGCTGCCCGAATGCTGCTAACCCCCAAATGTAGGGGCGGCCAATTCCAACAGCCGTTGCTCCCAAAGCAAGCGCCTTGAAAATATCCGTGCCGCGGCGAAATCCTCCATCAACCAGCACAGGAATTTTCCGGGCACAGCCGTCCAACACTTCCGGCAGGCATTCGATCGTCGAACGAAGAGTTTCCTCCGCCCGGCCTCCATGGTTCGAAACGATGATGCCGTCGACTCCATGCTCAACTGCGAGCTGTGCGTCCTCGCGCGTAACGATGCCCTTGAGCACGAGTTTCATCGTCGTCGTATCCTTCAGGCGCTTCACGTAATCCCAGTCCAACGCTGGGGAGATCAAGTTGGAGGCCTTTGACACATCGAGGCCGGCAAACATGGGGCGGTTGGCGACCCTGCCGAATCCCTTAAATCCGTTTGTATGGCACATACTGCACTGCCGGGAGTCCGCGCGCTCAGCTCGGAACAGCGTCTCCCGGTTGCTCCCTTCCTTTAAGTCCACCGTCAGCACAAGTACCGGACAGCCGGCCGCTTCGGCCCGCTTGATCACCGCGCGCACGATGTCCCAAACGTTGTTTACGTAGAGCTGGAACCAAATGGGGGCGCCCCGAGCCGCTGTAACGTCTTCCACCGAATAAGACGTGACCGTGGACAGTATTTGCAGGTGTCCCTTGGCGCGGGCAGCTTTGGCAGCCGCGACCTCGCCCTCGGGATGGAATGCCTTTTGATCTCCAACTGGAGAGAGCGCGATGGGGCTGTCCCAGGAGGTTCCGAACAAACGCGCGGACATGTCAATGTTGCTCACATCGACCAATCGGCGCGCGCGAATCTGCAACTTCGAGAAGCCCTCACGATTTGCTCGAATCGTGGCATCGTCATCCACGCCGGTCGCCAGGAAGCCGAAGTGCGCGGGAGGCAGTGTCTTGCGCGCGACCGGTTCGAAATCCATGACGTCAAACGCTTGCTCGGGGCTGCTAATCAGGGCGTCGCCTTGCTCCAGGCTTTCGAACAAGGTGAACGCGTCCTTCGTTCCTGGATCCCCGGAAGCCAGTAGCTTTTGCAGCAGGATGTGCGAGGGTCCCGGCAGAGCCAGCAAAGGGCTGGCCGCCAATAGCCGCAAAAATTTGCGCCGATTCTCGATTTGCTGGAAAGAGTTTTCCATCCGTCCTCCTATGATCTTCTAACTCGTATACGACGGTTAGGTCAGTTCGCAACAATCAGTTGCGAGGAATTCTGCTCTCCCATCATTTGGGAGTCAAGAAAACTGGCACAGAACTCTCATGCGGGCGAGCTGGGATGTTTTCGAGAAGCTGGCTCTTTTCTCTGACCTCGTGCGCAGCCTTTCCGCCGCTTGCCGGATCCGGGGTATCGCTGGCGTATCGTATCGGATTGATTTATGCTTCGCGCGAAGCTCGGCCACGCGGCTTCCCTCGACCATGCTCTTCAAGACGCTCAGCGCATCCGTCTATGGCATCGACGCTTA
>Ga0307477_10004093_pt1 | contig 10659 bp, 10 predicted proteins | sample atmos_gasesECM2C_FD_203316 | JGI IMG/M metagenome (GOLD analysis project Ga0307477, IMG submission 203316) | Hardwood forest soil microbial communities from Morgan-Monroe State Forest, Indiana, United States - atmos_gasesECM2C_515 | ecosystem: Environmental > Terrestrial > Soil > Temperate... | reverse complement strand
CGGGTCTCTGTTCTGGGTGTCAGTTCTGGTGTCAGTTCGTTTTGAGGTTCCCTGCCTCCTGCTGCAGTTCGCTGCACTGCACTTGATGGCTAACCCTTTCCTTTGCAAGATAATGCAACTTGATGCGCTCAGGTGCGCCGATGGTGGATGAGATTAAGAGTCAGTTGTTCTCTCCGTTCAGCACTGATGCACTTTGACAGGGTAAAGCGGTGGCTGTTCTGGTGGCTGTTCGTTTTGTATTTCCCTGCGGTTTCGTGCACCACAATGCAACAACGGCACTGTGTAACGCTCTGTGATTCCAGCGCATTGCAGTCTGCTGCGCTTTCGTGCACGACCAACAAAACGGATTTCTAATCCGAAGTTGGCAGATCCTGGGAAACGCCTACAAGTTGCGCCAGCGCCCGCCAGTGCCGTGGATGCGGGCGGTAGCCTCGGCGGATGCGTCCTGCATACCAGCGCCGACACCCCGATCCGGGACGCGCGACAGCTGAGTTCGTCACATCGCATTCGTCGGATTGTTGAGGACCGCGCACGGCAGACGCTTTGTAAGAACCTCAGGTGCGAGTGGTCGGAGTGTTTTGGTGTCCACCATATCTTGGCGCTTCCACGGTGCGTTCGCGCTGGACCGAACGAACGTAGCTCTAACTCTGGCCCTCCTGTAGATCAGCCAACGAAGGTTCGGATCCGGCCGTAGCTTATCGTTCTCTGCAGAATGGTCTGAGTCAGGCTTGCCACAGGCTGCGATGATCATTGCCGCCTCGTCTGGAGGAGGCGGCTGAGAGACGCTCTCAGCAAGTTTTTGTGGAGTAGGAATTGAGGCAATTCGCCAGACGAACACCAAAGCGAAGAGACCAACACCGAGAATGATTGAGCTAGCGTAAGAAATTGGCTTTGGACATTTCGTCCGCGCGCCGCAATTTGAGCAGAAAGGCGCGCCGACTTGGTAGGCGGAGCCGCACTCGGTACATTGAGTCATCTGAGAATCCGAGCGGCCTATTGTGATCCAGTTCCTTCCAAAGTACAATCTGCACCGCTTCATGGGATGGTATTTTCGAAAATCCGTCGGATTCGGTCCCTTCAGAGTGAACCTCTCGAAGTCCGGAATCGGCGCCTCAGTTGGGGTGCGAGGAGCCAGAATCGGCCTCGGGCCACGCGGACACTACGTCCGGCTTGGAAGAGGAGGTTTGTATTACCAGCAGTATTTTCATCCGGCGAGAGAGGGGCCGCAGTCTCAGACCACAAAACCTACATTACACCCTTTGACGATCACGGAGCCTGAAGTTCCGATTGCCACAGCAGACGTTTCTCACCTGCAGGACTCGACAGCCGAAGCGTTGCTGAAAGAGCTCCGAGAGAAGGAACGGAAGATACGATTTGCGCCAATCTCGGCAACGGCATTCGTGCTCGCCACTATTCTTCTACTGGCGGCTCAGCTGTCGCTCTGGGTGATTATTCCTTGCATTGCCCTGTTTGTCTTCGTCCATACAGCAATGGTTCGTAGTGATTACGAGCGTAAACTGGCTGTGCTCGACTACGATCTTGATTCAGAGGCACGGGTCCGGTACGTCAAATTGTTAAATGCCCTGCGAGCCCTAGCAAGTTCTACTCGGATCTGGAGGGTGAGCGGCACGCATAGGTCTGCGGACACGAAGTATACCGCCGGCGCAGGCACGCTCATGGATAAGAAGCCTGTATCGGTGCGGTTGGCGGCGCCCAATTTTGTTCAAACGAGAGTGGCCGTGTGGGAGATCGCTCTAGGCAACCAGAAGCTCTACTTTTTCCCCGACAGAATCTTGATTTACCAAGGTTCGGGGGTAGGAGCAGTACAGTACCAGAATGTTTCTGTTGAGCTGCAACACACTGGATTCATCGAAATGGATGGTGTGCCTTCGGATTCTGAAGTCATCGGGCAAACGTGGCGATACGTTAACAAAAGAGGCGGACCGGATCGTCGATTCGCAAATAATCCGCAGATCCCTATCGTGCGGTATGGCGAGCTGACGATAACTTCCTCGTCGGGAGTAAATTTTGTCTTGCAATGTTCGAGCACGGCGAGAGCAGCAGAGTTTGAGTCTGGGCTTCGAGGATATGTAGCTCCGACGGTTCCGGAGTGAGATGCGACGTTCCTCTCGAAGCATGGTGCCGTGCGTGTTAGTAGAAGTTCCACACGCCGATGAAAAGCGCTCCTTCGGGATAACTTTCAAAACCTAATTAGCAATCGGTCTTGTATTTTTTCCTTCAGCCTCTTCCTATGTTCATCTGTCATCCGTGAACGTGTCCGACAGCGTTTTGCATTGGATCGCATTGATGTTTATTTCGACGTTCTAAGCTTCGTAGAGAGCTCCCGCAAGAAGCTGCTGCAGCGGTTGGCTGCCCTAGCTTAGTTCACCTCACAAACCCGAAACGCCCACAAGGTGTGCAAGCGCTTGCCAATGCCGTGGATGCGGGCGGTAGCCCCGGCGGATGCGCCCTGCATACCAGCGCGACACTCCAATTGCTGATGCAATAGCCGAGGTCGACATCGCAGCAAGCTGCGGCTGAATCCTATTGGAGAAAGCTCCGACAGTCAGCCACGCCGGTTGACTCGACGCGTCCCATGCCGAGGACGCCTGCGCATGCCGTCGACGCGAAGCTATACGCTTGGCGCGAGCCTCAGGGCTGCGTGAAGCCAGCCGTCCGAGCCGTGCAGCATCTACTAGGCGCTGTGTGGCGGGGCTAATCGCACAATTTGCGCAGTGGCGTCGCCCACCTTTAATCACCTTCCCGCAGCCGCGACAGATATTCTCCCTGCGAGGTATTGGTATAGAAGGCAGCGATGAACTGCCTTTCGCTTCGCGCTTGTGACGCTGGGTTAACCGGGTCGGGGGGCCAAGTGATGTACTCAACCTCGAATCCCGTGACCAGAGCGTCCGCGCAACCCACTCCGCAAATGGAGCAACAGCACGACCCCAGGTGGGCGCGGTTTCAGAGAGCCGGACAGCAAATGGTGCCATCAGGCGGCAGTTGCCGTCGCGCTGCTCGAAAAACCACTGCCGCGCTAGCGGCTCGCGCGTAATCCAATCCAGCAGAAAAGCATCAACTTTGGGCCGGACCGGCTCCATGAGATCGCAGGCCAAACTATCGCGGGCGGGAGTGTCGACATGCCAGAAGCCGAGACCCGGATCGAGCCCGAGAGAGGCTGCTCCGAGCCTCGTTTCTGATTCGAGCAGAGCGTACAGGTAGTTCAACATCGCGTTCGGGGGATTCGTAGCCAGGCGAGGCGACCCGGATAGAAAGGACTTGCGGGTCCCAAAGGTGCGCCAGTGTTCCGGCACGCGCAGCATATCGTTCTTGGGAAAGTTGATTGGCAACGTCCGCCAGGCAGACCAATAAGCAGCGGCTCCCTGCGACTCCAGGAGCCGAATTGTCGAAATCGTATCGGCGGTGGCGACCTCGGACCGAAATTGAGCAATCGTCTTGGCGGTCGTGGTATCCAGCAGTTTGTTGCGGGCGACCTGTTCTTGCCCGGCGAGCTTTTGATCAATCAATTCTCGTGCGATTTGCAGCGCGGCTCCAGAATCAATCGCCATCGCTTGCGCTCGCCGAAGCCGAGCATCAGACGGGCGGACAGGGCCAGTTGTAGCAAGAACAGAGCCGTCCCTGTCAAGCATCACAAAAGCGGCATCTTGATCGGCTAGCCAGCGAAGTGCAGCAAGTGACACCATTCCATCGGACCCTATCAAAACTAAGCGTCGCAGGCCGTGTCCGACGCGCGGCAATCGAGATTGGCGGCGATCAGTCCCGATTCCGTCCTCAAGGAGAAGATGGCCGCGATCAACGCAAACAGTAATTCCATATCCATAGAGAGTTATGACACCATGTTTTGGTGCAACATTCGTGGTAACCGAGACGAGACGATTGTTAAAACGAGGCTTCATGTTTGGATTCCAACGTTCATTTGGCCAGCAATGTTGTAGCGCTTATCACACCCCGGACAGCGCACGACTTTGCCAGGTGGAAACCCTGGCACTTCTTCCATCCCACAATAAGGGCAATTTTGACCTCTCGCCGGTAGGGGCTCTCGTGAGACCAGCGGCGCCCCGGGTCGCCAGTGCGAAAGCCGCTTTGTCGCTGTTGCTGGCGCAAGCCCAAGCGCAAGGCCCCCTAGGACTTTGGCAAAGAATTCAATTCGCTTATTGTCACTGCTTGGCCTGTCCTTGCGCGGATAGTGTGGCAGGCTCTTGGCCATGAGAACATCACCAGCATTTTCGCGCGCCGCGATTATCAGCCTGCTCCACGTGGGACCAAATTTGCGTTCGTGTTTTGATAGTGCGAATGCCGGCGCCCTCATTGAAGCCAGAATAGTAAGGAAGACATCCCCTCGTTTTTTCGACGCGCATTTTTGCGGAAACTGGCGCAGTCTCCACTTTTCCAGGCCGACAAGAAATTCGTGAATCTGATCGGTGTTCTCTGCATTTTTGAGCTTCTGCCAGAGCTCTGGCTCAGGGAAAATGGGTGAACGCATCCACAGAATTCCTGGCTTCCCTCGTAGGTCGTGTAGTTCTTTCAGCGCTCGCAATGTTTGGCTCTTATTGTTGGCAGGGAGAATGTCTGCGACCGGGACTGGTTTTTCTCGCCCACGCAAACGAAAGAGTGTTCCGGACTGGCCATCACGTACCCTCAGCAATTGCAAACGCCATTGCTCCGCGTATGTCTTGAGGGTTTCTCCATCGGCTTCCCTCGGTCCGTGGCGACGCTTTGTTTTCTTATACATATCTAGCAACTCGTCTATAAATATATCATTAATTTGACACTCGTGCGAGCTAATGCGAGCATCGCGTCCATGGAGAAACTTCTAATAGGACGCGGCGAGGCAGCGGCAATCTTAGGTATCAGTGCCCGTTCCGTCGACTACCTCATTGCGAAAGGAACGTTGCGGTCTCGCAAAATCGGGCGACGCAGGCTCGTCCCCCGCAAGGCCGTTGAGCAACTTGCAAGAGTGGGGTGCGGGCGGATCACTCCTGTCAGCAAATGTTGAAACGGTTGTATTCACGTGTATCAAAAACTCCGGGCCATAACCCGGTAACTGAAAGAGGAAGAAACAATGAGTCTGAAAACGATGCTAGATAACCGCAGCACTGGTCAAGCCGGAGCGCTGCTCAACGGTTCCGACATCCCTGTCGGAACCAAAACCGTCACAATCGTGGTCGCGGCAATCCGCGAGTCTCCCGAGGGATTCAACGCACCCGCCATCATTGATTTTAAAACACCAGTTTTTGGGAAGTCGGCGTGGCCAGTGAACAAGACCAACATGAAAATGCTCATCAAATTGTTCGGCGAGGACGAGCAAAAGTTGGTGGGCAGGAAAATCAAACTGGAGATCATCTCGGTCCCGCAAACGGGCGAGATCGTCCCCAGCCTGGCTGTCAGTCCCAAAGAGTAAACAACAGCGAGGTTAATAGAGACCTCGCTTGCCTACTTGCGATGAATCGGAAACCCCTCGGGGCACAGCCGAGGGGATTCAGTTCAATGTATTCGAATTGCGTTTGTCTGGAAAACGGGTTTGTTTTACCCCGATCGCTTGGAGAGTGTCGGCCAGCGACAAAGAACTAGAGGACAGATAGAGTGAAAAGAACTAAGGACCTCAGGCCTCGCAATGTTGAGGATTTCTTCTCTAAGTCAGAAGAATTTCAGGACACTTGGAACCGGATTCTTCATGCCATTTCCAGGATGAGAGCAGATGGCTTTTCACTTGCTCAGGCCTCGCGTGAGTACGGGATCGACCGAAGGAGAGTACTGAAGTTGGCAGGCAGCGCCTTGCGGAAGACGAAGGGGAGATATGTAGCGAAAGCCAGTGATCGACTCCTCCGCGTTCTCATCGTGCCCACACCGGATGGTTTGCGCGAAATCGCGGTGGGTGATTCGCGACAGGCAAGCCAGCTTGCGGAGTACTGGGATGCCGTTCAGCGGTATCTGCAAAAGGGCGATGAGTCCGAACTCAGAAAATTCCACGGCAAGCAAATCAAGGACGCTACGGGTCAGCCAATTCGACTGCTGACGAATCGTGAGGAGTTGGACCGGCTCGGTAACGCGGGGGTTTTATCCTTCGAGTCTCTGTATGCGAGGGCCGCATGAATACTCCAGAACTACCACCCAGCGATCCGATTGGCGCTTATCAACGCAAAGCTACGGCTGCGCGCCGCATCGGTGATAGGCAATGCTCGACCTGTAGCGAGGCACGACCCGAAGCCCTAATCACGGACAGCAACCCGACTATTTGTCAAGAGTGTCAACGGAAAAGGAAAGGACATACAACCATGGACAACAGCCATACGGCCGGGAAAGCCAATAACCCGGCAACAATAACGGTGCCCGCAAACGATCACATCGCCGTCTTGAGCGTCGCTCAATACGGCTGGCCCAGAGAAACACTGCAAAATCCGGACGGCTGCTTTCTATTGGCAGCGGCAGGGTGCCTTCGTGGAGTTATTGACCATCTCCATTATCTCATTGACAAGTTCTTACTCTGGATTCCAGAAATGCTGGAAAAGCTCAGCGCGTTCTTGAGCGAGCAGCTCGGCCTTAAATGGTGGGTCGGTACGCCTCTGCAGCAATTCGCGCCCAGGACCTAATTTATGGCTAACATTTGGTCACTACCTCTTGCAGTGCGGGTTTATCCGAATCTTCAGAATCCCAAAAGCGCGCCCGTTCAGAGAAACGGTGGAAGCGCCCCGATGCAATGCTGGTTTGGGACACAGAGACGCGGATTGATGCAACCCAGCGCCTCACTTTTGGAAGCTATCGTTTCATCGTGGGAGGTCACTGTCTGGAAGAAGGTTTGTTTTACGCTGATGACCTTCCCGAGGAAGACCGCAGAATACTTGAACAATACATTGCGACACACGTTGCCGATGCCGCTGATAAGCGATTGCGCCTGCGAACACGGCGCCAATTCATCGACATAATCTATCGCGGTGTCTACAAAGGGCGCTGTCTTCTGATTGGATTCAATTTACCGTTCGATTTATCGAGGATCGCATATGATTTCAAGAGTGCTCGCGGTCGTTTTGCAGGAGGATTCTCCTTAGGTATTTGGTCGTACATCGATGAAATGGGCCATGAACAAGGGCACCAATATAGACCCAGAGTTGGCATTAAACATATCGACAGTAAACGGGCACTCAAAGGTTTTACGGCACGTAACGATCCCGACCGGACAGACCAAATCCCTGACGGGTCCCAGACGGGTAAGCCGGAAAAAGGCTACAAGTTTCGCGGTCACTTTCTCGACCTGCGTACGCTCGCATTTGCTTTGACCGACAAAAGCTACAGCTTGGAATCCGCGTGCGAGGACTTTGATGTGGAACATGGAAAGCAACGGCCCGCACGACACGGTGTCGTTACGCCAGAATATATCGACTACAACAGGCGAGATGTTCTGGCAACTTCGGAATTGGCAGTAAAGCTGCTCGAAGAATACGACAAACATCCGATAACGCTGCAGCCAACGAAAGCGTATTCACCCGCCTCAATAGGCAAGGCCTACCTGCGTGCGATGGGAATCACACCGATTCTTGAGCGCCAGCCGAATTTCCCCCAAAAATATCTCGGTTACGCGGAGTCCGCATTTCTTGGTGGAAGAACAAGCGCACACATTCGAAAAGTTGCAGTGCCAGTCGTCTACACCGATTTTCTTTCAATGTATCCCACTGTCAACCGACTCATGGATCTTTGGCGTTTCGTGATCGCAGGAAAAATTGAGGTGGTGGAACATTGCCAGGCTGAGATACAGGAATTTCTTAGCCGATTAAGTCCTGACGATCTCTTTAAGCCAGCAACGTGGAAATATTTAACCGCGTTCGTTCAAATCATCCCAGACGGTGACGTCTTGCCAGCCCGAGCCAAATTCAGCCAAGAAAGCAACGATTGGCAGGTTGGCGTCAATCATCTCTACGGCGATGCAAGCAACGTGCTCTGGTTTTCACTTCCGGACGTGCTCGCGTCCTTACTTCTAACTGGGCGTGTGCCAAAAATCATTGACGCGTTTCGTATGCAGCCGAGTGGCACTTTACCTGGGCTTACTCCATTGAAATTACGAGGCACGATAAAGGTTGATCCGGGGTCGCAGGATTTTTTCAAAGTTGTGATTGAAGAACGCAAACGCCTGTCTTCGCGGACCGACCTCTCCCCGACCGAAAAGCGACGACTCGATAAAGCGCTCAAGGTTCTCGCAAATGCAACGAGCTACGGCATCTATGCCGAAATGAATCGCCAGGAAAGTGATGACAAGACGAGGGTGGTCTGCCACGGTATCTATGCCGAACCGTTCACCTGTCGGGTCGCACACCCCGATGTGCCCGGAGAATATTGTTTTCCACCGCTCGCTTCGCTGATCACCGGCGCGGCTCGCCTTATGCTCGCACTGCTCGAATCGTGTGTGTGGGAAATGGGCGGATCGTACGCGATGGAAGATACAGATTCAATGGCGATTGTCGCCACGGAGCACGGCGGCACGATCCTATGCAATGGAAACTCTATTACCGCACTTTCCTGGGAACAAGTACGCGAAATATCGCAGAGATTCGCGCTGCTTAACCCCTATGACCGCGGGGCGATACCAGGGTCGATCTTAAAGATCGAGGAAGACAATTTCGATCCGATAACGCACCAGCAACGGCGGCTTTACTGTGTCGCGATCTCGGCGAAACGCTACGTGCTTTTTCTACTCGATGAAAACGGCATCCCCGTCCTACTTCGAAAGGGTCTAAACAACAACGACGACCGGTGGTCGGAACACGGCCTGGGCCATCTTTTAAACCCGACCGACCCCGAGAGCGAGGACCGCGAGTGGATTGCACCAAGATGGCAGAACATAATTCGCAGAGCGTTGGGTCTCCCGACCCAACCGCTGAATTTTGAGAAATCGCCTGCTGTCGGAAGGGTAACGGTGAGCAGTCCCGCCGTAATTCGGCCGTTGACAACATTCAACGAAGGAAAACCGTACGCTGATCAAATCAAACCATTCAATTTCTTATTAACATGCCACGTGATGCCTTTCGGGCATCCTCCCGGTGTAGACCCAGAGCACTTTCACTTAATCTCACCGTATCAACCCGACCCCAGACAATGGACAAAGATGGATTGGATCGACCAATACTCGGGAAAAACCTATCGCATCACTACGGCGGGGCATCATGGAAGCCGGAACACAGCACGGGTAAAGACGTTCGGTGATGTATTGCAGGAATATGAATTTCATGCGGAATCGAAATGCGCAGATGCGGATGGAAGAACCTGTAGCAAACAAACCATTGGCCTGTTGAAACGGCTTCATATTCGGGTCGGGCAAATCAAATACATTGGCAAGGAATCCAACAGCCTGGAAGATGTCGAATCAGGATTGATTCACTCAGAGCAGAATGTTTACACCGAATATCCCGACCCGAGACGCGATGAATGGCAAACAAAAACACTGCCCGCGCTGAGGAGAATCCCACTGAAATGTCTTGTTAAAGCGTGCGAAGGGAAATTATCCCGCCGGGCGCTCATAGATTTGCGCGCAGGCCGAAGCAGGCCCCATCCCGAGAACCAGGAGATGCTTGCAGCAATACTGAGAGAACTGGCTAAGAAAATGCACAACCCAGAAAGGAAACGTTAAATATCTATGCCCTACAAGTATCCAGAGGATAAGCGGCGATGGGAACAAGAACATCGCGAAGAACGAAACGCAAGGCGGAGGACGCAGTATCTCGCTCCGCGAACGGCACCTATTGTTCAAAAGCGAGCGCACGACCCGCTTTCAGCTCAAGAACCGAAATACAGCTGGAAACCAATTCTTGAATTTGCGCTCGGGCTCGGGGTCGTGCTACTTGTGGCATTTGCGGGACTAAATTTACCCGACACCGGTAAACTGGGTCCCGCTCGTACCCCAGATCCATGACCGCGCCGTTTCTGGAGCGGGAGGACCTCGCGAACGTAGCAAAACCAGACACCCACAAACGGCCCTAAGGTCTAGCAGTGTAATTGCTACTTATCACCGGACTGATCTTGGCGAGAAGTCGGGAAAATCGGTTTCGCGACGTGCGGAACTTTGCGTAACATATTTGGTCGTTCATTCGGCGGAGTCTGTATGCTGGAGGCCGACCGTGGGTGTCTCCGATTCGTAAGGCGGCTGGATTTAGAACCAACCTTGATCGCGTACGGCAATGACGGTGGTTCTTTAATCGAGGTTAGATCCACAACGGCAATGCCGTCCCCGTTCGCCCCTGTTATCGCTATCAGGACATTGTCTTTGCCGTCGGCGACGAGTGCATCGTAGTTGGTAGAGAGAGACACCGATAACGCGATGCGGTTCAACAAGTTTCCGAGTCTGCCGTCTAACACGTCAATACCATTGGTGGAAGGCTGGAACAGCAAGGTCCCGTTGGCACTGAGCTTGGCACCATAGACATATGAAATATTCATGGCTTCACGATCGTTGAGCGCATGGTGAGACTCCCCGTTGAGATTGAAATCATAAAGATAGCTGCTAGCTTCAAACTGCGTCTCGTTGGCCGAGAGCGTTAAGTCATAGTCGCCACCGCAGCAGTTCTGATCCACCGAGGCATGGAAAATCTTGTCTGTCGCTGTGTCAATGTAAAAAACGTAGCCGTCATCATTGACAAAAACGCGACTGTTATC
>Ga0307477_10004091_pt1 | contig 10661 bp, 11 predicted proteins | sample atmos_gasesECM2C_FD_203316 | JGI IMG/M metagenome (GOLD analysis project Ga0307477, IMG submission 203316) | Hardwood forest soil microbial communities from Morgan-Monroe State Forest, Indiana, United States - atmos_gasesECM2C_515 | ecosystem: Environmental > Terrestrial > Soil > Temperate... | reverse complement strand
AAGCTGGGTGCGCTCGAGTATATTTTGCAGCCGCAGCTCTATCCCGTGCTGTATAGCAATGTCTTCCACAAAGTGCGCATCAACTATTATCCGCCGCGCGGCGATAACAAAGAAGGCTGGGACAACATCGACATCTTCGGCTGGCTTGGTTATCCCATGCAGATCAAAGTGGATTTTTTGTGCCGGGATTCAATTCTTGCGGCGCCGATTGTGCTGGATCTCGTTTTGTTCCTGGATTTGGCGCAGCGCGCGGGGATGCGCGGCATCCAGGAATGGCTAAGTTTTTACTTCAAGTCGCCGATGACCGCGCCGGGTTTGTATCCGGAGCACGATTTGTTCATTCAGTTGATGAAACTGAAGAACACCTTGCGCTGGATGATGGGCGAGGGCCTGATCACGCACTTGGGGCAAGAATATTACGACTGACGGGGTTCACGGTCCGTCTCAGGACGCGAACCCGTAGATTTTGAAAAAAAGTGATTGATTCGATTTGTTTTTCTGTTGATGGAAATGGGTCTTCCGATTTGACGCTTGGAAACACAGCGCGATACCTTAATGGCTACATGGCCGTGAATTTGCCGTCCCGGATTTCGTCGCCGAATTTATTCACAACTCATTTTGAGGAGACTCATGTCGACCGAACTGCGTAATTTTTTGGCGCTCCCGTACGATGAATTGGAAGAGTTGAACCTCAAGGCCAAGAAGCAGCGCCTGGATCGTGTTGCGCCGCACAAAGTGCAAGAGGAGCGCATCAAGTATTTGGCCGACGAGAAGCGCATCAAGGCCGTAACCGTGCTGTTCAGCGACCTCGAAGGCCGCTTGCACATGCTCGATTACGACAAGAAGTTTTTGATCAAGAGCTGGGACAACCTGACGTTCGACGGCTCCTCGATCCGCGGCTTTACAGCGCAGCGCGAAAGCGATTTGCGGCTGGCCATGGACTGGGGCGCGTTTTATTGGGCCCCCGCGGATGTGTTCGGCTCCGGAAAGATTCTTGTTTTCGGGCAGGTGATCGATAAGGACGGCACGCCGTATTCTGCGGACATTCGCGGACTCCTGAAAGGCTATGCCGACGATCTGCACGAAAAGAAAGGTTACACGCTCAACGCCGCCAACGAAATCGAAGGGTTTCTGTTCAAAGGTTCCGACGCCGAGCGCCGCTATCACGAGACACTCAAGTTTGAGTACGTCAACACCGGCGGCTACTACCATTCGTTGCCGGGCGATCCGTTGCGCACGTTCATCGACACCAGCGCGGAAGTGCAGCGCGCCATGGGTTTTCAGAACGAGAAAGACCATCCGGAAGTCGCGCCTTCACAATTCGAGATCAACTATGGCTATGGAGAGGTGGTCGCTGCTGCAGATCAAATTCAACTCTACAAGCTGATCTGCCGCCAGGTAGCCACGAATATGGGCCTTAGCGCATGTTTTCTCCCCAAGCCGGTCGTGGGCGTGAACGGAAGCGGCATGCACACCAACGTGTCGGTCAGCAAGAACAGGAAGAACCTGTTTTGGGATCCCAAAGGGGAAGAGAAACTTAGCGAGTTCGGCTGGGAGTTCGTGGACCGAATTCTCACGCATGGCAATGACATTTGCCTGGTCTTCAACTCCAGCGTGAACGCATACCGCCGGCTCGACCCCCATTTCGAGGCGCCCAACCAGCTGAATGCTTCAGCGGTCAACCGCGGGGCGATGGTGCGCATTCCGATCGGCAATGAACGCAGCATGCGCACGGAGGTGCGCGCCGTCGCGCCGGATGCAAATCCTTACATGGTCATGTATTCGATTTTCAAGACCGGGCTCGACGGCGACACGGCCAAGATTAAAAATCTGCGCTCCGCGCAACGCTTTCTTCCGGACAACATCTATACTGCCCTGGAGAACTTCGAGAAAGCGGAGTGGACGACGAAATTATTCGGCGCCGACGTGAAAGGGCGCTACGCGGAGCTGAAGCGCACGGCCGCCGACCGCTGTGCAAGAGTGCTAGGAACGGTCGTCAAAGCGCCTGAAGTGCAGTTCCACCACGAGGTGTACAACCAGTTCCTGTGGAATTTGTTCTAGAAAGCTCCCGCAGTAGCGCAGCATGCTGCGCTACCGCAAAAGAGTATTACGCCGTTCTCACTTGAGCGCTCTTCGCGCTGACTGCGTCGAGCACGCGCGTGGAATAGATCAGGGCTGCTCCCGCATTCATAGCAACCGCAACGCCCAACGCCTCCGCGATTTCTTCCTTCGTTGCGCCGGCTTTCAACGCCGCTTCGCTGTGCACGACGATACAGCCATCGCAGTGCGTGGTGACGGCAACCGCGAGTGAGATCAACTGCCGTGTCTTCTCATCGAGTTTGCCCGTTTTGGAATTTGCTGCGCTAAGTGTTTGGTAGCCGCGGACGGTGTCCGGGCTCAGCTTCATCAGTTCACCGAGGGTGGCACCGATCTGCTTGTGATACTCGTTCCAATCGATCATCATGTGATCTCTCCTTCCGCTGATACCTCTTGGGATTGTACCTAAGCGCTTTCCGACAGCGCGTGGGATTTGTTGCGGTTATGGTATCTTCTTTAATTCGCGCTGGACTCCGGCCGGTTGTGTCGAGTGGCAACCGCAACAAGACGACGCCATTTACAAGAGGTCATGAACCATGAAGAATTCGTACAACGGACACACTATTCCTACCGGTGGCGAAGGCATCAAGTACAGTGGCGGCGAATTGCGCGTCCCGGATGCGCCGATCATTCCATTCATTGAAGGCGACGGAACAGGGCGCGACATCTGGAAAGCGTCGCGGCGCGTGTTCGATGCCGCGGTGGAGCATGCCTACGGCGGCAAACGGCGCGTGGTGTGGTTTGAAGTTTTCGCCGGAGAAAAAGCGTTTAACGCGTTTAAGGAATGGTTGCCAACCGACACCGTTGACGCGATCCGCGATTTTCGCGTGGCCATCAAGGGCCCGCTCACGACACCAGTGGGCGGTGGCATTCGCTCGCTGAACGTGGCACTGCGGCAGATTCTGGATTTGTATTCGTGCGAGCGGCCGGTGCGCTACTACGCGGGAGTTCCCTCCCCTGTGAAGCATCCCGAGAAAATGGACATCGTCATCTTTCGGGAGAATACGGAAGATGTTTACATCGGAATCGAGTGGCAATCCGGCACGCCGGAAGTAAAGAAGCTGCTCGAATTTCTGAATAAAGAAATGCTCAAGGATGGGAAGAAACAGATTCGCTGGGACTCCGGCGTGGGCATCAAGCCAATCTCGCCGTTCGGAACCAAACGGCTTGTCCGGCGCGCCATCAAGTACGCACTCGCGCACGAACGCAAAAGCGTAACGCTGGTGCACAAGGGCAATATTCAAAAGTTTACGGAAGGCGCGTTTCGCGATTGGGGCTATGAGCTGGCGCGCGAGGAGTTCCGCGCGCAGACGGTCACCGAGCGCGAGAGCTGGATCCTCGACAACTTGGACAAGAATCCCACCCTGAGCATCGAGCAAAACGCCGCGCTGATCGAGCCGGGACTGGATCAAGCCACGGACGCCTTCAAGAACGGCATCTATGCCGAAGTGAAGCAAACCGTCGACGCTATCTATTCAACCCACGGCAAAGGCCAGTGGAAGAAGAGACTCATGGTCAACGACCGCATCGCGGACTCTGTCTTTCAACAGGTCCTCCTGCGGGCGGACGAATACAGCGTCCTGGCTACGTCCAACTTGAATGGCGACTACCTCTCCGACGCTTGCGCCGCGCAGGTCGGCGGGCTAGGCATGGCGCCGGGCTCCAACATCGGCGATGGCTTCGGCGTGTTCGAAGCTACCCATGGGACTGCGCCTAAATATGCGGACAAGGACGTGATTAATCCCAGCTCGGTAATGCTTTCCGGCACGATGATGTTTGAATTTTTGGGCTGGAGCGAAGCAGCGCAACTCATCGAGGACGGAATCGCGCGCACTATTCAGCAGAAGCGTGTGACCTACGACCTGGAACGCCTGATGCCTGGAGCAACCAAAGTGGGCACGTCGGCGTTCGCGTCGGCGATTATCGAGAATATGGCGGCGCACGCCGTCGCGCGGTAGCTTGTGGTTGACATCAGATTGGTTTCGCAAGGAGATTGACCGGATGCGCAAGAAGGTCACGGTGGTGGGCGGCGGGTTTGTGGGATCGACGACGGCGCAGCGCATTGTGGATATGGAACTCGCCGACGTCGTTCTGACCGACATTTTGGATGGACCACCAGCGGGCAAAGCGCTGGACATGATGGAGTCCGGGCCGATTACGCGTACGGATTCGCGTGCGACGGGGATTTCCACGGCGAATGGAGATTACGGCGCGACGGCGGGCAGCGACGTCGTCGTGATCACCGCGGGATTTCCACGCAAGCCGGGAATGAGCCGCGACGATTTGCTAAAGGCGAACTACGACGTGGTGAAGGCAGTGGTCGAGCAGATTGTGCGGCACTCGCCGAACTGCATCATCATCGTGGTGACGAATCCGCTGGACGCCATGGCGCAAGCGGCGTGGAAGGTGAGCGGGTTTCCGAAAACCCGCGTGCTCGGGATGGCCGGCGTGCTGGACTCCGCGCGGATGAGCACGTTTGTCGCGGTGGAATGCAAAGTCAGCGTGGAGAATGTGCACTCGTTCGTGCTCGGCGGGCACGGCGACGACATGGTGCCGCTGCCGCGCTATTCGACGGTGGCCGGCATTCCGCTGCCGGACTTGCTGCCGAAGGAGCGGATCGACGCGATCGTGGAGCGCACGCGCAAGGGTGGCGCGGAGATTGTGAATCTGCTGAAAACGGGTTCGGCATACTACGCGCCTTCGGCTGCGGCTGTCGAAATGGTCGAAGCGATTTTGAAGGACAAGAAAAAGATTCTCCCATGCGCGGTGTATTTGGACGGCGAGTATGGAATCAAGGGACTATTCGTCGGCGTGCCGGTAAAGCTTGGCGCCAAGGGTGTGGAAGAGATTATTCAGATCAAGTTGACCGCGGAGGAAAATGCGGCTTTGCAAAAGTCCGCAGGTTCTGTGAAGGAACTGGTGTCCGTGCTGGGGATTTAGCGAACTCTGATTATGTGGGGCCGGAAGAATTTTGAATTCGGGGACAACATCTCGGTGGGGGTAAGAGACCTCGACCTAGCGGTGGCTTGGTATCAGGAAAAATTGGGCCTCCACTTGACTCCCCTTAAATCGGAGACGCACCGCACGCCTCTTCGTTACAATATTTCCGACTCTTTCAGCAGCCTGCTGGAAATCCGGCGCATGTCTAACCTTGAATGGGAAAGCCTTCCACGTTAGCTTGACTACATGACCCACGAAACATTCTTTGTTCTTACTTTGTTCTTACTTTGCTCTTAGTATCCCTTGCCTCCGCTAAAGAGTCCCGTGCAGACAGTGATGCATACTTCTGCACTTCCAAAGGGTATTTAGCCTACGAAACGCGTAAGGGCGTTACGCCTGGCGCTGTTGGTCATGTGTTGAGGGTGGTGAGATTCGAACCCAACCGTGGGATCTACCTTGGGGGCGAAGTGACGTTACTGGACTTTCAGGTGTACCACATGATTTGCGGCGAAGACCGCATCGAGATATCTGGATGGCGGAATGTGTTCACGAAGTACGTGATTGAGATTGCGAAATCAGGGGAGCTAAGAAGCGTTGGCCCCACCGAGTACCCGGGACGACAATGGTCAGACGCTGCAAAAGATGGGCCCGCGCCTGCCAGCCTGGGCATCTTTGGGCCGCACGTCGCTCCACTCCCTCTTGAGTCGCTCGACCCCGAGCACGAGTACCAGCTTCTCCGCAACCTCTTCAGTAGAAAAGGAGAAGAAGGTTTGGAATGGCACAGCAAGTCTGAACTCGTCCAGCTTGACCCGAAAGGGACTGTTTTGCAGCGTTTTGTGCTCTACGAGAGGCGGACAGTGGAATATAGAGACTAGAAAGACCCAGCTCTATCTCACGCCGAGATTGTGAAGTTGGGTTCTCGGCGCAATCCAATCCATCATCGGGTTTTTCCGCAACCTGCTAGAGGGTAACGAAATAGAGGTTTGCGTCGAGCCTTAACCTCACCCCCCTCATTTCCACCAGAAAAACGCACGACCTCCCGCGTCAGCCTGCAAACTAGAAGCCAAAAAGCTTCCCTGCTCCTGCTACCAGCGCCAAAGTAAAGACGGCGATCGCCACTTCACCAATGGCTCCTACGGCGAACGGGCGCAAGCCCTGTTTTCGCATTTCGCGGAAATTGGTGCGCAGGCCGACGCCCGCAAAGGTGAGGAGAAATGCCCAGCGCGAGAGGTTCGCCAGAGCCGTGGTCTGCTCCTTGGTGAAGAAATGGTACGTCGCGAGAATGGAAATCAGCAGGAAGCCAAGAACGAACTTCGGGAATTTTTGCCAGAGGAAGGCCGCTTTGTTGCCTACCGTCTTGGCTTGGCCGCGGCTGGCCCAGTAAATCGCGTAGGCCAGCACGACGAAGCCGATCATGGCGTTGCGCGTGGTCTTCGCCAACACGGCCAGCTTGCCGGCGGCGTCGGAATACAGCGCGCCCGCAGCAGTGGCTTCGGCGGTGTTGTCGACCGCGAGCCCAGCCCACAGGCCGTAGGCGTGATCGCTTAGGTGCAGCGCGTGCCCAATCAATGGAAATGTGAACAGCGAGAGAGCGCCGAGGGCGAGGATGGCGGCGATGGCGAAGGAAGAGTCTTCGTCATCGGCTTCGATGGCGCCCTGCGTGGCGATAATGGCGCTGACGCCGCAGACCGCGGAGCCGACCGCAAGCAGTGAAGTGAGTTTGGGACGCAAACCGAAAGCACGCCCGAGGAAGGTCATGAAGGCAATGGCCACAGCAATTTCAATGGCTACGAGCGCAAGACTGACGCCGCCAAGCTTCAACACATCACCCAAAAGAAACCGCGAGCCGAGCAGCACAATCCCAGCCTTCAACCAGAATTCGTAGGTGGCCACACCGGAGCGGAAGATCTGCGGCACACCAACTGTATTTGAAATCGCCAGGCCGATAAGAATGGCCCACAGTACGTACTCAATGTTGGGGAATGTCCAATGATGCGCTTTCGCGTAAGTCCCCACGTTGCGTTCGAGTAGTTTGCCGGCATAGCCGACAGCCGCGAGCAGCAGCACGCCCGGGACCACGCGTAGCAATTGCAGAGCAGGCTGAGCTGGTCTTGCTTGAGGTAGTGCGATTGCGTCCGCCATTGTTTTCCTCTCGTAATGAAATCTTGGATAAGGTTGCCTTGAGATCTTAGTGGCCTACCAGGGCACGCGCGTGAATACGCCGGCGCGAATCAGCAGGGCCGCGAGAAGCGCCGCCACAACTGCCCAACTATCCAGCGATAACAACCAGGTCTTTCGGGAATTCAGAGATACTGCGTTGGTGCTCATGGTTCTCTCCTTGATTGGTGCTTCAACTTACGGCAGAGCGCGGAGCATTACGCCGTCCGGGTCACCGTGCCAAAACGCCTTGCTGATTTCTTGAACCTTGCGCGACGCGACGCGGCCGACTATCATCAACGCCGGCGCGGGAAGCTTTTCCTCGTGGGCCAACTGCGCAACACTGGTCCATCGAATCTGCTGCTCGGCACCTGTCGCATTCGACACGATCACGCATGGCAGGTCGTCCGGCAGACCGCCTTCGAGCAAGCGATGCGCCACTTCCGCATAGTCCGGTCCGGGCATGTACAGCGCAAGGGTCGTGGTGCTGGTGATGGCGCTAAAATCCATCGGCGTGCCTTCCGTGCCCCGCGAGAATGTGCTGATCACGACTCGCGAGGCAGCGCGCCGGTCGGTGAGCGAAATTCCCGCGGCGGCCGCAGCGCCCAGCGCGGCGGTGATCCCCGGCACGACTTCAAAATCCACGCCGGCATTGCGCAGCGCCTCGATTTCCTCTCCCGCCCGGCCGAAGATGAGCGGGTCGCCTCCCTTTAGTCGAATCACAACGTCATGCTTCGCGGCCGCGGACACCAGCAATGAATTGATTTCGTCTTGCGTAAGCAGCTTTTGCCCGCAGCGCTTGCCTACATCGATTACTTCCGCTTCGCGCCCAATAAGCTGCAGAATTCCCCTGCCAACCAGCGAGTCGTGAAACACGATGCTGGCGCGCGCGAGCAGCCGCGCCGCTCTCACGGTGAGGAGCTCCGGGTCTCCCGGGCCAGCGCCGACCAAGTACACCTTGCCCATCATGCCGCTCCCCGCGTCGCGCGCTGCCGTCGCGCTTCCTGAAGAAACCGGTCGAACATGGGCTGGCTCGCAAGATGGTGCAGCAGAAGCTTCTTGGAATCGGCGCTGCTATCGCCAGCGCGCAGCAGTTCGCGGGCGGCGCCTAGCCACTCGAGCCATAACTCGTACTCTGGACCGAACTGCTTCTCGAGCTGGAGTCGCAACCGCTGCGCGAGCGCGGGGCTCTTGCCATTCGTGGAAATAGCAACTTGCAGGTCGCCGCGCTGCACAACTGAGCCATAGTAAAAATGGCAGTGCCCGATGTCGTCCACGGCGTTGCACAGAATGCCCCGCGCGTCAGCCTCGCTAAAAACAGCTTCATTAATGCCAGGCGCGGAAGTAGCGGCAATCACCAGATATGCGCCGTCGAGGTCCGCCGGGGCAAACGTCTTCGCTCGCCATTCCACTCTCCCATGTGCGATCCATTGCGCGATGGCCGGTGTCACCTGCGGCGCGACAACGCGAACGCGAGGCTCGGCCGCGAAGAGGCCATCAATCTTCCCTTCCGCTACGGCTCCGCCGCCAACAACCACAACCAGGCGATCCCGAAGCTTCACGAAAATGGGCAGCAAACTCATGCTAGCCTTCGATTCCCATCGGCACTGGGCCAGCCGCGGCGTCGCGTTCCACAGCAGCGATGAATTCTCCAGCCAGCCATCCACGAATCTGCTCGTTTGAGTGGCGCGCGAAAAAGCGGCGCAGATTTTCGCCGGGCTCGCGCTGCTCGTTGAATTCGTACAGCAGCCGCTCGATGGCGTCCGGCACTTCCGACGCTGCGCAGCGATAGCCGACGGGCCGCGCAATCGACGCGAACTCGCCCACGCTGCCGCCGACACAGAAGTAATACGCGTCGACCATCCGGCCATCGACTTTCAACTTCTTGCCTTCGATGCCGATGTCCGCGATCCAGTGCTGGCCGCAGCTATTCGGGCATCCGGTGATGTGCAACTTGAGCTGCTCCTGAAATCCCGGCAGGCGCTCATCGAGCTCTTCCGTAAGCCAGCGCGCGAAGCCTTTCGTCTCAGTCAGCGCCAGCTTGCAAAATTCCGAACCCGTGCACGCCACCGTTCCGCGAGCAAAAGCAGAAGCGCGCACCGGCAAGCCCGCCGCGGTCAGTTCTCCGGCGACCCGCGCCGCATGCTCATTGGGAACATTCACGATGAGCAGGTTCTGCATGATGGTGTTGCGGAGATGCCCATCGGCGTAATGGTCGGAGAGATTCGCAGCGGTGCGCAACTGCTCCGGCGTTATGCGCCCGCGCAGCACGTTCGCGCCAACATAGGAAAGGCCGTGCTGCTTCTGCGCGTGAACGCCGACGTGATCGCGGTGAATGTCCGAAGGAAGCTCTTCCGGTTCGGCGGGATCGAGCGCAAAGCCCAGCCGATCTTGCAGTGCGCCCAGGAAGGAGTCCGCCGTCCAGCCATGCTGCAGGAAAAGAAATTTCAGCCGCGCACGCTCGCGGTTCTGGCGGAGCACTTCCGATTCACGAAAGAGCTCCGCCACGCAGCGTGCAACGGGGACAGCCTGCTCCCACCGCACAAAGGCGTTCAAACGAACGCCGAGGTGTGGATCGGTGGAGAGACCTCCAGCCACGCGCAGCGAGAATCCGACCTCATCCCCGTGCGAGCGCCTCCGCGTGACCGCAGTGAGTCCGACATCATTGATCTCGGGATACGTGCACCACGAACGGCAGCCGGTGATCGAAACCTTGAACTTGCGCGGCAGATTGTAGAACTCGGAATTGCCTCCTATCTGCCCGTTGACCTCCAAAGCCAATGGCGAAGCATCGCAGTACTCGTGCGCGTCAAAACCCGCCACAGGGCATCCCGTAATATTTCGCGCCACGTCGCCGCAAGCGCCGGTGGTCGTCAACCCCACGCGCCACAACGCCTCGAGCACTTCCGGCAGCGATTCAATCGTCACGCAGTGCAACTGCACGTTCTGCCGCACGGTGATGTCCGCAACGCCGCGAGCGTGGCGCTCGGCGAGGCCGGCGATTGTGCGCGCCTGCTGACTGCTCAGGAGGCCGTTGGGAATTCGGATGCGCACCATAAAGAACGGCGTCGCTTTGCCTTCGCCATTCTTGCCGCCGACCACGCCGGCGCCGTCGCCCTGCGTGTAGACACCCCACGAACGAAAATACGTGCCCAGCCATTCCGGTGGAATCGAAGCGTGCCCCTGCCGCGCAAACGCACGGATCTCGTCGAAATGCTCCCAGGCGTTCTTCTCGCGCTTCAGCCGCTCTACGCGTTGGGCTTTGGTTTCCTTGATTTCGCTCATTTGGGATGCCCTAAAAACAAAAAACCCACGTTGGCCTGAACTCTGGCAACGTGGGCTTCGGAACTTGCGCTTACTTTACGTCTAAGTCCGGAAACTCCTCTGGCCAGAGATGGTCGCCTTGCGACACGCAGCGTTGCACGCGCAAGAACAACAGATCGTCTGGCAACAGATATTCATTGAGT